>Ga0210394_10000657_pt1 | contig 67792 bp, 40 predicted proteins | sample IncBWC12MmetaG_FD_160121 | JGI IMG/M metagenome (GOLD analysis project Ga0210394, IMG submission 160121) | Forest soil microbial communities from Barre Woods Harvard Forest LTER site, Petersham, Massachusetts, United States - Inc-BW-C-12-M | ecosystem: Environmental > Terrestrial > Soil >...
TTCCGATTTACGCCTGCAGGAGCTGCTTCTCCTGCAAAATCTGCAACTTAGAAAGAAAGAGTGCGATTTTCGAGGTCAGAATTTCGCAAATTCCCTGTATTTTTCCCTGTTAGCAGGGAATTCTCGCCGGAGAAAAGTTAGCGCCAGACTGCTCGCTCCGCCAGGCAGTCTGAACTGCAGAGGATTTCCGCTCGCTCTACGCCGAAATACGCGAATAATGCCCGTATTTCGCGATTATTTCCCGACAACCGGACTGCAGAGAATGGACTGGTCGTCGGCAAAAGGGGTCACCGTCCCGCATTTTCTCCGTAGGGCACATGTGCAGTCCGGTTTCAAGACGAGCTGTAGGCGAATGCAACGCGATCAGAAACCGATGAAGCGGCGAAGTCTGGGCTTTACACGACGGCAAGTGCTAGTGCTCCGTATAGTCGTCACCGTTCCAGCCCAATCCTGCCTTGTCTGCAGGTTGAAAAGTGAGGACAGAAAGAGGACAAAAGGACGACAGATGGGAACTCGGTGTTTGGTACACGTCCTCATCTTGAGCCCAAATACCTTGATGCAATGGCGGGGGGATCATGTGAAGCTTCACAACCTACTCAGGAGCACAATCCACGGACAGGGCGAGGGTGAGGAGCCCGCGGTTTTCCTGACGCTAATGAGAGGCCGTTACTGCGGACTCGTGCTTTGCGAAACAGCGGTTTGGGAGACCGTCATACACCACAAGTCATTGATCGGTAACGTCTCGACACGGCTGGAGCACAGGTGGAGAACAACTGCTAGCCGTGAGGGGTGAAGCCGCAAACACCGACAAACGTAGCGGGCAACTTACTGAGCCGTGAGCGTCGCGATGAATGTGCCCCAATCCGCTAATATGGTTCGGTTAGTCCCCCCGGGGATGTATTCACTGGCGAACCAGATGTTTCCGGCAGGGTCGACCGTGGCTCCAGAGTAGTCTCCCCAGCGCGCGATTCCGTTCCCGCCGTAGTAGAGATAACCCGTGAAACCGTCCTCGGGATCAGCCCCTGACGCTGCCGTCGAGATCGAATCCGCTACTGCGCCGTTCTTAATCGACACGTATCCGACTCCCGGAAACAGAGTTGGTCCCGACATACTAAACGTAATCGCTCCCTGCCCTCGTGCGTTCACCGCTACAGCCGGATAAAGCACGTCGCCCTCCGTGGAGGAGATGTAACCCTGATTGCTGATCTTCGCCGTTAGCGTGCCGGAGTTCATCGTCGGCGTGATCGAGAACCAGGCCACTCCCGAGCCTTGTCCTCCGCCAAAGGCAAATAACGAAGTACTCAGGACTCCGAAAAGATTACCTTGCGCCAGGCTCACCGCCTGAAACCGGTCATCGTCCTGGTCCAGTTTCTCGAAAGGTTCTGGACCGTTGGTCTGAATCAGATAATCCCGCAGCGGGGTCGGCCCATTCTTCTGTGTTGCGGCGATTGGCTGCATGTAGGTTTCACCGCTGAGCGTCACCGCCTGCAGTGTTAGTACGGGGCTAGCCGAAGAGAGCGAACTGGTATTGCCCAAGGCCCACACGGTGACGGTATTTTGCGCTCCGCCCTGGTTGGTCACGCTGATTTCATCGGCTGAACTCAGAAAGTACTCAGTCCCACTCGCGGACGCATCACCCGGCGCCGCTTGTGAGGGCATCAGCGCGTAAGCGTTGGTCGAGTAAACCGAGAGATCCTGGAATCCGATCGCTGGCGGAGCAATGCCCTGTGCCAGTCTGTACTTATCCAGCGCCAGCACCACGGCCGTCTGAAAACTTTGGTCTTCAAACGAGTACTGATTAGTCGAAATGAAGAGACCATCGTGATTGGTGGCAATGTTGGGATGATCTCCCAGACACGGGCACGTTCCGAAACCTGCGTCTGTGGCATCTATCGCAAAAACGTTGAACGGCTTAGTCGCATCCGACTCCGTGCTCGCAGCGATAAGCAGGGTTGCTTGCGGCAGAAGATTCCCGTTGCTGGGGTCGGTACTCACTTCGATGGCGGTCACAAACCATCGTTGCGTATCCGAATCGTACAAAACTCGCGGATCGCTGAGGAAGGGACCGTATCCTGCACTTCCATTAGGATCGGCCGGCGGCAAACCGAAGAAGTGGTTCAACGAGATGGGCCCCGACACGATGCTGCCGCTGGTGCTGTACAGGGCGACCACGTCATTAACGGCCTCCAGCACCTGCGTGCTGCTCACCGCCAAGCCTTGATCGGGAGGCTCGACGTCAGGATTGCCGAGCACAGAGCGGCTGTCAAGGCTGGAGAGTCCTTCGAAGCCGGAGAAATTAGACCCGGCCGCCACAATCGGCTCGCCCGGCAGAATCAGCGCCTCAATGCTGGGTACCGCGGAGGGTTTGGTCAGGCTGCCGATCAGGGGATGAGACCCGATGTCAGACCTCGCGAGAGGTGTGGCGTAGGTCTGCGGCTCAACAGCGCCGGTCTCAGTAGACTCCCCAAAACCGCCCTGTGCCGACAGCGCTTGGACAGCGGTGGCTCCGCCGCTGCCAGGTCCAGCGTTCTCGCCGGAGGTGATCTTTTCCACTAACGGTGAACCAATATGACGATTGAAGTTAGAATCCCCTGAATAGACGGGTTGAAGCGCGTGCCCACCAGGGCTCAAATTCGTAACTGTAGCGACGGCGACGCCAGATTCTAGTTGTGCGCTAGCCAGCGTGGTTACGGGAAATGTCGAAATGTCTTCGAAGGTAACCGTGCCACGTGGTACGCCAATGCCCACGCCGTTGTAGCTGGGGGAGACGCGTGCCGTTAGTTGGATTGGAGTGTCCGGGAGGGACGGGTTTGGCGAGGCAACAAAAGAAATTCTAGTGCCCGCAGCATTCAAATAGATTGAAACTCCGTCTGTAGCAAGGTCAGGAGCGCCGTCGTTATTGAAATCACCGATCGTTCCCAAAAAGAAATCGTAACCTGCGCCCGGGAAGGCAGTGCCCGGCTGAAACGTCCCGTCACCATTTCCCAAGAAAACCGTGATGACTCCTCCTAGCGTAATTAAGTCGATTTTTCCATCCCCATTAAGGTCAGTGGCTAATACCGTAGCTGCTCCTGAAATTTCAATGCCGCCTGGTTCTTGTTGAAAGGTTCCATCTCCGTTTCCAAGGAAGATATACAAAGTCGACTCGTTAGAGAAAGCCTCGAGCACTGCAAGGTCAGCTTTTCCATCACCATTAAAATCGCCCACCGCGACCGAAGCAGGCGGTTGAGCCAGTCCGAGGTTGGGCGCCTGCACGAATGTCCCGTTACCCTGGTTGAGCAGGACGCTCACGCTACCGTTCGGGTTTGAAGGGCAGTTTCCTCCCTGCGGATTGGTACCGCAATTCAAAACAAGCAGGTCGTTTCCGCCTTTGTGAAGGTCGTTTCCACCCTTGTGAATAATTTCTCCCGCGGCAGCCAGCACCGGATATAGGCCCACTGGAATGACTTCACCGATTTTGAAGTGTCCGTGACCGTCCCCGAAATTAATAGTAACTGTGTTGTTCAGGATGTTCGTCACACCCAAGTCCAAGTTACCATCGCCGTTAAAATCTGCGACAGCTATGGCCGAAGCGTAACCTCCGCAGTCGCAGTTGTACAGAAAACGAAGCGTACCGTCGCCGTTACCAAGATAGATAGCGACCGAGTTATTGGCGGTAGGCCCGGCGGCGACATCCACGTTGCCATCATTGTTAAAATCGCCTGTTGCAACGCCTTGCAGATCGCCCGACGAATAAAAAACCGGCGGCTGCAGAGTGCCATCGCCATTTCCTAAAGAGATGCCAATCCCGCTAGTGCCGGTGGTAACCAGATCCAGATTTCCGTCGTGGTTGAAGTCGCCCGTGGCAAAACCAAAAGTCGCAGGGTTTGGATAAATAGGGGCGGCCTTATACGTTCCATTCGAGTTGCCTAGCTGTACGCCAATAGATGGGGGCCCCCCGAAGTTACCGAGAATAAAGTCTAACCTGCCATCGCCATTAACATCCGCCACTATTAAGTTGTTTGTATTAAAACCGGAAGCGTACTCTTTGGGAGCCGCAAAGCTCCCGTCGCCCTTACCAAAAAATACCACGCTCCCGAAATAAAAATTGTCCAAAACCACTAGGTCCGTTCGTCCATCTCCGTTTAGGTCGGCGGCGCTTACTTGTTCATAAAACCCCGGCTCAAAGTAACTGCCGTCGAGCGTGAATGTGCCATCGCCATTCCCCAAGTAAATTCGCACGTAACTCGAAGTGAATGAAGTCGTATCCTCAATAACCGCGAGATCAGCTTTACCATCGCCATTAAAATCCCCCGAGGCAATCGACCACGGGAAGTTACTTGACGAAATAGTCATCCCTTGTTGAAAAACCCCATGTCCAGTTCCTAGAAAGACCATGACAGAACCGGGACCTGAATCTCCAAACAATCCGCCAAGATTCGCTACGGCAAAGTCGACGACTCCATCATGATTAAAATCTGCAACCGTGATACCCGAGGGGTAGTAGCCCACCGCGTACCGAACCGGACTGGTAAACCCGCCCTGACCATCTCCGAAGACCAAGATTACGGTCTGCTCGGTGTAATTCGTTGCAATTATGTCCAGTTTTCCATCGTCATTCAGGTCCGCGACAGTGAGGCTGGACGCATAGTATCCAAGCGAGAAAAATTGTGAGAAACGAAACGTTCCGTCTCCATTACCCAGAAATATGCCGGCCTCTTGGGCTTCCGAGCTGAAGAAGGCAATGTCTACCTTGCCATCATTGTTAAAGTCGCCGACTGTGACAACATCTGCTGGCGTGCCTAAGGATAATGGCGAGCCGAAAGTTCCGTCCCCGTTCCCCGTGTAAACCCTCAAATCGTAGTATTCGGCAACAACCACGTCAATCTTGCCGTCCTGATTAAAATCCGCCGCTGCGATTGAATAAGGGTCACCGACGGTAGGAGTCTGAATTGTGGAAATTAATGAAGGCGCGGTCGCCGACGCGAGATTATGAAAAAAGCAAAAGATTAGAATGGTGAGAATACATTTAGGGCAATAAATGTCACCGTCCACACTCACCTCGACCTTGAACTAGGTAGCTCCGCAACGCGGGTAGGCGAAAGAAGAGACCGACATGCTAGCTCGGTTGGATTGCTCTGTCAATATTTTTCGCGATGGTGTGTCGTTAGCAAATGAAACGTGCGGATCAGATAGCACAGGAGTTGTCCGCTTTTCGGGAGACGAGGGTAGGAGATCATGCGGAGCATTATCAGTTATACGAAGGCCGCGGTGGAGCGGGCGATGAAGGTGCAGGAAGTGATTTTGCGCTCTAGCGAAGAAGGTCACATGGTGGCAGGCGCACGGGTGAAGATAGCTGGTAAGCGGCTCAGTTTGACCCACCACCGACGAGGTTGTGAGAGCCGATTGTGACACTTCAAATTTGAGTGTTTCAACTTTTGGCCTTCGATTCGTCAATGGACTAGCCGCCGCGGTTACGCGGGACGATATCCGCCACGATCAAGGTCGGAAGTGGCAGCGGTGCTACGTTCTCATCGGGCCGTCCTGACAAGGCGTCTTTCTGCGCTCGGTCGGCAGCGCTCTGCTTAAATACATAAGTGAGTTGGTGGCTCCTTCTCCTGCGGACTGGCCAGCACGAGCAAGGGTCTTTTTCTGCGTTGGAATCTCTGCTAGAACCCATCATTTCGTTGACTACTCTATGCCAGCCCCATAACATGAGGCGACCTGCACGTTAGGGCTTCGAAATGGTCGACCAGATTGTTTCACATTACCGCATCCTCGGAAAACTGGGCGCCGGAGGTATGGGCGTCGTCTATAAGGCCGAGGACACGCGACTCAATCGTTTCGTAGCCGTCAAGTTCCTGCCGAACGAGGTTATCCACGATCAGCATTCTCTCAACCGTTTCCGCCGCGAGGCTAAAGCCGCTTCGGCCCTGAATCATCCCAACATCTGCACCATATATGACATTGGCGAGCAAGACGGTAGGGCATTCATCGCGATGGAGTGCCTCGAGGGGACTAATCTCCAGGACCACATCGCGGGCAAGCCCCTCGATACCGCAGCAGTGTTGGTTCTGGGAGCTGAGGTCGCCGATGCGCTCGACGCCGCTCATGCCAAAGGCATCATCCACCGCGATATCAAATCGGCCAATATCTTTGTCACCAAACGCGGTGATGCCAAGGTCCTGGATTTCGGCTTGGCTCAAATGACTTATGTGGGCCACAGCGCTACCTACGAATCCGGCGTGACAGAGCGATCGACGCAGGATGGCCGGGATGATGATTTGACCCGTCCGGGAGCTGTGATCGGCACTGTCTCCTACATGTCGCCGGAGCAGGTGCGTGGGCAAGAACTCGATCCGCGCAGCGACCTGTTCTCTCTAGGTAGTGTCCTCTATGAAATGGTGACCGGTACCCTCCCATTTCCCGGAAATACTTCCGGGGTGGTCTTTGACGGCATCCTGAACCGCGTGCCAGTGGCCCCAGTGCGGCTCAATCCCAGCGTACCGGCGGAGTTAGAACGCATCATCAATAAAGCCTTGGAGAAAGACCGAAACCTGAGGTACCAGCACGCCTCAGAAATACGCTCCGATCTACTCCGGTTGCGCAGGGATACTGAGTCCGCCTCGCATCAGTTATCGACCGTGGGAGGTTCCGGAGAATGGCGAAGGACTTCCATTCTTGCGACGGTGAAGCAGTTGCCCCGCTCAATAAAAAGGGTCATTTGGGTGCTGGCGGCGACTCTTGTGCTCGTCATCGGATTCGTAGAATTCTTGCAACATCCCTTGCGAGCCGGGGTGCGACGGTCGGTGGCTGTTTTGGGCTTCAAGAACTTATCTGCGCAGCCGCAGGTAGATTGGGTATCAACGGCGATGACCGACATGCTGGCTACGGATCTGGGGCAGGGAGGTGCGCTGCGGATCGTCTCGTCGGAAAATGTCTCGCGCATGAAATTGGACCTGGGATTAGGCAACCCCGATAAACTTGCGCCGGACGTTCTCGCATCGGTTCGTAAGAACTCAGGCAGTGATTTTGTCGTTCTAGGTTCGTATTTGGATTCTGGCCCAACGGCAGGGGGTCAGTTAAGAGTTGACTGGCGCGTGCAGGATACTGTCAGCGGGGAAACGATCGCGGAGTGGTCCGACACGTCCACCGAGTCTGATTTAGGTACATTGGTAGGACGGGGCGGCCAACAAATTCTTCGGCGTTTCGATCTGAAGGATGCTACAAGATGGAGTGCGCAGTCGCCCCTGCCCGTCAATACCGAAGCGTTGCGCTTGTACTCTCTGGGCATGGATGACCTGCGCCGCTTCAATGCGATTTCGGCCAGGGATAACCTTACGAGGTCAATCTCGCTTGATCCGCAGAATCCCAAGGCACACGCCTCTCTCGCCTCAGCTTGGGCGGCGCTCGGATACGACACTCGCGCCAAAGACGAGGCTGAGAGGGCCCTGAATCTAAGCCGTGGTCTAGACCGCGAAAGTCAGCTCTTGGCCCAGGGCCAGTACTACGAATTCGACGCCGATTACGCGAGCGCAATCAAGGCCTACCGCGAGTTGGTCGAATCGTTTCCCGACAATGTCGACTACCGGCTCCGGCTCGCCAGCCTTCAGATTTCTGACTCAGCTCCGCAGGATGCTTTGCAGACGTTGGATCAGCTTCGACGATTGCCTCCTGTATCTCGAACTGATCCTCGCATAGACATTGAAAAGGCAAAGGCTGCGGAGGCGCTGTCAGATTTTAGTGGCATGCTACACGCGGCCGACGCCGCAATCTTGAAAGGTAAGGAGCAGGGTGCCCGCCTCCTAGTAGCCAACGCCGCTGACTTGAAAGGCACAGCACTTAGAAGACTAGGGCAGCCGGAAGCAGGGGAGGCGTCACTTCGAGATGCCGAAAGCACCTATCTAGCCGAAGGCGACAGGAATGGCGTGGCCACGGAACTTTACGGACTCGCGCAGATCGCTCGACGGAAAGGCGATTTTGCCTCCGCGGTCGACCTTTATCGGCGTTCCTTGTCATTCTACAGGGAGTCTGGAAACAGGAGGGGAGTAACGGACTCATTAAATGGCATCGGCTTGGCTGATTATGAGCAGGGCCACCTCACTCTTGCCCAAGAAGTTTTCGAAAAGGCCCTGATGGGAGCTCGGGAGACAAAGGACAAGAGAACCGAGGCCAAGATCCTAGGAAACTTAGGCCTGGTGGCAAATGACACGGGCGAACTGGCTTCCGCCGAAGAGTACCACGAGCAGGCAATTTCGGCCTACCGAGAAATTGGAGATAAATCTCCCTTGGCGAACGAGCTCAACAGTCTTGGCGCAGTTTTATTCGATGAAGGTGCGCTGGATGAGGCGAAAAAGATGGATGCTGAAGCGCTGCCGCTAGCGCGAACTGCTCAGGACAAAAACACAGAGGCTTGGATCCTTTCCGGCACCGGAGAAATTGTTACTCAGATGGGCGACTTGGAGCAAGCACGTATGGACCATGAGGCTGCCCTTCAGATTTGGAATCAGGTTGGCAGCAAGCCTGACGCCGCTTACGACTCCGCTTGCCTGGCTCGACTATTGACGGAGAGGGGCCAGCCACAGGACGCGGAGAAGCCGTTGCGAGATGCGATTGCGGTTTTCGAATCCGAGGATCAAACAGACTACCTACTCAAGGCTTCAGGTTTCTTAATCGATGCGCTGCTGGCGGAAGGTAAGATAGCGGACGCCAAAGCTGAAGCGCGGCGGGCTTCTCAATTCGCGTCGAAGACCCAACTTCCTATCGGTCAACTTCGAGCGATGGTCAGCGTCGCCCTTGTCAATGCTGAGGCAGGCAATCGTTCCAGTGCATTGCGCAACTTGAAGCTTATCCTGGAAAAAGCTCACAAGGCTGGCTACGCGCAAGTGGAATTGGAGGCACGCCTAGCGATCGGGAGGGTGGAGATCAAGTCAAGTCCCGCAGTCGGACGGCGAGACCTTGATCAGCTCGCCACGGATGCCAATGCGCGAGGGTTCCACTTTATCGCGAACAAGGCTGCCAAACTCGCCGCAGCAACGGGTCAACATACTTAGCGCAAGTTACTGAGCCTTGAGCGTGGCGATATAGGTGCCCCAATTCGTGTACGCCATTGGAGGACGAGTAATGTTCGGGATATACTCTCCCGCAAACCAAATGTCTCCTTGCGGGTCAATCGTTGCCGCTGAATAATCACCCCATCGTGCGGTTCCGAGCCCTGGTGGGATGAAACTGATCGCCCCGTTTATCGGCAAGGCGTAGCCAGTAAATCCATCCTCCGGCAGAAGCCCGACTGTTGCGACCTGGATCGAGCTCCCCACTTGGCCGTTCGCGATTGCTACGTATCCCAGCCCAGGAAATAGCGAATCGCTCTCCATGCTAAAAGCGATCGCTCCCTGCCCGGTTGTGTTAATCGCGATCACGGGATACAGCAGCGAGCCGTTTTGCACCGCCAAGTATCCTTGAGCTTTGACCTGGGCGGACAGGGAACCTCCCGTGACCGTTGGCTTGATCGAAAACCATGCCACACCTGAGGTTGGCACTTTGCCGCCGAATGTGAGCACGGATGTGCTCAGAACGCTGTATAACGTGCCCTTCGCCATGCTTACCTGCTGAATGCGGTCGTCATCCTGATCCAGCACCTCGAAAGGTTCGGTGCCGGTGCAAGGCGATATGCATAACCCCTGGAGATAATCGCGAAGAGGTGTGGGTCCGGATTTCTGCGTTGCGCTAACCGGCTGCATGTAGGTTTCTGTAGCGATTGCGGTTGCCTGCAAGGTTAGCTGCGGAGTGTTCGCCAGCGAGGCCGTATTGCTCAAGGCCCAGACGGTCATTGTGTTATTCAATCCCGCCGAGTTGCCGGAACTGATCTGATCTGCCGAACTTAAAAAATATTCCGTCCCTTTGCTCGAAAAGTCTCCCGGTGCTGATTGGGCGGGCATGAGCGCATATGCTCCGGGGGAGTATGCTCCGATATCCTGGAAGCCGACAACCGGAGATGCTATGTCGGCGGCCAATCTGTATTTGTCCAGCGCAAGAATCAGCGCGGTCTGGAACGTGTTATCGAGAAAAGAATATTCATTCGTCGCGAGAAACAGACCATCCGGGCTTGTCGCGACGTTGGGATGGTCGCCCAGGCACGGACAGGTGCCGAATCCATCATCGGTTAGATCGATCGCGAAGACATTGAACGGTTGCTGAGCATCTGCGCTGGTGCTGACCGCAATTAGCAAAGTCGATTCCGGCAATAGATTGCCGCTGTTGGGATCGGTGTTTACCTCGATCGCGGTTACAAACCAGCGCTGCGTATCGGTGTCGTACAGCGCCCGCGGGTCACTCAAGAAAGGCCCGTAAGGGCTGCCGTTCAGCGAGCCCTGCGGGGGCAGGCCGAAGAAGGCGTTCAGAGTTGTGGCCGCGCCCAAAGGGTTTCCGCTCGCCTTGTCGTAAATCGCTACGGCATCATTGACTGCTTCGAATACCTGTGAGTTGTTGACCGCGAGCGCCTGATCGGGCGGCTCAACGTCGGGGTTAAGTGTCAGAGCGTGACTTTCAACACCAGTCAGGCCCGCAAAACCAAACAGACTCGATTCGGCCTGCACCGGCATGCCTGGGAGCGTAGGCAGGGCGAGTCCGGCGGGGTCAGATCGTCCTTCGACGAACATAGGCCGAAGCCCGATGTCGGATCTTGCGGGAGTGCCTATGGCTCCGGGAGGAGACAACTCCGTGGGGGACGTTCCCCCATTCGACATGGCGATTCCTCCCTGCGTGGGCAGCAGCTGGGCGGCCATGGTTGCACCCGATGATTTGGAACCCGAATTCGTCGACGTTATCTGAACTGTGGCGCCAATATGTTGGTGAAAATTGGAATCGCCGGAATAAATCGGCTCGATTACGTGGATGCCTGGCGAAAGTCCCGATATCGTTGCAGTTGCATTTCCGTTGACTAAGGGGGAAGTTGCCAAGGTGGCCACGGGAAACACAGACAAATCGTAGAAGCTGACTGTGCCAGTAACTTGCGGCATGAGAACACCATGGTAGCTCGCGGCTACGTTTGTCGACAGCGTTATCGTCGCTCCCTCCGGCGCGGGATTGGGTGAAGCGGAGGATTGGATATATGTCCCGCCGGAGTTCAAATGAAGGATTGCCTGGCCTTCAAGAAAGTCTGGAGCGCCATCGCCGTTGAAGTCGCCGATTACGCCCGACTGAGCTGCTTGTCCGGCATAAACTTCCGCTAGCCCGCCACTGAAGGTCCCGTCGCCTCCTCCAAGGAGGACGGTCACACTCCCGTCAAATGTAGCATCACCGGGAAAATGCCCGCCGCCGATCGTAATCAGATCCAGCTTGCCATCAAGATTAAAGTCCGTCGCCAAAACTTGACGCCCACGGACGGTGCCAATAGATTGGGCGGATTGAAAGGTCCCGTCTCCATTTCCCAAGAGAAGATAAAGCGCAAGATTGTCGTCGAAAAGATTGGAGGTTCCAACAACCATATCAGTTCTGCCATCTCCATTGAAGTCGCCTAGGGTGATCGAGATTGGGGATATCACGGAAGACATTCTGGAAGAGGATGGACTGTTCGGGAACTCCCCATTTCCAGAATTCAAAAAAACATTCACGCCGCCGCCGTTTGTCATCTTGGTTTCGGCATTGATGCAATTGCCGGAAATACAACCCCCAGAGACGAAATCGTTTCCGCCTTTGTGGGTATCGTTCCCACCTTTGTGGATGATGTCACCGAGGCCGGCCCCGGCCAACAGGATCAGGTTGTCGAGCTGCAAAACCGGGCCGGGCGTGAAGTGGCCTTTTCCGTCTCCAAAATCGATCGAAACCGTATTCGCGGAGGGATTGCTAACGGCTAGGTCTAAGTTTCCATCGTTATTAATGTCTGCCACGCCAATGGATGGCGCAACCGCAACCGGGCCCTCCTGGCTGGCGGATCCGCTTCCGCACTTGCAAGAGCTGAACAATTGCAAACTGCCATCACCACCACCGAGGTAAAGATTGATCTGTGTGTTGTTCCCAGTCCCAACTTCAGCGACAACGTCCAGATTTCCATCGTTATTGAAGTCGCCAGCCGACAAGGCGCTAATCGCTCCGGCGGAGAAATTGATGGGGGCCCGAAAAGTGCCGTCTCCGTTACCTAAAACCATGCTCAGAGTGCCCGAATTGGCGGCAACGAAATCCAGTTTATTGTCGTTATTGAAGTCTCCCGTGGCCACGTATTGCACTCCGGTATTGAGCACCACAGTCGCGGCTTCGAAGGTGCCATCGCCATTGCCAAACAAAACACCAACTGAGGCGTTGTAATCAGCGTCCGATTCCGGACTCACGGTGACCAAATCCATCTTGCCATCGCCTTTCAGATCCGCAGCCAATAACCCTTGCGGGGACTGTCCGCCAAAGTAAACGGGACTGGCGGAGAAGGTCCCGTCACCTTTGCCCAGTAGAACCATCGGATTACTAGCTAATAGGTTGCTTCCAGATTGGGCGAGCAGCGCGATATCGAGATGACCATCTCCATTGAAATCGGCGACTACTCCGCCGCCGATGGAATTGCTGAGCTGCGGGCCGGGAACAAATGTTCCATTCCCATTGCCCCAATAAATGGTCGACCCGCCTTGCAAAGGTTGGGTGACCAAATCCTGCTTACCATCCCCGTTGAAATCCCCTTCCAATACCGGAGTTACAGATGGCAGCACAGCGCTCTCTTGAAATTCGCCAGTGTGACTTCCAAGGTAAACCACCGTTCCGCCGTCCCCACTGGCTGCGTAGTCGGCAATGCCATCCCCATTGAAGTCGCCGGCGACTACCGGACCACCACCCACAATGTTCTGGCAAGACGTGTAGCCACCCTTCCCGTCTCCAAAATAGATAACCGACTCACTACCAGAGCCAGACACAATCCAGTCTGCTTTGCCGTCTCCGTTGAAGTCAGCGATTGTGATCCCGGGCCCGCCCCCGCACGCAAAGGCGAAACTAGGAGGTTGAAATGTGCCGTCTCCGTTACCTAGGGCCACCCACAAAGCACAACATCCATCCGTACCTATGAGATCGAAGTGGTGATCGTTGTTGAGATCGCCAACCGCCAACGCATTTGTTGCGTAGGGGAGATCGTTAGCAACGGGACTAAAAGTACCGTCTCCGTTAAACACCATAACTTGTGCTTGCCCGTAGCCCTGTAGGGCAGTTCCGATGACTATAAAGGTCTTACCATCCTCCGTAAAAGTTACAAATGGCTGGAAGAGGCCAGGGCCCGTACCGCGAGCAAAACTCACTTCGGTTTCAATCTCGGAGACAAAGGGATACGAGGTTGGAGTGAAGGTAGACGACGTCTGGGAGGACGGAGTCGAGGCTAGGACGCTAGGAGTACAAATCAGAGCGAGAGCGATGAATGCAAAACATAACGTTAACGGTATCCTCATCCGATTCTCCCGATCGAACATAAATGTACGACTTACTGAAACCAGGAGGGGCCCTTATTACATCCGATGTACTCGGCGGACGCGATTCTGCTACAAGAGTCTCAGGCTGTCAATCGAAATCGAGACTCTTAACGGGGGCAAAGCGGATCTATTTCAAGAAGTAACCTAGTTGGCGTAGTCCACTTTTCCAGTTAGCTAAGCCCGGCGACTTCCAAAAAAAATGGACGTCATTACAGGGAGGAAACTTCGACGGCCAGCGGCCGACTTGTTGCTTAAGAGTTTGGAAACGGAGCATCAAGCAGACCCCGACGATTTGGCTTCTCGCCGCGCTTCGCGAATATCTTTGATGTCGCCGAGCACGATGATGGCGGTACCCTCGCGGAGCACAAGCGTGTCGGGAGGATTTACCCACAACTTTGGCACTGCCGACCCTCCAGCATTCTTTAGGGCGAGTACGAGCAGGTTGTGCCTGGCGCGAATCTGAATTTCGCCTAACCGTTTGCCCACCCACATCGAAGCAGCTTCAATCTCGATCTCCTCCATGCGCAAGGTTTGGGAATGATCTTTTAGCATCAGATCCAGAAATCCCACGACCTGCGGCCGGATGACTTCGCTGGCCATCCTGAGTCCACCAATGCGGCTGGGAGAAACGGTGGCCCTGGCTCCGGCTCGCAGCATGCGGTCGGAAAACTTCTGGTCGGCGGAGCGGGCCACGATGTGCAGATGGCTGAATTTCTGATGAGCAACGACGGTCACAACCAGGTTGTTCTTATCGTCGGGTAGTGTGGTAATCAGGCCTTTGGCGTGTTCAATGCCCGCCTTGCTCAGAATTTCTTCCTCGGTCGCGTCGCCAACGATGTATAGCATGTCATGGAAGAGCTCGGGGTAGGTCTCGCCCACTTTCTTGATCAGCTCTTCGCTGAGATCGACGACTACAAAGGGAGTGCCGGTTCGCTGCATCTCCTCCGCCACATACCGGCCGGTGTCTCCGATGCCGCAGACGATGTAATGCCCCCTGAGCTCGCTGATTCGCTTCTGCATTCTGCGTCTCCAAAACGGATTTGTGGCTTCGATCTCTACTAGAAAAGCTGCGACCACGGAAAATACGTAGACCGTGACCGCGACGCCGAATAGAACCACTCCCATGTTAAACACGCGCAAAGGCGGATTATTTTCGGTCTTCACAATCTCGCCGTAACCAACTCCAGCCAGCGTGATCACCGCCATGTAGAGCGCTTGGAGAAAAGTGACAGACGGTCCGCCCAGCACGCGATAGCCGGTCACACTCACTGTGATCAGGCAGAGGAGCAGAATTCCGGCGGAAATCATGCGTCGGCGGAGCATCAGCGGCGCCATTCATCGATTAGGTTGGCCACTAATCCTGTCCAGCCGGTCTGGTGACTCGCTCCGAGGCCTTGGCCGGTGTCACCGTGGTAGTACTCATTGAAGAGCAAGTAATCCTTCCAGTGGGGGTCTTCCTGTAATTTGCGATAGGGACCGAAGCAGGGCCTACGGCCATTCTCATCCTTGCGGAACAAACCGATCATGCGATCGGCGATTTCCTCTGCCATGGCAAGCGGCGTGATGGGCTGCCCATTGCTGCTGCTGGTTCTGACCGAAAAGTCCGGTCCGAGGGCGCGACTGAACTTGAGCAGGGAACGAATTATTAGATAGTTGGCCGGAAACCATATAGGGCCGCGCCAATTGGAATTTCCGCCTTTGATAGGCACGCTCGACTCCGCGGGTTCGTATCCGACGCACCCTCCCCCGAAGCAAAATGGGTGCTGCTCGTGATACTTCGAGAGGCTGCGAATCCCATGGGGGCCAAGAAACTCGTTTGGATCCCAGAGGTACTGCAAGACCCGGGCAAACTGCTGAGGGTCTGCGATCGATAGCACGTAACGCTGTCCCTGGACCGAGTAACAGGCACTCCCTACCAAGTCGGGACGATTGCGTATGAACCATTCGACATTGGCGAGAAATTCAGGGTGAGGATCCAAATCTTCACGATTGAGTACTTCAACCGCAAAGAGAGGGATCAGCCCGACCAGCGAACGAAGGCGAAATTTGTTGAAGTCTCCATTGGGCAAGCGAAGGACGTCGTAAAAGAAACCGTCCTGCTCATCCCAAAGCTGATAGTTTCGACCGCCCATCTTCTTCATGGCCGCGCCGACGTAAATGAAGTGCTCGAAGAACTTGGTGGCCAGCAGTTCGTAAGCCTTATCGAAATTAGCCAGCTCTAGACACGCTCGCATCAAGTAAAGACAGAAGAACCCCATCCAGCCGGTGGCGTCCGATTGCTCCAAGATTGCGCCTCCAGGAAATTTGTCGCTGCGGTCTACGACGGTAATATTGTCCAATCCTAGGAATCCGCCTTCAAAGACGTTGTTGCCTGTGCTATCCACGCGATTGACCCACCAGGCAAAGTTCATCAGCAGCTTGTGCAGGCACTTCTCCAGGAAGGCCAGATCTCCTTTCCCGGTGCGAATCTTATCGTTTTGATAGACGCGCCACACCGCCCAGGCGTGAACTGGCGGGTTCAGGTCGGAAAACTCCCATTCGTAGGCGGGTATCTGTCCGTTTGGGTGCTGGAACTGCTCGAACAACAATGCTAGTAGATTGTCCTTAGCGAATTCCGCGTCCACCAGGGAAAGCGTCGTGCACTGAAAAGCCAGATCCCATGCGGCGAACCATGGGAACTCCCATTTGTCTGGCATGGTAAGGACGCGCATCGAGTTGAGATGGCGCCAATGGGTGTTGCGAATTCTCTTGTGGCCTTCGGGAGGGGGAATGCTATCGCCTTCGAGCCAGCGCTCGACATCGAAGAGATAGATCTGCTTACTCCACAACATTCCCGCCAAAGCGCTCCGCTGAATTAGCTTTTCTTCTTCGGTGGCTTTCGGAGGATATATGGTCTCGTAAAACTCGTCCGCTTCTTCCTTTTTCTGTTGTGCGATTTTGTCGATGTCCTGAAGAGGATTATCCATCTCGTGTTCTGTCAAGCGCAGACGAAAGACTATTGAACGGTACGGCTCGACTTGGCCGCTATAGTGAAGGCACGCTTTGGTCCCGCTCTGATCCGGATTAGCACACCGCTCACCGTTGACCACGCAACGATGAAATGCATCTTTCACGTACCGAGAATGGTTGAAGGCGGTGGGACCGTATAGGCGCGAAGCATTGGTCTCGTTGTCGGTAAAGAGCATCTCGCCGCCTGACTGGGCGTATAAGAAGCGCCGGCCGAGAGCGTATTGCAATTGAATATTTTGCAAGGGCTTGGCGTTAGAGTCATCTGCCGCCAGCATCAAAAACGGCTTCTCCGCTGCTCCAGTCCGGATGGTGGGCTTTCCGCTGGGCGGGTTTGTCCAACTCCACGTGTTGCGGAACCACAAATGCGGCAACACGTGGATTTCGGCGGCTTCGGGACCGCGATTGAACGCTTCTACTCGGATGCAGATATCTTCGGGAGATTCTTTAGCATACTCGATAAAGATATCGAAGTATCGATCGTCGTCAAAGATGCCTGTATCCAGCAGTTCGTACTCAGACAGCGCTGTCCGTCCGCGATTTTGGTCGATCAACTGTCGGTAGGGAAACTCCCTTTGCGGGTACTTGTAGAGCATGCGCATGTAACTGTGAGTGGGCAGATTATCGAGGTGAAACCAGTACTCTTTCACATCTTCGCTGTGATTGGACTCGGCGGGGGAGAGACCGAACATTCGCTCTTTTAGAATGGGATCGCGGCCATTCCAAAACGCCAAGGCGAAGACCAGCAGTTGATAGCGGTCGCAAATCCCTGCAATACCGTCTTCACCCCACCTGTACGCTTTACTGCGTGCGTGATCGTGAGGGAGAAAATTCCAAGCGTTCCCATCTTGGCTGTAGTCTTCACGCGCGCCTCCCCAGGAGCGGTCGCTGACGTAAGGTCCCCATCTGCGCCAGCGGTCGACGTTTGGCTCGGCTAATCGGGCATGCTCCTTGGAGACGGCTACCACCTTCTTACGAGTGTCCCGGGCCGCCCGTTGCTGCCAATGTGCCAATCGTCCTCCTAGGGCCGTGCGTCAACACATATGCAACTCGGTTGCCCGAGACTTGCCTCGATAATCGCGGAAAACTAGCGGCCCAAGATCTCGCTGACCTTATGCATTTGCGCCGCAAACCGAGGGGCGGAGTAGGCCGACGGATCCTGTTGCAGCAGCACGAACAGCCCGCTGATTGCCGTTCGAAGGTCGGCGCCGTAGGCGGGCTTCACATTCTGGTTATAGGATCGAAACAACGAATCGAGAGTCATAGCAGCTTGTTCGGCCGCTCGCTCGCCTTCGATGGAAATGTTCTGCCCGTCAGCTGCTATCCTACGCATCAGGCGGAGCGTCAAGGCGGAGTCATAACTTTGCCCGTCAATCTGTCTTAATAACTGGTCGGCCAAAGCTGCGGCACGTGTCGCGGATGCTGCGATTTTCCCCTGATCTCCGTTGCGCTGATTCATGAGGTCCGCGAGCTTAGAAACCTCCTCTTGGAATTGCCGATTAGAATTGGGACTAATCTCCTCAACCAGATCGCGGAAGACGACAACCCGAGACTGATTCCACGTTGGGGTGCCAGGCGTGCGTCCAGCGTAGCCTCGTTTTTGACGCCAGCTATCGTCGGCCCGCGTGAGACTATGATGACAAGCAAAGCAATCGAGTTCCGCATACTCGGGCCACACCGGGCTATTGGCGCGGCGAGCCAACCGGTTGAGAGACTCGCGCAGTTGCACAGCTTGCCCGATGCCCCAGGCCTGCACCTGTCGCCAGGGATTGCCTTGCTCTGGCATTTTCCAGTGGGGCGGCATGACCGCGGTAAATAACCCCGACTCAAAAGTGAGATCGGGATGTCCGGCGGCGATCATCTCGTGGTCAACAGACTTTTCCGCCGTGCCCAGATGGCAGCTCAGGCATATAGTATTGCGCACCTCCAGATTCCGTGTGTCGTACATGCCAAGCTGGACGGACTTCTCGTGAGGCCAGTCTCTCGTGGTATGCGGGCCGAGCCATCCCGATGCCGGGCCGTGACAGTTCTCGCAACTGACACCCTCGCCAAGTTCGAAGGTTTGGGCCTGCTGCTCTGGGGGCACATAGAGCGCATGGCAAACCAGGCATTTCCGGGCTTTCTCTGGCGGGCCGATTTTAAGGATCGTTCCCATGTTTTGGGAAACAGTATTCTTCAGGGCGTTGAAGGCGCGCACATGTAAATCCTGCCCGATCCAGATGGTGTACTCGTTCTGGAGGACGCGGGTGGTGGTCCTCGGTTGCACGCTGCCATGGCAACTGCTGGCCGCACATCCCCCAGGACCGTTGTACATGCCGGCAGCGACGGTTTTTTGAGGGTAAAAGGGTGCTGCGGGAGTCGGCGCGGAGCTAACAAGATTCAAAAGAGAAGCTCGCGTTTCCGGAGGCTTCTCGGAATCCACGCCGAGGGGCGGCTGATCCTGACGCGTCGCTAAAGTTGCCGTCGAAGCGCTCTGAGGATGCAGCCGCACAGTCACGCGGGTGCTTCTGCCAGGCAATAAATCGTATCGGCATGGTGGCAGACAATCGATCACCACGCTGGTCGTCGGAGGAGTCCGGCCGTCGGTCCCGATGCGCACCGCCTTAACGTACCCGCCGTCAACATCGACGTGGGTATAGGGGGTGGACATGACCGTCTCTGGCAAGGTCACAAGCACCCGGGGAGGGGAATCCAACACCGTGACTTTCGGCGTCCCTAGGCCGCGGCCCGTGATCTCCACTTGAGTTGAATCAGGAGCACGGATTATCTTTACTTTCTCTAACGCCGCGCGATTGACAGGACCCCGAGTCTGCGTGTCAGCGACGGCGAGTAACACGAGCAGCGCCCAGACCACACCCAGAAGTGACTTTCGCATTTGCTATCTCTTTATCCCACCAACGCCTCAATAATTTGGTCGGGGCGTCGTTTATACGACGAATGAAATCAAAAATCAACGACAAGCCGGCGGGCCAGTAGCTCCTCGGCAAACGGAACCCCCTTGTAGACGGCTCTGGACAGGGGATACGTTTTGCTATAGCATTTGCGCCTCGCAGCTAGGGTTGAACTTCGAATCGGTGACATGGAGCGCTGGACCCGTGTTTGAAGAACTCAGAGCTATCCAACGAGATTTCGGCTACTTGCCCGCCGACCAACTGCGGACGCTTGCCGCCAGAATCGATATCCCCGTAAGTCAAATTCACGCAGTAGCCAGCTTTTATCCTCACTTTCATCTCAGTCCTCCGCCAAGTGTGGACTTGCGCGTATGCGCGGATATGAGCTGCCACCTCCGTGGAAGTGATAAGGTCCGGTCGGCGCTCGATTCCGCCTTTCAAGGGGCTAACTCGAAAGAGATTTCTATCCGAGACGTTTCGTGTTTGGGCCGGTGCGACCAAGCTCCGGCCCTCATGATCAACGACGAAATTTACTGCCATGTTAACGGCCGGGATGCAGTCACTGTGGCGCAGGATGTGCTCGGTGGCAAGCCTCTCCCGAAGCAACAGAACGGCCAACAGCGAATGGCGGTGGCCTCCGATCCGTATCGGGGGCAGGGTCAGTATGCGGTGGTCCGCCGGCTGGTGGAATCCCGAAGTGCGCAGGAGATTATTGCGGTTCTGAAAGATGCCGGCCTGCGGGGAATGGGTGGCGCCGGCTTTCCCACGTTCAGTAAGTGGGAGCTTGTCCGCAATGCACCCGGGGCAACGAAGTACATCGTTTGCAACGCCGATGAGAGCGAACCAGGCACTATCAAAGACCGTGCCATTATGGAGAATGTTCCCTATCTCGTGATTGAAGGCATAATCATCGCCGGCCTGGTCACGGGAGCGAGTGAAGGGATCCTTTATATACGCCACGAATACGAACATCCTAAGGAGATTCTTCAGGCAGAAATTGATCGCTGCTATGAGCAGGGTTTGTTGGGCTCGGGAATTCTTGGCACTGATCTGGCTTTCGATCTGAAGATCTTTGTCAGCCCGGGAGGCTACATCTGCGGAGAAGAGAGCGCCCTTCTTGAGGCTATCGAAGGCAAACGTGCCGAACCACGCAACAAACCTCCGTTTCCGGTCACGAATGGATTGTGGAACCAGCCTACTGTCATCAACAATGTCGAAACTTTCTGTTTGGCTGCTGTGATTCTGGTAAGGGGGGCCGATTGGTACAAGGCGCAAGGCAAGAATGGATCGGTGGGAATGAAGTTTGTGGGCGTCAGCGGAGACGTGATTCGTCCCGGCATTTTCGAAGTTCCAATGGGAACGACGTATGGCGAACTGATCTATGAAAACGCCGGTGGCATCCCAAGTGGAGGAAAGCTTCTAGCTTTCGCACCTTCCGGCCCTTCTTCAGGATATCTGCCAGCTTCCATGAGCAACCTGCCGCTGGACTGGAACGCGGTGGCGGCTGCAGGATCGATGGTGGGATCAGGAGCCATTGTAGTGTGCGCGGAAGGCCGATGCATGTTGGACATGGCGCTCAATGCCACGCGCTTCTACCGCAATGAGTCTTGCGGTAAGTGCGTCCCGTGCCGCGTGGGTTCGCAAAAGATGGTGGAGATGCTCAAGAGCTGGACCGCGGGCCATAGTTCAAAATACGACATGCAAGTTATGGGCGAGCTTTCGACGGCTATGCGGCAGGCATCCATCTGTGGCCTCGGACAGGTCGTGCCTGTTCCCATCGCTTCGGTGATGAAGCATTTCCCCGGCACGGTAGAGGAGCACATCGTGCACCGTCGCTGTCCGGGAGAAATCTGTTTCGGTCAGTCCTGAGAAAATAATGAGCGCTAATCTCGTGGCGGGCAAACAGGACTCTGTAAAGAACGTGCAACTGACCATCGACGGCACGACCGTGTCCGTCCCTCAGGGCACTACTATTTTTGACGCCGCCCGCGCCACAGGAATTACCATCCCCACCCTTTGCCACCAGCAGAATGAGAATCCGGTGGGCGTATGCCGCGTCTGCGTGGTGGATGTGGGCCAGAGAGTTTATGCCGCTTCGTGCCTCCGCCAGGCGGAACAGGGCATGACGGTCAAGACGAACACCGAAGGAGTTTTGGGCGTTAGGCGCACTCTGGTTGAGCTGCTGATGTCCGACCATCCCTCGCCGTGCGCCCGGGAGCAGCATTCCGGAGATTGCGAATTGGAGCGTCTCGCAACGGAATCTGGAATCGGGCAATCGCGTTTCCCCTCTCGTTCTACTCCTCGCGGGCACGATGACTCTTCGTTAGCCATACTGGTCGACCACGAAGCGTGCATTCTTTGCGACCGCTGCATTCGGGGCTGCGATGAAATTCGCCACAACTGGGTGCTGGCGCGGCGGGGCAAGGGATACCAGGCCGGCATCGCCTTCGATAACAACCTGCCAATGGGAGAGTCGTCCTGCGTTTCCTGTGGCGAGTGCATGGTGTCCTGCCCCACGGGGGCTCTGACCAATCGCGGCGCGGTCAAAAGTCATCTGGAAGGTGGGACTATAGACCCGGAGAGCCTGCTCACGCTGCCTGTTTTCAAAGGCGTTTCTGGAACGTTTCTGGAATTGAACCGAAACTCTGTTGTGGAACGGCACTTCCGGGCCGGCGAAATTATTTGTCGCGAGGGTGAGTACGGGGCCACAGCCTTCTACATCGTCAATGGCACCGCCGAAGTTTATCTGGAGAGTCCCATCGCCCATGTCTCCACCAAGGATAGCGGTCGAGGATTCTTCAGAAAGATCAAGAGCCTTTTGACCTCGCGGGAGCAGGATCAGCGCGAGGAAGAAAGCACGCGATCCCACATCCCAATCGACGCTTCGAAAGATCTTCCTTATCAGAATCCGCTTACCGAATTGGGCCCTGGCGAGCTGTTCGGTGAGATGACCTGCATGAGTTACTATCCGCGGTCGGCGACCGTGCGCGCCAAGAGCGACTGCACCATGCTCGAGATGCTACGCAATGTTCTTGACTTCATGCTGCGTAATAAGAACTTCCGCGAGCAACTAGACCGCACTTACAAAAAGGACGCCCTGGATTCGCACCTGCGCAGTGTGCCGGTCTTAGCGTCTCTGACTGCTGACTTCATCGACCATTTGCGCGAGCACGTCGAACTCTTGCGCTTTCAGCCCGGACAAGTGATCTGCAGCCAGGGTGAAGTGGCCGACGGCTTTTACCTGGTACGGCTGGGATTCGTAAAAGTATCCCAGCATCGCCCGGGCGGGGATATTGTGTTGGCTTATCTGGCGCGTGGTTCTTACTTTGGGGAGATGGCTCTGCTCACCGGTACGCCGCGCATCTCCACATGCATAGCGTTAGATCATGTCGAGGTCGTGCGCATTCCAGGAGACGATTTCCAGATGATGCTCGACCGCTTCTCAGAGATCAGGAAAAAATTGGAAGCGGCCGCGGCCGAGCACATGGAGCAGAACCGGCAGAGAGTCACGCAGGTGGCTGATATTCCTGTGGACCAGTTCCTTAATCAGGGGTTGATGGAAGCGCAGAGCTTGCTGATCCTCGACCTCGACCGCTGTACGCGGTGCGATCAGTGCGTGCGCGCCTGTGCCGATGCCCACGATGGCGTGAGCCGGCTGATTCGCGAAGGGCTTCGCTTCGATCGCTATCTGGTGGCTACCTCGTGCCGCCAATGCCGTGACCCCCTATGCATGGTCGGCTGTCCTGTGGGTTCGATTCGCCGCCGAGATTCCCTCGAGGTCATCATCGAAGACTGGTGCATTGGTTGCGGCCAGTGCGCTAACAATTGTCCTTATGGAAATATCAATATGCATCCTTTCCCCGTCGAGGTGGACGACCTCGCGTATCCGGGAAGAAGGATGGCCAGCGTCAAAGTGAAAGCGACATCTTGCGATCTATGCCTGGATCATGCCGAGCCGAGCTGCGTATATGCCTGCCCGCATGATGCGGCTCATCGGGTGAATCCAATGGAATTTTTTGGCGGGCTCCTTCGCCAAACTAAAACCGGGACGTAAACTGGAACGAACTTTGCTTATCGATAGGACCCATCGAAAGTGGTTCGCCGGCAGTCTGGCCGGGCTGCTGGTCGCTGCTGTGCTCTATGTTCTTTACGCTCGCAATACGCCGCAGGCTCCGAGCGGAGGCACTAGGGCAGGACTCGTCTATGGCAGCATCGGCTTCGCCTTCATGATTTTTGCCGGCCTTTTAGGATTGCGCAAGAAAGTTCCGATCTGGCGCATCGGGCGGGCGCAGTCGTGGATGCGCGCCCATCTCTGGCTGGGTTTCCTAAGCTTTCCTCTGATCTTCTTCCATTCGGGATTTCGTTTTGGTGTTGGACTTACGAAAGGACTGATGTGGATGTTCGTTATTGTTTTCGTCAGCGGGATCGTGGGTGCGACCTTGCAGCATTTCGCGCCCCGGCTTATGACCCAGAGAATCCCCATGGAAACGATTTACGAGCAGATTGGACGGGTGCGTTCTCAATTAGTGGCGGAAGCCCAGACAATAGTGTCGGATGCTTCTTCGTCGCTGGCTGGCAGCGCCTCTCATGCCAGCGAGAAACAGCGCACCGTATCCGCCAGTGCGGGAACCATGGGCGGACTCACAGTTGCCTCCGGACTGCAGATGGATGAGGGGGCCAGACTCGAACTTCGAGAATTCTTCCAAGACGAGATGCAGCCCTATATCGCCGATTGCGGGTCCCGAGGAATGGCGTTGGCCGACCGCAGCCGCTCGCAAGCCATGTTTGGGCAATTGCGCTTGCTTCTGCCGCCACATCTACACGCGTCGGTGGACGATTTGGAAAATATCTGCGAGGAAAAGCGGGAGCTAGACCTGCAAACTCGATATCACCGCGTCCTGCACTCCTGGTTGCTCGTACATATACCTCTCTCTTACGCGCTATTGCTGCTGAGCGCGGTGCACGCTGTGATGGCGTTGCGTTACTGAGGAAACAAGATGCCGCGGCGCGTGCGCACCACCAAGAACCTGGCAGAGCGGATGGATCTGCAGTATTTCAAGCAGCCTCATCCCTTTCGCAGCTGGCGACTCTGGCTGTCGATTCTGATTCCCTTCGTAGCAGTAGGATGGTTCGCCGCCCGGCGGGCCAGCAGTCAGAAGGTTTACAGCAGCGGACCTCTCTCGGAAGCTCACGCGGTTCTGGGCAAACGATGCGACGTTTGCCATGTCACAACGCTGGGATTCTTCCAGGCGAAGGTTAGAGATGCTGCCTGCTCCAACTGCCACAATGCTCCCTCGCATCATTCCGACAAAGTAGCATTCCAGGTGACTTGCGGCTCGTGCCATGTGGAGCACCAAGGTTCCGGCAGGCTGGCCAGCACGAAAGACGCAAGCTGCACTCAATGTCACGAAAAACTAGTCACCCGCAGTGGAGAACCTCAGTATGCCCGCGCTGTGAAAGACTTCGACGGGCAGCATCCTGAGTTCGCGGCGTCGCGCCCGGGTTTTCGTCATCCCGCTCAGATCAAGCTAAACCATTACGCTCATCTGCGTCCAAATCTTCCGGGGCCGGCCGGCCCGGTGCAGATGGATTGTCAGGACTGCCATCGGCTCAGCGCAACCGACGTAAGCTGGCCTTATGCCGCATCGCAGCCCGCGGTGCGGTCCAATACCGGCATCGCCGGCACGAGCGCGGATACGAAGCGCTCACGCTCCCGCGATTACATGTTACCGATTCTGTATACCGTTCAATGTGTTGGCTGCCACATCAAGGATCTGCAATTTGACAGGCGCTTCGATCAATCGGCGCCGCACGATAAACCGGAAGTTGTACAGGCATACCTGCTGCAGAAATATACCGATTACTATGCTTCCCATCCGGGAGCGCTATCCGAGCCAATCTCACCCGAGCGAATCATCCCGAGCACGATGAAACTGCCGCTGCCCGTTCCGCACAACCGGCAGGAATGGATGGACCAGCAAATCATGCTTGCCGATCGGCTGTTATTCGACAAAGGTTGCAAGCTCTGCCACTTCATCAACGGCGGAGATGGGCCGCGGCCGATTGTAGCGAAGTCTTCGATTCCGGAGCGTTGGTTCCCGCACGCCGAGTTCAGCCATGATTCACATCGCCTGCTGACCTGCACGGCCTGTCACGATCGGACCCCAGAGAGCCGCAACACCGACAGAATCTTACTGCCGGGAATTGCATCTTGCCGCAATTGCCACCAGGACGGCGCCCCTCGAAAAGACGCTGCGAGCGCGCGTTGCTCCGAGTGCCATTCGTATCATGACTGGTCCAAGGAACAACCGACGAAGGGAAAGTTCTCGATCCCACAACTGCGGGCCGCAAGGTAGCGAGGAGCTTCAGGCTCCAATTACTTTTCTTGTTTAATCAGTGCGCCGGATCGGAAGGAGGATCGTCGGTAACCGTGTACAGTTGGCCATCGCGAAGATACATTCGCTGCATTTCCTCGCGAGTGAAGGGCCGCGCCCCGCGGCGGCCGAGCACCGCCAACTGATTGCCGCTTTCATCAACGGCGCGATCGCGATCAATGCCTTTGGACACGGCCAGAGCCGACCCATGCGTCTGGCGAGTGGCAATCAGTTTAGGAGTGGGGCGCGGGCTGAAGCCGGAAAAGTTCGGATTGTCATTAGGCGAAAACAACTGCAGAATGCGCAGACCATTCTTGCCATCGGCCACGTAGGCGAATAACTCTGATGAGACCATGCCGAGTTTTACGTCGTTCACGTCATTCATGGCCCCATTGGCGTTGAAGATCTGATCCAGACAGGGTTTCTCGGGATGCTCGACGTCCACCACGGCTAACCCGTCTTTCCCGTCAGAAACGTAGGCGTAAGTTCGAGCGACATAAATGTTGCGAGCGTCGGCCAGCGCAACCTCCGCACCCGCAACTGGAACTGGCCGGTCAAGGTGCGTAATATCCAGCACCTTCAATCCTCTGCTGTCCACGACGAACGCGTAGCGGAATTGAACAGCAACTCCTCTCGGCTCAATCAGGAATGGTGCGCCTATCTGGCTGACAAGCTTCGGCTCCAGTGGATTGTCGAGGCTCACCACTGCCAAGCCAGCGTTGCAAAGAATGTAAGCATAAGTGCCAACGATGCTGATCTTTCGCGCTCCCGTCAGCACCCCGTTAGGATTAAAGGCCGGGGCGCGTTTAAGAAAATTATTGCTGGGATCGCCGTCGAGCAAAGTGCCGACGCCTGGAGTCTTGCCTTTTAGATTAGGATCACCAATCACCACGAGTCCTTCTTCTTTGTCGGCCACATATAGGAAGCCGTACATCGGGTGAATCGGCTGTTCTTCGTTTTCGGGGCGGTGCGTGCGTAAAGGATCTACGGCCAGTGTTGTGGGAGTCGCCACCGCGGCAGCGAATTTGGTGGGCACATAAAATCGTTGACCCAGGGGCGAAACCGGTGCGGTGATCGTGCGTTGAGAAATATCCTTGTCATCGACATTCGCAATGTCGTAGACCCGCAGCCCGCCTTTTCCCATGGCAGCGTAGAGATATTCGCCGCGGGCCTGAATGTCCATAATGTTCGACCCAGCATGTCCGTGAGCCTCTTTCAGCTCCCGCTGATTCTTTAAATGCCTGGCGTAGTCGTCGGGATACGCGAGCTTTTGCAGATCGCTTCCAATCACCGCTGGAGGCTCGTCATGTTCGGTGACGGCGACCGCCTCGTATCCCTGGTTTCCCGTGGCCACATAAACGTATCGGCCGACGAAGTTCATGAAGTTCGTCCCGAGTAATAGCAGTTGAGTAATCCAGGCATTGTTATCCCCTGCCTTTGATACATGGCAATCCGTACAACCTTTAGTCTCCGTGGCGCGCACTGTATGCGGGGCGAAGGTGCTGAAGGCCTGCCCACTGAGTCCCTCCGCAGAGACCGTCTGCTGCTGGTAATAGATCCAATCACGATTGTTGTTTTGAGAACTCACCAGCACAGCACATGCCGAGCGCACCGGCGCGACGCGATGTCCCGTGACCGTGCCATCGATGGCCAGGCTGTAGACATCGTCACGCAGAACCTGAAAATTATAGGAAGTCCAATTGCGAGTCTCGATTCCCTCGTTGTGAAGCATGGGCATCTTCTGATTTGCAGTCATCGAAAGATGGCAGCCATAGCAAGTCGGAGCCCAGGAACTGTGACAGGCGTAGCAAGTCATGCGGCTGTTTTCATGCGCCAATTGCGACGCGTCGGCGTCCGCGCTTCCCCAGGTGCTGCCGTCTTTCTGGATGGTCTTGGCCATCCGCGACTTCTTACTGTAGTGAGGGTTTCCCGGGGTAATGGAGTCGAGTACCTGCACCACTTCCCATTGCTGGTTTTTATCCAGCATGGAACGCTGAAGTAGGCGATCTCCATCCCAGTAGAAGCGGCGCAGACCCCAGGGCGTGCGGAGTCGGTCAAGCAAGGTGCCGCCGTTGGGCGCCGCAATGCCTGATGTCCGCAAGTTCGCCTTTTGCCGGATAGTGCCGTGGCAGTCCACGCAATCCACTTCGATGGCGTTGCGGGTTTCGCCATACAACTTTCCCGTGCCGTGACTGTCCTGAACGAAGTGGCAGTCGATGCAGTGCATCCCCTTTTCCAGATGAATGTCTTTCAGGTGAACCGCCTTTCCGAATTTCTCCGGATCCTCGAAAGGGACGAGTTTACCCTCCTTGTCGAGCAGATTGCCTTTACGATCGTGCTTATAAACCGCGCGGAAAATCCAGCCATGACTGTGGAAGTCGGCGAATTGGGTGTTCTTCAGTTCTTCGTTGAATTCAGTCGTTCCCGTCTTTTCGAGAAAACCGACGTCGGCCCAGTTGCCACGAATCGCAGCCCGCTCCGGATTGCGCATCTGAATCTCTTGCTGCTCCTTCGGACTCGGGTGTCGCTGCTCTTTGGGATACATCTTGTTGCCGTCGATTTCGTTATCCCACCAGGTGTACCCAAAATAAGTGGCGACCATGTTGGTGCCGGGATGGATATGGCAAACCATGCACTGACTGGAAGGAATCGAGAGAGTGAACTCGTGTTTGAGGGGATGCCCCGATTCACCTTTGGGGATGGTCGGGTCGGCCGTTGTGGTTTGCCCGAGGTTGCCGTTGGCCGCATAGTGGCCTGAATGTTCCGACGAGCGGTCATTGGCGTAAATTACGTGACAGGCGCTGCATCCGCTGGCGCGAAAATCTCCTGGCTGGTCGTTGGTTCCCGGGAATGAAAGTAAGGGATCGAGCAAGCGGGTTTTTTGCAGACCGAGAACCGCCGGATCGGTGCGCAGCAGCGTGCCAAAGCCGCGGTCACTCAGTTTGACGTCCGGTTTTCCCGGCTCCTCTTCGAGGCTGGGATTTCCTACCTCCGGTTTTTTTTCGCCGCCCCGTTCGAACACTCGCAGAACGTTGCCGGGTTGCGACACCTCCCAACGCTGAATCGGTTCAAGGTAGGGAAGAACGCCTTTAGCGCGCGTTTCTTCCGCCGTGGGTGGCGGGAAGGTTTGTAGCCTCTGCGGCGTGCCATCGCGGGCGTAGCTTTCGCCAAAGAGCGGATTCTTGAGAGGAATCGCGCCGTTGTTATAGAGCGCGGCGCCCCACAGCATCGCACCGTGAGTCATCATGCTGGTGCGCACCCGCTGAACTTCAGAGGTGTGACATCCCGACCGTCCGCAGGTTTGATCCGCCACCCGCAAGTCGCCGGGATTTACGAACTTGATGAAGCACTCATCTTCTTTCAGCCAGTTGGTGTAGGCGCGAACCGGGTTCGCGGAGCTGAGAGCGTTCTCTGCGAAGCGAGGGCGAGGATGAGCCTGCTTCGTCGCTTCGCGATATTGCGTTGAGGTTGGCGGCACACCAGCGGGCAACATGATCTGAGCATTTCCGCCGTGACAGTCGGTGCAGCCCAAGTTTACGGTTCCGGTGGTGTGCATGGTCGTGTTGTCCATTGGGTTATGACAAGTCACACAACCAGCCGATCTCTGTTGCGCCTCCTCGATCGAGTCTCCAAGGCCGGTCGAGTTCGGTCCAGCGCAGGCTTGGTGATGCGATTCCGCGGCCTGTGGCGCCGCTGCCATGCTTCCCGGAGCGTCGGACAGTGCCGCCCCGGCACATACGACCGCTGCTAGTGACCAGACCTGCGACATTTGTCTACGCGGAACTCGCATATCTCAAGCTCGGGACTTTATCAAAACGTCAGCCGTATGGTGGTGAAAGCGGACAACAGCACCCGCTTATTGAAGATGTCCTCAAATCCCACACCTGGGGCGAGATTCGATACTCCCGCCGTGATCACAATATTTTCCGTTAGCGGAGGTCGATACTGAAGTCCCACTCCAGTGTCCATCCCAATGCTGTGACGAATGTCGGGCTGAAACAAAAGAATCTCCAGCGGTTCGGTGCGGTCGAAGCGGAGGTAGTTCGCATTCACGAAGGCGCGCAGCTTGGGCGTCACGTTTAAATCGGCGCCCACGTTGAATACGTAGATCCCCGGGTTTACGAAGTTGGCCTGGCCTTCCTCCTTGTTGCTGCGCAAGCTGACCAGAAGGCTACCGGGATTAGTCAGCGCAATACCCGTGCTGGTCAGGCGGATGCCCTGCTGATCAAAGAAGCTGAAAGCTCCTCCGGCAAAATTAGTCTCATCCACGATGGTATCGAAGCCCCTCGCTGTCGAACCGCGACCACCCAGTCCCAGAGCCGCCGACTTACTGCTGGGATCGCCGGACGCCCAGAAGAAGGAAGACCGGAAGCGCGCCCAATCTTTGTCCACGGACAATTCCAGCGCGGCCATCCGGCCGTCAATGTCAACGCGCCTTCCCGCGATCGGGTTAAGAGTGTCGTGACCCAACCCCTGATAGAAAGCGTGACTTACATTGAGGCGGCCAATATGACCGTTGCTGGCCCAGCCCAGGTAGTAGGCCCGAATGCCATGTTGTAGGACCCCTTTGTTAATCACGTCGCCGACCGGCGCCGGCCGGACGAGAAAACCGTTGTCGTCGTAATGGATCGAAGGGTCGTCGCGATTGTAGTGGAAACTGAATTCTGTGGTGTAGCCCTTGGCTAGAAAATCCTGAATGTAAACGTTCGCGATGTAAACCTGTTGATGGCGAGGCTCGAATGTGTTGAGTCCGCTGTTAGTATTCTTTTCTAGGAAATAAAAATAGGCCAGATTGTAGTTGATCCGGTTGGAACGTAGATTTCCAAAGAGGCGCACACCCGGCTGCTCCTCGGCAAAAATGAAGCCGCGAAAATCGCTGACAAACTGCTGGATACCGGCGCGGATGGAAACAAAATCAAAATTCGGGCTCAAGTCGTGAATTTTGGCCTCGACAAATCCCTCTTGCAATCCGATGTGACTGTCGAAGCGGTTGGTGCCGTCGCGAACGTCAACATTGACCAGTCCACGTTCGCGGGTTTGCAGAAAATTGAGATTGAATTCCGGCGTAAAGCGAATGCGGAAATCAACTGGCCGGAAGCTGGTGTCGCCTTCAAAAAGATCAAAGGATAGCCGGAAGCTCTGCGCCGCAAAGCCCTGTTCCCCGCGGCCGAAGAAGTTGGAGCTGTCGGGTTGCTCGGCGGAGACTCCGCTGGGCACGGGCAGGCGCCGCACATTCAGAGCGGTAATGCTGGTCCCGGTGAAGTCGAAGAACCAGCTCTGCCCGAAAATAGGCTCATCTCCCTTGAAGCGGCTGCGATTAAACGGGTCGTACCAGTGGCTCTTGGTGTAGGGGAATTCACCGCCTTTGCCGTAACGGTCCCAAGGCGGCATGGGAACGTCCCAACGATTGGGATTCTTGACAAAGTTTGCGGAGTCAGGTGGTACCTGCTCAGGAGCAATTCCCAGTGGACCGGGGGATGAAGGCTCCTGGGAAGTACGCAGCCCGGGATAAGGCCCGGCGGCGGGTGCTGGCGCGGCTGGGGAGGACATAACACCGGGAACGCCGGATGGACCTTTTGTGGCTGGCATCTCACTGGCCAGCGGCTCCAAATCAAGCTCCTTGGTTTCGGCCTCCCCGATATCGATGCCGGAAACGTCCAGTTCGTGGAATCCTGGCTTCTCGGCCTTGAGTTCATAGAGTCCGGGCGCGAGCCCAAGAAAGCGGAAGATGCCTTCGGCGTCACTCGATTTTTCATCAACCACAATGCCTGAGCGGAGCAGAGTGATTCTGACTCCGGGTATGCCTAGCGTGGTTTTCGGGTATCGCACTGTGCCCTGTAACGACACGGTGGTCGGGGCCATATGGCCAGGGATTTGCTGCGCAGGAGGCGCTTGGGCAGCGCTGTGTACAAAACCAGGCCAAGCAAAAAGGCACAGTAAGCAAACCCGGTGAGCCCACGCCTTCACAAACCGTGACGATTGTGCCAAGTCGATCTTCCTTGTGCAGAACTGAAATAGCTGCAAAACCGGAACAGAATGGGGCATAACACCTATCACAAACTATTTCCGATGGCAAGCGCTGCTTGACTTCGTCGCCAGCTTAGGCATAATTGGCGACGCGAAGCGATCCAATATGTAGTCGTGATCTGGTAATCACTTTTGTGATTCAGGTTGGGCTGGCGGACGATTGAAACTTTACCGATTCTGCGTCTGGAGCGGAGAGGGCGCCATGGCAAGAGATCGAGAAGTACGGATCAGCAACACGAAGCTGTTTCTCTCCGGACTTTCTTCACTCTCCCTAGCAGTCTTTGCCTTGGGATTTCTTTGCCTGTCATGTGGCGGGGGCGCGAATGAACTGTCATCTTCGAACTCGGCTGATCCGGCAATGTCGACGGCTGTCCCGCTCACCAGTTCCGACGTGACAAATGTAGTGCAGAATGCGGTGCTGTCCGTAAATGCGCCGATGGTGGTCGCGGTTGCGGACCGTGCTGGAAATATCCTCGCGGTCTTCGAAACTCCTGGGGCGCCAACCACTTCGATGGGAAATTTTGGCAACATGGTGCCCTCGGACGAACTGGCAGTAGGGTTGGCGCGCACCGCCGCCTTCTTCAGCAATGATCAGGCCACGCTCTCCTCCCGTACAGTACGATTCATCAGCGGTGTCCATTTTCCGCCTGGAGTCGCAGGCACTCCCAATGGCGATCTGTACGGGATCGAAAACACCAATCGAGGCTGTACCCTCAGCACGAGTTCCACGCTGGATCCGTCGCGGTCGATCAATGGCTCTAGCTTTGGCCTTGGGATCATTACCGGCAAAGCGGATACGAATGACAGCAACCCGCTGGCAGTTAATCCCGGCGGCGTGCCCCTGTTCAAGGGTGGTGCAGTCGGCGGCGTGGGCGTAGTGAGCACATCGTCACCTATAGCGGAATACGCTGCCTTTTCGGCGGCGCTGAACTCGGCATTCTTGCGCACTTCGCTTCCGCCGCCCGGAGTCGTAATCGTCGGCGGAGTCGCATTGCCTTTCGTGAACCAGATGACGCAGCCTCCCGGCACGTCGGCCGGTACATTAGCAAGCTATACCGCAGGCACATATGAGGTTCCCGCGAAAAACGGTTCGTTACCCCCGGAAGGCTACTTAGTGGGTCCCAACGCTGGCACAGCACTGTCGCAGAGCGATGTCAACGAAATCATCTTGAACGCTGTGGCGACGGCGAACACGACGAGGGCAGTGATTCGCCTTCCGATAGGATCGACGGCCAGAATGACGATCGCCGTATCCGACCTCGACGGCACGCTCCTCGGCCTGTATCGAATGCCAGATGGAACCGTGTTCAGTGTTGATGTGGCCGCCTCCAAAGCACGGAACGTGGTCTGGTTCAGTAGCAGCGGCGTGAGGGATTTGCCCGGTGTTCCGGCGGGGACCGCGGTTACAAATCGCACCGTAAGCTTCGGAGCTCAACCGATGTTTCCACCGGGGATAGATGGTTCGGGCGATGGACCTTTTTTTCAGCTCTATCTGAATGACATCGCGAACCCTTGCACGCAGGGATCGGAAGCGGGAGCACCCAACACCGGCAACATGAGCGGCGTCGTCTTTTTCCCTGGAAGTCTGCCACTCTACCGCAATGGCGCGCTCGTCGGTGGTTTGGGGGTTAGCGGAGACGGCGTCGATCAAGACGACTTCGTCACTGCGGGAGCGGTAAATGCTGCTTGCGGATCGGGCGGCCCGTGCGGAGTGCCAAACTTTCAGGCGCCGGCCAATATCAGGGCCGATCAAGTCGTGATCGACAATGTACGCCTTCCCTATCTCAAGTTCCCGCGGAACCCGACCGAATGAGCGCGGCCTGAGCGAATTCTCGGCGCACTAACTTCGATCCCGGATACGTTCCACGCGATACGCAACCAAATCGCCTTCGTGCTTGGTAGGGATCGAAATCTGCTGCACATCGACTGCATTCCAGGCGCGCTGATGGATTTCCGGGCTGATCAGCACTTCGCCGCCTTTCGCTCCGTCGCAATAACGTGAGGCGCGATTCACGGTGTCGCCGATGATGGTGAATTCCATGCGCTCCGGCGAACCAATGAAGCCGTGCAGCACTTCGCCAGTGTGGATACCGATTCCGATTTCGCAGCTTATCTCCCCTCTCTCTTTGCGCCGTCGGCTTACCTCCCGTGCCGCTGCCTGCATGTCCATCCCTGCGAATACAGCTTTCCGGTAATGTTGGGGGTCAGCTTCCGGACTTCCGAAAACTGCCAGGATTGCATCGCCTACGAACTTGTCGATGGTGCCGTCGTTGCGAAAAATACAATCCGTAAGCACCGCGAAGTATTCATTCAGCAAATTAACTACCTCGTCGGTCGGCATGCCTGCGGTCAAGCGGGTGAAACCCCGGATATCCGCACACAGCACCGACACCACGGATTGCTCGCCGCCCAGCCGCAAGCGGCCCATCTGGGCACGCTGCAGCAACCGAGTCCGCACTTTCGGTGAGAAATTGGTTAGCAGCCTTTCCAAAACGTCCGCGTTCTGCTTCATCGTGAGTTGCAACTCGTGGTTGGCGATGGCCAGCGCTAATTGATGGGCGAACGAGGTCACAAGCAACAGGTCTTCCCGCTCAAAAAAACTCTGTGGGCAAAAGCAATCCAGGCAAATTACTCCGAGGGCCTGGCCATTTACTACCAAGGGCACATACAGTCCCGACTCAATGTTCGACTCTTTTTGACTCAGCGTGAGATCTTCGCTGCGCTTCCAGATAAATCCCTTTAGATCGGCCATCGCTCGCTTCGCCGAGGTCATACTGATCATGGGGACGGCGCCGGACGGCCCAAAGGCCTTCATCAGTAGTTCGCCCTCTTTCGAATCGTTAACCAGGATGACTCCGCGCTCGCCCTTGCCCACGACGCCAAGCAGTTGATCGATTGCCTTCTGCAGCATTGCATCAAGGCGGCCGCGAGTTCCGCACTCCCAAGTCAGTTCACTCAAGGCAGCCAGACGTTCAATGGCATGCGACCCGGCCTCCGGCTCGAAGGCAATGCTGGCATCCAGGCTTTCCGCGATGTGCAGAGAACCGCCGCCAGCGGGAACCGCGTCCAAATCGCCCAGACCCGTGCTCTGACTAATAGAAAACTGCGCTCGTTCGCCTTGCCGCACACTTAGCTCGCGGATGGCCTTCAACTGCTTTTGCTGCAAATTAATAGTGGCGCTCTTGATTTCGGGATCGTCATCTTGCAGCACAGCGAGAAACAAGCACGGCAACTCCAGTCGGCGCCCTTCTGATTGGCTCGCAGCGGCTTCGAAAAGCTGCCTGGCCTCTGGGCTCCGATGCACGCGCTGCGTTGAAGCGATGGCGTGAGTATTGTTTGCCGCGCTGTTCGATAAAGCCCTGAGTGCGCGCCTCAAGCCAGAGAGGTCGAGACCGTAAGGTGCCACCAGTTCGTTCAACCGTTCGACTTCGGGTCTGACCGAAAGCATGGAATCCTCAACCCGATGTTGCTTATCCTCAGCCCCACCTTGACGCTTCTTTTCCTCAGCGTTCAACATTTTTTCGACCGAGCAGATTCCGTACAAAATATGCCGCGGCCGAATCGCCGACTCTTGTTCTCGAAGCGCCAAATCGCCTGCCATTTGCCATGCCAGTTTGACGCCGGGAGATAGGACAGTATCTGTCATGCCATTAATTTCGCACAAAATGCGAATCTAAGCATCCTGATAACGGATCCTAGCAGCTTGCCAAATGCCGCGGAACCCAACTAAAGCTGTGGGATAATGCCAATCGCACTCGCAACCGATCATGGCGGACCAAGACCCCAAAGCTCGTCGAACGGTTGAGTCAGACGACTCCAAACAGGATCTGGATCAATCTGTTCCGTCACCTGCCTTAGCCGAGCTTAGCTACGACAGCGATGTTCAACCACGCTTACCTGGGGCTGCCTGTTTTGCTCCGGGCGATTTGCTGGCGAATCGCTACCGCATCATGCGCTTCATCTCCAAGGGCGGGATGGGAGAAGTGTACGCAGCCGAGGATCTGGAGTTGCGGGAAACCCTGGCGGTGAAAACCGTGCTCGCATCGATTGCCGCCAATTCTGTTGCCATTGAACAGTTCAAGCGTGAAATCCACTTGGCGCGTAAAGTCACGCACCCCAATGTCTGCCGCATCTTTGACTTGGTCTACGATCCGCGGCCTTCCGGCCCCGTAGCCTTCCTGACCATGGAACTCCTCGATGGAGTCACGCTCTCAAGTTATATCGAGAAAAACGGTACCGTGCCGCTGGATGTGGTTTTAACCATGGCGGGTCAGATGGCGGAAGGTCTCAATGCCGCCCACCGTGCGGGGGTGATTCACCAGGATTTCAAGCCCGGCAATGTCATCCTTGTAGATGTCGGAGATGGCGGCCCCGCGCGCTTGGTGATTACAGACTTTGGCTTCGCCCATAATGTCCGGTCCGCCGACCAGGTCGGTGGAAGAAGCGTCGGCACGCCCGCCTACATGGCTCCCGAACAATTTGAGGGCGGAACAATTTCAGTCGCCACCGACGTTTACGCATTCGGAGTTGTGCTGTACGAGATGATTACCGGGCGCTGGCCCTATAACGCTCGGTCGGTGGAAGAACTCCGGGCGAAAAAACTCAGTCAGCCGCCGGTCCCTCCTTCCAAGTACGCCCCGGAGTTGCCCATCCGAATGGAGCGGGCGATCCTCCGCTGTTTGGCAAAGAAACCGGAAGAACGCTTCCACAGCACTCTTGCGGTGACGGCGGGGCTTGCGCCGGCGCGGCGGCGGTGGCCCTATCTTGCGGCGGCGGGGCTGATCGTGGCCTTGCTCGGCACGATCGGCAGCTATGAGTGGCGAAAAGCTGGTGGGATGATCGGCGAACCGACCATCGCTGTGATCGGGTTAAAAAACAATTCCGGAGATGCGAAGTATGACTGGCTGGCGACCGAGCTCAGTGAAAGCCTCTCCACTGATCTGGGCGGATCAAAGGGAATCCACGCAGTCCCGACGGAAGAGATTGCGAGCGTTAAGACGGAACTCTCGGTGCCGCAAAACCAAAGTCTGGAGCGCGAAGACTTATCCGGCGTGCGCCGGGCTTTGGGCGCCAATTATCTTCTGCTCGGCCGGTACGAAATTGTCGCTCCGGGATCCAATCTCGAAATGAGCGTTGCTTTGCAAGACCCACGAGGAAAAACCGTCGGCGACATTCACGAAAGCGGTCCCGCCGGCAAATACCGCGATCTGATCGCGGACGCCGCCTCGCAGATTCGCGACTTGCTGGGGCACGCGAGGTTGTCCGACGCCGAACTCAGGCAGCTGCAAAATCTCTATCCGAGCGTTCCGGAAGCGTCTCAACTCTATTTCCAAGGTCTCGACAAACTTCGTGCCTTCGACGCGACCGCCGCTCTCGTGCTGCTGAAAAAGGCCTCTGATCTTGATCCCGATAATGTTTCCATTCATTGGGGGCTTTCCGATGCGTGGGCACAGTTGAAGCACGATGCGGAAGCCGCCCGGGAAGCGCAAACAGCCTTCGCTCTCGCTGAGAAGGCTTCTCTTCCGCCGGAATACGTGGTCCTCGCGCAAGCGCGTGCTGCGGAAATGAACAAGAAGTGGGACGATGCGATCGAGCAGTATAAGCACCTCGTAAGCCTCTTCCCGTCACATTTGAATTACGGTTTGCTTCTCGCATCGGCCCAGATCGAAGGCTCCAAAGCTACGGAAGCACTGGCTACGCTAAACAAACTGGCGCAACTTCCCCCTCCCATGGGAACCGACCCCCGCATCGCCATGGCCAAGGCACACGCCTACGGAACCATGAACGACCATCAATCGGAACTCCGCGCCGCCCAGGCCGCTCTCGATGAAGCTAAAAAGCGCAATGCCAAATTGATGCAGGCGCGCTCGCTGCTGGAACTCTGCTGGGCCTATCGCAATCTCGGCAACGTAGAACAGGCCTACTCCACTTGCCATGATGCACAAACTCTATTCGCGGGCGCCGGCGACAACGTCAACGCAGCCTTAGCCTCGAATGATGTGGCGACGTGGCTTTTGGATCGCGGCCGCTACGCGGAAGCGAAGCAACTTTACGATAGCGTGATTCAGGCCAATCAGGCTGCCGGCGCGCAGAAAGACCTTGCCGGTGCCTGCGTCAACGGAGCAAAAGTGCTGGACCGCATGGGAAAACCCGAAGAAGCCCAGGGCTATATCGATCGGGCATTGGCCACGGCGATTCCAATCGGAGATAAATCGGATGAGGCACTCGCTCGCATCCTGCGAGGCGACATTCTGGCCAAACAGGGCAAGACTTCGGCCGCCGAGCAGGAGGTCGAACATGCTCTTGCTCTCGCACGCGACATAAAAGACCAATCGACCGCGGAAACCGCCTCCAGCAATTTGGCGCAATACCAATCCGAGACGGACACCGGCCTTGCCCTGGCTACTTATCGAGAAGTCTTACGCTCAAGAGAAGAGAAACACGACCTAGGCGGCGTAGGGATTTGTCTTACCAACATGGGCGGGGTACTCCTCCGCCGCGGCGATGTCAGCGCGGCCGAACAGAATTACCAGAAGGCTCTCAAGATCGACACGGAACTGAAAGACAAGGAATCCATCGCCACGGACTGGGTCTCGCTGGCCGAGGTCGACTTCGAACGCGGCCAGCTGCCTGCAGCCCAGGACAAGCTTTTGCCGGCTATTCGAGAGTTTCGCGAGAACCAGAGTTCAGACTTCGAATCGCAGGCTACCTCCCTTCTGATACGAGTGCTCATTGCAGAGAAAGACGCGAAGGCCGCAGCGGCTTATGTGCAACGAATTCGCGAGATCGCCAGCAAGGATCCGGAAACCGATTTCGAGAGCCGCCTGAGCCAGGCCGAGTACTTGAATGCGCTGGGAAAACGAGACGAAGCGATTCAGGCAGTATCCTCGCTGCCGGCACAAGCGAAAAATGCCGGCATGAATTTTATATCCCTCAGGGCCAGACTCATGCTGGTGAAACTCCAGAAGCAGAATAACGCCGAGGAGCGCAACGAACTCGCCTCGATCCAGACCGAGGCGCAGAGAGCCGGCTTCGGGTTGCTGCTTCGGCAGGCCAAAAACTTTCGACTCCACTCCAGTAGGGATTACTTGGCAGCCGATCCTTTTTCACCAACCAAAATTCATTGCAAAATTTCTTGACCAATCAAAGAAAATCATTACACTGTGTTGACTCTTCCCAAGGGAGAATCCGGAACTGCTGTCCCGTTCGTACCCGAAAACGAAAAGGGGATTTCCGATGGCTCTCGCTCACAGAGTAGTGCGTGCCCTGGTATTCTTTTTTCTCTTGAGTTCCCCCCCACTGTTTGCCATCCGAAAAGGGGATGTCGGGAGTTCCGCAAACGGTCAATTCGGGAATTGTCCGGCTACTCCGGAAGGCGGCCCGTGCCCCGTTCTGAATAGTCAGGGGAGTATCCCTCTCGCTGGAACGGACGCCAGCGGAAATTCCGTTACCGTCACAATTTACTTGTATGACTGGGGATTTTTTCCTTGCAATCAGAACTCGTGTCAGCCGCTGCCAAATATTACTAACGCTGTGCTCGATGTGGTCCTCACGGGGACTGATACGACCGGAATTCAATCGCTTGTAGTGCAAGGGGCTCTAACGAGCCCTGGCTACGTTTCTTGCGGAGGTAGCGTCCCTCCCGGGCTCGGGTGCGTTTTAGGTCCTGCGCCCGACGAGTCTTCAGACATACAGGAACCCACATCAATCTCCGCTGCGGACGCCGGCGCGAGTACCAATACTCGATGGGACTTCGGAGGAGTTCCGCCCTCGTCGCCGCCGCTGCCTGCAATTCCGTTTGACCAATTAATTTGTAGCTCTGACGACCACGACGCGATCTGCGGAGGCACTTCCCCCACTTTGGGGGAAGCTATACTCACAGTCAGCAATTCGGTTGCGAGCAACAATCTGACTACAAACTCGAGCAACTATCTCGTCACGCTAACCGACGGAACGCAGCTCGGGAATACGAATCTGGTTCCAGTATCGCCGACGGAGAATGCGGCTGTCATAAACAATACGCAGAGTACGGCCACGGTGGTTACGACCTCGTCAGGGTCATTTCACGACTACACGAATACGGCGCTCGCCTATCCCCAGATGAATGCAGATGGCACACCGAATTGTCCAGGACCGAGTTGCCCGGCCAACTTCGCTCTTGCGCCCGTGCCGCCGCCAGCCTCCGCCTCACTTCCGTCCTGCTACCCGACAAACGCTCAGACTTTCAACCCGATTAATGCGCAAGGCGGCACCAGTGTCGCGAGCGCGTCGGATTATAGAACCTTTCGCACCGTTTGGTATACCTACACCCCTCCCTCCAACGGCAGCGTTACTATCGATACTGCAGGCAGCCGCTACGACACTCTAGTTTACGTTTTCACTGGGAGCGCTAGCCAACCATCTACGGTTGCTTGCGACGACGATCCCCCGGTCGGTGGCTCACTGCAGGCCGCTACTACCTTTAACGTCACACAGAGCACGCCTTATCAGATTGTTGTTTGAAACGCCCACGTTTATGGCTGGAGCTGCAGGTTCCACAACTGGCTACCCGCTCAGTGTTGACGGCGCTCTTTACTTTAGCCTTACGTTCACACCTATCGCTCCGACCGCGACACTCTCAACCAACTCTCTCCAATTTGGGACCCAATTGGCGAACAGCTCGAGCGCGTCCCAGCCCGTGTCGTTGACGAATGATGGTCCAGGCTCACTAACAGTTGCCAGCATCACAACCCCCTCAGGATTCTCACAGACCAACAACTGCCCGGCGAGTCTGGCGGACACTGACACCTGCACGATCAATGTAACCTTCGCTCCCACTTCTGCGACGGTAAGTTCCGGCACCCTAGTCATCACCGACAACGCAACAAACAGTCCGCAGACGGTGAATTTGTCAGGCACGGGCACTGACACCGATTTCCAAATCTCCTCCGCCGCTTTATCGGCATCCTCGATCGCGCCCGGTCAGTCCGCAACGGCCAAAATAACAATTACGGCCAGCAGTGGCTTCAGTTCAACCGTCTCCTTGACCTGCAGCATTACGCCGGCGACAGCCGTGCCACCTACTTGCAGTTTGGCGCCAAATTCCCTCCCCAGCGGCTCGGGTACTTCAACGCTCACGGTTGCGACGACAGCGACGACGGCCCACATGTCGCCTACCGGAGATCATCCATTGCGATTCTTCTTCGCCGCGATACTGCCAATTGGGGGATTAATGCTGCTCAGTATCCCAAATGTCGGCCGTAGGCTGAGGCGCGCGGCCTTCATCTGGCTGTTGCTGAGCCTCGCCCTCATCTCATCCTGCGGCGGTGGATCGAGCACTCCCCCTCCTCCTAGCGGAGGAACTACATCCGGAAACTACACCGTAACCGTGGTGGCATCTGGAGAGTCAGGCGCTCAGCAGCAAGAGACTTTTGCGCTAACGGTCCAATAAAGACGGAGTGTGATCTCGAACAAGGACGGCGACGCCTGCCGAGTCCCCGACGTGATAGTCACTGGTCAGGACGGTTTCACACAGACGAAGGCAATTAGGGTTAGCAGATTGGAGCACAAAGTGGAGCACAATAATTGCCGGTTGAGAGGCTCCGAGCACGACTCGCAAGTCTTGAGTCCGACTGTAAGTGCTTACTAAGAGTGAGGACGGCGAGTCGATTCATTTGCTAAACAGTCCGGAACTTCTGTTCATGGCACCTTCAACGGACCCCTTCGTCTGTCTAAGTTGCGCGCAGTCGGAGACGACATTTCAAACGGCCTTGGTTATCGGCTGCCATTTGATGGAAGAACTCGGGAACCGTCGCATATTCCCGTCCTCGCTATCGAGCTTCGGAAATGTCAGAACCACCTCGATTACCAGCTCTCGGGTTGCGAAACGCCGGAACGCGCATAGCCCATGGGAAACGAACTCAGAACCTCGAGGTTATATTGCCGCTCCTCCCCTTTTGCTCAGACAAACAGTAGAGCGCCGAGGCTGAAAGGGGCTAGCTTTGCTCGGCCATTGGATTCGCACCTGGTAACGCTTGAGGGTCAACAACTTGAACGATGATCTTAATAGATTCAGGGTCTTTAACGAGTTCGGGGAAGCGGCTCGCCATCTGCATAAGAACCTTCGTCGCCCGCAAATCGCCGGTCGCAGCTTTGTTCACAAGCTGCGTTGTGCTGGCTTCCAGTTTTGTCATCCTGTGAGCACCGTTTTGTCCGTTGGTTCGGACGGTCTGTTTTGCAACCCTTCGGAACACGGCTGGGATGCTTGGGTCTGCTCGACGCCGCCCGCTCGGGTTTCCAGATCTTCCTTGCTGAATATTGTTACGGTGGGCAGATTCTGGCCCGAGCGGCGAAGCAATTCGACGAGTTAAGTGCCGGCGCGCCAGCGGTCGTGAAGGACTTCGTGAGAAGGGTCGTGCAGCGTGTCGTGGTTCATCCTGACAGGATCGAAGTCGAAGTCGGCAAGCAGAAGCTGCGTGACACACTTACCACAGATCCGCATGCGCCCTCAGCGCGACCCGCGACCGACCAACTGGAGCAAGGTTCGAGTGATGTGATTCGCCTCGATATCGAGACTCGAGTCAAACGTTGCGGCGGAGAGATGCGGCTGTTGTTTCCTCCCGATCATCCTGGGCAGGCGCCCTCGCTCTCCGCTCCGTCACTGTTGAAGGCCCTGGCGCGCGGACGCTAATGGCACGAATGAATCGTGGCCGGAGAAGTTTCGGGTCAGAGAGCGATTGCCCAAAAGCTCGGTTTAAACGAGCGATACGTAGGTCGCGTTCTGGAATGCTCTTTTATCGCTCCCGACATTGTGGAAGCGATCCTCGATAGACACCAACCGCCTGATCTTACCTTCAAGAAACTAACCCATCGCTTGCCGCTCAGTTGGATCGAGCAACGCCGGCAGCTCGGGTTTCCATTCGTTGCATCAAGGCGGCAATAAGACCAACCCAGATTGTCTCTTGCTCATGATCACCTAACGCCGAAAGTTGAGGACCAGGGAATGAACAAAAGTCTAAATAAGAAAAGAAGGACGCAGAAACCCAAGCCGCTCGCACACGGCAAACAATATCCCGGTGCTCACGGCAAGGTCGTGGATTGGGTGGAACACAAATTCGAAGAAGGCATCCTCTTTATAGACATTCAATTCGTTGACAAGACGGCTCTCTCCTGGAGCATCGGCGCAGCGATCGTGATCCAAGAAGCCCGCCTGGCCGACTGGAAAACCGGCGACTTGAAACTCCTCAAACGTTTCGTGCAGAACAAAAAAGCGAGTGAGTGATGGTGGGGTGCCTGCCGGCCCGCAACCAATCTTTTAACGCTCTTCAGAAAATCTCCCTCACAACGATTCCCTGATAGCGAAAATAAGTTCCCTGATATTCCCTGTTAATTCCCTGTTCCGATTTACGTCTGCAGACCCTACTTCTCCTGCCAAATGTGCAACTTAGAAGGAAAGAATGCGGTTTTCAAGGTCAGAATTTCGCAAATTCCCTGTATTTTTCCCTGTTAGCAGGGAATTCTCGCGGAGAAAGGTTAGCGCCAGACTGCATGCTCCGCCAGCAAGTCTGAACTGCAGAGGATTTCCGCTCGCTCTACGCCGAAATACGCGAATAATGCCCGTATTTCGCGGTTATTCACAAGCAAACCGGACTTCAGAGAACGGACTGCTTGTCGGCAAAGGGGGTGACCGTCCCGCCTTTTCTCCGGAGGGCACCTGTGCAGTCCGGTTTCAAAAGGGCAGTAGGCGAATGCAGGGCGATCAGAGAGCGTATCGGCTCGATATAGCCTCCGGCGACATTCCATCGAGAGAAGTGAAACCGATTCTTGTATTCCCTATACGTCGAGTTCACCTTCTGAAACGTACTAAACCCGCCCTCATCAAGCCGCAGAGTGCAAGTCCGCAGACGGTTCGTGCTCAATGGATTTGATCTCTTCACGCTCGCAAGCGGAAAGTAGCAGCGTTGACATGTGGAACGCCTGAACCCGGATCTCTGGAACCGCAGTGGTTTCCCAGAGGCTTCCTTTGCGCGACGGGCCAATCGTATACAAAAAGTCCGATGGCTCACCGCGAGTGTCGATCAGGGCGCCGTGTTCGGAAGTATCCAAGCCCAGAAACAGTGGATCGGGGCGGACCAGTTTTTGGCGCAAGAGATTGTTCAGCAGCAAGTTCTCGATTCGGCGGCAATCCACCTCGGGCCCGGTGCAGTTGATGACGCGCTTTACGCGCAGCCGCTCGAGGGTTGCAGTCTTTCGGTTGTGGTAGGTCACGTCGACTCCGTCCGCATCTTCCTCGTACTTCGCGATCCGGCCCGCGTGAATCAGAATCTGGCCGTTTTCTATTTGTGAAGCGAGGGTAACGCCAATTTCCGTCGCCACACGATGACGATGAACTTCCCAATAGGGCCGGACATGCCGAAGAAATTTCCGCTGCTCCTTGCGCGAAAGAGAACGCCAGATTGTCGACGTGAAAGGACGAAGGGAATCGATTACGGCACGCCAGCCGTTGCCTCGTGCTTCCGCCGCTTCTACTTGGGCGCGAACCAAGCGCAAGAGTCCGCGGGCGGTCCTGGGACCGTGCTCGTCCCAGAATGGCGGCCACACGGCGCACGTCTTATGGCTCTGCGGCAGCAGGCCACGGCGGGAAAGAAGATGAATGGGGCCGCGGAATCCTCGCGATCGCAAAGAGATGGCCACATCGACGCTGGTCAGGCCGGACCCGACGAGCAGAACGCCAGTGCCATCTCTATTCCGATCATGCTTATCATTGTTATCGTCATCTGCCTTATCGCCATCTGCGTCGAAACGAACGAGAGCCCCAGGCGCCCAAGGGTCGGAGACATAATGCAGGCTGTGAGGAGTTTTTCCCGGCAGGCGCGGATCGCCGGGAGGAAAATTGCCGAGAGCGAGCACAACTTTATCGGCGAAAACGGTCTGGCCGCAGCGAAGACGAATTTCAGCCGCACCGTCGACCCGAGTCACATCGACAGCCTCGTCTTGCACGCGCTGAAATCGGCTGGGATGAAGATCGATCTCATGCTGCAGCACAGACGCAACATAATGGCCATAAACCTGGCGGGGAAGATAGTCGCCGGGTTTCACGCCGATCCCACGGTTGAGCTGCGCCCAGCGCAAAAAGTGCTCCAGGTCGTCGGGAAAGATGCTCATGCTGCGGGCGGGCACGTTCAATAGATGCTCCCCGCATGGTGTCCCATAGGGCACGCCCCGGCCGATACGCGCGCTTTTCTCAATCAGAATCACAGAGACCGTCCCGAGCGACTTACGCAGTAACTGGGCGGCGAGGGCCGCACCGGCAAATCCTCCGCCGACGATTGCAACTGTGAAGCTGGAAATCCTTCTTCCCGCGTTCTTTCGGATCATCCGGTTTTTTTCCTCAATGTCTATTAATATAATGGACAATATGGTATATTGTGCATGGTTCGGACGGGAATGACACTTTAGTGGTATGCGGGCCAGGTTTGAACGAGGAAGTCCCCCTTTTGGAGAGAAGCGCATGATCTCTTTTATTGCCAAGACCTGGTGGTTGTGGTGGATGCTCGCTACCGTCGTCGCAGTTCGCTGGTTCCACCTGCTGTCGGAGGCGAACCAGATGGAACCTGCTGAAACGCTTGCCCCAGAAGACGAGGAAGACATCGTTTCCTGGCAGCTCCGGCGGAACGGCCGAGTCATTTCCATGTTCGAGAGAGAACACGCATCCTGAATCGATTGGGCCTATCCTCTTTATGTCACTTTCTTCCGTTGCGAAACCTATTCTTAGCTTCCCCGGCGTTTTTCCAGCGCCTTTCCCCCTGCGCGCAACAGCCCTGGTCTTTGAAGATCTGAAGTCCAAGACGTTACTGGAGAGAATTCAGTTAATCGCTCCCAGCACGGCAAACGTGCTGGTCACGGGCGAAACGGGCACGGGTAAGGAACTGATTGCCAGACATGTGCATCAGATGAGTTCGCGCGCCGACGGCCCATTCGTCGCGCTAAATTGCGGAGCCTTTTCGGAAAGCCTGGTTGAGAGTGAACTGTTCGGGCACGAGCGCGGCTCGTTTACGGGCGCGAACGTTGCGCGCGCCGGTTGGTTTGAGGCGGCGCGCGGTGGAACGCTGTTCCTCGATGAAATCGGAGACCTTCCTGTCTCCATGCAAGTGAAGCTGCTGCGCGTGCTGCAAGAGCGGCAGGTGGTTCGACTGGGTTCGCGCAGTCCTGTGTCGATTGATGTTCGCGTTGTAGCTGCCACCAACGTCAACCTTGAGGACGCAGTGGCTGCCGGCCGTTTCCGCGAGGATCTTTATTACAGGCTCCAGGTTGCCATGCTGCACATCCCTCCGTTGCGGGAACGGCCGGGTGACATCCTGCCCCTGGCGCAGCATTTTCTGGGAATTTATGCGGAGAGGCTGGGGCTTAAAGATGCTGTATTAAGCGATGAAGCGATGGATGTGCTGGTAAACCGGCACTCCTGGCCGGGCAACACGCGCGAGTTGGAAAATGTGATTCACCACGCTCTGTTGGTCTGCCGAGAAAGCGTAGTGCGGCTGGAAGATTTGCGCCTTTCTTCGCTCCAGCCTCGACTGGTGACAAAAGCTCCCGCCGATGCGCAAACAGTGTTACAGGATGCGCTGCTCAAGATTTTTGAACGTGGACAACCTAATCTGCACGCTGAGATCGAGGCAGCGGTCATGCGAACAGCCTACGAGTACTGCCATCGCAACCAGTTGCAAACCGCCCGGCTGCTCGGCGTCAGCCGAAACATCGTTCGGGCCAGATTGATCGAATGCGGTGAGTTGCCCAACAGTCGATAGTTTCTTCTGTCCACAAAACCTCCCCGCCCGCATTTCATACTCAGAGACTACTCGCGAGAGTGGGCTCTGGTGCAAAGAACTCATCATGCACAGCCCTGCGGATTCGGATGAAGTCCTGATCCGTACGGTCACGTGGCCGTGGCAATCGGACGGGCACAACATTTCTAATCGTTCCGGGCTGCGGCGACATGATGACGACGCGGTCCGCGAGATAGACCGCCTCTTCGATATCATGCGTGACCAGCACCACCGTGGTGCGCTCGGCTTCCCAGATTCGCAGGATTTCCTGTTGCATGCGCATCCGTGTCAAAGAATCGAGGGACGCGAAGGGCTCGTCCAGCAATAAAACCCGAGGGCTGCCCGCCAAAGCTCGTGCGATAGCAACGCGCTGTGACATTCCTCCGGAAAGCTGATGAGGGTATTGCTGTTCGAACTTGTCCAACCCAACGAGTTTGATGTAATGCTGAACTTTGCGGGCTCGTTCGACGGGGAAAGGCCACTAAGGCCGAAGGCGACATTGTCATGCACTGTAAGCCAGGAGAGAAGGCGATGTTCCTGAAAGACCACGCCGCGATCTAACCCGGTGCCGGTAACTCGCTTTCCGTCAAGAAAAACGGAGCCTTCGTAGTCGGACTCCAACCCCGCTGTGATTCTCAACAAAGTTGTCTTACCGCACCCGCTGCTGCCGACAATGCAGACCAGTTCTCCCGGATCGATCCTCAAGAAAATGTCTCTTAACACCGGAAATTGCCGCGAGAATTCGAATAGGCCTTGTGCCCGATCTGAATATCCACCGTACCGCTGTGATGACTTGCGTCGCTCTGCATGAAAGTTTTTCTCGATTGCATTTGCCAGATTGATCTCGGGTTTGTGCATCTGGTTTCCTAGCGAGATCTGTGGCCCAGCAACCTGCGGCCCATCTCATTCATCATCCAGTCGGTGACTTTACCGCACACGGCGAAAAGAATTACGCTGGCCAAGATGATCGCGGCACGCCCTGTCATCTGCCCGTCGATCATAAGGAAGCCGATCCCGCTGCTGGCTCCGAGGAGTTCGGCGGCTACGACAAACATCCACGCCAGCCCCAGCCCGCTGCGAAGACCGACGATGTACTCGGGCAAGGCAGCTGGAAGAATCAGCCTGTAAACCATCTGAAAGCTGCTTAGCCGGTATAGTTTGCCCACCTCAAGCAGCTTCGGATCGACGTGGCGCATGGCGACAGAGAGATTCAAATAAACCGGAAAGAAGGCGCCGAGCGCGATCAGCGTAAACTTCGAGGCTTCGTGAATACCCATCCACAATAAAAAAAGAGGGACCCACGCAATCGAAGGAACGCTGCGCAACGCTTGCAATGTTGGGTCCAGCAGTTTGCGGCCCAGCGCGGAATAGCCAGTGAGCGCGCCGAGGAGCGTGCCCACAAGTGCTCCCATTAGAAATCCTGCTGCGACCCGAGCGAGCGTGATTCCAATGTGTCTCCACAAATCGCCGGCAACGGCCAATTGGTAGATGGTTTGGCCAACGACAGTTGGCACCGGCAGCCAATTGGGCGGCAGCATTCCTGCCCGCGCCAGGATTTCCCAAACCACCAAAACGCTGACGGGAATTATCCAGCCCAGAAGCCCGTCAGGAAAGTTGGCTCGCGGAACGTCGTTGTCGCTGGGCGGCTTTGCGGTCGATTCCTCGGACCTACTCTTCCAGACGAGTCTCCGGTTCTGTTCCGCAGTGCTCACTTTTCCGCCACGGTCTTGGAGGCGACGCTTCGCACATATTGAGGATCAATGAGATTGTCCACAGTCGCCATCACATCAGCGCTGCCGCTGATCACATTGTTTTGCTTCAAGACGTCGCCACTGGCGGCGATTACTTGCTTCTGAGCGTCTCCGATTATCGGATTGCTTAGGTCGGTGCGCTGCAGAACTTTCGTGACCACTTGATCATCGAGCTTCGCAGCCCCGGCAAACAATTTGCGAAATTCTTCCGGGTTCTGAATGGCCCAGAGGCGAGCCTTCTCGTACGCGGCCAGCACTCGTCCTACATACGCAGGATATTGGTTGGCAAACTCTTTGCGTACATTCAGCACGCCATAACTGTTGAAGTTCACGTTGCGGTAGAAGAGCCGGGAGCCGCTCAGGATCTCGGTTTGCGCCATCATTGGATCCAATCCGGCCCAGGCATCGACATCGCCTTCTTCCAGCGCGATCCGGCCGTCAGGATGCTGCAACATGACCGTCTCGATATCCTTCTCGGTCAATCCGGCCTCGTGCAGCGCGCGCAAGAGAAATATGTGAGGATCGGTTCCCCGGGTCACGGCCACTTTCTTTCCTTTGAGATCTTCAACCTTCGTGATGGGAGAATCTTTCCGAACCACCAAAGCTGTCCACTCCGGCCGCGAGTACACGTAGATTGCTTTAATCGGATTGCCGTTGGCTTTTCCGATTAACGCCGCGGCTCCGGCCGTGGATCCAAAATCGACGCTCTTACTGTTCAGCAATTCCAGGGCTTTGTTGCTTCCCAGGCTTTGCGTCCACTCCACCGAAATCCCATCCTGAGCGAGATCCTGCTCAAGAAACTTCTTGTCCTTCAGGACCAGGCTTACGGGGTTGTAATAGGCGAAGTCCAGCCGGATGGCCTTGGGTTTCGCCGAATGCTCGCGGCTGCAACTCGTCGCGAACATTGCGACAATCAGAGCGGCGATCATCAGTGTGACAGGTTTCTGTCTCATCTTGGTCAAGGTATTCTCCCCGCTCGGCAAAGCACTCGTGGAATCGGCAATTAGCTCTGTTGCACCGGCACGGGCGTAGCTGCCTCGGCGCGCGGCTGATATTCGTTGGCGACCAGTTCTCCAAATGGACCGGTAACGTTGCCAGCCAACGGTTTGGAGCGCAATGAGATCGGCAAATGTGGAAACAGCAAATCCGCCACCCGGTACGCCTCCTCCAAATGCGGATACCCTGACAGAATAAAAGTCTCAATCCCCAGGTCTGCGTACTCTCGCATCCTTTGTGCAACGGTTGCCGGATCGCCAACCAGCGCCGTTCCAGCGCCTCCGCGGACCAAACCCACACCGGCCCAAAGATTGGGACTCACTTCCAATTTGTCGCGGCCTCCGCGATGTAGTTCCGCCATGCGGCGTTGACCTTCGGAATCGAAACGCGCAAATGTTTTTTGAGCGCGCGAGATGGTCTCGTCGTCGACGTAGCGAATCAGGTCGTTGGCCGCGGCCCATGCTTCCCGCTCGGTTTCCCGAACGATAACGTGCAGGCGAATGCCGAACCTCACCGTGCGGCCATATTCGGCCGCCAGTTGCCGGACCGCCTCAATCTTCTCCGCAACCTGTTGCGGCGGTTCTCCCCAGGTGAGGTAGACATCAACTTGCCGCGCCGCCAAACCGTACGCAACCTTGGAAGACCCTCCGAAATACAGCGGAGGATGCGGCTTCTGCACCGACGGATATAAAACCTTCGCGTTTTCCACCCTGAGATGCTTACCGCTCAAGGAAATTGCCTTGCCCGCAACCGCTTCGCGCCATATCTGGAGAAATTCTTCCGTAACTTCATAGCGCTCGTCGTGCGTGAGAAACACACCATCGCCGAGGGCCTCATCCGGATCGCCGCCAGTAACAACGTTGATCAGAAGCCGTCCGTTAGAAAGGCGGTCGAACGTCGCGGCCATGCGTGCCGCGGCTGTGGGCGAAGTGATGCCGGGACGAATCGCGACCAGAAACTTCAGCCGGGTGGTTGCCGGCACCAACGTAGAGGCCACTACCCATGCATCTTCACATGATCTTCCTGTCGGAAGAAGAACGCCTTGAAAGCCAAGCTGGTCGGCTGCTTGAGCGATTTGCTTCAAATACCCGTAGTTGACAGTTCGCGCCTGTTGGCTGGTTCCGAGATATCGTCCGTCGCCGTGCGTTGGTAAAAACCAGAATACTTGCATGAGTTGGGTCTCTTTCCGGGGAGGCTGAGTCCATATCAGCTTTGGCAATTGTCGTGCCAATAGACAAGCACGTGTTTGTCCGGGAATTTGGTTTTTTCGGGCACCTTGGAGAGCTAAGGTCGGTTCGATGGATCCGGTACTGCTCATGTAGCAACAGTAATTCAGCAAGGGCGCTGCTAGAGCAACACTTGGAGTTCGCAATCTCGGAGAACCTGTCTAATTGCGTGCCAGGATAAAGGAGGGCTGTTGTGCTTTCTACGGTGAATCATCTCCCTGCGAACGTCCCGCCGGGCAGGATGCCGGCGCGGCAACATGCCTTCGAGATTGCCGATCAGTTGGCGAAGGCATTCGCTCAAACCGCCGTGGAACGCGACAAGCGCGGTGGCACGGCGAAGACGGAGCGGGATTTGTTACGCGCCAGCGGTCTGCTCAACGCCGTGATACCGGCCGGCCTCGGAGGCTGGGGCCTGGCATGGACCGACACGATGAAGCTCATCCGAATCTTTGCGCGCGTCGACAGCTCCATCGCCCATCTGTTCGGCTTTCAGCATTTGATGCTCGCTTCGGTGGCACTCTACGGATCATGGGTGCAAACGGAAGAGCTGTTTTCCGAAACCATCCGCAACAAATGGTTCTGGGGAAATGCGCTGAATCCGCTCGACCAGCGAACCTCGATTACGCCCAACGGCGATATCGGATATCTCATTCGCGGGCGCAAGAGTTTCTGTTCCGGCGCCGTCGATTCTGACATGCTGATCGTCTCCGCGATTCGCACGGTGGACAAAAAGTTCATGGTGGCAGTTTTGCCTTCCAACCGCCCGGGTATTCGCATTCTCGAGGATTGGGACAGTATTGGGCAGAGGCAGACCGATAGCGGCATGGTGGAGTTCGACGACGTTCTCGCAGGCGAAGAAGAATTCCTTAAAACACCCGGACCACTGGACAGCATCCGAGCGTCATTGCGTTCGTGCATCGCGCAATTGATTCTCAGCAATATTTTTCTCGGAATTGCTGAAGGCGCCTTGACAGAAGCCCGCAACTACACCCTCGCGCAAACCCGGCCCTGGATCACGTCGGGAGTCGAGAACGTCACGGCAGACCCCTACATTCTGGCCAATTACGGCAATTTCTTCGTGGACCTCCAGGCTGCTCAAGCTCTCACTGACATCGCGGCAGAGTCGTTGCAGCGCGCCTGGGAGAGCGAGGATGCGATCACAGAAAACCAGCGAGGCAAGTGCGCGCTTGACGTCGCGGCCTCCAAGGTAATCACAACCAAGGTTGGTCTTGAGATCACAAGTCGGATGTTTGAAGTAATGGGAGCGCGTGCCGCAGCCGGTCCCGCGAGGATAGACCGCTTCTGGCGCAACCTCCGCACCCATAGCTTGCATGATCCGGTCGACTACAAAGTTCGTGAACTCGGAGACTGGGCTTTGAACCACCAGCTTCCGAAACCCACATTTTATTCGTAGACAGCAGGAGAGGTAGAGACTCGACATTTATGAGCAATTCGATAGTGGCAAGAATTTTCAATGCACTTCTAATCGCTTCTCTGGTCCTGACGGTGTTAGCGTCATTTGCTCCGGCCCAGAGCGCAGATGATGTCCTGCGCATCGGCTACCAGAAATACGGCACGCTGGTGTTGCTGAAGGCTCGCGGCAGTTTGGAGAAGCGGCTTGCTCCTCTGCATATCGATGTGAAGTGGGCAGAGTTCCCGGCCGGGCCGCAACTACTGGAAGGCCTGAATGTGGGCAGCATCGACTTCGGCACCGTGGGCGAGGCACCGCCGATCTTCGCGCAAGCCGCCGGCGCCGATCTTATCTACGTGGGAAACGAGCCGCCCGCTTCCGCCGCCGAAGCGATCATCGTTCCCGCGGACTCGCCACTCAAGCGCCTGTCTGACCTTAAAGGCAAGAAAGTCGCGCTCAATAAAGGTTCGAACGTCCACTACCTATTGGTGAAGTTGCTGGAAAAAGCGGGAGTGAAATACAGCGAGATCGATACCATCTTCCTCACTCCGGCGGATGCGCGAGCCGCCTTCGAACGCGGCAGCGTGGACGCATGGGCGATCTGGGAGCCGTTTCTGGCTGCGGCTCAGAAGCAGACAGGCGCTCGCATTCTCGCCGATGGCCAGGGCGTGGTGAACAATCATCAGTTCTTCCTAGCCTCGCGCGCTTATGCAAAGAAGCGTCCCGATGTGGTTTCTATCGTGCTGCAGGAAGTCGCGACCGTGGATCAATGGGCAAAGACGAATCAGAAAGAAGCCGCTGCCGCGCTGCAACCGCAAATTGGTTTGGATCAGGCAACGCTTGAGCTCGCGCTTTCACGCGGCGGCTACGGAGTAAAACCCGTTGACAATACGGTGCTGGCACAGCAGCAGAAGATCGCTGACGCTTTCTATGATCTCAAATTGATTCCCAAGCGCATCGTCGTCCGCGACGCAACATTGTTGGGAACGTCATCAGGAACCCAGTCGCAAGCCGCGCGCTAAGAAGGAAAATGTGTCGCAACTTCGACCTCATGTCGCTATCAAGCCTCGGCTCTGGCCCAACGCTCTCGTGATGCGGGCGCTGCCTTGGGCCATGCCCATTGCTTTGTTGATCGTGTGGCAATGGGCGTCGTCTGTAAGTCTGCTCCCCAGCCGTTTCTTGCCTGCGCCCAAGGCTGTGGTGAAATCGTTCTTCGAGCTCATCGCATCCGGCGAATTGTGGGCACATGTGCGGGTCAGTTCCTTGCGTGCATTGTCGGGCTTCGCCGTTGGCGGCGGGTTCGGTCTATTACTCGGACTGCTCACGGGTTCGCTGCACTGGGCCGAAATCTTGCTCGACACTACCATTCAGATGGTGCGCAACATCCCGCCTCTGGCTCTCATTCCGCTGGTGATCTTGTGGTTTGGCATCGACGAATCAGCCAAACTTTTCCTTGTTGCACTCGGTGTGTTTTTTCCCGTCTACATCAACACTTTTCACGGCATTCGATCCGTGGATCGCGGACTTCTTGAGCTGGGTAAGACCTATGGTCTCTCCGGCTGGTCCCTGTACCGCGAAATTATTCTCCCCGGCGCCTTGCCCTCCATTCTGGTCGGTGTGCGCTTTTCCCTCGGACTGATGTGGGTGATCTTGATTGTCGCCGAAACCATTTCTGCGCGCTCAGGGATCGGCTATATGACGATGAACGCGCGCGACTTCATGCAGACGGATGTCATGGTGGTCGGCATCCTTCTCTACGCGATCTTGGGTAAACTCGCCGATCTTTTGGCGAAGGGACTAGAACGCTACTGGTTGCGCTGGCATCCGGCGTATCAAACGGCACGATAGAGGATCAACTTGTCAACCACATGCAATTCGATCGAGACACTGGCCCCCGAAGCGCGCAGTTCGCGCGGCGTGTCGGTCACAATCAATAATGTCAGCATCGCTCTCGGCGGACGCACTGTCCTGGAACACTTTGACGCCGAAATATCCGCGGGCGAATTTGTTGCGATCGTGGGCCGCAGCGGCTGCGGCAAGAGCACGCTGCTGCGCTCAGTGGTAGGTTTAGAAACACCGCAAACCGGAACGATCACTTTAGGTAGCGTCGCTGGCTCGAATGCAAGGCCGGATGTCCGCGTCATGTTCCAGGATTCTCGCCTTCTGCCCTGGAAGCGAATCCTTGCCAACGTAATGCTTGGGCTCTCGCCTTCACAGGTTCCGCAAGCGCAAAAGGTTCTGGCCCAAGTCGGCCTGGCAGAGCGAGCCAAAGACTGGCCAGCAAATCTGTCGGGCGGACAGCGGCAAAGGGTCGCTCTGGCGCGCGCGCTCGTCCACGACCCCAACTTGTTGCTTCTGGATGAACCTCTGGGTTCCTTGGATGCGCTCACACGCATTGAGATGCAACGGCTGATCGAAGACGTCTGGCGGAGCCGCGGTTTCACAGCTCTGCTGGTGACCCACGACGTTGCCGAAGCCATCAGTCTGGCGGACCGGGTCATCTTGATAGAGGATGGCTGCGTGGCCCTGGACGAAGCCGTGCGCCTGCCTCGTCCGCGCACACGCGGCAGCGCACGTTTTGCAGCACTCGAGGACCGCATCCTTGGCCGGTTGCTGTTACGCCGCTCTTCGGTGGACGCACTTCAGTAAACCACCGTTCGACGAACTGTTGCAAAATTCGCTCATTGACCCAATTTTGGAGGTGCAACGTTCCGCTCAAATCATAGTTTGCGACGTCCCCGGCCGGCCTGAAGACGCAAAAGCGCGGCGACCAGCTCATCGATATCCTCGCAAGTATTGTAGAAGGCCAGCGATGGCCGGACCGTGGCCTCAACCCCCATGCGGCGCAGGATGGGCTGAGCGCAGTGGTGGCCGGAGCGTACCGCGATGCCCTCCCGATTGAGCGCGGCTCCAACGTCTTAGCGATTATTCACAGGCAAACCGGACTTCAGAGAACGGACTGATCGTCGGCAAAGCGGTGACCGTCCCGCTTTTCTCCAGAGGCCCATGCGCAGTCCGGTTTCGAGACGAGCTGTAGGCGAATGCAAAGCGATCAGAAACCGATGATGTGGCGAAACCGACTTGAAATTCGATGAGCGCTATTGGGCTTTGTGCCGGTAAGGATTGGAGGCCGCAATGGGGCTTTCTCCAGAACAAAAGCGCGGGGCCGCCGTCCGTTTCTACTACTGGCCTTATTTATATTCCTCGGAACAGCACGAGAAATGGCCGCAATTTCGCGAATCTTCCTCGCAAACCGGACTGGAGAAAGTATTCCGCTTTGCTCCCCAGGCGAGCTTGGGGGCCTTTTTCTCTGAAGGGCTCGTTGGGAGTCCGGTTTCGAAGACTCCGTCAGGCGAATGCAATGCGATTACAAACCGATGATGCTTCTATTTTCTCGGGGCAGGCTTGAGAAGGAGGTCCTGATAATCGAAGCTAAAATCGGCCAGGAGAGAGACAGCCTGCATCTTGGCGCTGTCGATGTTGCCGTCGGCGTTCAATGAAAACGTTACCAATGCATCTTCGATGGTGTGCTGGCGCCAGTGAGCTTTGAAGGTGTCGTACTGCCAGTGCTGCAAGTCACCAATCATTCCCGGCGTGCGATCGAAGCTGATGACCAGGCCGGCTTTCTCGGCACGAATCGTGATCGGCCCATACCAGGCGTCGTTATAGACTCCGGCATATTTCTCCAGCGGGAGAGATGGTTTCGAATTCGCGGCGCGCTCGACCTGAGCCTTCTTCATGGTTTCCGCTGCATCTTTTTCTTGCGTGTCTTTCATCGATTTGAAGGCGGCGATCCAGTCTGCCGGTGGCAGTTGAAAGTAATGGTCGAGGATGTGATAGAGAATGGAATCGAAAGCTCCAGTCTCTTCGGCATTGGTGAGCACGACGACCCCAAGATTTTCCTCCGGCACCAGCATGACCCGCGAGACGAATCCCGCGACGCCGCCGGTGTGGCCGATTAACTTGCGGCCGTGATAGTCGCGCAGTACCCAGCCCAGCGCGTAGTCAGCAAAGTTGGATTTCAGGCTGGCCAGCGGTCCGGGAGGAAAATTGTCTGCGGGCAGAATCGTCTGGGGCGTCCACATTTCCTTCGATCGCTCCTCGCTGAAAAGCTGCCCTTCGCGATCGGCAAACTTGCCGCAATTGAGTTGAAGCAGCAGCCACTTCGCCATGTCCGCCGCGCAGGAGTTGATGGAGCCAGCCGGCCCTACGTTGTCGAGATCTTCGAGCGCAAGTACTTGCAGCTCACCGTCGACTCGCGAGTGCGGAAACGCATAATCATCCCCGGCCTTGAAGGCTTTGGTTGTCGTGTTGGAATTGTTCATGCCCAGCGGCACGAAAATATTGTGCCGAATGTATTCATCCCAGGAAATTCCGGTCACAGCGGGAATGATTTGGCCGGCCGTCATGTAGAGCAGATTGTCATAGGCGTATTTACTACGAAAACTCGATGCAGGCTTCATGAAGCGCAGCTTGTAAATGATTTCGTCGCGAGTGTAAGTGGTTTTCGGCCAGAACAGCAGATCGCCTTCGCCCAATCCCATTCCGCTACGGTGGGTCAGAAGATCGCGTATGGTCATTTCGTGAGAGACATAAGGGTCATACATCCCGAAATTGGGCAGACGCTGATAGACTGGATCGTCCCACGAGAGCTTGTCCGCGTCCACCAGCATCGCCAGGGCGGCGGTGGTAAACGCTTTGGTGTTCGACCCAATGCCGAACATGGTATGTTCGTCGACCGCTGTGGCATCGCCGAGCTTTCTCACGCCGTAACCTTTAGCCACGATAATCTTCCCATCCTTCACGACAGCCAGCGCCAAGCCGGGAACCGAAAAAGCTTTCATTGAGGCCGCAACGTAAGTGGAAAGATCGGCTGGAGGAGCCGAGGCAGACGCTTGCGCCCGGACCGAGCCCGTGGACGCAAGTGCGCAGAGTACACACGACGTAGCGAGTCTGGCACGGCGACGACGGTTCGAACGTGGCATGGAGGGCTCCTCGACCGGTTGCATAAGCTTTCGGGCAAAAGAATGACGCCGAGATTAAAGCATACGCGGCAGAAATCACCGAGAAGATTGCGTCGGGCAGTATTCTAGAGATTTCAAAGGGTTTCAAGGATACTCGCAGCGCAATCTAGTTCCGCTCCTCGCGCCTTTCGCCCATTCAAGAAGCAGCGCTCAGGAATCGGTTTTTTTCTGTGTGCTGTCTCCTTTGATCTTGAGGTATAATCCGCGCACTCTGCGCGCGGGTCTCACATCTGGTTGACCTGAAACAAGCACAGGAAATCCAAAACACGGAAGCGGACGCTAGCCCTCGCGTTGGCTTCTCTTGCGGGGGCTAAGTCGATGACGCGAATCCATCAGGCAAGCAGCAAGCTGCAGAAACCGTGGCCATCTGGCAGTCGATGTTCGGAACGAGAACGAGTAAGACTAGCGGTCTGTGTGTTCTGCCTGACGGCTTTGTTCGTCCCCTTGGCGACGGCCCAATCCACCAGTTCGCTGAATGGCAGCGTTTCTGACCAGTCGGGGGCGACTATTCACGACGCGAAGATCACTTTGACCGACGCGGCAAAAGGATTGCAACGCTCGACTACTACCAACAAAACAGGCCTCTACCAGTTCCTCGATGTGCCTCCTGGCGACTATCGCATGGAGGCAACCGCGAGCGGATTCGCAACCTATTTAGTGGAGAAGGTCACCCTCGTTGTCAAAACGCCCTCGACGATAGACATTCGGCTACAGCTTGCGGGGGTAAAGACATCGGTAGACGTCGAAGCCCAGGCGCCACTCATCAATCGCACCGATGCGTCGCTGGGCAACACTTTGGAAAACGATCAAATTTCGGAATTGCCGATTGCCGACCGGAACGTGATTCAGTTGCTGAGCCTGCAGCCGGGTGTGTCTTATATGGGGATTCAGAGCCAGTCGCTGCAAGACACGGACACGCGCAGCGGCGCGGTCAATGGTTTGCGCAGCGACCAATCCAATGTCACGCTCGACGGCATCGGAGTGAACGACCAGAATAATGGGTATGCTTTTACCAGCGTTCTGAATGTGCCACCCGATTCGGTCGAAGAATTCCGAGTCACTACCGCCAACGCCAATGCCGACTCCGGCTATTCCAGCGGAGCTCAGGTCGCGCTGGCGACCAAGAGCGGCACCAACAGCTTTCACGGTTCGGCCTACGAGTACAACCGCAATACCATCTTCAGCGCCAATGACCCGTTCTTGAAGGAGTCGCAGTTAACCAGCGGCGAATCCAACACCGCCCCGAAGCTCCTGCGCAACGTATTTGGGGCAACCTTCGGAGGGCCGATCAAGAGAAACCGGCTCTTCTTTTTCACTAACTATGAAGGGCGACGCGACGCGCAGGGCACCAGCGTATTGCGTGACGTGCCCAGCCCAACTCTGCGCGCGGGCGATCTCGTGTACTTATGCCAAACGCTGAAAAATGGCAGCCTAGATACCGCTACGTGTCCTGGCGGCACCGTCAACGGAGTAAGCGGTGTTCAACCGGGGTACTATGCGCTCGGGCCCTCCCAAATCAAAGCGATTGATCCTCTCAATATCGGCCCAAGTGCGGCGATTGAGAATGTTCTTAGTCAGTACCCAGCCGCCAATGAGAACGCCGGCGACGGTTCGAACACTTTAGGTTATCGCTTCGCCTCCAACGCCGACTCGAGCTTCAACACCTACATTACCCGCCTCGACTACCACATCACCACCAACGGCTCCGAGAGCCTGTTCTTGCGCGGGGAGACACAGAATTTCAAAGAGCCAGGATTGCAACAGTTCCCCGGTCAGACGGCATCGACGACAATACTGGACGACGGTAAGGGCATCACCGTAGGTCTCACTTCGCTCATCTCGCCCAAACTGATCAATGACTTTCACTGGGGCTATATCCGTCAGGGAGGCCAGACCGCCGGTGTTTCTCAGGATCCGGGGATTCTTCTCGTGGGCCTCGACAACCTCGTTCCTTTCACGCGCTCCACCATTTTCTTTGTGCCTAACAACCAGCTCAGCAACAGTTTGAACTGGACCCGCAAGAATCACACGTTTGAGTTCGGCGCCGACGTGTTTCTTATTCGCAACAATCACACCAGCTACCAGAACTCGTTCTCCGACGTTCAGACAAACGCGGTTTATCTCAACACAGGAGGAATCGCCAACACATCCAGCCCCCTGGACCCGGCCAATAACATAAATCCGGCGACTAACAAACCTTATCCGACTGTGGACAGCAACTTCGGTCCGAACTATGACAGCGCGACTACCATCCTGCTCGGTATTTTCGCCGAGGGTGACGGCATCTACAATTTCTCTCGCAACGGCACCGCGCTGGCCCAAGGGACGCCGATCAATCGCCGTTTTGCGATCAACGACTACGAGTTCTACGGCCAGGATACGTGGCGGATAACGCCGCGTTTAACCGTCACTTATGGCTTGCGCTGGGTACTCGAAGCTCCGCCTTACGAAACCAACGGACTACAAGTAGCGCCGTGTGTAGAGGCTGCGGGCGGCGGCTGCACCAATCAGAATGTCGCTGACTGGTTCAATCACACGGCCCAACTTGCGTCACAGGGCTCGTCGGCCAACAGCGCGGGAGAAATTTCTTTCATTCTTGGTGGACCCAAGAATCACGGGCCCGGCTTGTGGAACTGGGACCATCGCGATTTCTCGCCGCGCATCGCCGTGGCGTGGGCGCCAGACACTGGCGACGGCTGGGTCTCCAAGATTCTTGGAAAGAAAGACCAGTTTTCAGTTCGCGGCGGCTACAGCATCACCTACGACCATTTCGGCGTTCCCATCGTGAATACCTTCGACCAGCATGGCTCTTTCGGACTCTCCACCGATCTCGGAAATCCCGCGGGCGTCGTTTCTCCGTCGGATGCTCCGCGCTTTACCTGCCTGATTCCGGGATCAGCCGGCCAATCGTGCCTGCCTACGCCGTGCGCAAACCTCAACAAACCTGGTTGTTTATTAGGCCCTACGCCATCGGGCGCTTTTCCCGTTACGCCCAGCAATTCCGCCTTCGCGATCAATTGGGGATTGGACCAAACTTTAAAGACCCCCTACGCGCACGTTTTTAATTTTTCACTCTCGCGCCAAATCACCGCCCGATCGTCGCTGCAGATTGCCTATGTTGGCAGCGTCGGCCGCCGTCTGCCGATGCAGGTCGATCTGGCTATGCCGGCGAATTTAACCGATCCTTCCAGCAAAATGACGTATTTTCAGGCGGCTACCATGCTCTCGAAGGCGGCTGCCAGCGGCACAGACGTCAATCAGATCCATCCGATACCATTCTTCGAGAACATGTTTCCGGCATGGGCAAGCGTAACCCAGAGCCAGCTCAGCAGCCAGTCGACTGCTCTAAACTGCGCGCCCGGTAACTATCCCGCCAAGCCGACGGCCACGCAAAACATTTACGAACTCTGGAATTGTTTTCCGCACAACGAAACTTTCTCTTTGTTTGAAATGGATCTGCCGGCCTCCATCACCGGATTGAGCCCCACTCTCCCGAACAGTAAGAACGGACCTTTCAGCTTTTTTCATGACCAGTTCGCTTCGCTCTACTCCTGGCGCAACATCGGCACTTCCGACTACAACGCGCTGCAAGTGACCTACAATGCCCGCTGGGGAGCAAACCTCCAGGGACAATTTAATTACACGTTTTCAAAATCGTTCGACGAAGCGTCGGCAGCCGAGCGCGTCGGCCCTTATGAAGGAACCGGCGGCACCGGCAACGACTTGAACGGAGGCGGAATCGTTATCAATTCCTGGGATCCTCTGTCGCTGCGCGGGCTCTCCGATTTCAACGCCTTCCACCAGATTAATGCCAACCTTGTTTATCGTCTTCCATTCGGCACCGGCCAAATGCTCGAAAGCGGCGCGGGGCCAGTGCTTAACGCCTTGATAGGCGGCTGGCACGTCTCCGGCATATTTCGCTGGACCAGCGGCTTCCCGATCACCATCGACAACGGTTTCACCTGGGCCACCAACTGGAACATCGAGGGTGATGCCGAGCCGAACGGACCGGCTCCGGTGGCGTCTAACCCCAAGAATGCCATGGTTAATGGCGTGGGTATTGGTCCGGATATCTTCAAAGATCCGGCGGCGGCCGAGGCCGCTTACCGCCCGGAGTGGCCGGGCGAATCAGGCGTCCGCAACAACGTTATCGGCGACGGCATGTTTGACATCGATACCGGCGTGAGCAAGGACTTCTCTCTTGGTGAGCAGAGGCGCCTGCAGTTTAGCTGGCAAGCGTTCAACGCGACTAACTCGGTGCGCTACGACGTGCGCGGACCGGTGGGCAACTCCGCCCAACCCTCGCTTTCTTACGACCCAAGCCAGTTCGGCAAGTATCTTTCGACATTGACCACGCCCCGCTTCATGCAGTTCGCCTTGCGCTATGTTTTCTGAGCCTCGTGCGTGAAGCTCCTCGCCTGGACTCATCGGGTACCGAAACATCGACTATTTCTTTGGATTCGCTTCATCGTTTTCGTCGGTGGTTTGTTGTTGATGCAAGTCGTGATAAATCTCACGGAGTTTGTCCTTCATCTGCTTGTATTTTTGGTATTCCTCTAATTCGTGTTTGGCCTCCGCGGTGCGTCCCGTCTGCCGGTATACGGTGCTCAGGCGGAAGTGAGCCACAGCACTTGTTGGATCGAGCTGAAGAGCATGTTGCAGAAGCTGCTCGGCTTTTTGCGGTTGATCCATGGTCATAAGAATTTTTGCCATGCCAATGCTGGCTTCCGGGTCGGTTGGCTGCAACTGCAAGGCGCGGGTGTAGTGTTCATTCGCTTCCTTCAAGTCGTCTCTCTGAAGAGCAATATCGCCAAGCCTGCATTCAGCTTGTTCATCGAAAGGATTGGCCTCCAAGGCCGCCTTGTACTCTTTCTCGGCTTCTTCCCGGCCCTCCGCAGTCGACGAAGTTTTGAGCATATCGGCAAGCTCAAAATGTATCCCAGGAAGCCGCGGGTCGATCTTGAGCGCGGCCCGGTAGTGCTCGATCGCTTCCGCTGTATTCCCACGCTTGGCCAGTTCGTGCGCCATGGCCTGATGCATTCGGGCAGAATTCGGATCGACAACGGACAAGCTGAGCAGTGACTCGGCAGCAAGGTCGGAATAGATTCGGTAAGCGGTGTAGAGCACAGCTTCATTGGCCGGGTCCAGCTTCCGCAGAACGCTGATGATTGCTCCTGACTTATCCAGATCGCCGGTGCCGGAGTAGATTTCGATCAACTCCATCCCCGTTTCGATCCGGATCTTCTGGTCCTGCACTTTTGGGAATGCATTTTCCAGATCGCGGCGGCCTGCGTCGATGTCGCCCGTGCGCTTCTCGGCGATGCCGAGAAGCGCCTGAATCTTCCACAATGTGGGCTTTAGTTTCAGCGCGGCGCGAAGCTGCGGAATCGCATCCGCATATGCGCCCTGGAAGAACAGCACCACACCAAGGTTGCCGCGCGCATCCACATTAGCAGGATCGAGCGCAATGATCGCGCCAAACTCTGGCGCTGCAAGATCAGGCCTGTTCTCTTTTAAATATTCCGCAGCTTGCCGCGTGTGTGATTCGATCTGCTGCTGACGGCTGGAATCGGATTGAGCAAAACCTGAGAGCGATCCGAGTAACAGAACCAGCCAAAGCGCTACAACCAGTACTTTCCTCATGCGACGATTGTACGGCGGGCGCTTTCGTCCGTAAGAGTATTGCCTGCTGGAAATGAGGGTGAGGAAGGCAGTTCCGCCTTCCTCATCTCCAATTCGTTGTTTCCGCTAGAACGTCACCTTCGCGCTGAGTTGACCGCTGCGGGGAGCGACTGCCACGCCATTTCCGAGAGTTGCCGCGTTGATCTCCCCGAAATTGGCCGCTCCAAAGGTCTGGCCCGGAATGCCCAGACTTGGATGGTTGAAGACGTTCACCCAGTCGGAGCGCACTTCCAGGTGAATCCTCTCTCCGAAACTAAAGCTCTTGGCGATTGACATGTTGACAACTGTAAGTCGTGGTCCCCGGAGCGAGTTTCTCACCTCATCGCCGAAGGCGAATTGGCCAGCCGGAGCCGCGTTTGCGAAGGCTGCAGTATTGAACCATTCGGCTGGACCCTGATGGCTGACGCTGGTGCTCCCGATAACGTTGGGAAACCAGTTGCAGCCATTGTTAACGTCACCGCCCGTGGCTGTGCCGCCGACGCTGCAGCCGGTGATAGTGGAATTTTCATTGGTAGCGTTAACTACCGTGAAGGGTCCCCCGCTCTGTGCGAGAAGCGTTCCTGCCAGTCTCCATCCACCGGCAATTTCGTCTGCAACCGAGTTGCCGCTCAGGTAAGTTTTGCCTTTACCAAAGGGCAGGTCGTACGAGACATATCCCTTAAAGGCATTCGGGATGTCGAAGTTCGAGTTTCCGTAATTTGCGGAAGGGTCGTTCGCGATCTGCCAATATTGTGTGCCTCCGCGGCTGCCCCATCCGCCCGAATCCTGATCGTCAAGGAAGTGCGACCACACGTAATTGAAGCTGAAGATCAAGCCATTGGAATAATGCTTGTTGATCGTGGCTTGCAGAGCATTGTAATTCGAAATGGCATTGTAGTTATTTCCGCCAAGCGTTCCCCAAGCCGGATAGGGACGATCAGCCTGTATTGCAGCGCCAGCCGCCGCACTTGCCGCTATGCCCGCTGGATTGGTTATCTGATTGACGTCCGTGGGGAATTGCAGGTTTCCTCCATGGCTGCCGACGTAGGCAATCGATGCCATGTAGCTGTGCGCGAATTCATGTTCCACGCTCAACTGCCATTCGTTGATTCGCCCTACCGGAACCCGGTACGGTACATAAGTTTGATTTGACGGAGAAGCGACGTTGAGATATTGCGAGACATTTTTCGCATTCGCCGAGCCGATAACATAATTCAGGACGGGGTTAGCAGCGGCGGCTGACTCCGACAGAGTGACCAGCGGAGTGGGACCGGTGCCATGATTGACGTCCGAGGCGTTCCCCGAACTTGTGGTGAGCGCGCCGAAGCCTATTCCGTTGCCATAGGTATCCTGGCTGAAGTTATAGGAGTACATTCCAAACCCGCCCCTGACTACGGTGTCGTTTCGCAGGGACCAGGCAAAACCCACGCGAGGCAGGAAGATATCGTAAATCGGCTTCTGCAGCGAGGTTCGGTCATCCTGAGGAGCAAACCACAGCGAACCTAGCGTGCCATTGAGGTTACCGCACGGTACACCGTTGGCATCGACGCTGCACGTCAGCGTCTTGTTCGGATCAAAGCCGCCCAGGCTGTTATGAAGTTCTGTGAATCCAGTTGTCGCCACGTAACGCAACCCAAGATTCAGCGTGAGGTTGGGGCGCAGCTTGAAGTCATCCTGGACAAAAAGTTGCGGACTCTTCAAGCGCGCGTAGGACGTGGATTGATTAGTCGCGCTCCAGCTTTGGACGTCGCCGAGCAGGAAATCCGCGAGGCCGGCACCCGTCGTTCCTGCCGCGACGTTGTTTTGGGCCGTATAGTTTCCGGTGAAGGTGAAATTGCCCGATGTAATGTTTCCCCATGGGGTGGTGTCTCCATCGCCCATGAGCACCTCAACCCCGAAATGCAGAATGTGCCTGCCGCGGATAAGGGTCAAAACATCGGACGGGTCGTATAGGCCCTCGATATAGATTGCGTTGGTACCGGGAGCCAGGCCCGAACAGCAGATTCCAGCGCCGCCGATGTTTATCTGCGGAAAGACGTTCGCTTTGGCGTATTGCAGACCCAGCGTACTTGCCGCATTAAATCCAATCGTGTCAGGCACGAACCAGTTGCCTTGCTTTGTGTACCCCATGCGAAATTCATTGACCATCTTCGGGCTGATTTCCCAGGTATCTGTAACTTGGGCGTTATAGCCGTCGATGTCACCAGAGAAGCAATTGATCGGGCAGGGAAATGGCCCGTATTTATTCACCCCGGGATTGTCCTTCTGACTGATCGAAAAACTCAGGCGGTTCTTCGAAGAGAAATCGTAATCAATGCGACCAAAGTATCTGAGATTGGGATTAGGAGTCGGCAGAAGAGTGGAGAAGTTGTTTGAAAGGGCTCCCGAGGCACCAGCATTGGGCAAAGGATAAAAGTTCAAAATCTTTGCCGCAACGGTATCGATGCGGCCTGCCGGAATCGCGTTTACGCCGGCGAGGGCTCCGGTGTTTTCCGACGCAAAGGATTTGCGAGTGCAATTCGGTGTCGAGCAACTAGCGGGGTCATATAGGGTGGGCAGACCGGGCGCACTGAAATCGTAGGCTCCGGGATGGAGCGTCCCCATACCTCTTTCGGCCAGTGTAAGGGTTGTGCCGTTTGTCGCACTGCTGGCTCCATTGTTATAAATCTTGTCCCGGACGAAGTAGAAGAACAATTTATTCTTGATGATTGGACCGCCGATGGAGCCGCCCCACTCATCGTAGCGGAAAAACTGCGCCTGCTGCGGAGTGAAGCCGCCACTAGTGTTCGGAATCCCGAAAAAGGGCGCTGCGTTCAAAACGGTGTTCTGAAAATATTCGTAGGCCGATCCATGAAAGCCGTTGGTTCCGCTCTTGGTGATCTGGTTAAATACTGCGCCACCAATGCCATACTCGGCGGAAAACGAAGAGGTCGTGATTTGAACCTCTTGCACGGCCTCAAACAAGGTGTTGTCGACGTTATTGCTCACCGGCAACTGAACGACTCCACCGTCCTGAAGGTAGTTGGCGTAATTAGGCAGGTTCCCATTAATAGAGACGGCATCTCCGGCGTTATAGGCGCCACTACCTTCTGAAGACGGCTGAGTAGCAGAGCTTCCAGCTCCAGGAAGTAGAATATTGAAGTTAGCCCAGTCATTGCCGGTGATTCCAGCGCCGATCTGGGGCAACTGGCTGATGGTTTTCGATTCAAGAATGGTTCCCATATGGGAAGTCTCGGTTTCGAGCAGCGGCACGCCTTCGGCTTCAACCGTTATTGTTTCCGATACGGAGCCAACTTCCAGGGCGGCATTTTCGGTGATCGTATCCACTTGCAGCACGACTGGGCCACGAACCAGCTTCTTGAAGCCCTTGGCGGTAAACGTGATGTTGTAGTTTCCCGCGGGCGTCGAGACGGTGTCGTAGATGCCATCCTGGTTGGTAACGAAATTCTTCGACTCGCCTGTGTCAATATTTGAAACCGTAACGCTTACGTCCGGCACCACGGCTCCCGCCGCCGAGACCGTGCCACGAATCTCACCCGTATTTCTGCTCTGAGAAAATGCCGGCGCGGTCAAACCCAGCAGAACGCAAGTTGCCAATGCCCAGCGGCTGAAGCTCGTCATGGAGTTCCTCCTCAAACTAGACGTCGACTCCCATCCCACAGAGATGGGTTCCTCAAGTTAGACAGATCACCAGCCGTGGCATCCAGTTCATGCCAAAATGGTTCCAGGTTCGGAGTTGAAGAATATCGTTGTTTTACTGGATTTCCAGCTAGTACTTCTGTACTATTCCCTGCTGCACGAAGGTTTAGACCCAAACGCCTTTCGTTGTCAAGATAAAAATATCGATATTCTTAGGGGCAATCGCAAGGTCTGGCTTCTGACTCGCAGTGAGGTACAATCCGGGGGCGGGCGCGGGAATAGTCGGACACCGGCGTCCACCGAGAGCGCAACGAATCGCCGAATGAAAATTCAGAACAAAAAGAAGGCCGATCGCAGCCCGAAGCCGAACGTGACGCTGAGGTCCGTCGCAGAGCGCGTCGGGCTCACTGCCAGCACCGTTTCGGCAGTTCTGAACAATTCTTCAGCTTCGCATTCCGTCCCGGAGCGTACAAAAAACAGAATTCTGGCAGCGGCACGCGACCTCAACTATCGGCCCAATTTCTTTGCCCGTTCTCTTCGCGTTAAGCGCACCTACACGATTGGAGTGATCGTGGCGGAAATCGGCGATGCTTACGGTTCTGTCGTGATTAGCGGCATGGAACGTTATCTTCGAGAACAGGGTTTCTTCTTTCTTACAGTTGCTCACCGCCACGACAAGACGCTGCTCGCAACGTACTCGACGATGCTTCTGGAGCGCGGAGTCGAAGGGTTTATTACAGTCGACACCTTGTTGACCGAACAACCCCCTCTCCCGACCGTAGCGGTTGCCGGCCATCGCAGGATCAAAAGCGTAACCAATATTGTTCTGGATCACCGCCGTGCTGCATCGCTCGCGCTGAAGCATCTGATCGACCTGGGGCACGACAAAATCGCATTCATGAAAGGTTCGCCATTGAGCGCAGATTCCGGCGACCGCTGGAACGCGATCTGCGATGTCGCTGCCGAATTGGGCATCGCTATGAGGCCAGAATTGATTGTCCAACTCGAAGGAGACGACCCGACGCCGAATCTGGGCTACCCCTTCGCCAAGCAATTGCTCGGGCGTAAACAGCCTTTTACCGCCTTGTTTGCCTACAATGACATCTCCGCGATTGGTTCCATCCACGCTTTTTTGGAAGCCGGCCTGCGTGTGCCCGATGATTTGTCGGTAGTGGGCTTCGATGACATCCAAAACTCTGCCTACATCAGTCCGCCACTCACGACTGTGAGACAGCCCATGAAAAAAATGGGAGAGACCGCGGCGCGTACGCTGCTCGACCGCATTGAGGGCCAAACGAAGTACGTTACGGAAATTGCCATCGAACCTGAGTTGGTGGTGCGCAGATCCACCGCGCGTCCGCACGCACGTAAACAAGGATGAGCTTCGCCAGCTGTTTCGAGCGCTCATTCGGCGGCCTCCTTCCGATTACGATTCACCAATTTCTAGTTGGTCCGGATCTCAATTCCCATGACTACAGGTTGGTTGGCAGCGCCGACGGTGAAGGCGATGACGATTTGCCCGCTGCTGTTGGCCGTCGTATTGAAGGTCTCCAGCAGTGCCGCATCT
>Ga0210394_10000658_pt1 | contig 67642 bp, 56 predicted proteins | sample IncBWC12MmetaG_FD_160121 | JGI IMG/M metagenome (GOLD analysis project Ga0210394, IMG submission 160121) | Forest soil microbial communities from Barre Woods Harvard Forest LTER site, Petersham, Massachusetts, United States - Inc-BW-C-12-M | ecosystem: Environmental > Terrestrial > Soil >...
TTGCTCAGGAGGTATTACAACGTGTCCAAGAGGATCGGGTTACCCGTCACTCTCAAGATGCGGCATGACGCGCATTATGTGGAGACGCTGACCAGTTTCAGCGGCGCGTCCATTGGCCGCATGATTCCGACGGACAAAATCCGCCCAAACCCCGAACAGCCGCGCAAGGCTCTAGGCGATCTGCGCGAGCTTACCGATTCCATTCGCGAAAAAGGCGTGCTCGAGCCGCTGTTGGTGCGCTTCATTCCGCGCGAAGATACCTACTACATTATTTCCGGTGAGCGGCGCTACCACGCATCGAAAGCCGCCGGATTGCACGAGCTGCCCTGCATCGAAAAAATCGCGGACGACGCCGAAACTCTGGAACTCGGGCTGATCGAAAATCTGCAGCGCAAGGATTTGACGCCGTTTGAAGAAGCCGACGGATTGCAGCGCCTGGCCGATCATTTCGATTACACGCACGACGATATCGCGAAGAAAATCGGGCGCGCGCGCTCCAGTGTGACGGAGACAATGTCCTTGCACGTGATTCCGAACGAAATCCGCAAAGCGTGCATTGAGCGCGGCATTTTGACGAAGTCGCTGTTGCTGCAAGTGGCGCGGCAGCCCACCGAAAAAAAAATGCAGGAAATGGTGCAGCGCATCGCGCAGGGCGGCTTGACGCGCGATGAAGCTCGCCGCGCGCGTCAGGAAGAAACCGAATCCGCGCCGCGTCCGCAACCGTTCCTCTTCGACTATCGCGCCGAGGACGATTCCTTCCACGTCCGAGTGCAATTCCGCAAGAGCCAGGTAAGCCGCGAAGAACTCGCCTCCGTGCTGCGCAAAATTCTGCGCGAAATCGAGTCCGGCACAATCTCCTCCTCCGCGGCGTAACGCCGCCACGGTTTCGTCGCGCCGGCGTTGAGCGTATCGTGGCGCAGCCACTCTTCGCTCTGCGCTGTCTCCTTCATACTCGCGCGAGCCATACAACTGTAATGTCATCCCGATCCCGCGGAAGCGGGAGAGGGATCTGCTTTTTCTTTGCGTCTTGATCAAACGGTTCTTTCCTTAGCCTCGCTCGCGGCGCGTGCCGCACGCCCCCCCGGGAGCGCCAATCTCCCGATTGGCGACTTTTGAGTTGTGTTTCGCTAGGCGCAACTCGCCTGTTATTCTGAACGCGCATGGACCTCTCACCCCAGCAACTCGCAATCCTCCAGCGCGCGCACACCGCCGGCTTCGAAATCGTCGCATTCCCAATGTACGCAAACTACATCGGCACGCGAAAAGGGAACTGCGCGGCCCTGCTCGCTCCGGCCTCCAGCGGGGGCTTCGGCATTTTCGGCACTCCAGCGTATTTGATTGGCGGAAATTTCAGCGTGCGGGTTCGGCGCGGCGAGCGCGAATTCTTCGTGTGGAAAAAAGAGAGCCTAGAAGTCACGCCCGCGCGACTCGCGGAGCTCGATGCCTTCGCCGCTGAATTGTCCGAGGCGCTGCTGCCGCAGCTCTGACCGGTTTTCTCTGCCGCTCGGCGTCTCTGCGGTAGATTGTTTCTCGGTAGCACAGTTTCAAACAGCGTATCCCCCGCGACTGTGAATCCACGTTCACTCCCGCGGCATCAAAGTCTGCGACCGACGGAGTTGAATTCGCGGCCATCCCATCGCACACTACTCACATGAGCGATTCCTACGACATTATCTGCATTGGCGCCGGCCCCACGGGCCTAGCCACCGCTATCGAAGCGAAAATCGAAGGCCTGCGCGCGCTGGTGATTGACAAGGGCTGCTTGTGCAACTCGCTGTTCCACTATCCGGTGAACATGTCGTTCTTTACCACGCCCGAGCGCATGGAAATCGGCTCGCTGCCGATGACCGTCGCCTCCGGCAAGCCCACGCGCGCCGAGGCGCTGAAATATTATCGCCGCGCTGTCGAGCACTTCGGGCTCGAGGTGCGCCAGTACGAGCGCGTCGAGCGCGTAACCGGCCACGACGGGGCATTTATAGTGCATACCGTGGACTCGCCAGGGCAGCCGCAGAAATATCACACGCGGAAAATTGCAGTGGCCACGGGATTTTACGATCATCCGAATTTTCTCGGCGTGCGTGGTGAAAATCTACCGCACGTTTCGCATTATTTCACCGAGCCGCACCCTTACTGGAATCAGAATGTCACGGTAATCGGAGGAGGAAACTCCGCCGCGGAAGCCGCGCTCGACCTGTTTCGCGCCGGCGCGCGCGTCACCATCATTCATCGCGGTGCGGAAATGGGCCGCACGCTGAAATACTGGGTGAAGCCGGACATCGAGAACCGCATCCGCGCCAATGAAATCTGCGCGAAATTCCACGCACAGGTAATTGCGATCGAGCCGCAGCAGGTGCTGATCAAGGACGGCAAGGACGAGGAAAAAGTTCCCGCGGTCCAGGTTTTCGCCCTCACCGGCTATCATCCCGATTTTGATTTCCTCGAAAAGCTGGGCATCCGCCTCGCCACCACCAATAAAAAGCCCGCCATTGATCCGGAAACCCTCGAAAGCAATATTCCTGGAATTTATCTGGCAGGCGTCGTGATCGGTGGCAACGACACTTCGCACATCTTCATCGAGAATGGCCGCTTCCACGGCCGGCAAATCATCGCCGCGATCACCGGCAAAGGAAAATTGCCCGACCAGGAACCCGTCGCGCCTCCGGGTGAATAACGCCGCAACTCTCGCACGACTCACCGCACATCCCACGCAGTTCCTCTTGACGCATCGCGACGGCGGATTTACTTCGCCGATATCAAAGCGGTCCGGCGTCACCGCCATTCCGCACACGTTCACGATTGACGCCGAAGGCGCCCTGCAGGACGAACACATCGGCGACGCCTCCATTGAAGGCAAGCTCAAAAAGCTGCTGGCCCAAGCCCGCGAATTGCAGCCGCAGTCGCAGCCAGCAGAAACCGCCGCGGCGAAGTGAGCGCTGCGGCTAATTGTTTTGCGCCTTGATGGGACTTGAGCCGCGTACCCTCGCCTCCGGCCTGCCCGCCGCAGGCAGGCGAGAGTGCGGCACCTGTAAAATCGAAGGCCTTGAGACCGGCGGCCTGAAACGCTTGGCCAGCCGCCATGTGAATATCAATCGTGAACGGAACCTAATTCCGCGATTCCTGTCTTTGCCGTAGCGCGACGGTTACGCGGTCCCGTCCTTCCGTTTTGGATTGATAGAGACACTGGTCTGCCATTCGCAGAATCTGCTCGGTCGTCGAACCATTCTCGGGAAACGTCGCAACTCCGATGGATAGCGTGACACTATCGAGAACCTGACCCAGGTGGCGCATAGAGATTTTGCTCGCCTCGATGCGCAGTAGATTTGCGCGCTTGGCGGCGTCTTTCGCGGATGATTCAGGCAAGATGATCGCAAACTCTTCGCCGCCGTACCGGCAGATCACATCATCCCCGCGAAAATGGCGCAGGAACAACTCCCCCATGGTCCGCAGAATCAGATCTCCAGCAGCGTGCCCAAATGTATCGTTGAACCGTTTGAAGTGGTCGAGATCAATAAAGATTACGGTCAGCGGCCGTTTTTTGCGCTTCGCTCGCTGTAATTCGCGATCCAGGGATTCTTGCATGAACCTGCGGTTGAACAATCCAGTCAGCGGATCGCGGATAGATTGGTCGCGTAGGGTCTCCCGCAATCGCAAGCTCGCCAGAGAAAGTGCCACTTGGGCCGCCACGGTCGTCGCCAACCGTTGCTGCGATTCCCGAGAGGCGTCAGCACCAACTCTTGTTCGCGCTTGCTCCGCGTTGGGAAACTCCAGACAGAGGATACCTAGGGTGTCCCCTTGTCCCACCATGGGTACGCACAGATGGGTTGCCTTCGCCGGGTCCTTTAAATGCGCGCATGAAAGACCTTGGCTTGCATCACCACTCCAGTGTGGATGTCCACGCCGAAGAGCCCAGCACACCTCGGGAGCAAAGACCGCCTCCGAGGAGTGCGACTCGCCCCAGATTGCCACGGACTCGAGCGCATTGCGTGAAGACTTGAATGCGTATAACATTCCGGAAACAGGCGCGGAAAACAGTTTTTTGACGGACTGGGCGACCACTGAGTATGCCTCTTCCGTTGTCGCGCAGCATTGCAGCAAGTCGCCCATTTCGCTCAGCAGAGTCATCTGACTGGTTTGCAAGCGGAGCTCTTCCACCAATCGATTGAGCGATGCGGCGTGCTCCTCGGCCTGTTCCGCCGCTCGGACTTGATCCGAGATGTCTTTATATATTGCATAAGCGCCACGAACTTCGCCATCTTGGAGCAAAGAGATGGCATTCAGCTCCACGTCAATCAGCGTTCCATCCTTGCGGAGGCGCCGCGTGGATACGTGGACGGGCTCTCCGGAAGCAAGTTGCGCCGTGAATTCCCCGGCCCGCAGGGTGGCGTCGATTGGTGAAATGAGCGAGTCCAGCTCGTTTCCGATGAGATCCTTGCGGCCAAATTGAAACAAGCGTTCGAAGGCGTCGTTACAAAGTTCTACGCGTCCGTCCTGGTCGAGAACGACGATTCCCAGAGGGGTGTTTTCAATAAGCGAATTCAAGTAGTCGCTTTGCTCGCGAAGCTCCCTGGCCATGCGCTGCCGCTCGCTTACCGCTGATCCGACAAGCAAGCCGGTAAAGGAAACGACGAGCATCAGCATCCCGACCTTGGGCAATACCGCCGGCTCCTGCGGAAATATTCTTAGAGCTACGACGATGCCGAAATTCAGGGCAAACAGACCGATGACCACGCGCTTGATTCCATGGCGCATGGCGATCCAGATGATGGGGACGAAACTCAGGTAGAAAAGCTGCAGTCGGCCCAGTGGATGTCCAAACATCACCCAGAGAAGAACCAAAATGCTTATTCCCTGTCCGACGGCTTCCACGACCGGACCAAGTCTTATCCTCGGCAGCGTTCTTTGAGAGGAGGCGCCTGCCGTAACAGTTTTGATGGGAGACGGCGACAGTTCCCGCCGAATCCAGGGAAGCACGTGGATGAGCAGGAACGGTGCCACGGCCACTAACGCAATCGAATCGCCGCTGAACCAACTGAATGCCGCGCTCCAGAACTGATTCCAGGGAATCGTGTGGTCAGCGACTAAACATCCGACGCCAATTGTGGTAGCGAGGATCGCGGCGGTCAGCGTAACGAAGACATAGCGAACCACGTCACGACGGTGATTCAAGCCCGTGTCAATTCGCAAAGGGCCGCGCAGAGCGATTGACGCTGTGGCATAGGTGCCCGCAACAGCAATGGGAGCGACAGTCTCGCTCCATGACGCCAGGGGCTGGTGATAAATCAATGCGCCAGACATAGCATCAGCGAGGCAGACCAAGACGGCGTACCAAGGACTGATATCCAGCATCAGGGCAAGAGCTAAACCGGTGGCCGGATACCATAGGGTGAAACCTAGCTGGGTCACCATTAATATGTCGGGCCTGGTCAATAGGACATAAAGCGCGACAAAACAAACAGGCAGCACAGCACGGCGAACCATGACGGCTCTCCCAAACGCCGCCAGTTTCTGTCCGGTCCCGCCAAAGATTCCCTCAACGTGATCGGGTTTCTGATCGGTTTCCGATGGCATCTAACGTCCCGAGGTCCACAAAGCGCCGAACGGATGGGGCAACGGTCACCACGATGAGGAAATCTTAATATAGGGATGCTCCGCCCGGGGTTTATACCGGACGGAAGTGCCACACTTGATAACACCGTGGCGCGTCGTTGGACTTTGCGGCGGGTAGGCGGCGGCCAGCCCTTCCACATCAGCAAACGAACGCAGTTGAATTTCCGGGTGCCTGCCTGAGGCAGGCAGGGCCCATCCTTCGCGCCTTTGTTTCACGCGAAGGGTGGGGGTTTGGACGCCCCACTATCGGCCAACACAGCAAACTACAACCCATCTTTTCTATCGCTTACCCTCATCAGCATTTCTACGAATATTCAGCTGCTGGCGAATATGTTAGCGTGAGTCGTAGCGCCTGTCGGCGCTGCTGAGGACGCGACATGGAGACTGAGGCACGGGCGACGGGCTTGGCTGGCTGGGCGCGCGGGCGCGCGCTTGGCGATGGCGTCTGCGGATGCTGGGTCGCGGCGGCCAAGGTGCCGGGTGCTTACACAGGAATGACGGCGCACAGCGGGCGGGTCTTAGACCCGCCCCTACGGATCCCGGCGAAGATGACGGACGGCGGCGCGCGATGCGCAATTCTAATCGGTAGTCGTGATATTAAGAATCGGAGCAAATGACTGAAAACAAACAACAGCGATCCATTCTAACCGGTGGTTTTTATGACTATTTGGCCCACGCCTTCATAGCCGCTTCTGCGCTAATCCGTCACCGCTGCCTCTCCCGGGTCCGCCATTCTCGCGATTGGCGAATTGGCCGCGCCCAGTGCTCACGACATCTCATCGTTTGCATAGCTAGCGCGCAGCTGATATATGATCCGTGCGTCAGGAGGCCCGTTGAATCCTCGTCGTGCGCTTTTTCTCAACAGTTGTTGCGTTCTGATCGCTGCACTAGCATCTTCACTCGCCACCGCACGCACGATCGTCAAAGCCGCCGCAACCACCCTGAAAACCCGCGCCGTCGTCCTAATAGTCCTCGATGGATTCCGATGGCAGGAAATCTTCGACGGCCCGGAAGACGATCTAATGGACGCAAAACACGGTGGCGCGCAGGACGCAACGCAGCTGCGCAAGGATTTTTGGCGCGAGACGCCCGAAGCGCGCCGCGAAGCGCTGATGCCCTTCCTCTGGACCGTGGTCGCCAAGCAAGGCCAGATTTACGGCAACCAACACAAAGGCAGCGTCGCGCAAGTCACCAACGGATTCAAGTTTTCCTATCCGGGTTACAACGAGATGGCCACCGGCTATCCCAATCCGCAAATCAACCGCAACCAATTCGGCCCCAATCCAACCGCGACGGTATTCGAGTGGCTGAATAACCAGCCGGTATTTCACAATCACGTTGCGATCTTCGGCACGTGGGACACCTTCAACGACATCTTTCGCGCGAAACAAAGCGGCCTGCTAGTGCGCGCGGGATGGAATCTGCCATGGGCGGAGCACCTAACACCCCGCGAGCAATTACTTAAGAAGCTCTACGAAACGAGCACGCGCGTGGAAGACGACGACGCGCCAGATTCCTTCACCCATGAAGATCTGCTCGATTATCTCCAGAACCACAGCCCCCGCGCGCTCTTCGTCGGGTACGGCGAGACGGACGACTGGGCCCACGCAGGAAAATACGACTTGGTGCTGCAAGCCGCGCACGAAGCCGACCAGCGCATCGCCCAACTGTGGGACACGATGCAAGCCAAACCCGAATATCACGATCAACTGACGTTCATCATCACCTGCGACCACGGCCGCGGCAGCGGCCTGAAACTCTGGCGCGATCACGACAAAAATATCGCCGGTGCAGAAAACATCTGGATTGCCGTGATCGGTCCGGACACGCCACCCACCGGCGAAATGACGAACGTCCCGCGCATAACCCAAAGCCAAATCGCCGCTACCATCGCGCAACTGCTAGGCCAGGATTACCGCACCGCCGTGCCGCAAGCAGCAGCCCCGCTGCCGGTCCTTCCCAAGTAGAAGACGAGGATTGCACAGCGGCAGCCGCCAGAACTCGAAGAACGCTTTCGAATTCGCTCCTGGGCCAGTCTCCGGTTACGGCGGCGCTCATGCATGCGGATTGCTTACGGGTTGCCCGTCACTCGGGCGGTAGCCGAACCGCCAGAAGAACCACGATTAGCTGGCTTTAGGGCTAAGTCATTGCGGCCTGCTCAAACGTCGTTTCTGAACATCGCCAGCATTGGCGCGAACCGGAAGTGTCTGCTGTCTGGACGAAACACCGATCTTGGCCATATGTTTACAACCTGTTACTCGGTGTTCACAAGCGCGTAATCGCAGCTTAACCTGCCAGGTTCACTGTCGCACGCGCGTTTAACCGCGCAGTCTTATCGATAGGGAGAATAAATGTCGCTCAAAACACGTGTGTCAAATTTGCTGCACCTTTTGCGCAAGAGCCTGGTGATGCTCACGATCTTCCAAATCAGCCTCGGAGGCGCACTGGCCTCCCCATTGCCAGCTCCAGATAAAGAGAAACGATCCACTGAGACTCCTATCAAACATGTCATCGTCCTGATCGGGGAAAACCGCTCTTTCGATCACCTATTCGCAACCTACGTTTCGCCCAGCGGCGATTCAGTCAAGAACCTGCTCTCCGAGCACATTATCAACGCCGATGGCACCCCTGGTACACACTTCGACAAGGCAGCGCAATTTCAAGCCATTGCGCCATTCAAAACGACGTTTTACATCAGTCTCGATAACAGCGAAAAGGCTCCTTACACCACGCGGCCCGAGCCGAGCCTGAATTTTTCGCCCAGCCCCGTCACAGGCGAGCCGCCTCCGTTTCCAGCCGTTGATCTCCCGTTCCTGGGAGCAATCGAGCCCTCGCTGGAACTCGACGACCTCGTTCTGCTGACCACCGGGGCGTCCGGGGCGGAACAAACAGCCGAGTTTCTCAATCCCGTAACTGGCGAGATTCTGGATGCCGACACGCGAGTAGCGAATTTCAGTCATCTGCCAAACGGGCCATTCCCGCTCGCGGGACCAAATCTTCCCTACGACTCCTACACCGGCGACACGACGCACCGGCTGTATGAGATGTGGCAGCAATCGGATTGCAACGTCCGCAACGCCACGTTTGAGAATCCGTCGGGCTGCTTGAACGACCTCTATCCCTTCGTCATCTCCAACTATACGAGTGAACCGGATCCCTTCAGCTTTGTCACGCCAGGCCTTGTTGATGACAATGGCGAGGGCAACTCTATGGGGTTCTATAACATGCAAAACGGAGACGTGCCGATTCTCAAGAGCCTCGCCGACAATTTCTCCATGAGCGACAATTACCATCAGGCGGTGATGGGCGGCACGGGCGCCAACCACGTGATGATGGGAACCGGCGACGCCATTTTTTGGAGCGACGGCAATGGAAATGCGACGATGCCGCCGGCGAGTGTGATCGCCAATCCAAATCCGTTGCCGGGCTCAAACGACCAGTACACCGTGGACATCGGCTTCAACGGCGACTTCACGGAATGTGCGGATTCGACGCAGCCGGGCGTGAACGCTGTACGCGATTACCTCGCTACGCTGCCCTACGATCCCAAGCCGAACTGCAAAGCGAATCAGTTCTACATGATCAACAATCTGAATCCCGGCTTCCTGCCGGATGGCACTGTGGATACCGCAGGAATTGCCAAGGGTGGTTCCATCCCGCCGACGAATGTGCGGACGATTGGCGAGGCACTCAATGAAAAGGGGATTTCTTGGGCCTACTACGGCGGAGCGTACGATGCCGCAGTCGCGCTCGAGGCCGATCCGGCAAGTACGAACCCGACCGTGCAGATCGGCAGAGCGTACTGCAACATCTGCAACTTCGAATCCTATGCGACCGCGATCATGGGCAACACGGCCCAGCGGACGGCGCACATCAAGGACACCATCGACTTCTTCAACGCGGTGGATAACAGCACGCTACCTTCCGTGTCGTTCGTCAAGCCCGACGGCCTGCTGGACGGGCATCCGGCCAGCTCGAAGGAAGACCTGTTCGAAGGCATGGTGAAGAAGATCATGGATCACCTTCAGGCGAACCCAGATCTTTTCGCCTCCACGGCTCTGATGATCACCATGGACGAGGCCGGCGGCTTCTACGACTCCGGTTACATCCAGCCGCTGGACTTCTTCGGCGACGGTCCGCGCATCCCGATGATCGTCATCTCCCCGTTCAGCAGAGGCGGCCACGTCAGCCACGTCTATTCCGATCACGTCTCGATTCTGAAGTTCATCGAGCGCAACTGGAAGTTGAAGCCGCTGACCGAGCGCAGCCGCGACAACTTCCCGAACCCAAAATCGCTTGACGACAATCCCTATGTACCGAGGAATTCGCCCGCGATCGGCGACCTTTTCGACCTGTTCGATTTCGATCATGGTCGCGACCGCTAAGGTTCGGAAGGCCTGTAGGACTTTTCGCGCATTCTGACCAATGCGGTTTTTCGGACTCGGTGCCGACCGTACCCACGGTGCGGTCGGCGCCACAAACTTCAATCGACTGCACATGAACGTGCTTCGCGGTCCCGCCCGTTTCGAAAAGATCCCACAGAAGGCCAAACGGTCAGGTTTCCAAGGATGCCGATTCGGGGAAGTGAATGTTCCCGAACGAATGCTGGAACGAGAATCGGACAGAGAATCCCGACCATACTGGACGAGTGGTCGGCAACCCGGAAGTTATCCTCGCCCCGCTTGGCGGCGGTCACTTGGACGTGTCGTCGCGAAAGCGGACAAGTGCTTTCGGTCGATTCGCCTGGACGGCTGCGCGCGCTAGCCATGGAACAGCCGACCTTGCACAACGGCGCCGCGATTGTGGCCGCCGCTTCAAGTTCAACGCCACAGCTCGCGGCTGCGGTACGCGGCAGATGACTCAATCACGCACAACAAATTCCAGTTCAACGCCGGCAACTTCGATCACATCGCCCGAAGCCAACTTTGTCGGATGAGTGATCGGCGTGCCATTCACGCTCGGCACTTTGTCCGCCGGGCCGATGTAATACGAATTGTCGTCGCGGCGATTAATTTGCGCGGCTGCCTTCGGCTTGAACCAGCCTTTCAGCTTCACAGTGGCCATCGCGGACTTCCCGACAACGGTGAGCTTGTCCGTAAGCGTGTATTCGCGCCGGTCGGTGTTGCCATTACGCACCACGAGTGTGGGCAATTTCAGACGGCCGGGCGCGGGCTGCGCGCTTTCGCCCACTGCGGCCACCTGCCGCAGAAACTCTCGGCGATCTTTGGTGTCAAGCATCACCGTCTCGTTAATTTTGGGCACGGCGGGTTTCGCCGCAACGTTGTCCAGCGAAGTCGCGCGCACTTCCACCGAATCCGTCACCACGATGGTGTGCTTGCCGATGCCCACCGAATCCCCAGGCTTCAGCATCACCATCTTCACACGCTGCCCATTCACGAACGTGCCATTCAAGCTGCCGAAATCCTGCAGCATCAGCCGGCCGTCTTCGTGAAACACGCGTGCGTGATAACTGGAGATCGCCGGATTATCAATGACGATGCCGTTGTCCGGCGAGCGCCCGATGCTCACCTCCTGCTGCCCCACCGCCACTTCCTTCAATATGGAACTTTCGAATTTCAAAACCAGCTTGGACATGGGAACGTCCTCCCTATCACGATGGATCCTCGGATGCCTTAAACCATCGGCCGATCTTGCTGATCGCGCCGTTCTGCTTCGGCGCGTAGCGCAAGACAATCGCCGTAATGTTGTCGCCGCCCCCTGCGTGATTCGCCTGCTCCACCAGCGAATCGGCGGCCTGCTGCGCGCCGGTGGCTTCCTGCAATATTCCGGCAATCTGCGGCTCGGAAAGCTCGCGAAACAATCCGTCGGAACAGAGCAGATACGTGTCGCCCTGGCGCAAAAGTTCTTCACTGACCTCCACGTCCACGTTTTGTTCGACGCCCAGCGCGCGCGTCAACACGTTCTGCATGCGGCTGCGCCCGGCTTGCTCCGGTGTGATGATTCCGCGGCGCACCTGCTCGGCCACGAAGGAATGATCTTCCGTGAGCTGATTCAGCTGCTCGTCGCGGAACAGATACGCGCGGCTATCTCCCACGTGCGCGATGCAGGCGCGATCTTCGAGAAAGCGCACGGCCACAATCGTCGCGCCCATTCCGCCCTTGCCGCCCATATCCTGCGCGGCCTGAAAAATTTCCTGATTGGCCAGGCGTATGGCGCTCGCAAGGCGATTCGACGCGTCCCCCACGCCATCGATGCGCTTGCCGAAAACCGCTAGCTCCGCGTCGGCCTGTGCGTCGCGGCAATGCGCCAGCACGGCTTCGGTCGCCAGTCGGCTGGCGCGCTCGCCGGACTCGAGGCCACCCATGCCATCGGACAGCACGAACAAATTCAACTCCGGTGCGAGCCGGAAGCTGTCTTCGTTGTTCTCGCGAACACGCCCTGTATCGCTGCGCGCGCCAACTTCCATCGCACTTCCTCTGCGCTCCATTGCCTATCGAGCGTCGCCCTCGCGAATTTTTGCTCGCCCCAAGAATCTTCGGCCCACGAACGCGAGTAATCAAATCTGTGTTTATTCTTTTTGTTTCGAGCCGCCCATGGGATTGCTGGTCTGGTGGACGTTCGAGAAACCCTTGGCTTCGAGCCGTTCGGTCACCGCACTGACGCGCTTTGCGTCAATCGGCCCGCAAAAAACCGCATAGAATTTTGCAGCAGCAAAAGATCGCGTTGCGATGTACGCGGGCAATTGCATGCCTTCGATCTTCTTGGCCGCTGATTGGGCCTTGTCCTCGCGCTCGAATCGCCCCACCCATAGGTACATGGAGTTGGTGATTACAGGGTCGGACGTCCGCCCTCTCGTAGAATTCGCGGCGCTTCCGTGAAAGTTCTTGCGCACCGGGCCAGTCTCCATGCGCGGGAACACATCCGGCACAGCAGGCTTGGCGGGTTCCGGCGCGGGAGCTTTGCTGTGCGCAACGGGTTTCGCCACCGGCGCGTTAGGCTCCGCCAAAACTGGCTCGACCGGAGGAGGCGTGGGATGTTCGTATGCAAATTCCGGCGGCTTCGGTGGCGCGGCTGAATCTGGCGGAGAGATTCGGTTCGCGGCTTGGACCACTCCCAGCCAATGCAATCCGCCAAGCGCACTAACGACCAGCAACGCGCCGAGCAAAACCCATACGAAGGGCGACATGCCGCGTGGCGCAGGGCGCGGAACAGCAGGAGCAGCGGCGGCAGCGCTCGGAATCCTCGTAGAGGAGTGGGTCAAATCTGTTGTCGCCGTGCTGCCGAGCATCCGCGGTGGCGGCATTATGGGCGTCGCCGAGCGCAGATTTGATTCCAGATCGGCGATGGACTGAAAACGCTTGGCCGGATCTTTTTCCAGGCACTTCAAAATTGCGCGCTCGGTCGCCGCCGGGATATTCGGCTCAATCTCATGCGGCGGCGGAGGATCTTCGCGCATCTGCTTCAACGCAACAGCAATCGAATTGTCCGCGGTAAACGCCGGAGCGCCGGTAAACATCTCGTACAGCATCAGCCCCAGCGAATAAATATCCGTGCGGTAATCCACCGGCTCGCCCGCCACTTGTTCCGGCGCCATATACGCAGGCGTGCCGACCATCGAACCCGTCAGGCGCGTGCCTGCTTCCATCGAGCGCGCAATGCCGAAATCCATGATCTTCACGTTGCCTTGCCCGTCAATCATCACGTTTTCCGGTTTCAAATCGCGATGGACGATTCCCTGAACGTGCGCTTCCTTCAATCCCGAACAAATCTGCAGCGCCAGGTCCGTCGCTTTGCGCTGCGGCAGACCGCCAAAACGATTCAGCACCGACCGCAAGCTTTCGCCTTCCACAAACTCCATCGAGGTATAGGCGATTCCGCCCACGCGATTGAATTCATGCAAGCGGCAAACATTCTTATGTGTGATTTTCCGCGCGAAGAGCAGTTCGTTCTTGAAACGGTCCATCATGGCCTGATCGGAAGCAATCTCGGGCTTCAAGAGCTTCAAGGCAATCGTCTCGCCGGTCTCGCGGTCGCGCGCCTTATAAACGTTGCCCATGCTCCCGTGGCCAGCCTCGCCCAGAATTTCGTAACGTACCCCGAGCGCCGCCAGCGCCGCCGGGCTCAGTGATGGACCCGCCGCCGAGGACGAAGCGTCTTCGGCGAGCACCGCCGTGGCATCCGGCACGTCGCTCAATAGGATCGTGTCCCGATGACCCGACGTATTGGCCCGGCGGCCCGGTTTCGGAGCGCCCGATTTTGGAATGATTGGCTCAGTCATATCTGCAACATATAGAGTAAGAGAGAAGCGCGTCGCGCGGTGCGCGACGAAGGGCAGGTGTAGGGAAAGAGTATCGGGTCGGGCCAGGCCCGGAAACGCACAAATAGCTGCAGTTTCAGCGCATAAATCGCGGCATACACCCCGCCCAGCCGCAACAGCAAAAAAGTACAGCTAATCGTTTGAGAACAGCCGCGCACTCGGTTCCGCCGCCGTGCTCGCCATGACTCATACTGTATAAGACCAGACGACGTGCGGGCCCCTTCCCGGACGACTGGGGAGGACTTGGCATGGTAGATTCGAACGTTGCGCTCGCCGCTGCACCCGCACCCGCACCCGCAGCCGAGCCGGTTGGCTCCGCACCCACCGCTAACATCATCGCGTCCATGCTGCAAGCCGCGCCGAAGACCAGCGACCTGATATTTTCTCCCGGCCGCGCTCCGCAGGTGGAACTCCACGGCCAGCTGATGCAACTGAAAATCAAAGGCGTCGGCGTGCTTTCTGCGGAAGACACCGCGCGCATCGCCGCGGACCTGATCGGACGAAATTCATCCGCCGTGGAAAAGCTAAAGGAAGAAGGTTCCTGCGATATTTCCTACAGCGTGGCGAAGCTTTCACGCTTCCGCGTGAACATCTTCACCCAACGCGGCAGCTGCGCGATCGTCATGCGCGTGATTCCCAGTGCCGTGCCTGATTTCAAGACCCTGCATCTTCCCGAGCAGCTGGGCGACGCGGCGCAACTGCGCCCGGGAATTGTGCTGGTCACTGGACCGACCGGAAGCGGAAAATCCTCCACGCTCGCGGCGTTCGTCAACAAGATCAACGAGGAAAAAGCCTGCCACGTCATCACCATCGAAGACCCTATCGAATTTCTCCACCAGCACAAGCGCGCCACCATTCATCAGCGCGAACTTTACAGCGATACGCCCAGTTTCGCGCTGGCCCTGCGCGCGGCGTTGCGCCAAGCGCCAAAATTAATTCTGGTGGGCGAAATGCGGGACAAGGAAACCATCGAAGTGGCGCTGGAAGCCGCGGAAACCGGACACATGGTCTATTCCACGCTGCACACAATTGACGCCTCGAAGACCATCGAGCGCATCGTCGGCGTCTTCCCGTCTTCCGACCAGCCCGCCATCCGCAACCGCCTGTCGAAATCGTTCCGCTACATTATTTCGCAGCGCTTGATTCCCAAGCCCGACGGCGCCGGGCGCGTCGCCGCGTTCGAGATTCTGAAATCTACGCTGCGCACCCGCGAGTACGTGCAAAAAGGCGAAACGGAAGGAAAATCGCTGCTCGATGCCATGCGCGACGGCGCAGGCGAGGGCATGCAGTGCTTCGACATCGAAATCGAAAAACTCATCCGCGCGAAGGTGCTGGATATTGACACCGGTCTCGCCTATTCCACGAATGAGGGAAACTTGCGGCTGTTGCTGGCCGATTTGCTGGAAGGCCGGCAGGACGATATTCCGTCCGCTGCGCCCAGCGCCGCGGAAAAAACCGCAGCGAGCGTGATGGAAGAAATGATCGAACGATAGCGCGAAACCCACTGTGCTCCTCCCAGTGGTCTGCGTCGAAAAATCGCGTTAGTATTCTTAACGATGCCCACGACTAACCCAAATCCTCGTGAAGTGATCAACGAACTCAATGCCCTTGCCGCCATCGCGAAATCCGCGCGGGATCTGATGGAGGGCATCACCAAACTCCTGCACCAAAAAATGCTGCGTTACAACTGGGTGGGTTTCTACATGCTCGAAAAAGAGGGCGCGCAGGACATTCTGGTTCTCGGCCCCTTTCGCGGCACCATGACCCCGCACACGCGCATCCCCCTGAATCAGGGCATTTGCGGCGCCGCTGCGTCCACCGGCAAGACCATCGTCATTGACGACGTCAGTGCCGACGCGCGATACCTCGCCTGTTCTCTCGAAACCAAATCTGAAATCGTGGTTCCCGTCTTTGTCGAAGGGAAAGTTGTCGGCGAGCTCGATATTGACAGCCACTTCCTCGCCGCCTTCCGAGCCGACGACCGCACCATCTGCGAACACGCCGCCGCAGTCCTGGGCCGCTGGCTGGAAAAGCATCCCTGAGGTGGCACAGCCACTCCAAGAGTGGCTGTGCCACGCCCGGGATTGGCGTTCCCGGGAGCAACTGCGTTTCAATTGGATCGCGAAGAGGTCGCAAGAGACGCGTCAGAGACGTACGGCTCGAGCGCATTGGTGGGGAACTCGACCAGGAATGTGGCGCCGCCCTCGGGGCGATTGAAGCACTCGATGCGGCCGCCATGCTCCTGCACGATTCCGTAGCAGATGCTCAGGCCCAGGCCCGTGCCTTTACCGACCGGCTTGGTGGTGAAGAACGGATCGAAAACATGCTGGGGCGATTTGATGCCCGGTCCGCTGTCGGAGAATTCGATTAAGAGCTTGCCGTCGGCGTGCGAGGTGCGAATCACGAGTTTGCCGCCGCCGACTTCCTCCAGCGCGTCCACCGCATTGCTGATCAAGTTGAAAAAAACTTGCAGCACTTGATTGGAGTCGCCGAAAATGTGCGGCAGATCGTCCTCAACGTCGGTCTGAACGTCGATGTGTTTGCCGCGCAGGTCCAGGTTGCTCAGATGCAGCGCCGACGCAATCACCTGGTTCAAATCGAGCGCCAGCTTTTCCGTGGGCACGCGGCGGGCGAAGCTCAGCAGGCTGGTGACCAGCGTCTTGATACGGCGCGAAAGCGTGCGGATTTTTTCGGCGACGACGCGCTGGCGATCGCCCAACGTGGGATCGTCCACCAGTAGATCCGAGTAACCCAGAATTCCGGTGAGCGGATTATTAATTTCGTGCGCGGCGCCGGCGGCCAGCTGCCCCAGCGAGACGAGTTTCTCGGTCTGCACCATCTGCGCTTGAAAATGTTTCAGGTTGTCGAAGGACTCGCGCGACTCGTCCAGCAACCGGATGCGATCGTGATCCACCAGACGTTGCCGCAAAGCGATCAGCAGCGCTACCACCACCAGCGTGACCTGCGTGACGCCGATGCGGAACGTGCGCACGTCCAGCGGGTTGCGCGTGGTCCACAGGCTCCAGAGCGCCATCAGCGGAATCGAAAACACGGCGGTCATGGCCAGCACTGCGGCCCATTTCTTGGTACGGTCATTGCGCGAAGAGGCCGTTTCGCGCGGCGGCTTCAGCCGGTAAGCCATTATTCCAGCGGTGCCAAACCACACGAAGGAAGCGACCAACGGCAAATCGAAAGGGCTGCCGGTGTAGTAGTCCATGCGATCTATGGCGCGGTTGGTGATGTAAGACCCGGCAGCGTAGAGCAGGGAAGCGCTGAAAAGATGCGCGTAGACTTCCTTCCATGTGCCACGGGCCCAGGTCATGAGCACCGCAAAGCCCACGGTGAGCAATAGATTTTCAATCGCAGCCAGATGGTCGTAACTCCAACCGTACACCGGTACGTTCGGCGCGATGTATTGCCAAGGGATCACGACGAAGAGATACAGATAAACCCACCAGACCAGCAGCAGGGAGAAATCCAGGTAACCGATGTGCACGTTCAGATCGTCGCGCTTATCGTGCGGCTTCAGAGCGAGGGCGCCGATCATCGGCACGGGATGCAGGAAGAGGATCACGTCGCCGATGAAAGGATTGGGAACGCTTTGCCGCAAGTCCACTTCAAAATAGGTCCAGAGGCACTGGCCTGCGAGCCAGGCGAAACAGCCGAGGCTCAATAGTATCCAGAAGACGCGTGTGCGCTTCTCCGGGGTGCCCCAGTTCAGGACCAGCCCGCCGCAGGCAAACATTGCGGCCAGGCACTGCAAGATATCGCCGAAGGCGGTGAGGCCACGGCCGTTCGGAACTGTAAGAGCGGCAATGGAATAGCCGCCGACCAGCAGCACCCACGCGGCCGTAAGCACCCAGCCCGTCGGCGACATTTGCCGCAGGCCTCTCTCCAGCGTTTTGTGCAGCGGTATCGTGGCGCTCATGGTACCTGGCGGACTGGTGCGACCTTGATTTAGGATACGGTCTCCCGGCCTGGCAGTCGAAAGCGTTTCGGGGTGGCGTGCCGTTGCGTGCAATAGTTACGATTTGCGAACACAGCGCATTGGGTAGGCGCGGAAAAAGTGCAAGGGGTGTCGCCTCGAACCCGCGATAGCGGGTGATGGATCCGCATTTAGTGCGAGCGTTAAAGAAAAAGCAGATTCCTCGGGCTAACTACGCCCTCGGAATGACAACGTTCGTGTTTTTCCGCAAATTGTTTAGCCGTGGTCTGTGGCGTTTGGCGCGAGTAGCGGGTAGAGCGCAACATACGGGCGATGCGGCAAGCAGCATCGGTGTTTGGCCTGCTTCGATGGCGGTCTGAAGACCGCCGCTACGAGACCCTTACTGCGGCTGGCTGAGTTGGCCGGCTTCGCGCTCGGCTAGGATTTTGCGTGCGTTTTGGTAGAGCGCCTTGGCTTGCGGAATCAGCTCGATGGCTTTTTCGAGTTGGACGTCGTCTTGCAGTTCCACTTTATAGCCGTCGTTCAAGCCGAAATACGACGTGAAGACTTCGCGCTTGACCTGCCACTTCAGCCAGCCGATATTCGCTTGAATATCCGCGTCGGTGTATTTGATTTTCTGCTTGTCCAGATATTTTCGGAACTCCGCGACGACCGCGTCGTTCACGACGAAATCCTTGGTGATATCGGGCTTTTCGCCCAGATAGAAGCGGATGAAATCGCCGACGCCCTGCTGCTGCGAGTAAAACACGCCGCGGCGGTAGAGCATCTGCTCGAAATCGTCTGGCTTTGGGGCCGCGATGATGTCGTCCGGAGTGATGCCGCCGCCGCCGAACACCTGGCGCCCGCTATCGGTGAGCTTCACTTCGGGCTTGGTGGGCGGTTGCGGATTGTAGTGATAATCGTAGAGCGAGACGTTCTTGTAATCGCGCTGGATCAGGCGGCCGCTCGGCGTGTAGTAACGCGCGGTGGTGAGCAGCAGCGCGGTGTCTTCGGTGAGCGGGAATTGCGTTTGCACCAGACCCTTGCCGAAGCTGACCTCGCCGACAATCAGGCCGCGATCATGGTCCTGTATCGCGCCTGAAACAATTTCGGACGCGGAAGCGCTTTGGCCATTGATCAGCACGATCACTGGAACTTCGATGCCCTGATTTCCGCGCACGGCGTAATAGCGGCGCTCCTGCGAGGCGCGGCCGCGATGCGACACGACAATCTCATTCTTGTCGAGGAACATGTCCGCCATGCCGACGGCTTGGTTCAGCAAGCCGCCGCCGTTATTGCGCAGATCAATAATTAGGCCATCGAGCTTGGAAACATCGAGCTGCCGTAAGGCATCGTTTAGATCGCTGTCGGTCGTCTCGTTAAAAGTGGAAACCCGCACATAGCCGATTCCCGGCTTGACCATCGTGAAATACTCGACGCCCGGGCGGGGAATTTCGTCGCGCGTGACGGTCACTTCGATGGGTTTTTCCCATCCTTCGCGGCCCAGGGAAATATGCACGACGGTTCCCTTGGCGCCCTTCAGCATGTCTGCAACTTCAGTGGTGGTGAGGCCGTCGCAGGATTTTCCGTCCACTTTCTGGATGATGTCCCCCGGACGAATCCCAGCCTTGTAAGCCGGTGAGCCAACGAACGGCGCCAAAACCACGGTCTGGTTCTCACGCTGCTGCACGGTCATACCGACGCCGTAATACTTGCCTTGCTGTTCTTCCTTAAAGAGGGCGTACTGCTTGGGGTCGAAGAAATTGGAGTGTGGATCGAGCACGCGCAACATGCCGGGGATCGCGCCGTCGTAGATCACCTTGTCGGTGTCCACCGGCTCGGCGTAATTGCGCTCCACCACGGAAAGGACGTGCGTAAAGCTCTTCACCGAGTCCTGCATGTCGTTCTGTCCGGCGGCTGTGGCGCGCACCGACGGCCCGTAGAGGCCGCCCAGTACCGCGGAAATACCCAGCACCACCACCAGAACAACGACACCGCGCCTTGATGACCCCGTCGATTCCATGCGTCCTCGCTTAAGCCCCAGCAATTAAGTATAGCATACCACTTTGGGGCAGTTTGACAGGTCTGTGCCCCTCTTCTATGATTCAAAAACGGCGCGGGAGATGCAGGCGAAATGCGCATCCCCTGCCGTTTGCACTCAAAGAAGCGACATGTTTAGCGTCCCACACCTGATTATCATCTTCGCCGTTGCTCTGATGGTGTTCGGCCCAGAGAAATTGCCGGAGCTGGCGCGCACGTTGGGCAAGGTGATGGGCGAATTCCGCCGGGCCACCGGCGACCTGCGCTCTACCTTTGAAGGGCATATGCGCGAACTGGAGCGCGAAGCCGAATTGCGTCGTGTGCGCGAGGCGCAGCCGCCCGGTCAGACGATAGGAGGCGGTGTGACCGCTCCGGCGTTGCCTGTCTCTACGCCCGAATCGGCATCGCAGGATCCGCTACCGCCCTCGCCGAGGACGGTTTCGACCGAACCGCCCAATGCTTTTGCGGCGCGCGATGTGCCGGAGTCCAAGCAGCCGCAATTCGAAACTCATTCGCTAACCCCCGGTGCGCAACCCGAGCAAACGACTGCTGCTGACGTTCCCGCAGCTGAAATAGATCCTGAGAAAGCGAGCGATGGTCGAGCCCGTCCAGCCTGAGCCCGCCACCGCGCCGCCCGCCGAAGAAGATGCCGGCGGACGCATGTCGTTTTTCGAGCACCTGCTCGATCTGCGCAAACGACTGATTTATTCTGCTGCGGCGATCGCGGTCGGCGCGGGGATTGGGCTGCTGGTCTCCAAACATTTCATTGTGATTCTGGTGAAGCCGATGCAGGATGCGCTGCGATCGGCGCATTTTGACGACAAGCTATACTTCACCAGCCCCGCCGGGTACCTCACGCTGGTCATCAACATCGGTTTGTATCTCGGCGTCGTGCTGGCGATGCCGTTTGTGTTGTACCAGGTGTGGCTGTTCGTCGCGCCCGGACTTTACAAACACGAGCGGCGCGCTGTGTCGGGATTCATCGTGTCTTCGATGATTTTGTTTCTTTGCGGCATCGCGTTCGGCTATTTCATCATGCTGCCGCGCACTTTGGGATTTCTGATGGGCTTCGCGACGGATTCACCGGTGAAGCCACTGATCAATTACAACGAATATTTCGAGCTGATCCTGATTATTCTGGTGGGGCTTGGCGTAATCTTCGAGCTGCCGGTGCTGATTTTCATTTTGTCGCTGTTCGGGATCGTGACGCCGAAATTCCTGCTGAAGAATTTTCGCTATGCGATGCTGATCATCACCGTCGTCGCAGCGATTGTGACGCCCACGCCGGACGCGACCACGATGCTGGTGTTCATGGCGCCGATGGTGGTGCTGTATTTTGTGGGAGTGCTGGTTTCTTACGTTGTGCTGCGCAACAAACAGTCGCAGACTGTTCCGAGCGGGGAGGCGCAATAGCGTGGGAAGAGGCTATATGGCTCCGTTGACATCTTTGAGTTTTGGCAGCAGCGGTATTGTCGGCAGAAGTTTGCGGCGAGCGCAGCCACAGATGTGTCGCACCGAAGGCGCTCGGGAAGTTCTTGGCATTGTATACCCACCGCTTCCGCGGTGGGCTAACTTGTGTCGCGCCTACGGCGCTGGCGGGGCGGGTTCCATCAGAAAAGGAGCCGGCGAGACGCCAGCGCTACCGAAACCGGGCGATTGGGCAGGATTTCAGCAGAGCCAGACGGCACCGAGATTGTGGAGCAAAATTTGGCTGGCGTCGGCGGTCGTCGCGTTGTCTGGCGTAGTAGCTTGCGGCGCTTCTAACGCGCCTTCGTCCGAGTCCTCCGGTTCTTCGAATCCCTCTGCGCCAGCCGCATCGTCAGCCGGCCAGTCTGCTGGAGCGCCGAAACTAGCGGAAGTCGCGCCGCCTGCCGACCATACCGGCGGGTTCGACGGTGCGAAGGCGTACGAGCACGTGGCGAAACTGGTGAGCTTCGGCCCACGACCACCTGCTTCCGACGGAATTCACCGCTCGCAGGAATACATCATCGCGCAACTGAAAGCCGACGGCTGCGAACTGGATCAGGATGACTTCCATGCGTCCACACCCAAGGGCGATATCGCGATGAAAAATATCATCGCCAAAGCTCCCGGCACCGGGCAGGGAATTATTCTGCTACTCACGCACTACGACACGCTGAGCAGCGTCGCGAATTTTGTGGGCGCGGAAGATAGCGCTTCCTCTACTGGGATGATGATCGAAATGGCTCGTCAGCTGTGCGCGAAGAAAGGCCCCAATTCCGTGTGGATGGCGTTTCTTGACGGGGAAGAGGCTTTCGTGAATTGGGATCAAGACGACGACCACACCTACGGCAGCCGCGAACTCGCCGCGCGCATGGCGGTGTCCGGCGAACTGAAACGCGTGAAGGCCGTGATTCTGGCGGACATGATTGGGCAGTACAATCTGAAGATTCTTCGCCAGTCCGATTCGCCGAAGTGGTTGAACGATTTGGTGTGGAAGACGGCGGGGCGGCTAGGTTACCAGGACATTTTCGTTTCGGATTCGACGCAGACTAGCGACGATCACGACCCGTTTCTTGCGCGCGGCGTTCCCGCGTTGGACATTATTGATTTGAACGATTACATCACCGCAGGGTACTGGCACACGCCGCAGGATACGATGGATAAAGTTAGCCCGCGCAGTGTGGCGATTGTCGCGTACGTTATTCTGGAATCGGTGGACGAGCTGCAGAAAAAATTCCACTAGACCGGCGCTGGAGAAGGCTGCCCGGTCCCGCAAAGCGGGACCGGCCGCTACATACGCAGCCACGGCGACTGCTACTGCAAAAGAGCCGGTGGGACGCCGGCGCTACCAAGGGCAACTGCGCCCAGCTAAGGCTGGCCGCTACAAATTCAAAAGCGACAGCGCTCCCGCGCTCGCGCCGTTTTTGCCAAGCACTTGTGCTACATTTCTTTGACTCACTCATGCCTACCATTCGCATTCATTCATCTGGAGGGGCTTATCAGGTGCAATGTGCGCCGGGGATTTTGCCGCGCCCTGGGGCGGCAATATCGCGTCTGGGCGAAACTACCGGAATCTATGTGCTCTCCTCGCCGCGAGTGTGGGAGCACTGGGGACGGCCGTTGCTGCGCGCGCTCGGCCAGCGACAACGCGTGCGGGTACGCGCCATACTCTTCGACGACAGCGAATCGGCGAAGGATCTCGCCACCATCGAGCAAATCTCGCGCCAACTGGTGCTCGCAGGAGCCGATCGCCATACCACGATTGTGGCGATGGGCGGCGGAGTCGTTGGCGACGTGGCGGGATTCGCGGCCGCCAGCTATCTGCGCGGAGTGCGTTTGGTGCATGTGCCCACGACCCTCGTGGCGCAGGTGGACAGCTCGATCGGCGGGAAGACCGGGGTAAACCTGCCGGAGGGAAAAAATCTTGTCGGCGCGTTCTATCCGCCGCAGCTGGTGCTCACCGATCCCAAAGTCTTGCTCACGCTGCCGCATCGCGAATACCGCTCGGGTCTATACGAAGTGGTGAAGTACGGCATCATCGCCGATCCAGAACTTTTCATGTACCTGGAGCGTCACATGCTCGCGCTGTTGCGCCGCGACGCGAAAGCGCTGACCTGGGTGATCACGCGCTGCATTCGCATCAAAGCCCACGTCGTGGCGCGCGACGAACACGAAGGCGGCCTGCGCCACATTCTGAATTTCGGGCACACGCTCGGTCACGCGCTGGAGGCCGCCACGCGCTATCGGCGCTTCCTGCACGGCGAAGCTATCGCCTGGGGCATGCTGGCGGCCACTTTGTTTGGCCTCGCCACCGAACGCCTGCGCGAACCCGAAGCGATGCGCATAATGCGGCTGATCGGTAGCGTGGGTCCGGTGCCTTCGCTTGCGGGAATTCGCGCTGCGCAATTGCGTCCAATCCTGGCAGGTGATAAGAAAGCACGTGGCGGACGCGTGCTTTGGGTGCTGCCGCGCCGCGTTGGTAAAGTGGAATGGGGCATCGACCTTCCCTGGACTCTGGTGTCCCGCACTTTCGCGGAATTGCCACGCCTCTCCGCGACGGCCAAATCCTGATGCACAAGCACGTCGCATGACTGTTGAAACTGGAAAGCCGGCAAAATTGCCCGGCACACGCCCCGCCGGCACACGCACGGAGGGCGAAGCGTCCGCGCGCGTGCGCGAAATGTTCAGCCGCATCGCGCCGCGCTACGATTTTCTCAATCACGCGCTTTCCTTTTCGCTGGATCGTGTGTGGCGGCGGCGCACCGCGCGGAAATTTCGCCGCATCCTGCGCCGCACCGATGCGCGCGTACTGGATTTGTGTTGCGGTACCGGCGACTTGACTTTTGCGCTGGAGCGAGTTCGCGTGCACGAACTGCGCGATTCCGGCGCGCATCGCTTTCCCCTGATCGGCAGCGATTTCGCGCAGCCCATGCTGGACCGCGCGCGCCGTAAAGCCGCGGAGCGTTCGCGCTCGACCGTGTTCACCACCGCCGATGCTTTGCATCTGCCGTTTGCGGATGCGTCATTCGATCTGGTCACCAGCGCTTTCGGTTTCCGCAATCTGGTGAATTACGAGCGCGGCCTGCGCGAAATCGCGCGCGTGCTGAAGCCCGGCGGGGAAGTGGGCATCCTGGAATTTTCAGAGCCGGGCGCGGGGCCCATCGCGGGATTATTCCGTTTTTATTTTCGCAAGGTGCTGCCGCATGTGGGCTCCGCGATTTCTGGGAACAGCGAGGCCTACACGTACCTCCCCGGCTCGGTGGCGATGTTTCCGGTACCGAAGGAAATCACGGCGCTGATGCAGAGAGTGGGATTCACCTCCGTGCACGCTGCATCCTGGAATTTCCGCAGCGTGGTGCTGCATACCGCGCGATTACCGGAAGACTGATGCGTCGTGACTAGAAGCTGTCTGAGAATCATTCGGCGGCGATGGGAAAGCGACGCTTCAGGGGTGAAAGAGTTTGGGTAAAAGCTCGGAATTCATCGTCTCAGCGGCTGAGCAGTTTGTGAAAGAAGTGTGAAGCTTTTGTAGCGGCGGTCCCGCTTTGCGGGACCGGCCGCTGCAAGATCAAAGGCAACGGCGTAACGCAAATTCAAAGGGAACAGAGCCGGCGAGACGCCCACCTACCGGCCGGCCGGCGCTACCCTTCGATGCGGCACTGCCGCATCTCAGGATGAATCGCCCTGTGGGGCGATTCACAAAGCGAAAACCTGAGCTCAGGCGATTTCTTCTGCAGATTTGTTGGCGCTCGCGCGACGCCGTCATTTCGGTAGGCAAACAGGGCGATTCGGATCGCGGATTATTGAGGTCGAGGGCGCTGCAGGCCCCAAGTTAAACTCCTCTAATCCTGGAACTTATGTGCAGTATCGCACATCGGGCAAATTCTCCAATATGTTGAAATGCGTCTCAGAGCTACGAGGAGACGCACAATGACCGCGCCTGCACTGCCCCCCAAAATACTACTGATCGAAAATGACCCGACCACGGCCGAAACAATTCGCGCGGCACTCGCCACGTCCACCGCGGGTACGTTTGAGCTGGAATGGGTTCACCAACTCTCCGAGGGACTCGCACGCCTGAACGATAAAGGAATTTCCGCCATCTTGCTCGATCTAAAACTACGTGATAGCGACGGGATGGATACGTTCGACAACGTGTTCAAGGTCGCGCAGGACATTCCGATTCTGGTCCTGGGATGCGTTGAGGACGAGGAACTGGGGAGACAGGCCGTGACGCGCGGCGCGCAGGACTACCTGCCGCCAGCGCACTGGGACAACTTTTCATTGCCGCGCGCGTTGCGCAACGCGATCGAACGCAAGGCCGTGGACGATGCGCTGTTTGCGGAAAGAGAACGGGCCATAGTCACGCTCAACTCGATTGGCGACGCCGTTCTATGCACTGATACTTCGGGCCATATCACCTATCTTAACCTGGTGGCGGAGAGCATGACCGGGTGGGGACGCGAAGAAGCCACAGGCAAGCTCCTGGCGGAGGTCTTCCGCATTATTGACGGGCCATCACACAAGCCCGCGCGAGACCCCTTGGAGATGGCCGTCGAGCAAAACAAGACGGTGGGACTGACGGTGAATTGCGTGCTGATCCGGCGCGACGGATTCGAATCCGCGATTGAAGATTCAGCCGCGCCGATCCACGACCGCGCAGGCCGCATCGTCGGCGCGGTGATTGTGTTCCATGATGTGAGCGCGGCTCGCGCCATGTCGCAGCGAATGACGCACGCGGCGCAACACGACCTCGTTACCGATCTCCCCAATCGCTTGTTGCTCAATGACCGAATCTCTCAGTCCATTTTCCTGGCTCGCCGCCAGAGAAGGTCGGTAGCGGTGATCTTTCTGGATCTGGATCACTTCAAGTACGTGAACGATTCGCTGGGGCATGCCGCCGGCGACAGGCTATTGCAGAGCGTTTCCGGCCGATTGGTGAGCAGTCTGCGCAGTTCGGATACTGTGAGCCGTCTGGGCGGAGATGAATTCATCGTCCTGCTATCGGAGATCAGCCATCCCGCGGACGCGGCGAAGAGCGCGGTTAAAATTCTGCAAGCGCTCAGCGCGCCGCATTTCATCAAGAACCAGGATCTGCATATCAATGCCAGCATCGGAATCAGCATCTTTCCGGACGACGGCGCAGATGCCGATACGTTGATTCAGAATGCGGATATGGCCATGTACTGCGCCAAGGAAAGCGGACGAAACAACTACCAATTCTTCAAATCGGAAATGAATCAGAGGTCCGTGAAGCGCCAATCGCTCGAGGGCAGTTTGCGGGGGGCCCTGGAGCGGGAAGAGTTCGTGCTGCACTATCAGCCGAAGGTAAATCTGGAAACCGGTGAGATCACGGGAGTCGAAGCATTGATACGCTGGGCGCGGCCTGGCGAGGAAATCATGTTTCCGGGCCAGTTCGTGCCCATCGCCGAAGACCGCGGCCTAATCGTGGAAATTGGACGTTGGGTGCTGGGCGAGGCGTGCCGGCAAGCGCGCGCCTGGCAGGACTTGGGCCTGCCGCCACTGCCTGTTTCCGTGAACGTATCTGCCCTGGAGTTCCGCCATAAGGATTTCGTCGAGGGCGTCCGAACGGTACTGGCGGAAACGCACTTGGCGGCGCGCTATCTGGAACTGGAACTCACCGAAGGCGTCCTGATGGAGGATGCGCAATCCACAGTCGCCACGCTGCAAGAGCTAAAGACGATGGGCGTACACCTCGCCGTGGACGACTTCGGAACTGGCTATTCCAGCCTGAGCTATTTGCGGCAGTTTCCCATTGACGTGCTGAAAATTGACCAGTCCTTCGTCCAGGAGTTGAGTTCCGATCCGGATGGGTCGGCAATCGTGACGGCCATAATTGACATGGGAAGGAGCCTGCGCCACATGGTAATTGCCGAGGGCATCGAAACGGTGGAACAGAAGGCGAATCTTCAGGCCCGGCGTTGCGCGGAAGGGCAAGGCTATCTCTTCAGCCGGCCCGTGGCCGCGACCCAATTCGCCCAGCTACTGCGGACGGGCATAACAGAGCCACTCCTCAATTGAGAGGGTGAAGGCGGTTGCATCGCAAGTTCTCTGAGCGGACGCGCGCAACCTGGCCCGATTGCCGCCAATGCTTGCGTGCAGTGCGAGCTAAAGCGCGTCCTGGGCTTCCATCCGTCCGCAACGGCCGGACCGTCGGAAATCGCTGCCTTTGCGAGTTTGCTAGTTTTCGAGGCCGAGGACGCGGATTTTATTTAGGAGGGTTTTGTAGGAGACGCCGAGTTTTTCGGCGGCGCGGGTTTTGTTCCATTTGGTGTCGCGCAGGGCGTCTTGAATTTTGAAGCGCTCCACGTGCTGCACGGCGCGTTGCGAGACTTCGTCGAGCGGACCTTCCCACAAAAATTGTTCGGCCAGCATGCCGCCAGGTAATTCCTCGACGGTCGGTTTCGAAGTGGGCAATTGCAGCGCACTCTCGTTGATTTCTGGGCCGTTGGCGAGGATCGCGGCGCGCTCGATGGCGTTTTGCAGTTCGCGCACGTTGCCGGGCCAGGAATAGGTGAGCAGGCGCGCGCGGGTCTGTTTGCCCAGTTGCAGGTCGGGTTTGCGGAATTCTCGGCGGAACTTCTCCAGAAAATATTCGGCCAGCAGCAGGACGTCGTCGCCGCGATCGCGCAGTGGCGGGATGGTGATGGGCACGGCGGAAATGCGGAAGAAGAGGTCTTCACGAAACGTTTTGTCCGCCACCGCCGCGCGCAAATCCTTGTTCGTGGCGGTTAGGATGCGCACGTTCACTTCAATTTCCTGCGTGCCGCCGACGCGCTCGAAGCGCTTTTCCTCCAGCACGCGCAGCAGCTTGCTCTGAATGGCCATGGGCAGCTCGCCGATTTCATCCAGAAATAAAGTGCCACGATGCGCCAGCTCCAGCTTGCCGATTTTGCGCGCACCCGCGCCGGTGTAGGCGCCGCGCTCGTGGCCGAATAGCTCGTTCTCCACCAACCCCTCGGGAATGGCCGCGCAATTCAGCGCCACAAAGGGATGATCCGCCCGTGGACTCATATGATGAATCGCGCGCGCAAAAACTTCCTTGCCCGTGCCGCTTTCGCCCAGCAGCAACACCGTGGAATCGGTCGCGGCGACGCGCTGGGTCATCGAGCTGGCATCTTTCATCGCCGGATGGTCGCCGACGATCCGCGGAAATCCGTAGCGCACCGCGTACTCTTCGCGCAGCAACAGATTTTCGCGCAGCAATTCCTGCTGCTGCGCCGCGCGTTGCAAAAGCAATTTCAAATGGTCCAGGTCCACCGGCTTCTGGATGAAATCGAACGCGCCCTCTTTCATCGCCGTTACGGCTTCCTCCACCGAACCGTACGCCGTCATCAAAATCACCGGCAAAGTAGCTTCCACTTTCCGCGATTCGCGCAGGACGTCTAGGCCGGAACTTCCGGGAAGTTTTAAATCGGAGAGAACCAGCAGGTAGCGGCGCCCGCGCACTTTCTCGATGGCTGAACTTCCGTCCGGAGCTTCTTCGACGGTGTAGCCCGCGCGTTCCAGCGCCTTGCGCAGCATCGCCCGCAATTCGGCTTTGTCTTCGACAAGGAGGATCGGTTCCATGAAGGGAAATGACTAGCGCGCCCAGCCGGGATCGCCGCCGGCCTTGCGCAGATCCAGTTCGGCGTCGGCAATGGCCTGCTGGTCCGCCTCGATGACTTTCTTTTTGGCTTCGATCTTGTCCGTTTTCTCGTTGATGTCGTCGCGCGAATAGCCCTGCTGCATGCCTTTCACCGGGTCGTTGTAATACTGCACGTCGAGCACGCCCAGTTCGCGCTGCATCACGTCCAGATCCGCTTGGTCCTGCTCCAATTTCTTGCGCAGCTTTGCAAAACGTTCGCGCCAGGCGGATTCGCCCGCCGGCGCGGAAGGCTTGCCAGCCGCGGGCGCGCTGCCGTTGCCCGTGGCTGCATTCGTGCCGTCAGCGTTGTTCGCGGCGGCATTCTGTCCGACCGAGGAGACGCCGCCCTGCGTGGGAATATTGTCATTGGTGAAAACTCTTGGCGGCTTTGCGCCTGCCTGATCTTTCTTCTGTTCGCGCGCTTTGCGTGCAGCCGCTGCGAGCGGATCAGCCTGTGGCGGAGGACTCGCAACAGTGGATTGCCCGGGTGCCTGAGCCGCCGGCACTTGTGCCGCTGCGGGCGCCGCGGATGCCGGTGTAGAGGGAGCGGCTGATTGTTGTTGTGGCGGCTGATTCTGGCCGGGCTGTCCCTGGGCGCTCTGGAACGCGTACACGTGCCCCGATAACAATAGAAATGCCACGACAGCAGCGCACAATACGTCTCTACGCATGGGCTAACGCCTCCTCGGAGGACAGTGGAACGCCTGCAAGCCACCTCATAAGTGATCGGCCACAATCGAGAACTGCGGCTTCAGGGGCTGAAGCCCCGCCCTTCCGGGCCAGCCGCTTGCGAGATGGCTCTGCTCTGAGTTTAGATGCGGGCAGCGCGGGTGGCAACCGTGGATGGTGTAGGGTCCTGCCGCAAAGGTAACCACAGCAGAAACTCGGCTCCGCCGCCCTGGCGGTTACGGCCCTCGATACTGCCGCCGTGTTGCAACGCGACTTTCTGCACGACGGCGAGCCCCAAGCCGGTGCCTTCGGATTTGGTGGTGTAAAAGGGCAGGAAGATTTTCGGCAGGTCCGTCTCCGGAATTCCCGGGCCGTCGTCCGCGACGCAGATGCGCTGCCATTTTTTACCGGCCAATTCCTCGATGGTACCGGAAATCGTCACGCGCGGAGTCTTGCTGGCGGTCAGAGCGGATTCGGCACCGTTGCGCGCGAGGTTCAGCAGGGCCTGGCGCAGCAGCGCTTCGTCACCCGGCAAATCCTGGAACGTGCCTTCGAACTCGACAGCACACTGCGGAATGGTTTCGTGCAACTCCTCCGCCACTTTTTCGACGACGGTTTGCATCGGCACCGTCTCGTAGCAAATTTCCAAGGGCTTTGCGAAGCGCAGGAATTCGGTGACCACGTGCGTGAGCGCCCGAGTCTGTTCCAGAATGCGTTCGGAGGATTCGCGCACGTCACCGGGAGTCGTCTCGCTGCGAATCATCTGCGCATAGCCGGAGATGGTGGCCAGCGAATTTTTGAATTCGTGCGCGATGCCCGCGGACATCTCGCCCAGCGCCGCGAGGTTTTCCTTCCAGCGGATTTGCTTTTGCAGCGCGGTCAATTCCGTCAGGTCGCTCATCAGACAGAGGGCGCCGCTGATCTTCATATCTTGCGCGGGCGCGTTCTTGGCATTGGGCGCATGGGGGGCATGGGCCAGGCCGTCTGCCGCGCCGGATTTGCCGGAAGCGCGCGCCGCGCGATAAATCGGTGAAATGGTCACGCCCAGATTGCGCACGGCGCCTTCGGGCGTGAGGTGTTCGATCTCGCCGCGCTGGAACGTCTTGCCGTCGCGGATGCAGGCAGTGAGCATCTGTGTCAGGTTCGATTCCGCGCCCAGGATTTCCTTATACGAACGATAGCGCAACGCACGTATGCCCAACGCCTCTTCCGCGGCGGGGTTCGTTGAGCTGATCGCGCCGGTGGCGTTCACCAGCAGTAAACCAGTGGGCATATTGCGCGTCACTTCTTCCGTGAGCCGCTCGGATTCCTGCGCGCGTTCCTGCGCCAGCGAATGCAACCGAGCCAGTTCCTTTTCCTGCGTGCGCAGCTTTTCGATCACTCCCTGCATGGAGGCGGCCATGAACGCCGAGGGATTTTCGACGTCCGTCTTAGCCGTGGTCCAACTTTCCTTGTTCGCGCGCGCCTGGTCGCGCATGAATTTGCGCAGCAGGAATGCCGCGAACACGATGCCCGCGAACAGCACCACCAGCAGCGCCACGGCGAAGGCCATGTTGAAGGGCAGGGAAGCCGCGGATTGCGGATGAACCGGCGCGGTCATTGGAGATTCTCTTTCGGCATCTTCGTCAATTTCAATAATTCCATCAGCGCACCAGCAGCAGAGACTGATACCAATTTACGAGCGGCGTGCCGAAAAAAACCACGAGTAACGCCCCGGCTCCCAGAAATGTGCCAAACGGCAATTCGTAGTCCGCATCCTTGCGGCGCGCCACAATAATCGCCACGCCCAGCACGCTGCCGAGCAGCGAACCCGCCAGAATCGTCAGCAGCGTTCGCTTCGCGCCCAGAAATGCCCCGGCCATCAGCATCATCTTTACATCGCCCAGGCCCATGCCCTCGCGCCCGCGCAATCTGAAATACGCCTCGGACACTAGCCACAGCAAACCGCTGCCGACCGCCGCGCCCAGAATCGCGTCCACCAGCGACAGCACCGGCGCCGGAGGAGGGTAGTCGAACAAATGATTCGCGATCCACAGCGCCGTGCCGTCCGTCGGCTTAGTGAACAGGCTGAAAATCAGCCCGATCGCGAGGCCGGTGAAGTTCACCACGTCCGGCAAGATGCGTTCGCGCAGGTCGGTGAACACCAGCACGACCATGATCGCCGAAAACGCCGCCCACTTTCCCGTCTCGACGCTGGTTCCAAAGGCGTAGAGGCAGCCCAGGAACAATAGCCCGGTCAACAATTCGACCAGCGGATACATCGGCGAAATTTTCGTCTTGCACCCGCGGCACTTACCGCCCAGCAGCAGATAGCTGAGCACCGGAATATTATCGTATGGACGGATCGCCTCGCCGCATTTTGGGCACGCCGACGGCGGCAGCGCGATGGACTTGCCCGACGGAATGCGCAGGATGCACACATTCAAAAAACTGCCGATGATCAGCCCGAACAGAAAGACAAAAATCCCGATGAAAGTGGATAACGCCACATCTCAATTCTGCACGAACGTTCGACGGCTCTCAAGCCGGCGCTTGGGCATCGTGCCCGACTGCTAACGCGGCTGTGCGGACGGACAGATGAAAAGGGAAGGGTAGATGGAGCCCAAAGGCAGAGCCCTAGCGGCGCGCAGAAATCAGTGTTGCGAAAGTACTTTGTGGTGTAAAGTACTTCTCCGGAGGGTTCTAAATGCCCGACTCAGACGATTCAGCCGTTTCGGAATCTGCGTCCTGGCGCCGCTACTTCCTCAGCCGTGCCGCCGCGTCGGACCCCCTGCCCTGGAATGATCCCACCGCACTCACGCGCGAGGAAGCGCAATGCATTCAAAGTTCCATCCAGCAGTTTCAGTTGGGCGAAGGCGCACGCGGCAGCCGCCTGCTCAAGCGCGGCCAGGACTTCGCGAACGCCACAGAGAATCCACATTTTGTTGATGCGCTCGCGCTATTCGTCAAAGAAGAGCAGCGCCACAGCGCCTGCCTGCTCCGCTTCATGCAGCGCGAGAGCATTCCAGCGGCCTTCAGCCACTGGGTGGATACGGTGTTCCGGCGCCTGCGCGTGCTCGCCGGATTGGAATTGTCCCTGCGTGTGCTGCTCTCCGCGGAAATCATCGCCATCCCCTACTATCGCGCTCTCGGCGCAGCCACCCGATCACCGCTGCTGCAAGCCATTTGCAACCGAATCCTGGAGGACGAGGCTGCACACTTGCGTTTTCAGGCCTCCATGCTCTCTCGCATATCTGCCCGCCGACCCTTCTTCGCCGATCGTATCGTCAACGGGATGCATCGGGTGTTTTTGCTGATTACGTGCGTTGTGGTGTGGTTCGAGCACGGTCGTGTCTTTCGCGCGTCAGGCTACGCGCGCGCCGGATTCTTGGCGGAAACATTCTGGGAATTCGACCGGTTGGAAAACGCCGTTGGACGTGGACCGCTGCTAGCCAGAATTCCAGAAGCGGAAGTGCAAGAGGAGCGCAGTGCAAGCCTTGCGCGCGCCGAAAACGTAACGGTGGAGAGTCGCGATTGAACGCGGTTCTGAAGCGGTGGTGAACAACTTGGCGAGATAGTCCAGTAACGATCCATCAGTGCGCCCATCCTTGAAAAACGCAAGAATGGGCTACTGGCAAATCTGACTGAAATCCCCGTCGGGAAAAACCTACAGGATGTTAATCGAAAGGCGCACACCCGGGTGAAAGCGGTCGTACATGTAATACCCGCCGTCCGTGTACATGACGTACACGTCATCGTCATAGCCCCAGCCCACTGGCCAGGGCGCGCCGAATCCGAAGTTGTAGCCGCCATAAGCGAAACGGTGGCGGTCGTAGTCTCCGCGATTCACGTGGAAGCTGTGCCCACTGCCGAAACTAGCATTATAGTGCGCGTCTGAAATTCGCCCGTGCGCGCCGTTGCCAGCGTGGTTTTGCGCCGCCGCGTGCGATTGCGTCGCATGAGTCTGATTCGTAGCGGTGTGGCTTTGCGTCGAGCGCGCGGCCGTTTGCGTGTGCTCTTGCGCTGCGGGCTTGGCTGCTTGCGTGCGAGGCGCCGCCGCGTGTTGCGCCGCCGGCTTGGATTCCTGCGCGTGCTCTTGCTTTGCAGGCTGTGCGTGTTCCTGAGCGGGCTTGGCGGCCTGCGCATGTCCCGCCTCCGAATGTCCTTCTTGCCCCTTTTCTTGCCAGCCGTAAAGGGAAGCCGTGGTGCCGAAAAGGAAAAGCAGCGCGGTCATGGAGATAGCGTATTTCATGAATTTCACCTCGAATGGAGATACAGATGAGTTTATTGTTTCGAGTGATGCGAATCTGTTCCAAACAGGACAGGTGCCAGCGGCGTCTGTCGAGTGATTCGCAGGCGAGAACCGCTCGCGACATTCTGCAAGTCACGGGTGGCGCCTGCGCCCCTCGTTCGTTCCGCATTCATCTCTCGTTCATCGCCTGCCGAGACAAGAAGCCGACAGCAATAGGACATTCATTTGATTTCCCCGTGACAAGCTTTTCCCCGCGGGCGCTTACCGTGCTGACTCCAGCCACGGCTTTCAATTCAACAAAAGAGGAGCGTCATGGATAAAACCAAAGAATGAAAAAATCGCAGGGTAAATCGCCGGTCGTTTTTGACGAAGGGCGCGATGGCGGCAGGCGCGGCCACGATGGGCGCGGCAATCACCGGCGGCGGGAAGGCCGCATTCGGCGAAGCCCGCGATGACCGGCTCACCAAGGGAGACATTGCAATTCTTCGCTTTCTGGCCGCAGCGGAAATTCTGGAATCGGATCTGTGGATTCAATACGCGGAACTGGGCGGCGTCGGCACGAATCCGCCCCTTGAAGTAGACCCCAACCAATCGTTGCACAACTATCAGATAGCATTGTCGACCTTGGATTCCGATGGCCCGCAGTACATTGCCAGCAACACGCTGGATGAAGTGAGCCACGCGGCCTTCCTCAACGCCTACCTCCAGTCCAAAGGCGCCGAGCAAGTGAACCTGGACGCGTTCCGAACTTTGCCGGGCAGCACAGCCACGGGAGCATCGGGCATCAAGCGCCTCACAAACCTGATGCGTCTAAATGTGGACACCAGTTGGTACCTGCGTTACCGCAGCACCACCAACCCGGACCTCGGCGCCACGTTCCCGCAAGCAATTACCCTCGACAACGTCACGGCCATTCCGCGAAACAACAACGATTTCAATGGCGCTTCCAACCCCAACTTTCCCGGCAACGATCATATTCAAGCGATCGCCAACGTGGCGGCCTTTCGTTTCGGAATGATCGAACAGGGCGGCTCGAGTCTCTATGCGGCCCTTAGTCAGAAAGTCACCAGCCTGGAAGCGCTGAAAATCACACTGGGTATCGGTGGAGACGAGATCGCTCACTACCTCGAATGGGTAGATTTTTCCGGCAATGCTGTGCAAAAACCCGTGGCGCCTTTCACCGACCCCATTTCCGGTCTGACGTTTCCCGATTTTTTCAACGACCCACCACTGAAACCGGCCAACCTCGTTCAGCCCAGCCTAATTTTTCCCGTTCCCTGCGAATTCATCAATGCGAATTTGCCTCACTGCGCGGTGATCCGGCCGAGTGACGACAGATTCGCCGGAGCACAGGCCGCCGTAGCGTCGCTCACTGCGGACGGTTTGTTTACCGGGCAGTCACCGCAGTTCTTCCAAACACTAAAACAATTGGCCGAAGAAGCCGACGACGCTTACCGCGAATTCTAGTCGGCTTGAAACCGGGTCTGAGCACCGCAACTGAAGAAATCGGCCGAACGCGAATGCCGTAAGAGAATGCTCCCGCGGTAGCCTGGCCGACCAGGCTGCCGCCGGACCATTGCTCAGTTAAATTTCTGGACGCTTGAGAGCGCTAGTCTTGGCGGAGGGCCCGCGCGGGATCGATGCGCAAGACGCGCGCGCCGGGGATGGCGCAGGCGACGGCGGCGACTGTTAGCAAGAAGATGGGCGCGCCCGCGAAGGTGAGCGGGTCAACCGGGGAAATTCCGAACAGAAGGCCGCTGGTGAATTTTTGCGCGGCGAACGCGCCACATAGGCCTATGGCCGCGCCAGTTGTGGCCATTTTCAGGCCTTGCTTCAGCACCAGCCACAGAACATTCGCCTGGCTCGCGCCCAGCGCAAGTCGTACGGCCAGTTCCTGCTGGCGTTGCGCGACGAGCAACGAAATCACACCGTAGATGCCCACGATCGCGAGCGCCAAACCGGCCGCGGCGAATAAGATCAACAGAACAGTAGTGAATCGCTGCCCGCCTGTCTGGCGTTCGACCAGTTCGTCCATCGTGCGCACCGCCGAGAAGGGGATGTCGGAATCGAGCTGACGAAGTTGATCGCGTACTTCGGGCACAAGCGTGCGCGGGTCCGAAGCCGTACGAATCACAATGTCCTTGAACCCGTAATTCACCAGAGGATGCTGAGAATATAGGACGGTGATCTGCGGTTCCGGCGAGAGAGCCAGGCCGACGTTTTTGAAATCGCCGATGACGCCGATGATGGTAACGTCCGCAGAGTCCGTTACGCCCTCGCCCGGGCCGATGTGCAGGAATTGCGGAGGTCCTATGTGTATCGTCCGTCCGATGGGATCTTGCGTTGGGAAATATCGTTTCTGAAATTCGTCGCTAATCAGTGCTACGGACGGACTGTTGACGCCGTCCGATTCGGAGAAATCTTTGCCGCGAAAAAGAGGAATTCCCAAAGTTCTAACGAAATGATAGTCCGCAACGCCAAACTGCGCTGACGGAACATCCTGGATTCTGATGGCCGGGCGCCCCGGGATATCCAGCATTTGCGTCCAGCCGTTGTAGGGAGGGTAAATCGTCGTTACGGTCGCATCGCGCGCGCCCGGCAGTGCGCGGATGCGCGCTGAAAACTCGTCGCAGAAGCGCGTGATTGTTCCAGGGTTCGGATAGCGCACCGGGGGCAAATAAATTTGGCCTCTGAGCAAATGGTCCTGACGGATTCCCAAGTTCTGTCCCTGCAGACGCAGGATGCTACGCACCAGCAGGCTGGCGCCCACTAGCAGCATCAACGACAGCGCCATCTCCGTCGCGACCAGGACATTGCGAAAACGCTGACTGCCCGGTCCCGACGTGCCGTAACGCCCGCCTTGTTTCAAAGCATCCACCAGATTCAGGCGGGTGCCCATGAATGCCGGAGCCAGACCAAACAGCAAGCTGGTAATGAGCGATACCGACAGAGTGAACGTCAGCACGCGCCAGTCGATCCCCACCGAACCCAGTTGCGGGAATTCCTCCGGGTGCATCCTCGCCACGCTCGCGAGACCTAGCCGCGCGAGTCCCACTCCAACCGCGGCGCCGGCCAGCGATAGCAACAGCGTTTCGGCAAGCAATTGCCGAATGAGTCCAGCCCGGCCCGCTCCCAGAGCCGCACGCACAGCCAGTTCGCGTTGCCGCGCCGAATTGCGAGCCAAGAGTAAATTCGCCAAGTTGCCGCAAGCGATCAGCAAAATGAGGCCGACGGCTCCCATCAGCAGGAACAACATTGGACGCAATGTTCCCACGCGTGCGTCGGCAACTGTGGTGAGGGATACGCCGACACCTTGATCTGCCGGATGCGCTGCCGCCAGTGCAGCTGCGATCGTTGCGAGCTCTGCCTGCGCTTGTTCGAGCCTTACGCCAGGCTTGATGCGCGCAAGCGCCCCGAAGCCTCTTGCGCCGCGCGAACTTTCAGGCAGCTGGTCTGGCGATGGGAAGGGAGTCCACACCTCGGTCGCGCCGACATGGCCCGGCTCCATCCACTCGGGAATCACGTCCGGCATCACCGCGATGATCGTGTAAGGCTCCGCGTTGATCACGATCTTCCGCCCGAGGATCGCTTTGTCGCCGCCAAAGCGGTTCCTCCACAGCTGTTCGCTGATGAGTGCCACGTAGCCTTTGCCCTCCTGGTTTTCTTCCTCCGTGAAGAGGCGCCCCATGATCGGTCGTATATCGAGCACCTCGAAATACGCTGACAGGACCAGGCCAACTTGCATCTGTTCCGGCTTGGTGGTGGAGTCGCCGAAGCTCACGTTCTTGCGCCAGGTGTCGTAGACAACCATTTCCTGAAAACTGTGACTGTTTGCTGCAAAATCCCTCACATCCAGAAGCGATGGCCCGCCGGGATAGGCGAATCCGGTGATGGGAACTCCGTTTATGGTTGAATTGATACGCACGAGTTGGTCCGCCGCGGAGAAGGGCAGAGGCTGCAGCATCAGGGCATTAATTGCGCTGAATATCGCGGTGTTTGCGCCGATTCCGAGCGCCAGCGTAAGAATCGCCACCCCCGCAAAGCCAGGACTCTTGCGCAGCGAGCGCGCGGCGTATTTCACATCGCGAGCGAAGCGTTCCAGCCAAACGATGCTCCAGACTTCGCGCACATCTTCCTGGATGAGCGTGGTGTTGCCGAAAGCTCGTCGCGCGGCGTAACGTGCTTCCTCGAGCGGCAAACCAGATTCTCGCTGCTCCTCAGCTTCCAGTGCGAGATGCGCCTCGAACTCGCGTTCCAGTTCGCCGTCGCGATTGCGGCGCCGCCAGACGCGTGTGTGGAGCGCGCGCAGCCAATTTCGAAACCTCATGGCTAGCCTCCGGGCACGGGCCGCATCACCGTCGCCACGGCCGCCGCCAGTTGTTTCCATCGCGATTCTTCGCGCACCAGCTGCTTTTTGCCCGCCGGCGTCAGCCGGTAATATTTGAACTCGCGATTCCGATCCTTGGCCATCTCCCACTTCGCGGCGATCCAGCCCTTACGCTCCATGCGGTGCAGAGCAGGGTAGAGCGAGCCATGCTCCACCTGCAGCACGTCGTCCGTGGTGCGTTGAATATGTTTCGCGATTTGATGGCCGTGAGCAGGGCCGAAGAGCAGCGTGCGCAGTATCAGCATATCCAGCGTGCCTTGCAGGAGTTCGGTTCGGCCGGGAGTCTTCTTAGGTGTCATGATGGTAGCCATTCTACCTCAGTAAGGGTAGACGCACTACCCTCGCCAACGTTAGCGCCGAAGTGCAAGGTCGCGCACGGCGACGCCCACTGAGCGAGAACGCCGCGGCTGGGCGCGACATGAATCCAATGGCTGCGTCCCCCGTGTGTTGCCGCGGCCCAGTGCCTGTGGTACGTTCTCAACGATTTTGAGGCGGGCGGAGGTGCTTCGTGTGCAAAAAAGTTCATCACCCCGGTCATGCTCATGGCAAACCGGACGCCGCCTCTCGCCGCGCCTTCCTTTCATCGCTCATCTCCACGGTTGCTTTTCTCCCGCTTGCTTCTTATGGACAGGAAAAGACCTCGATCGGAATGGCCGAGCAATTCCGTCAGATGTCTGAGGACTACGAAAGGGAAGGGCTGGCCGCGCCGTTTCGCGGAATCACCGCGAATTCTGACGTACTGCCTGGGCTATTCGAAATCAGTCCCAGTGGCGTTTCCACCGAACCAGTGCGCAACGCAGCCGAGCGGTTTATTGCATCGCTGAATAACGTGCAGCTCGCGAAGACGATGTTCCCGGTGGATGACGTGCAATGGCGAAGATGGATGAACCAGCATTTTTACGTGCGGCAGGGAATCAGCATGCAGGAAATGACGGAAGCGCAGCGCGACTTGGCGTTCGGCCTGATGCGCGTGTCGCTGAGCACGCGCGGTTTCGAGCAGACGCGTAACGTGATGCGCTTGAACGAAACACTCGCGGAACTTACCGGAGATTCCGTATTTCTTGGCGAATGGCTCTACTACATTACCATCATGGGCCGGCCGTCGGCGACGGAGCCGTGGGGCTGGCAGTTCAGCGGACATCACGCCATCATTAATTTTTTCGTGTTGGGCGACCAAGTGGTGATGACGCCGCTATTTCTGGGTTCCGAGCCGGTCCGCGCTACCTCGGGAAAATACCAGGGCGTCGCCGTGCTGCAGCAGGAGCAGCAGGATGGCCTCGGCATGGTGCACGCGCTCACAGCCGCGCAGCAGCAGAAAGCGATATTAAACTTTTCCAAGACCGGAAATAACAACTTGACCGAAGCGTTCAAGGATAACGTTGTCCTCGAGTATGCCGGTATCCAAACGAAAGATTTGGAAACTCCCGCGCGCAAGCAGTTGTGTGACCTGGTGAAGTTGTACATCAGTAACATGGACGACGGCCACGCGCAGGTGAAGATGAGCGAAGTCGAGAAGCACATTGAGAATACCTGGTTCGCATGGGTCGGCGGCACGCAAGAGGACAGCGTGTTCTACTACCGGATTCAAAGCCCGGTAATTCTGATTGAATTCGACCACCAGCGCCCCGCAAACCTCGCAAAGTTCGCCAAAGACCGCAACCTGCCCACGCAGCAGCACATTCATTGCGTCGTGCGCACGCCCAACGGCAACGACTACGGCAAGGACCTGCTGCGCCAGCACTATCTGACGAACCCCCACCAGAGCTGAGCCGACCCTGTCCGGGCTGCGCGGCGCGTTTTCGCACGAGTTGGTACTTGCGACCTCGATCACGCACAAGTGCGTCGTAAGTCGCGTTTCGGGACATGTCCGATTACGGCTGCCAGCTCAACCGGTCGGTGCAAAACCAGCTAAGGTGTTGGTCCGACAGCGCTTCCCACTAGAGAACCGATCTGTCCGGCGGCGCTCGACCAGGCCCCAGCCGTTGGGTGTTTCGGCTGAGATTAACCCTCGCGAACGATCCTTGGCCGCTGAAAGCTCCCCGGTGGGCTTCGCGTTAGTGTTGCATCGACCCATTGAGAGCGCCGTGTCAATCAGGACTAGGGCAATCGCCGATCACTTGACTTGACGCTTCGAAGGAAGCGCCATAGAATTGCGACGAAAACGCCCCTCCCCCGCCTGGGCGTTCGCAACCCTTCCCAACGTTTGCGATGGAGACGGACCATGGCTCGTTCGTTTCAGATCAAGTTAAAATCTTTGTCCCCCGTCGTGTGGATTGGCAGCCTCGCAATACTGCTGGTGCTGATAGCTGCGCTGGAGAGCTGCAGCGGCTCGGGTTCGAGTATGCAAACGGCCGGAACGGGCAGCATAAATGTAAGCATTACCGACCCACCCAGTTGCAAGTTTCCAAACGGCGATTTCCAGCATGTCTACGTGACGATCCGTTCGGTGCAGGCGCACACCAGCGCTACCGCCGACGACAATTCTCCGGGATGGCAGGAATTGGCGCCGCAACTAAATTCGCAGCCCATGCAGATTGACCTGTTCGCGGCGGGACCGAACGCATGTCTGCTCACGATGCTGGGATCGAATACCGCACTTCCCACGGGCACGTATCAGCAAATCCGCTTGCTCCTGGTTCCCAATGACGGAGGCGGTGGTCCCGTCCCGGCAAGTAACGCCTGCGGCGATCAAGGTTTTAATTGCGCAATACTGCAGGACGGAAGCGTGCATGAACTCCAACTCTCTAGTCAGGCAAACACAGGGTTGAAAATCCCACCGGGGCAGATTGAAGGCGGACCGATCACCGTCGCAGCCGGGCAGGATGTTGATCTCAACATTGATTTCAACGCTTGCGCATCGATCATCCAGGAAGGCAATGGTAACTTCCGGCTGAAACCGGTGCTGACCGCAGGGCAAGTGAGCACGAACAATACCGGTATCAGCGGACAAGTGGTGGACGCAACGACGATGCAGCCAATCTCGGGCGGCACCGTGCTCATCGCGCTGGAGCAACTAGAAGGTTCACAGACCGATGTGATCTTTATGCAGACGGCGGCAGATTCGGGCGGCAACTTCAATTTTTGTCCGCTGCCGACAGCGGCAACATTCGATGTTGTGGTCGTCGCGATTAATGGCGCTGGATTGGCTTATAACGCGACGGTAGCAGTTGGTGTGCTCGGTGGGACCAATATGGGAGCGATCCCGTTGACCCCAGAAACAGGAGCTACGCCGGGGCCCGCCACGCTGCAGGGCTTCGTTACTGCGACAAACGCGTCCGCCGCGGCAACCATAGACGTGTCCGTCTCCGCCTTGCAGACGGTTACCTTGCCCGGCGGAGCGAACCTTGCAGTAACGATTCCAGTGGAAAGCAACTCTACCTCAAATATTTCCGTGGACTCGAACACGGATTGCCCGGCAACAGCGCCTGCAAACACCAACTGCGCTGAGTACGCGCTGATCGAACCAGCCAGCAACCCAAGCGTTGGAGTATTCGCCTCCGGCAAAATCAGTTACTCTGCCCCGGCTTCCGGCGATGTGCTGTATTCGGTGGGCGCGAATGCGTTTGTGCCGTTGGGAGGCGGTGCTGCCGATTGCTCGCCGCCATCAATAACCACCAGCTTGGACACGAACGGGAATCCTTTGAAGGTCAATCCCGGCGCAACGGTCACGCCGCAGGAGCTCGATTTCCGAAACTGTTCGTAGCGCGATTCTTGCCGATCATCGCCGATTTTCGAACGGCCACGATATGGGGTCTGCCGCAACGAATGCCTGTGCTGAATTCGGGATTCTTTCGCGCGCGTTAGTGTTCCCGTCCCGCATTCGCGTTCGGCGACGCTGCTTCGGCGATGCGAAACAAAGCCAGCAGAGATTCCAAAACGATCCGGACATAAAGGGTCCAGAAAAAGAACCCCAGAAGTGCTCCGATCAAGTTGATAAGCCCCTGGGTCGGGGAGATTTGAAAGCCGACGACCACGACAGCGACAGCGGCAATCAATCCGACCAACAGATGCAGGCCGTAGAGGAGCCTTCGATAGTTGATCGTCACGCACTCACGGAATGAAAAATCCAGCAACGATTCAAAAAATCCTTTACCTTCCGCCATCCTTCTCTCCTTTCTCATCGGCAGCGCGGCTGAGGCGGCTGCACAGACTCGATTGTCGTTTGTAGGAGTGTCATCGTGGAACTGGCTTCGAGATCAGGCGTGTCCTAAGATCCAACCAAGCAGATCGGCAAATTATGGATGGGGCACTTCGCCCTGTTTGCGTTGCAGGCGAACTGCGACCTTGCCGACCGGCTAGCTCCCGTTAGGTCGCGTATCCGTATAATTGGTTTTGCCGCCAATTTCACGCGTTTGTGTACGTGCGAGCCTGTCTGCTTGCGATGATCTTCGCGATGGTGTTCGCCGTCGGGATGGCGGCGGCACAACACCGACGGGCACAGCAGCCTGTAACTACACCGTCTCCATAATCGCGACGGCTGGCACGCAGAAAGCGACTACGAACGTGTCCGTGACTGTGCAATAACCGCACGAGCGACACGGCGAGGAGTTCGCCAACAAGCTGCTCAGTGCATCTGGCTCGAATCTCGCGACTCCGCAGGGTGGGCGCACTTTTGCCGGCGGGGCGCCCCGACGAACTCGCTAATATCGCCCGCCGCGATGGTTCAAACGCATTGTGTTTGTGGCTGGGCAAAACTCGACCTCAATTTCGCTCAGTCTGACTTCATCTGATCTCTCGCGTCGGCGTCAAGTCATGCAATCATCCGTTGGGAATACGGATCGGCCAACTGGTAAGTTCGGCGGTCGCAATGGCTCGATGCAACGCTAACGCGAAGACCAACCCGAGGGCTTTCCGCGGCCAAGGATCGTTCGCGAGGGTTGATTGAGCCGAAACACCCCCCTGGCTGGGGTCTGGTCGAGCACAGCCGGACAGATTGGTTCTCTAATGGGAAACATTGTCGCACCTATAGCTTAGGTGGTGTTGCATCGACCGGTTGAGCTGGCACGCGCAATCGGAAACTGGCCCACGACCTATTCGCCCTGCAGTTTGAATGCGACCCACGCTCTACGCTATATTGGGTGGTTTACACCTCATGTCCTGGATCGCACAGAAGGTCTTCGCCTACGAACGGATGCGCTTCGCGCAGGAGCCGAATCGCCGCGTGTTGCCGTTTGCCTGGGGGTTGGAACACATCGGCGGCTCGGCGAACGAACGCGACCCACGCGGCTGGCTGGAAAATTTCGCGCGCGAAACCGTGGCGCACAGCGACGAATGGTTCGCCACCGACGCGGCCAAAGACTACGCCCTTGCGGATAACGTGCTCACCTTCACCAGTGCCATCGCATCGCCCTGGCCGGAAAATAATCGCGTGCACGCGCAATTTTTCCCGGCGCGCCGCAGCGGTCCCGCCGTGGTGGTGCTCGCGCAGTGGAATTCTCGCTGGGAAGAGCAGCAGAATGTCTGCCGCTGGCTCAACAAACTGGGCATCACCGCGGTGAAACTAAGCCTGCCGTATCACGATCGTCGCGCCGTCCCCGGACATCCGCGCGCGGATTATATGGTGAGCCCCAACCTCGGCCGCACGCTGCAGGCGAATCGCCAAGCCGTGCTGGACACGCGCCGCATCCTGCGCTGGCTCGAACAGCGAGGCTACGCTCGCCTCGGAATCCTCGGCACTAGCATCGGTTCATGCCTTGCGTTTCTTACCATCGCGCATGAGCCAGCTCTGCGCGCCGGGGCGTTCCTGCATGTCTCCACGTATTTTGGCGATGTAGTCGCTGCGGGACTTACTACGTCGAATGTGTGGGAAACTCTGCATCACGAAATTTCTCTCGAGGAAGTGCGCCGCTACTTTTCACCGATCAGTCCGTATCCTTATATTGCTCGTCTCCACGGCACGAGAACAAAAATTCTGGCGATCAGCGGCCGCTACGATCCCACGTTCCCCAGCGAGCTGACCGACGAATTCATCACGGCGATCCGCCGCGATGGCGTCGCGTTCGAAAACCTTTCGCTCCCGTGCGGTCACTATTCAATGGGAGTCCCCCCGTTCAGCTACGCAGTAGGGTACCGTTTCGGTACATTCCTCTTTCAGGCGCTCGCCTGAGCCTCGGAGAAGGCTCATTCGCGGTGGTTTGGCGGAAGATTCGGTCCAGGCTGGAGGGAAGTCCATCGCTTTCAGCACGGTTAGAGAATTCTTAAAGTCCAAGGTGGCTGGTGCCGATTAGGACTGTGGAGGTAATCGAATGACAAATCCAGCAGGCGCAATCTCGTTCAATCCGCAAGTGGCGCAGGCGCCGGCTTCGGCCGCAAAGCCAGCGGTGAATGTGGCCAAGGCGACGCCGCGGGACAGCGTCAACCTCCGTGCAGCGGGAAGAGCAGCAAGCCAGGCGCAACCTGGCTTAAGAGCGTCCAGGGACGTTAATCACGACGGCGACAGCAAGTAGGTAATCTCGCTCTCCTGTCGAATCCGTTCGGCCGCGATCCGGGCTTGACAAGGTGAGGTGAGGCCCCGATCGCGGATCTTTTTTGCGAGAAAGTAAATCGCCGGTTCAGCGCAAAATCGCGCTGAAATCGCCCGCGGCGATTCGTTGTTCGACCGCGCGAATGTCGGGCGCGAGCGAGCGGTCCGCTTCCACCATCTTCGATTCCGAACGCACGATGGCTTGCGCCTTCGCGGCCTGTGTGCCGGTGCGCAGAGGCGCCAGCAGGTCAATGCCTTGGCAAGCGGCCAATAATTCGATCGCCAGCACGTTCCGCAAATTTCCCAGCATCGGTTGAATCCTGCGCGCCGCGCCCATTCCCATCGAAACGTAATCTTCCTGATTGGCGGACGTGGGAATTGAGTCCACAGAATGCGGCGTGGCTTGCGTCTTCATTTCACTGGCGAGCGCGGCGGCGGCCACCTGCATGATCATGAATCCGGAATTTAGGCCCGCGTCACGCACCAGAAACGCGGGGAGCAAACTGGTCTGCGGATTGGTCATTTGTTCGATGCGGCGTTCGGAGATTCCCGCAAGCGTTGCCAGCGCCACCGCCAGTTGATCGGCCGCCATCGCCAGCGGCTGCCCGTGAAAATTTCCGCCACTGATCACGTCGCCGGAGTCGGCAAAAACTAAAGGATTATCCGTCGCGCTGTTCAATTCCACGGCCAGCGTCGCGCGCACCTGCGTGAGCGCGTCGCGCACCGCGCCATGCACTTGCGGCGTGCAACGCAGGCTATAAGCATCCTGCACGCGCTTGTCCTTTTCGGTGGCGCGATGCGATTCACGGATCGCACTGCCTTCGTTCAGCAGGCGCAGATTGCGCGCGGTGATGGCGTGCCCCGCGTAAGGACGCGCCGCCGCGATGCGCTCGTCGAATGCCGCGGGACTGCCGCGCAAAGCATCGAGCGATAATGCCGCAGCCACGTCGGCGCTATCCACCGCAATCTCGGTTTCCCGCAGCCCCAGCGCGAGCAGCGCCAGCATCGCTTGCGTGCCATTCAGAAGCGCCAGGCCTTCCTTAGCTTCCAGCGCAAGTGCCGCAATGCCCGCGCCGCGCATCGCGTCGCCGCCGGACATTTTGCGGCCTTGCAGACTCGCCTCGCCTTCGCCAATCGCCACCTGCGCCAAGTGCGCGAGCGGGGCGAGGTCCCCGGACGCGCCGACCGAGCCTTGCGATGGAATCACCGGATGCACGCCCGCGTTGAGCATCTTGCACAACGTCTCCGCCACCACCGGACGCACGCCGGAAAATCCCTTGGCGATGGCATTCGCACGCAGCAGCAACATCGCGCGCGTTTCGTGCTCGCTGAGTGGCGCGCCCACGCCGCAGGAATGACTGCGCACCAAATTGACTTGCAGCTCGCCAATCTGTTCGCGCGAAATGCGTACGGAAGCCATCTTCCCGAAGCCGGTATTTACGCCGTACACGGCCTGGTCCGACGCGATCAGGCGTTCGATCACCGCGCGCGACGCCAGCATCCGCTCGCGCGCCTGTGCAGCAAGCTCCACCTTCGCGCCGTCGAAAACGACACGGTGGAGTTGCCCAAAATCGAGATGTTCGCCGTCAATCTGTATTGCGCTCATGAATGTGTGTGCTTCGGCCCGCGCGAGTGCGAGCCGTCCTTCAGGGCAGGGAAGTACTTGCGATATTTTTCCGGCAAAGATTTCGGCCGTCCCTGGCGGTCGCAGAAAACGTGCAACGTGTCTCCCGTGGCCAGCACTTCTCGCGATTCCTGGTGCACTATTTCGTACCCGAATTTCACGGTGCGCCGCTGCGACGCCAATATCTTGGTGCGCACCACCAGCAAATCGTCAAATCGCGCCGGCCGCTTGAAACGGCAGTGCGCGTCGGCGACCACGATGAAGCTATCGTCCTCGGCTTCCATTTTCTTGTATTCGAAGCCGAGCTGGCGGCACAAATCCACGCGGCCCACTTCAAACCACGTGAAATAATTGCCGTGGTACACCACTCCCATTTGGTCCGTTTCGGCGTAGCGCACACGAATTGTAGTTTCTGTATATTCTATAATCATTTGTAAATTGTTTTCCCGCGTCAAACCGTGTGTCATCCCGCTTGCGCTGAGTGCGTCCGGCGAAGGGAACACGGTCTCACGCTTGTTTCTTCGCGCCGCGGTTTGACGAGCGCGGGACGCAGAGCAGGAACGGCTTTTATGCGGATGCTGCAAATCTCCAACTCGCAGCGCGTCACGATTTCAATGTCCTGTCCATTTCGGATGGCGCTTTTCCAGAAACGAAGCCAGCCCCTCGCGAAAATCCTCAGTGGCGCGAATCGCTGCGTTTTCCTGCGTCGCCATTTCGATTTCCTGCGCCACCTCCTTTTCGTTGTATTGCAGCAGCAGCCGCTTCGTGCGACGCAGACTCGTAGGGCTCGCTTCCAAAAACCTCGCCGCCACTTCGTGCGCCCGCTTCAGCAAATTCTCCGCCGGGACGATTTGCGTCACCATCCCCAGCCGGAACGCCTCCGCCGCGTCAATAATCTCGCCGGTCAAAAGCAGCTCGCGCGCATGCTTTTCGCCAATCTGCCGCCGCAGCAGCACCGAGACCAGCGCGGGAATAAATCCGATGCGCACTTCGGTGTAACCGAACTTCGCCTCAGGCACCGCCAAGGTGATATCCGAAAACGTGGCGATCCCGCAGCCGCCCGCAATCGCCGCGCCGTTCACCGCCGTAATCAGCGGCTTCGGAAAACAGTACAGCCGGTGGAACATTCGCGCCATCTGCCGCGAATCCGCCAGATTTTCCTCTGGCGTCTGCTTCGCGATGGTCTGCAAAGTTTCCAGGTCCATCCCCGAGCAGAAACACCTGCCCGCGCCCGTAAGGATCACCACGCGCACCACGGGATTGCTTTCCGCCGCGTTCAACGCGCCGAGCAGCTCATCAATCATCGTGCTGGAGATGGCATTGCGCTTGTCCGGGCGGTTCAGAGTGATCGTGGCGGTCGCGGAATCCGTCTCGTATTTTAAAGCGGTGTAATTCGCTGCCTCGGCGGATGTTTGTGGCTTGCTCTTCATCACGGTTTTCTCTGCGTCCTCTGCGGTAAAAGCTTCTCCGTCACCCGCTAGTTCGGCTTACCCGTTTGCGCCGTATCAACCGAGTCAGTCGCATGCGCGAATTGTTCTCGCAACTCCCCAGTCATGGCGCAGGCCACCGCCAGCGATTTAGTATCAATCCCGGTAGAGACCCCGCGCGAGGCGAGTGTTGTCAGCACAACCTCCGTCGGAATGTTGCCAACCAATTCATCCCCTGCGAACGGGCATCCACCCATCCCCGTGAGCGCCCCGTCAAATCTCCGGCATCCCGCCTCATACGCCGCGAGGATTTTTTCGGCCGCGCGCTCCGGCCGGCTGTGCAGATGCACGCCGATTTCAACTCCCGCGACGCAACCTTTCACCGCCTGGTAAAGTTGCGCAACTTCCTCCGGGGACGCCGTTCCCACCGTATCCGCAAGCGAAACAGTGCGCACGCCCAAATCCTTCAGCCACACCAGCGTCTCCTCGACAATTTCCGCGCCCCACGGCTCCTCGTAAGGATTCCCGAACGCCATAGAAATATAAATCACCAGATTCTTTCCGGCCGCGCGCGTGTCGCGCTGCAGCTTTTCCACCAGCTCGCGCGATTCCGCTCGCGACATATTCGCGTTCGCGCGACGGAAGTAGGCCGAAATGGAATAAGGGTATCCGACCGTTGTTACTCCGGAAGTCGCGAGCGCCCGCTCGAGGCCCTGCGCGTTCACCACGATTCCAATAATTTCCACCGGCACGCCGCTCGGCGCTTTCACTTGGCTCAGGCGCGCCATCACCGCTTCGCTGTCCGCCATCTGCGGCACGTGCTTCGGCGAAACGAAGCTCACCGCATCAATGTGGCGAAATCCCAGCGCAATCAGCCGGCTCAGATACTGTACTTTTTCTTCCGTCGGAATTACGTCGCGCAATCCCTGCCACGCGTCTCGCGGACATTCCACGATCGTCACTTCATTGGCCATAAGTTTTCAGAACCACGGGCTCCGGTAAATGTGCACTGCATACCACAACAAAAAAACCGACAGCAGCACGGAAAATCCCATGAGCGTCACAGCGATGCGCGAAATTTTCCCCTCGCTCGCCTTGATGATCGTCAGTGCCGCCGCAACGACAATTCCGATCGCGCTGATATACTGCGACACCTGATACATAAACCACAGTGCCGAGCTGTGGTACGAACTCCCCGAAATCTGCGCCGAAACGAACACAGCCAGCACGGCCGGCAGACACAACAACATCGTAACGCCGAACATTCCGTAGCCGCCGCTTCGCTGGTTCGTCATCGTCTGATCAGGAGTGCATAGTCGAAACTTCCCGTCTGACGGCTGGTTTTTCTCAACTTTCGACTTTTAACCGTTAGCTTTCAACTATGTCTGCAAGACCCCAGTTTTAAGCTCCGCGACTTTCGGATTTAACGACGCCGCTTCTAAAGCCTCAATCAGCGCCTCGCGCGTATGCGCTGGATCGATTATCGCATCCACCCACAAACGCGCCGCAGCATATCGCGGATCGGTCTGATGTTCGTAGGTCTTGCGAATCGATTCGTGCAGCTCCTTTTTCTCGGCGTCGCTTAGTTTTTTCCCTTCGCGCTCCAATTGCTTGATCTTGATTTCCACCAGCGTCCCCGCCGCCGAATCCCCGCTCATTACCGCATAGCGCGCCGTCGGCCACGCAAACACAAAACGCGGATCGTAAGCTTTGCCGCACATCGCGTAATGCCCGGCGCCAAAACTCCCGCCGCAAATAACCGCGATCTTTGGCACCACGCTGTTTGCCACCGCGTTCACCATCTTCGCGCCCGCACGAATAATCCCGCTCCACTCCGCTTCCTTGCCCACCATAAATCCATTCACGTCGTGCAGAAAAATCAGCGGCAGCAGATTTTGATTGCAATCCAGAATAAATCGCGCGGCCTTATCCGCCGACTCGTTGTAAATCACTCCGCCAAACTCGATGCGCTTTTCGCCCGTTCCGGGCGCCACGGTGCTCACGTTCTTCTTCTGGTTCGCCACAATCCCCACGGCCCAGCCGCCGATACGCGCGTAGCCGCACAAAAGCGTCTGCCCGTACTCCGCGCGATATTCCTCGAACTCGCTGCGGTCGACGATGCGCGCAATAATTTCGTGCATGTCGTACTGCTTGCCGGGGCTCGCCGAAAAGACGCCGTAAATGCCTTCCGCAGCGTACGCCGGCGCCGCCGCGGTCTTATGATCGAACGGCGCTCCCGCCGCGTGGCCCATCTTATCCACCAGCGCGCGCAACCGCTTGATGCATGCAGCATCATCCGCCTCGCGAAAATCAATCGTGCCGCTAATCTGCGCGTGCATCTGCGCTCCGCCCAATTCTTCGGCCGACGTCTTCTGCCCGATCGCAGCCTGCACCAGCGCCGGTCCGGCTAGAAATAATCCGCTGCCTTCGGTCATTAGAATTTTGTCGCACATCACCGGCAGATAAGCCCCGCCAGCGACGCACATACCCATAATCGCGGTGATCTGCGGAATGCCCATCGCGCTCATCACCGCATTATTGCGAAAGACGCGCCCAAAATCGTCCGTATCAGGGAACACGTCCTCTTGCAGCGGCAAAAAGACTCCAGCGGAATCCACCAGGTAAATCGTGGGAATGTGATTTTCAATCGCGATGTTCTGCGCGCGGATCACTTTCTTCGCGGTCATCGGGAAAAACGCTCCGGCTTTCACCGTAGCGTCATTCGCGATGATCACCACTTGTCGCCCGGAAACCCGTGCAAGTCCGGTGATCGTCCCAGCTGCCGGAGCCCCGCCCCACTCCTGATACATTTCGTGCGCGGCGTAAAGTCCCAGCTCGAAAAACTCGGTCTTCGCGTCCATCAGTTTCGCGATGCGTTCACGCGCCGTCAGGCGGTTTTTCTTGTGCTGCGCTTCGATGGCCTTCGCGCCGCCGCCCTGGCGGATGTGCTGCTCTTGGTTTTTTATTTCCGTCAGGCGGTCCACCATCAGCCGGCTGTTCTTCTCGAAGTCAGCCGTCTTCTCATCCACGCGCGTTTCGATTTTGGTTCCGCTCACCTCGCGCTCTCCTCGCATAAATCCGCACGATCATCAGTCTTCCACAGTTTGCCGCAGATGCAGGATTTTATCATCCCTGAATTGTTTTGACTCGCGCTGCGGTTGCGCTAGAATTGCGTCGGCCCGCGGTAACGCCGCGGATCACATCTCTCCTCTGGAGGCGCCTATGCGCTGCGGTATGCCTGCGATGCATAGGACTGCCTCCGGCTCGCCCCGTTAACACCGGCGTTTCGGTGATTTTCTTAATCCTGAGGCATCGCCCTTCAAGCGATTTAGGTTGGCCCTCGCTCGTCTAACGGCGCAAACAGGCGCGCACAGGAGATTCACCAATGCGTTTTATTGATTTAGATTTGGCACGCCGCGTGGAAATGGCCGAAGCCAACGCCGGACGCGAATGCGCCGAGGCGTGCCACCGCCTGCACCCGGATTATCCGGTAGCCCTACAAGAAATCGCAGGAGGCGTCGCCGTTTTTGCCGGCGTGGATTCGCCGGTCACGCAAGCCATCGGAGTAGGCCTGCGCGGCCCGGTCAGCGGCGGCGAACTTGACGCGCTCGGCGAATTTTTTCATTCGCGCAACGCTCCGGCGGCGGTCGAGCTGTGCCCGCTGGTGGAAATGAGTCTCTACCAGAAATTCGCCGCGCGCAATTATCGACTGCTGGAGGTGTCAAACGTTCTGCTCCTCGATGGCCTGGCGTCGGCGCGCATTTCCGAAAAGTCACCGCCAGGCGTAACCGTCCGCGCCGCGACGCGCGACGAATCGAAACTCTGGACAATCACCGTAGCCCAAGGCTTCGCCGAACAATTTCCAGTGACTCAGCCGATTCTCGACGTGATGGAAGGCTTCTGCTATCGTGCCACAGCCTGCTGCTTCCTCGCGTTCGCAAATGGCGAGGCCGCCGGCGGCGCCGCAGTTTCTGCCGACCGCGGTGTCTGCGGGCTCTTCGGCGCCAGCACGCTGCCCGCATTCCGCCGCAAGGGTGTGCAGTCAGCCTTGCTCGCAACACGCCTCGCCTGGGCGCGCGAAAAAGGCTGCGATCTAGCCGTCAGCATCGCGCAACCCGGCAGCGTCTCGCATCGCAACATCGAGCGCAGCGGCTTCCGCGTAGCCTACACCCGCACAAAACTCATCCTCCCGCCGTCGTAGTTGCAACTAATCGGCGTTCGCGTAATTGGAATGTAGGGGCGAGTCTAAGGCCCGCCCCGCCCCGCCGAGCTCGGTCTATTGTGAAAGAGAACGTGCCAATTGAATCGCGGCTGCGATCAATTCGCCCTCCGCGGAAACCCTGCTGACCAGTCCCCACTCCAGCGCCTCGCTCGCGCGAATACGTCCACCGGTAACCAGCAGCTCCATCGCCCGCCCGCGCCCAATCAACCGCGGCAACCTCTGTGTTCCGCCCCAACCCGTAATGATCCCCAGCGTCACGCCCGGATGCGCGAACACCGCATCCGCCGCAGCGATCCGCGCGCGGCACGCGAGCGCCAGGTCGAGGCCGCCACCGATGCTGTAACCGCGGATAGCCGCGACGACCGGTTTCGCGCTCGACGCAATCGCTCCCAGCACCGCTTGCCCGCGCCGCGAAAAATCAAACTCCGAATCTGGCGTCAATCGCGCCACCTCTGCGATTTCCGCGCCCACCGCGAACGCACGGTCGCCGCCGGCAATCACCGCGCCGGCAAGTTCCGGCGCCTCCGACAGCCGGGCAATTTCGTCGCCGAGCGCGTCCATCACGGCCATCTCCAGGCGAGGAAATCCGTCGTCACTTTCGAGCCGCAGCAAAAGGATTTCGTCGTGAGGAGTAACGCTCAGGCGAGTGCTCACTGCAGTGTTAGGCTTCGCGCGGAGCAGTGGAAACGCGATGGCGGATGAAATCAACGATCGCTTGCGTGGTGGTTCCGGGTAGAAACACTTCGGCGATCCCGCCTAGCTTCAGCGCGGGAATATCGGCTTCGGGAATAATCCCGCCGATCAGCACGGTCACGTCGTTCATGCCCTTGCCGTGCAGCAACTCCATCAACCGCGGACAGAGCGTATTGTGCGCGCCGGAAAGGATCGAAAGACCGATCACGTCCACGTCTTCCTGCGCCGCCGCCGACGCAATCATTTCCGGCGTCTGTCGCAGCCCCGTGTAAATCACTTCCATGCCGGCATCGCGCAGCGCGCGCGCGATGATTTTCGCGCCGCGATCGTGCCCATCGAGGCCGGGCTTGGCGATTAACACCCTAATTTTCTTGTCAGGCATACTAGGAAAGGATACTCGAATTCGGCAGCAAAACGATAGCTGCACGGCCCAGCGAAGTTCTATCGCGCCAAATTCAACAAAAAATCCTCCACCAGCGCATTGAATTTGTCCGGATCGTCCACGAATAGCGCATGGCCATCGCCATCGAATACTTCCAGCTTCGAACTCGGAATGTTTTTCTGCATCGCGACGATCGTGCTCATGTATCCACTCTTCGCCGCGCAAACCACCACCGGCTTATCGATCTTCGGCAGCACGGGTCGGTAATCCGCCCCAAAATATCCCACCAGCAGCGCGACCGCCGTATTCGTGGGAACCTGTAAAGACGCCTTCTCCACTTTGTTGATGTAATCTTCGGGATGCGGTTTCTTGAAATTTAGATTGCGAATGAATCCGTCTGCGGCCTTCTGACGATCCTCGAGGACGCCTTTCAAGAGCCCGAAATCCTGGTCCGCATCTGCCGGCACACGCCCACCCGCATCGTTATCCACCAGAATCAGCCCCGCGAAATCGTTCGTGCCGAACTGATCCACGTAAGCCAGCGTCTCGACGACCGCCATAGACCACGCCACAATCACCACCGGCGCGAGGTGCAGTTGATCCACGACGGCCTTAATGTCCCGCGCGCGCGCCGCCGGATACAAGCCGTCGTTCGTTTGCGAGGATTGCCCCTGCGAGCGGGGGTCCATCGCCACCACGCGATAGTCGTGCGCGAAATAATCAATCTGACTCTGCCAAATCCACGCCGGCATAGTCCATCCCGGCACGAATAAAATGGAAGGGAACTGATGCGCCGCGGAAAGCCCAATCTCGCCCTTCTTAATCACCGCGTCTTTCGGCATCGGATTGCCAATCTGCGCGCTAGGGGAAGTCGCGAGCCGTCCCACCTCGATGTAATGAATCTTCACGCCATCGGAGGTGGTGATGAACCCGCTCCTCTCCGCGGGCTTCTTCTCTTTAGCCGATTCCGACGCGGCGCCAGCAGAAATCGCGATCGCGCACACCATCCCGACCGCGGCGACGCTCCATGAAAATAGTCGCTGCCGTAGTTTTTGCATTGTTAAGTTATCGCTACCTCTTCGTAGATGCCAAACACCGCGCGCATGGCGTCGCAGACTTCGCCGAGCGTGGCGTAGGCTTTCACTGCGTCGTAAATGAAGGGCATGAGATTGTCTTTGCCTTCCGCCGCCTTGCGCAAACCCGCCAGGCGCCGCTCAACCTCAGAGTTGGAGCGCTGCGCGCGCAACTTCCGCAGCTGTGCCGTCTGCCGCGTCGCGACCGTCTCATCAATCTGCAAAATGTCGATACCTTTTTCTTCCGCCACATAGTCATTCACGCCGACGATGATCTTTTCCTTGCGATCCACCGCCAACTGATACTTGTAAGACGCCTCCGCAATTTCCCGCTGCGGATAGGCGCGCTCGATCGCCGCGACCATCCCGCCCAGCGCGTCGATCTTCTTGATGTAATCCCACGCGCCGTGCTCTTCTTCGTTCGTCAGCGCCTCAACGAAATACGAGCCGCCCAATGGGTCCGCCGTATTCGTGACGCCGCTTTCGTGCGCGATGATCTGCTGCGTGCGCAGCGCCAGCGTCGCCGCAAATTCCGTCGGCAGCGCCCAAGCCTCGTCCAGTGAATTGGTGTGGAGCGATTGCGTTCCGCCCATCACCGCTGCTAGCGCCTGCAAGGCCGTACGTACCACGTTGTTGTAAGGCTGCTGCGCCGTCAACGAACATCCCGCCGTCTGCGTGTGAAAACGTAGCGCCCACGACCGCGGATTCTTCGCGCCAAATCGCTTGGTCATCGTCTTGTGCCAGATGCGCCGCGCCGCGCGATACTTCGCGATCTCCTCGAAAAAATCATTGTGAGCGTTGAAGAAGAAGGAAAGCCGTGGCGCAAACTCGTCCACGTCCATCCCGCGCCGGACGCCCCACTCCACATACTCGATCCCGTCGCGCAAAGTGAACGCCAGCTCCTGAATCGCTGTCGAGCCCGCTTCGCGAATGTGATATCCGCTGATCGAAATCGGGTTGAACTTCGGGGTTTCCTTCGCGCCGAATTCCAGCGTATCAATCACCAGCCGCATCGAAGGTTCGGGGGGATAAATGTATTCCTTCTGCGCAATATATTCCTTCAAAATGTCGTTCTGCAGCGTGCCGGAAATTTTCTTCCAGTCCGCGCCCTGGTTTTCCGCCACGGCCAAGTACATCGCCCAGATCACCGCTGCCGGCGAATTGATGGTCATCGAAGTCGTCACGTCCGCCAGCGGAATCTGGTCGAACAGGACTTCCATATCCGCCAGCGAACTGATGGCCACGCCACACTTCCCAACTTCGCCTTCGGACAGCGGGTGGTCCGCGTCGTAGCCCATTAACGTCGGCAAATCAAACGCCACCGAAAGTCCCGTCTGCCCCTGCGCCAGCAAATAACGGAATCGCGCGTTGGTGTCCTGTGCGGTGCCGAAACCCGCAAACTGCCGCATCGTCCACAAACGCCCGCGGTACATCGTTGAATGGATGCCACGCGTGTAAGGAGGCTGGCCCGGATAACCCAAATCCTTCTCCGGATTCCAGTCCGGCAAATCGGCCGGCGTGTACAGCCGCCGGATCGGATAACTGGAGACGGTCGTGAACTCATGCGCCCGCTCCGGCGATTTTTCCAGCGTCGGCGCCAAAGCGTTTTCCTCCCAGGCACGCTCCCCGGCGGAAACTTTGCGCTCCGGGTGGAGCATAGCCGCCGCGCGCGATTTCGTCGTCTTGCCGGCCTTCTCAATTATTTTGTGAGACATGAGGGAGGGCTCCTTCAAACTCGCGCTGGGGGAAAAACGCACACAGGACAGCACGTCCACACTTCATCTTAGGGCAAGGGAAGAGAAGCAGCAACAGCCAGAAATACGTGCAGTGCGTGCAGCAGGCCGCCGTCACCGAATGGGCAACCCCGGCAAGCACATCGCCGCAATCCAAGAAGCGTCGGCGGACGGCTCATCCTTCTCGATTTACTTCGCGCCAACCACTGTTCCAGGCTCCGGCGTCCCCGGAATCAACGGATCCCGCCTGGTCGCGCCGCGCATCGCATCCGCCACGGTGATGTGCTGCACTTCCAGCGTGCGCCCCATCGCCTGATTGAACAGCACCAGCGCCTCGGCCAGATTTGCCTGCGCGCGCAATGCCGTGCCCTGCGCCGCCGTCAAATCGCGCGACCGCAGCACCACTTGATACGACGTCGAAGACCCCAGCTGATATTTCTTTTGCTCGGCGTCCAAAGTCTGCTGCGCCAGATTCCGCGCCTTTTCCGCCGCAGCCACCTGCGAACGGTCCTGAGCCAACGCAATAATCGCGTTGCGGACGTTGATGACGATGGTGTTCTCCGTCTGCCGGTACTGCACCTGCAGTTGCCGCTCGTCGAACTGCGCTCGCGCGCTATCCGCCTGCGCCGAACGATTGCGCAGCGGCATCGTCAGAGTCAGCCCCGCCGCGTAGGTGGGGAATTGGTTCTCGAACACGTTAGTCAGCGCATTGCTCAACCCGCCGTGCGTCACAGCGGTCGTCGTAGCGGGCACGCCTGTGAACGCTTCGTTGCCATTTATTAGAATGGGAAGACCGTCCGCACCCACCAGCGGCGCCTGCGGATCGGCGACGAACGTCCCGTTAACTCCCGTCGTATTAAATCCTGTCCCATTCAGTCCTTGCGAAGTGTACTGAATGTAAGCGTTCAGCGACGGCAGCAACGCATTTCTGGTGACCTTCACTTCGATCTCCGCATTCTTGCGATTCAGATCCGCCTGGTACAGTTCAGGACGCTTCCTCCACGCTTCCTGTACCGCGTCCTGCAGCGGAATATTTTCCACGATGTCTGGAATGGTGATCGGAGTTGTCGGCACGATTTCGATTCCGGCGACGTCTTTGGCCAACAGGTTCTTGGCGATGTCGTTCAACAGAACGGTTTCCTGCTGCAATTTCGTGGTTTGCGCCACGATCAGATTTTGCTGGTCAGTAGCCAGCTGTGATTCCGCTGTCAACACGTCCAGCGGCGCCATGGTCCCGATTTCCAGCTGCTTCTTATTGTCCTCCCACAGCTTTTGCGATACACCCACTGCGGCTTCCTCCACCTTCACGTTCTGCCGGTCGTACACTAGCTCCCAGTAGTCGTTGGAAGTCTGTGTGACTACCGCGATCACCTGCTGCGCAAATAGCGAGTCGGCCGCTTTGATCGAGTTCTTCTGCTCGATGATGTAGCGCGTGTTCGGCAGGATCCCGAAGCCGTTCAGCAACGGCTGCGACAGAGTCGCGGTCAGTATCGGGCTGAACGCCGGGTTGAAAAACACATCTGGTTCGTTCGTCGCGGTGCGCGCGGTGTTTATAGTGACCTGTAGATTTGTGCCGGTGTGAAACCCCTCCGTGAAGCCGAAATTAACGGCTGACGAATTCTGGTTTACCACCAGGATGTTGGTACCGGTGCCCGTTCCGGAAATAAACGGGTTATTCACCGGCGTATTCGAATGGTACCAGTTGTAGCTCGCCGTAAGTACGGGATCAAAGGACACCGAGGGCGACGTGCCCAGCACCACTTGCTGCGTGCTGAGGCTCTGCGGAATGCCGCCCGCCTTCGCTTTGAGCAATTGGGTTTCGGCAATCCAGGGCTGGAATCGCGCGACGAAGATATTCAGATTATTTTCCAGCGCCAGCGAGATCGCGTCGTCCAGGCTCAACATCAGCTTGCCGTCCTGGATCAGCTGGTCCACCCGCGTGGAATTCGTCAGCATCGGCTCAGGAATATATCGCGGCGCGTAGGGCGAAAATATATTCGGGAAGATCGGTTTCCCCGTGGTGTAATCGGCACCCCGGCTCTCCTTCAAATCGCGCGCCGGCTCCGAGGCGGCCGATCCTGTTTGCGCCCCGGGCTGGCTGGCAGGTTGCGCTCCGGGCGCAGTCTGTCCCTGCTGCGCTTGGGCCGGGCTCTGGTTTTGGCCTTGCTGCGCCTGGGCGTACGCCGGTGACATTATCAGCGAAGCAGCCGTCAGGAGCGCCACCGCTACATGCCTTAGACTTCCGTTCATCGTGTTTTCCTCTCCAAAGTTCTTTCGTGAGCTTCGACACGCCTGTAACTTACTCAAACGCGCGAACAAGGGTGTTTGTTTCATTTTATGGATTCTCGATGCAACACTGCGGCCATGCATAACCGCTTGAATTTAGACGATTAAACGGGAAATAGTGAGCGTCAGGCGTTCATTTCCGGACAGTACCGTGCGTACCCGAACACGCGCTCCGCGGAGTTTAGCATCGCACCTTGCCCGTCGCAATCTTGGCCGGCAACGATTCAGATCCTCGTCGCACTCGGACGGCTCTGACCCACGTCGCGACCCCGTAGGGGCGGGTCTGAGACCCGCCCCTACAACTGCAGAAGAACCCAGCGTGATTACTTGCGGGTATTAGGAAGCCCGACGTCAACTCATGCAATCCCACCACGCACTCTGCGTGATCTGTGCGCTGCTACGTTAGCGACCTCTGTGTTAAATCTTTATACAGTTGTCTTGAATTCGTCAGCCGCGCGCGTTGACACTCAGCGCAACAACGAACTAACATGCCGGCGTTACCCGATGACTCGCGCCCTAAATCCGTACTCTTGCCTCGTTGCAAAGTGGCAATTGCCGGCTCACTGTTTTCTGCTTTTGCTCGCGCTTTGCCTCACTGCGCTGTCGGCAGCCGCGCAAGCGACGGATCTTCCCGTTAAGCCAAAGGGAGACGTCATTGATGTTCCTGCCAAACCCAGCGGCTACGTCAACGATTACGCCCGCGTCCTCAGTCCCACCGCACGCCGGCAACTTGAAGCGCTCTGCACCGAAGTAAACGACAAAGCCAAAGCCCAATTATTCGTCGTGACTGTGCCGTCTCTCGGCGACCGCAGCGTCGAAGATTATTCCTTCGACGTAGCGACTAAGTGGGGCGTCGGTCCGAAGCAGACATCGAGCGGTGTCCTGATATTCCTCGCAGTCAACGACCACAAATACTGGGTCCAGGTTGGATATGGCTTGGAACCGATCCTGCCCGACGGGAAAGTCGGCGGCTTCGGCCGCGAAGCGGTCCCGTATCTTCGTCAAGGAAATTACGATGCTGCCGTGAACCTGATGACCCGGCGCATCGCAGACGTCATCGCCCAAGACCGCGGTATCACGCTTAGCGGCGCAGCGCCTCCCGCTGCGCGCTCTCGCGGCTCAGGCCAAGGATCGGGGAACGGTCTGGCCGGCCTCTTCGTATTGGGTTTTGTCATTTTCATTTTGTACGCGATGATGAAGCGCGGTGGCGGTTCCGGACGCGGTCGTGGCGGCGGTAGCGGCTGGTGGATCGGGCCGATGATCGCCAGCGGGCTGGGCCGCGGCGGCTGGGGTGGAGGCGGATTCGGCGGCGGAGGTTTTGGCGGCGGTGGAGGCGGATTTGGCGGTGGAGGCGGAGGCTCGTTCGGAGGCGGCGGCGCGGGCGGAAGCTGGTAATAGATTGGGTCTGTAAGGGCGGGTCCCGCAACCGCGGGACCCGCCCGTCGTTAATGTCAATTCAGCAAAGGTCGCTTAATGGAAGCCAAGCTAACCGAACTCGTAACTCGTCTGAAAGCCGCAGCTGAGGCCAATCTGAAATCCATTGTGCTTTACGGCTCGGCGGTCACCGCCGAATTCCGTGTGGGGCATTCTGACCTGAACGTTCTCTGCGTGGTCGAACGCGCGGCTGCCGAAGATCTCGAGCATCTCCACGACGCTTCGGAATGGTGGGTACGCCAGGGCAATCCTCCGCCAGTTCTCTTCACTCTCGATGAACTGCATCGTTCCGCGGACATCTTCGCCATCGAGCTGCTGGATATCACCCGCCACCATCGCCTGCTCTTCGGTACGGATTACTTTGCTAATTTTGAAGTTCCACTGCGACTGCATCGCCTCCAGGTCGAACGCGAACTGCGCGCCGATTGGCTGCGCCTGCGCCAGGCGATCCTGGCCGCGCCTTTAAGCTTCAAAGCGCACCTGGCCATCATGTCGCAGTCCGTCTCCACTTTCTGCGCCCTATTTCGCCACGCGCTCTGGGCCTTGGGCCAACCCATGCCCGCCACCAAACGCGAAGCCGTAGCCGCCGTAGCGGCACTTACCGGCGCAGACCCCTCCGCCTTCCACGCCATGCTCGACGTGCGCGAAAAAAAACGCAAGCCCCGCGAGATAGACGTCGAGGCCTCCCTGCACGCCTACCTGGAATTCGTAGAAGTAGTGACCAACGAAGTTGACCGCCGCCTCGACGCGCTTTAAGCCGCGCCAGCCGCTGCGGGACAAACGAGTATCCGCGTCAGGTAGTTGTACTCGGTTGGGGGCGCTGCTTGCTGCGCCCCAGCCTGCCACGATTGAATCTTTAGCCGCTATCAGGGTTAATCTGCGTTCATCTGTGGTGCCTTTGACGTTCTCCTCCGTCCTGGCCTTGCCGCCCCGCTGCACGTTTCACCACTCTTGAAGTATGATGGCACCGCACCACATCCAAATCGGAGGCAGTCCATGAAAGCAGCCCTTGGCGTAATCGCCGTCATCCTCATCCTCGCGCTCCTCGTCGGCGGCACGTACGCTGGCCGCCGCAACGAGATGGTCCGCCTCAACGAGCAGATCAAATCCAACTGGGCGCAAGTGGACGTAGTCCTGCAACGCCGCGCGGACCTCATCCCCAATCTCGTAGCCACCGTCCAGGGTTTCGCCGCGCATGAACAAACCGTCTTCGACGATATCGCCAAAGCCCGCACCCAATACATGAACGCGCAAACCCCCGCCGACAAGATCGCCGCGAGCAACCAAATTGCTCCGCTGGTGCAGAAAATACTCCTTCTGAAAGAGGATTATCCCCAACTGAAATCCAACGAAAATTTCCTCCGCCTGCAAGATGAACTCGCCGGCACAGAAAATCGCATCGCCGTCGAGCGCAAGCGTTACAACGACTCCATTATGGAATACAACACCTACATCGGACTGTTCCCCAACAACATTTTCGCCGGATGGGCCGGATTCAAGCGCAACAACGACTACTTCCAGGCTCCCGAAGCGTCACGCGAAGTTCCCAAAGTCCAATTCCCAGCTGCGAAGCCCTGAGCTGAACGCCACGAATGCGCGCGAAGACGGATGAATTGCGTTTGTAAGTGCAGAAGAGTCTGTGTGAGCACGCAACCGTCTTGGTAGGTCGTGGCTTCAGCCACGACACAAACGGGGAAAAATTAGTGCGGCTTCGAACGCTGAAGTACCGGTCTCGCAGTTCTTGCACCAACTGTGGAGCCGGATCCTCTGGCTAGACCGAAGCCCTATTTTTTTTCTCGCTGGTCTGCGGAGTTTTGCCGGGGTGCCGCCGGCGCGCGCTTGCGTTCCGAGGATTCGCTCCAGTCCTCCGGCGGAAAGCCGATGCGCCAGAAAAGCGGCGAAGATTCGGTGAATTCCAATCCCACCTCGGTCTTGCTTCCCTTGTTCTCGCTGATGAACGCCACGTTGCAGGTCAGCTCTTCTACCGTCTTGGAATTGATGATGGAAACCTGTTGGCCGCGCGCCACAGGCGTAGCCAGCGCAACCAAGCATCCATTGGCGTTCACTGTGGTTGTCTTGGTTTCCTCTTCAAACGCTTTGCCTTTGCTCGTGCCGCGCACGATCACCGCCATCTGAATGTGAACGCGCTGGGTGCGCCGCAACTTGTTGTAATTCTGGCTCGCCGGACTCGGCGGCGGTTCTTTGCCGTTCGTCATCCAATTCTCCCCATTATTATGCACCCACCATAATACTGAGGGATGCAAGCCTCACAACCGGGCATATTCAAGCAAGGGGTGCCCAAAGCGAAACCTACACGTCCCGCGAACCCTCCGGCCCTAAGCCTGGCGGGGATGGCCGGGGCACGGCGCAGACGTCCCGCGCCTGCGGGATTACCGCGCCGCTTCCGCAAGGTTACTCTCTGATGAATCCCGCTCACCCGCCTTGACCCCTCCCGCCTTCCCGCGCTACGCTAACTCCAGCGATAGGGTCGTGTCCAGGAGGCTTCGCTTCCGCGAAACTGAATGAAACAAACTGTCCGGCTGGCAGGTGGCATCAACGAACTCTTCGGAACCCTCGACGAAAATCTTAAACTCTTCGAGTCCGCTCTTCACGTCACCACTCATCTGCGCGATCACGATCTTGAAATCGAAGGTTCGCAGCCCCAAGTGGAACGCGCCGCGCAAATCCTGGGCGAATACAATCAGCGCATCCGCGACGGCCGGATTCCAGACAGCTCGGAAGTGAAATCCCTGCTGCGCATCGCCACCGGCGCCACTGGCGAACCTGCCGCATCCATGCGCGGCGCATTTTCTCTCTCGAACACGCGCTCCCTCGGCAAGAAGACTATCACCCCCAAGAGCGCCAACCAAAAGCGCTACATGGAAGCCCTGGAAGCCTACGACATGGTCTTCGCCATCGGCCCCGGGGGCACCGGCAAGACCTATCTCGCCGTCGCCATGGCCGTCACTGCTTTGCTCTCCAAGCAAGTGAACCGCATCATTCTCGCGCGCCCCGCGGTCGAAGCCGGCGAACGTCTGGGTTTTCTTCCCGGCACGCTGCAGGAAAAAGTGGACCCCTACATGCGTCCGTTGTACGATGCGCTGCACGACTTGCTCGAAGCGGACAAGCTCGAAAGCTTCCTCGAGAAGGGAATTATCGAAGTCGCGCCGCTGGCTTTCATGCGCGGCCGCACTCTCAACGATTCCTTCGTAATCCTTGATGAAGCCCAGAACACCACCAGCGAGCAGATGAAAATGTTCCTCACTCGCCTGGGCTTCAATTCCAAAGCCGTGATCACCGGCGACGTCACCCAAATTGATTTGCCCGAATCGCGCCGCTCCGGCCTGATCGAAGCCATCGAAATCGTGGGCAAGATCGAAGGCATCTCGTTCAACTATTTTGACGAACGCGACGTCGTCCGCCACAATCTGGTGCAGCGTATCATCAAGGCCTACGACGAACACGCCGCCTCGCATCCCGGCCACAACGGTCGCGCGTCAGGCACGGGACGCGCCGGCCACGCTGGCCTGCAGAATCCGCGGGATTAATCTCGCGCGCATGATCCTCAATCAACAGCGTCGCGTTCGTGTTTCCATTTCCGGCCTGGAGAAATTCCTTGCCGCCGCTCGCAAGCGCCTGCGTCTGACGCCTCGCTCTCTCACCGTCGCGCTGGTTACCGACGCGCAGATCGCTCGCTGGAATCGCGCCTACCGTGGCAAAAATCGCCCAACAGATGTATTGTCCTTTCCAACAGATGGCTCGCAGGCAGAACCCGCCACCAGGCGAAAGCATCGTCAGCCGCGTCGTGCGCGCCCCACGCGCTCTTCGGCACCTAAGTCCGCGTCTGCGCGTGACTATCTCGGAGACATCGCCATCGCGCCCGCCGTGGCGCGCCGCAACGCTCTTCGCTTCGGCCGCGCCTTCGACTACGAAATGCGCGTTCTCATTCTTCACGGCATCCTGCACCTGCTGGGCTACGATCACGAAACCGACTCGGGTGAAATGGACCGCCGCGAAAATCGCCTGCGCCGCGAATTAGGATTGTTCTGACGATGCCGATTTTCCTCTATTCCATCGGCGTTTTGGCTCTCATCTCCGGCCTGGTGGTTTTCTCCTACCTCGACCGCGCCTATCGCGAGCTGGGCCGCGTTCACCACGGACGCATCCACCAGCATCTCGACACCTTTGAATCAGACGTCGAGCCACGCCTGCACATGGAGCGTCGCCGCGCCGCCCTCGGCTTCAGCCTCCTCGCGCGCTTCTGGCTTGTGTTTGTCGCCGCCATCACCGCGCGCGGCGTGCTCTTCTTCGTCCCCGGCACCCGCGAAGCCGCCGTCGAGATGATATTTTTCTTGGCCGCCGAGGTAGTCATCGCCATGCAATTTTTCCCGGCGCTGCTGCTGGCCCGCGCTCCGGGGAATTGGGTGCTGCCGCTCGTTCCCGTTGTGCGCATATTTCTCTTCATCATTTGGCCCGTGCAGGCCGTGCTCGAGCTGCTGATCTCCGTGTTGCATCTCTCCGAAGAATCCGAAGAAGCGCAGACTCCCGCAGCCGAGCAGCAGCTGGCTATCGAAGCGCTGGTGGACGCCGCCACCGAAGAGGGCATCATCGAGCAGGACGAAGCCCGCCTGATCGAGTCCGTCGTCGAATTCGGCGATAAGCGTGTCCGCGATGTGATGACCCCGCGCCCGGACGTCATCGCCGTTCGCGCCGACGCTTCGCTCGAAGAATTGCGCGACCTCGTCGTCGAAACAAAATTCTCGCGCCTGCCTGTTTTCGAGAAGTCTCTCGACGATATCGGCGGAATCGTCATGGCCCGCGACATGCTCGAAGTCCCCGACCGCGAAGCGGCGCAGCGCACCGTACGGGAACTGATGCGCCCCGCGCTCTTCGTCCCCGAAACAAAATTCGGCTCCGAGCTGCTGAAGGAAATGCAGCGCAAAAATCAGCAGATGGCCGTCGTGATTGACGAATACGGCCTGATGGCCGGCCTTGTCACCATCGAAGATTTGGTCGAGGAAATCGTCGGCGAAATCGGCGAAGAGGACCGCAGGCCCGCACCAGACGTCGTTCGTGAAGCCAGCGGCGCCCTGGTGATTCGCGGCAGCGTGCAGCTGGAAAAAGTCAGTGAACTCCTGGGCGTGCAACTCGACTCCGGCATGCAACATTCCGCCGCCACGACTATCGCGGGCCTGCTTAACAGTGTCGCCGGTCACGTCCCCCGCACCGGCGAGGTCATCGAAACCGACGGCGTGCGCTTCGAAGTAATCGAAGCCAACCAACGCAAAGTCCTGCGCGTCCGCGCCAAGCCCATCCCCAACACCGCAGCCTCCACCGCCGGCACCGTGTAAGGGTTTGGTTAGATAGGCGATCTCGCCTGTGCTCTTCGGATTTCTGACGATGCGACGAGTGTCCTCATCCCGAGGCCGACGCCTCTGCCTCAAGCCGGCCAAAGGAACTCTCCCGCCTTCACTTCTGCGCGTCGTCATCTGAGCGCAACGAAGGATCTCTCTTACCTTTCTCTGCGTCCTCAGCATCTCTGCGGTAAAGGTCCTCGCCGTTCTCAGACTTTTCTCCGGCTTTCTCTTTGCCCGCGGTGTTAAATCCTTTGACTTTCTCTACCGGGGCCGAGGGATTTCAATTTCCGGACCCACATCAAAATAAATCGGGCCCGCCACTGGCGAGCCCGACCCATCAATTCCAATCGTGTCGCTACGCAGCCGCAGCCTAGCTATGCCCCGCGGCCTTCGCAAAAAACGCCGCCGCCCGCTTGCCGATTTCCTCGGGCGCTACGTCCTCCACATGCGTTGCGATTCCCCACTGGTGCCCAAACGGATCCGTTACCTTGCCGTAGCGATCACCCCAGAATTGGTCCTCCAGCGCCATATCAACCTGCGCGCCGGCCGCCACTGCTCGCGTGAACACCTTGTCTGCATTCTCGACGTAAAGGAACAGGTAGATTTGCGGCGCTCCAGGAGTGACGGCCGCGGCCGGTCCCATTTCGTCATTTAGAAAAATAATCGAGTCTCCGATTTTCAATTCTGCGTGAGAGATTTTGCCATCGGGAGATGGCATGCGCATCAATTCTTTGGCGCCGAACACGTCCTTGTAAAAATCAATCGCGCGCGGGGCGTCTTTACACGTTAACGATGGATTAATCGAGTGATATCCCTCCGGAATTGCCTTTACGGGATTGGCCATGCAAGCCCTCCTTTTGTGCATCAGGAACATGCCGTGCAGTGTACAGCGCGGACCGTGGGCCCATCCGCGAGGTACGAGTCGCCGGGGACCGCAGAGGAGTCAGAGTCTACAACGATGGAAGCCGCAGTCAAGAATCCCTGGCAGGGCGCTGTGGAAAAGTTTTCGATGACGCGAATCAGGCGCTATGTCAATCCAGCCAAAACGATTATTCTGAAGTGTGATTGAAATTCCAGAAATACCGCCGCAGGACCCGCCGCAGGAGCCCCCGAAGGCCCGGGATCGGAAAGCCGCTCTTCGAGCCGCCATTCGATGGCTGCTCATCGGAGTGGCGCTTCTGTGGTCGCTTGCTGCGCTGATCCTTGTGGCTGTCCGGTGGATCGACCCACCGACCACCGCGGTACACACGGAGCGCCGCTTGCAGGCATGGATTCACAGCACGCCGTATCACGAACGATACGAATTCGTTCCGCTGAAACAAATCTCGCCCGATTTCCAGCATGCCGTCATCGCCGCAGAGGACGCGCGCTTCTATCAACACCATGGATTCGATTGGAACGCGATGGAAATCGCTGCTGAAGGCGATATGCAAGGCGGCCGCGTTCGCGGTGGGTCCACCCTTACCCAGCAACTGGTAAAAAATCTCTTCTTCGGCACCGGCCGCTCCATCCTTCGCAAGGGCGCCGAGTTCACACTTGTCCCGGTGGCCGAATTGGTACTCGGTAAGCAGCGCATTTTGGAGCTCTACCTTAACGTGGTCGAATGGGGCCCCGGGGTTTATGGCGCGGAGGCAGCGTGCCGTTACTACTACCGAAGCTCAGCCCGGAGTATCGACCGGCAACAAGCGGCCCAACTCGCCGCAATTCTGCCGCTACCGCTGAAGCGGCGCCCCGAACGCATGAATCGCTACAGCGCACTCATCCAGGAGCGGATGCGCCAAATGGGTTGGTGATCGAGCCCCACACCGCTGGTTCGCAACCTAGCCTTTGGTATCTGCAGCCTGAGGTTGCCACAATTCGATCGGATTTCCTTCAGGGTCATGCAGGCGGCCAAACCGGCCGTAGGGCGAAGACTCCGGGTCAACCTTGACCTCGATTCCCGCGGCTTTTAGCTGGGCCGCCATTTTGTCGAGATCCCGCACGCGAAAGTTCAGCATCCAAACCTTCTGAAGATCCCCGAAATACTTGCTGCTCTCTGGGAAGGGAGTGAAGGCCGTTGCTCCTGCCTCTTGTTGCCACGCGGTTTCCCCGTCGCTCGTTGGTATCGTCAAAATCCCTAGGTGTTGCTGGTACCAAAGCGACAACGCTTTTGGATCCTTGGCTCGAAAGAAGAATCCTCCGATTCCCGTCACCTTTTCCATTTCCGTTCCTCCAGCGATCCCATCACGAACAGCGTCCCCCGCAGGGGTAGCAGAGACCTTTGGTTGTATGAGTGTCTGCGCAGCGATGCCGAGTTGGTTCCGGTTCCAGAGCAAGCTCGACCCGAAAGCAAATGACAGGGTTCGAAGCAGTTGGCGTCTTAGGAAAAACATGCCACCCTCCGTCCGAGAACAGCGCGGCGCGAGCTACGATACCTGCGCAGATGGGGTTCTGTGAAGCGTAAAGATTGAAGTTCTGGTCGGCTTGTCGGTAACTCGGAGTTATCCAGAACAGGGTTATGGGAAGTTTGCGCCATATCCCATCGATTCGGACGACAAACGCCATAGTCGGAAAGTACGCCTCGCCCTATTTCCCGCATGCCTTTCCTCACCCCACCTCAAAGGCGTACAATTCTCGCATCCATGCCATTCAAATCCGGCTTCGTTGCGATTGTCGGCCGCCCCAACGCGGGCAAATCCACGCTCGTCAATACGCTCGTC
>Ga0210394_10000659_pt1 | contig 67475 bp, 57 predicted proteins | sample IncBWC12MmetaG_FD_160121 | JGI IMG/M metagenome (GOLD analysis project Ga0210394, IMG submission 160121) | Forest soil microbial communities from Barre Woods Harvard Forest LTER site, Petersham, Massachusetts, United States - Inc-BW-C-12-M | ecosystem: Environmental > Terrestrial > Soil >...
CCGGCTTGCCGTCCTATGCGGAACGGCGTGGTGGTGATGGCGACTTCCCGGCGAACACCATTCGGTTCTATAACAACAAGTCGTGCGGCACGTGGCATCGGTTTTAGTTGCTTTCTCGGGGGCCCAGCAAAGGGCCGGCTCGCCCAGGAGCGACCTCGCTGGCACCGCACATGGTAGGTAAACTTGCGTCCGAAGTAAATAGCTGCCGCCGATTTACTGCGCTTTTCCCCGGGGCCATACAGCTTCATGTAGGGTGCGGCTGTTGCCGTCGTTTCTCCGCCCATGTAGAATCCATTGCGGTTAGAAAAAACCTAGATTTCGTTCAAGGAAGGGCCCTTGCGCAGGGCTGCTTGGTGAATTTTTGCGGTCCAAGTTGCTGCAAACGAATCGGGAGACTTGATGATCAAAGCTGTTGCCGCCGCGGGGTTTATCGCGGCGCTTATGCTCGCTGCGCCTGCGGCCGAAAAAGAATGTGGCCGTGTTGAAGATGCCGGTCGGGTCATGAAAGAGATCATGAACATTCCGGACGACATTCCGAAGAGCGTTATCGGCAAGGCGGACTGCGTCGTGGTGCTTCCTTCGGTGGTGAAATTGGCGTTCGTGCTGGGCGCGAGCTACGGACGCGGTCTGATGACCTGCCGCAGCGGCCCCAATTTTAAGGGCCCTTGGGGCGCGCCGACGATGATGGCGCTGGAAGGCGGCAGTTTCGGCGTGCAGTTGGGCGGCCAGGCCACGGATTTTGTTCTGCTGCTGATGAATCAGCGCGCCGCCAGCAGCATTCTGACCAGCAAAGTGAAATTGGGCGCCGATGCTTCCGTTGCGGCAGGTCCGGTGGGCCGCAACGTTACGGCCGAAACCGATGTACGCATGCGCGCCGAAGTATTTTCCTACTCGCGCGCGCGCGGGCTTTTCGCGGGCATCTCGCTGGCAGGTTCCACACTGCGCCCGGACAATTACGCAAACACGATCTTGTACGGGAAACCCGTGGATTCGAAGGACGTGGTCCTGTTCGGCAAAGAGCCCGCGCCGGATTGCGCTCGGCTGTTGATCGCCACGCTGAACCAGAAATCACCCAAAAATCTTTCAGGGGATTAATGCTTGCGGCCTCTGCAGTGGCGTTCTACAGACCGCCGTCGGCGGTCGCCGCAGTAATCTTCTGCGTTGCCTTTGCCGCATCCGCCTACCCGGTCGCTTCGCAGGCCAATTCCGCCAGCGTCACTTCCTATCAACTTGACGTGGACGCCGCCCAACAGTGGGTGGACACCAAAATTGATCTGCGCGCCGGCGAAAAGCTGCGTCTCACGGCCACAGGAACCATCACCTACCCCGCGGACAAAAAACATCCCGATGGCCGAACGTTCGGCCCAGACGGGCTCGCGCGCGGCTTCGAGGATCTGATCCATGAATACGCCGTCAGCAATGCCGGACACGGCTCGCTGATCGGGCGCCTGGGCGACGACAATGTCGCGCAACCATTCGCAGTAGGCACGAGCACGGAGTATGAGGCGCCGGTAGCGGGCCCGCTGTTTCTGGGAATTAACCAGAGCTTGCGCGACGCTGAGGCCGCCGAGGGAAACTTTCGGGTGAAAATCGAAGTCCTCGATCCGGGTCTGAGCACCGCTGCGGCGATGGCTATTGGCGGGCCGCCGGAAACGCCGGTTCCCTCCATCACCGCCTCGCTTCTGCAGAAAATTCCGCGCCGGGTTTCCGATCCACACGGCAATCCTGGAGACATGGTCAACATCCTGCTCGTGGGCACGCCGGAGCAGGTGGTGCAAGTATTCGCGAGAGCCGGATGGGTGCGCGTGGACCGCTCCGTGCAAGACGCCGTGATGAACGCGGTAATCGATTCGCTCGAAAAAAAAGACTACCTCACGATGCCGATGAGCACGCTGTACCTGTTCGATCACCCACAAGATTATGGCTTCGCACACGCCGAACCGGTGCGCGTGGCGATGTCACGCAATCACCTCCGCGTGTGGAAATCGCCGTATGTGGTGGATGGCCGCCCGCTGTGGTGCGTCGCGGCCACGCACGACATCGGGTTCGAGCGCGATGAGCGCAACAATAAAGTGACGCACAAGATCGACCCGGCGATTGACGGCGAACGCGAGTATGTCAACGACACTCTCTCGCGCACCGGTCTGGTCACACGGCGCACCCACGTCGCCCTCGCCGATCCCGTCACCACAGCCAGCACCGCAACTGGCGGCAGCTTCCACTCCGACGGCCGCATCCTAGTCCTAGTGCTAAGAAACGATGAAACCGCCAGCAGCAAATAGCACGCGGTGGATCGTCCTACCGCGCGACTCTCGCTAAGATTCCAATAGTCCCGGGTCACCAAACGCTCACCAAAGGCTCACCAAAGGCATTGCCTCGGCGCATGGTTTCGCCTATGATGGTGGCCCCGCCCTCAAGGAACCCCTATGAGCGGGCAATTTTCCAGTTTTTTTGATCTGCGTGACAACCCCTTCCGCGCCAACCCAGACCCCCGCTATTTGTTCCTCACCCGGCAGACCAAAGAAACCCTGGACCAGATCATCGAAGGAATTCGCGGACGCAAAGGTTTGCTGTTGCTTACCGGCGAAGTCGGCACGGGCAAGACCGTCTTGCTCAATCGCCTGATGGAGTGGCTCGAGCAAGAGCGCATCCCCAAAGCATTCATTTTCAATTCGCATTTGAAAGCCAGCGAAGTGCTCGAATTGATCCTGGCGGATTTTGGAATTCCCTTCAACGCGAACCGCGGAACACCGCTGGCGCACCTCCTGAGTTGGCTGCAGGACCGCAGCTGCGCGGGCCAGACCCCGGTATTGTTCGTTGACGAAGCGCAAGGGCTCACGCTGCGTACGCTCGAAGAGCTTCGTATGCTTTTGAATCTTGAGACCAGCCAGGGCAGCCTGTTGCAGATAGTCCTCTGCGGCCAGCCGGAATTCGAAGAAACGTTGAAACGTCCCGAGCTGCGTCAACTGCGCCAGCGCATCGCGCTGCGTTGCCGTACCGCGGCGCTGACGCTCGAGGAAACTCAGGATTATATCGATGCACGCCTGCGCGTCGCGGGCGGCTCGGGTGCCGCGGTCTTCCACCCGGAAGCTGTGCAGGCGTTGTCGTATTATTCGCGCGGACTCCCGCGCGTGCTCAATGCGCTATGCGAGCAGTCCCTAATGCGAGCCGCGCGCGAGAAAATCCGCCCCGTGCCCGGACGCATGATCGGTGAAGCCGCCCACGAACTTCACTATGACGAGATCAGGCCGTACGCTCCGCGTCCCGCTTCCGATGACGCAGTCTTTTCTGGCGTGTTTGAACAGCCGCTGGGTTTTGCAGGAACTCCGGAATTTTTCACAGCAACCGCTCCGTTCAGCCAAGGCGTGCCGCTCGACGCCACAGCGCCCGGTATCACGAGCCCGGAGCCGAATCGTCTCGCTGCGGCCGCCGCTGCGGGCGGATCCCCGCTCGCGCCGAGCACTCGATTTGACGCTCGCATACTACCTCGTGATCCTGGCCTCGCCGCGCCACGAATTTTGCAAGCCCCCATCGCGTTTCCTTCGCCGACTCAACGGCAATCGCCGTCATATCTGGCGTCAGAGGAATTTATCGGCCGTCTCGCTTCGGCGTCTAAAACTGACGCTGCGATCGAACGGCGCATCGTTGAACGCACGGTCACCCCGGGCGTCATTGCGCCTCCTGCCGCCGTGCCGCGGAAAGCAGCGAGCCAAGAAAATAATTTCCGCAATCACTGGAGAGACCAATATCTCGTCGCGACGAATAGCCTAAAATCTGTGCTGTCTGCGATCGCGACGGCATCGCGAATTTGTATGGCGCAATTGCAAACGCACGCCGTCTCATTGTTCAAGTCTCTCGCCGGGCGTTTGCAGGTGTGGCGAAATAGAAGATGGAACGAAATCAAGATCGACTTCAAGTGGAGTGAATTCGCATCATCATGCCTGCGATGGTTGCGCGCGCCGTCCCGTGCAACGCGCCGCGACGCATCGCCAAACTCGCATGGGCCTGCGCCAGAGACCGAGTCGTCCGCGCGCATTCCGGCAACACCGCCTCTCCGGAGTCATCCGCGGCCTCGTCCAAGCCGCTCGCAGTTCATTCGCGGCCTCGAAGCCGCCCCGCGTGTCACCACGTCCATCTTGCAGTGGCTCCACGAGCCGAGCCACTCGCTGCGCGAACGCAAGTCGCCTCATGCTTCCGATACCCAATTGCCTTGATGCCATACAAAGCTAGGAATTCCCAGCAGCCGCGCAATTCCGCAGCTGGGTCCGGGCCACGTTGACGTCTCTGCGACCACGACCTATGATGGCGCGATTCTCTTACCGAGGAGACGCCTTGTGAATTTCAGCGGACTCGCGTTGCTGCTCGTTTTTTCGATCACCGTGTTGGCCGCTTCGGATTCCCCGGACGCGCGCGAAATCACTGACCCGAAATCCGTCGCCTCGCTACCCGCGCTGGGAGCGGTGCCTATTCCCGTGGACGATCTTTTCTACACGCGCTCCGTCGGAGGCGGCGCCTGGTCACCGGACGGAAAGCAAGTCGTCTTCAGCACCAACCTTACCGGCCGAAACAATTTGTGGAAAGTAAGCGCCGCGGGCGGCTGGCCGATTCAGCTTAGCCAATCCGACGATCGCCAGTCCGGCGCGACATGGTCTCCCGATGGAAAATGGATCGTCTTTCAATCCGATCAAGGCGGCGGCGAAATTTATGATCTTTTCGCGATTCCCAGCGACGGCGGCGAGGTCGTGAACCTGACCAACACGCCCGAAATTTCCGAAACCAGCGCGGTGTGGTCGCGCGACGGCAAGACGATCGCATTCGCCTACAAACCCAAGACCGCTTCGGCCACCGATATTGCCGTTCTCGACTGGAAAACGCGCGCGGTGCGCAATCTGACGCAGGAAAAAACAGCGAACCATCTGTGGAGCAACGCCATCTGGAGCCCGGACGGAAAATTCATTTACGCCACGCGCTTCAACGCCGGCTTCACCGATTCGGACGCCTACCGCATTGATGCCGCCACCGGCGCGCCGGAAAATCTGTCACCGCACGAAGGCGATCACCGCACCATGGCCTCCGCCGTTTCGCCCGATGGCGGCACGCTGCTGGTCGCTTCGGATCGCCCCGGCGGCTACAGCAACGTCGCCGAAATCGATATCGCAACCAAGCAACTCACCTGGGTGACCGACCTGAAGTGGGAAGCGAACGCGGGAGACTTTTCGCCCGACGGCAAACAATTTACCTACGAAGTAAACGCAGACGGCCGCAGCGACGGCTACCTCGCCGACAGCTCGACGCGACACGGCGCTAAAATCAATTTGCCCGCGGGGCTCAACAGCTACGCCGGAAATCCTTCGCCGTTCGCGCACATCGGCGCGCGCCTGCTGGTTTCGCACCAAAGCTCGACGCAGCCTGGTGATTTGTGGGTTTACGACAACGCGCAGCGCTCGGCGCGCCAACTTACTTTTTCCGCCATCGCCAGCCTCACCGCCGCGAAAATTCCGCCTTCGCAGCTGGTACATTATAAAAGTTTCGACGGAAAAATTATCAGCGCCTTCGTCTGGGTGCCATTCAATTTGAAGCGCGACAGCTCGAATCCCGCGATCGTGCTGCCGCACGGCGGCCCCACCGGCCAGACCACCGATTATTTCAACCGCACCGTCGTGGCTCTCGCAACGCGCGGATATATCTGCATCGCGCCCAATGTGCGCGGCTCTACCGGTTACGGCATGGATTTTCAGCAGGCCAACGTGAAAGACCTCGGCGGCGGCGACTTGCAAGATGAAATCTACGGCGTGAAATTCCTCGAAGCCACAGGCTACGTGGATTCCAAAAAAGTCGGAATCACCGGCGGCTCCTATGGCGGCTATATGACTCTGATGGCCATCGGCAAGGCGCCGGATATTTGGGCCGCAGCCGTGGAGGAATACGGCATCATCAACTGGCTCACGATGCTGCAGCACGAAGACCCTTTCCTGCAGCAATACGAAAAATCCCTGCTCGGCGATCCGGAAAAAGATCGTGCGATTTACGACGCTGATTCTCCGCTCACCTATATAAAAAACGCCAAAGCGCCGCTGCTGGTGTTGCAAGGCGACAACGACATCCGCGTGCCCAAGGAAGAAGCAGAGCAGGTAGTGAAAACCCTGCACGATTCCGGCAAGACCGTGGACGCGCATTACTACTCGAACGAAGGCCACGGCTTCGCCAAACGCGAAAATCAAATTGACGCGATTCGCCGCACCATTGATTGGTTTGACCGCTATCTAAAGGGCGCGAAGTAGCGTACGAGCAAGGGAGAAGCTTCCGGCGGTTCTGCAGTTTGCGGGAAAAGCAGATCCCTCGCTGCGCTCCCTTCCCGCGTCAGGGCAAACGGGAGGACGCTCGAACTTTGCCTCGGCAAAATCACGGAAAGCGAAAATTCTTGCGTCGGAAGAATTTGAATCCATTACTGGCAATTGAGCGCGCCGGCAGAAGTGGCGAGCGAGTAGCGCGAAGCAATAATTTCCTCACTCCAGCGAAGTGAACTCCCCACGGCGCGCCACGAATTCCACTTCGCCCTCGGCCACCATGCGCAGAATCTCGGACTGCCGTTCAGCAGCGGCAATCAGAACCGCCGCAGCTGTTTTCGTCAATTGGCGCAGCACTTCAGGCAGCGGAGCGCCCTGGAGAAATCCGTCATCGAGCAGAATCGCGCACGGTGAATCCTGCGCCATGCGCTCGATTGAGGCCGGCAAACTCGCGGCAACGGAGACCGCGCCAACGTGAGCGCAGAGCTTGAGTTCACGCGTAAGCTGATCTGCGAGCCCGGCATCGGCAACGCACAGCAGCGCGCCTCGCGCAGCCAGCATCTCTTTACCTTCAGTGGGCATTCGCATGGCGCTGCAGTTCGGTCTCATATTTCCCGGCCCCTTCCTGGACGGGAAATCTACAAGCGCTGCTCGACTTCGCGGCCGCGCTGCAACCGACTGTCTCTGATATCGGGCGCTCCGCTGTGAATACCGTTCCTACCACCATGGTATTCGGTCCCCTTTTCCGTTTTCGTTCTCGACATCATTTGCAACACAAGCACCAAATGGGAACGATTCCGGATCTGCCCGATCTAACAGTGTTTAATCGTAGATTCGGCGAAGAGTGAGGCGCAGAGTGTAGGGTCGAATTGGAATAATTAACAAGTCCGTAATAGTACGCAGGCGAATAAGTCTATTTTCTCGTAGGTCGTGCAACGTCGGGACCGCAGAAGTGGCAACGAGGGAGAATTGCGACAACTGGCTTACAACTGGCGGCGCATCCCGGTCGTCTTGGGACCGTTACCGCCCCTTCAATGCTCATCCAATTCGTGTTCAGTGGCCGCCCGTCGCGCTCGTCGCGCCGGTGGCGAACGATTTCGGCGCCGAATCGCCGGATAAATCTAGAACGTATAACCCGTCGTTCGCTGAGCCGGCGTAAATTCGTTCCGCCGCGCCGACCGCCGCCAGCACGGGGAACTGGCCCTGGCTGGCGCGTGCAGTGCCAACCGTTGTGCCGAGCGATGCCGGGTGCTTCACGCGCGTCCACGTCGCGCCTTCGTCTCGCGAAATGTACAAACCGGCCGCTTGCACCGAGACCAGCCAGAAATCCGGCCGCGTCAGCAAGCTATCCGCCACGCCGCCCGGGAGCCCAGCCTGCGCCTTGGCCCAGGTATTTCCGGCGTCGCGTGAAATGTACAAACCAGAGCGCGCTACCGCGAGCAATAGATTGTTGCGCGCCCACTCGAGCCGTATCGCGCCGCCCGATTCGAGGGGTAGGTCGTGCCAGGTCCACGTGCTTCCAGCATCTTCCGAGAAAATCATCCCGCCCGAGCAGACCAGCCGGATCTGCCGTCCGTCATTTGAGGCTCGCACCGAACCAACCCGCAATTCGCCCGGCCCGAACGGCAACTCCGTCCACGACCTGCCGGAATCACGCGACACGAAAAGCCCCTGCTCGGTAGCGGCGAACCAATCCGAGTCGCCGAAAAACATGTCATTCACGACCGGCCGAAAAGCGCGAAGTTCGCCCTTGGCGCGCGGGGAATCGCTCACCGGATCCGGAGTCGCAAAATCCGAGACGACTCCTATGTGCGCCCAACTGTTTCGCCGCGCATCGAATTGCGCGAAGCCTCCGGAAGCGAGCGTAGCCCACCAGCCTACTGGCGATGAAAAAATCTGCCGCACCGTGTCCCCGTTGAGTCCCACGCTCATCGGCAACCAGGTCTTGCCGCCATCTGCGGTCATCACCAGTGCATCCGGTGCGTTCTGCAGAACCGCAGCCGCACGCTGCGGGTCCTGCAGGTCCACAGCGAGCGAAACGATGCGGTGATGATGGAAGCCCTCGTTCGAGGCGTGGAAACTCGCGCCGCCATCATCGCTCGCGAGTACGCCGTGCCGTTCCGTTCCCAGCAGCACACGCGATTCGCCGTCACGATCGCGCGGCAGAATCAGTATCGAATTAATCACCCAGCTCCGCGGCGAAACCCGCCGCCAGGACGCTCCGCCATCCGCGCTCTTCCACAGCCCCTCGGTCGTCCCGGCGTACAAGATCGCCGGGCGCGCCGCGTCCTGACGAATTACCGGCGTCCGCCGCGAAGAATACGGGATGCCTTCAAGTTTCTCCCAAGCCACGCCGGCATCGTCACTGCGGTAAATCCCCGTACAAGCGCTGCCAAAAATGCGCCGCGGGTTCTCTGCGTCCGTCACCAGGCTAAGCACGTCGGAATCGTCAATCATCCCCGTGTGGATCGGAGCCCAATGCTCTCCGCCATCAGTGGTCTTCCACGGCAGATGAAACGTTCCGGCGTAGATTACCAGCGGATCGCGCGGATCAATCGCCAGCGAATCAAAATTTCGCAGCTCGGTATCGCCGGCAGGCGTCACCCGCCGCCAGGTCTCGCCCGAATCGCGCGTCAAAAAAACTCCGTCCAGCGCGCCAGCCACGAGTATCGCTGGATCTGACGCAGCCTGCGACAGCGCCCGCACCGCGTGGCCCGCAAGCCCGGAAACACGCCACGATTGGCCGCCGTCACTGCTCAGAAAAACTCCGCCGCCTTCACCCGCTGCCTCGCGCGTCCAAGTCGCCGCATACAACCGCGCTGAATCGCGCGGGTCCACGATAATCGCTCTCACCACTGCATTTTGATTTTCCCCCGCGACTCCGAGCGGTTCCCAATCGGCCCCGGAATCGTGCGATTTGAAAATGGCGCCGTCAACAGTGCCCAAATACAGCACGCCTGGATGCGCAGGATCGCTCGCCAGCGCGCGCACGTCACCGCCCGCCGGGCCCATGGCCTGCCACACCTGCGCCTGCAACGGCGGCGCGCCAACACACGCACACACGCACGCGCACGCCAAGCCACAAAGCAAAATGGGAAACCACCGGAGAGGTCGGTTACGCGAAGTCATGTTCGATACCGGTCGTGTACGCCCGGCAAAAGATCAGCGGCGGAATTAGCGCGAAGTCCTGAATCGTTTTCGATCCGAAGCACCGGGCCGCGCCAACTCTGGCGGAGCGCAGCAGCGCGCTGCATCCTGGGCGAGACTTCTTTAAGATACTGCTCGCCGAAATCCCACCGCCCGCGATGGCCGCAGGACGTCTTGCTGCTTCCTTTCTCCCTCAGAACCTGCAATTAATAGGATGCGCCATCCGGAACAAAGATGACATCCACTCGCCGGTTTTCCTTGCCCGCGCCCGCCTGCCCTGCCGCGGTGCGTATTTCCACGCGCGTGGCGTCCACGCCCTTCTCGTCCTGCAAATATTTCTGACCGCTCGCCGCGCGTTCGTTGGCCAATTTTGCAGCCCGCGCTTCGTGCGGATCCGCGTAACCCACCAGCACCACCTTCGACCGCGGATCGCTCTGCAAACGCACCGCAACGTCGTCCAGATTGCGTTTGCATACGTTGTCCGCACCGGCACTGCTCGGAGCGAAATCGCAAGCGCTCACCTTGCTCGCTTGCGGCGGAGGCGGTGGCGCCTGCACCGTAACTGCCGCGGTGCAATCGCACGCGCTGTGCAATTCATTTTCCGCGCGCCCAGTCACAGTGTAAGTTCCCGGATCGAGGCCCGATGTATCGAATTGCACAATCGAGCCGCTGCCGATGACACGCCCGCCGTTGGCCTGCCAAGTGAATCGGATGGCCGTCCCCGACGCATCGTTCACATTCGCGGTGATCTCCGCGCGTTCCCCGGCCAGCACCGTCGAACGATCCGCGGTGCAAGTCATGGTTGGCGGCGGAGGCGCCGGTTTCGGTTGCACGGTCACGTTCGCCGAGCAGCTCGCACTTTTGCCTGCGCCGTTATCCACGCGCGACGTCAGCGTGTAGCTGCCCGCGCCAACGCCGGTGGAATTCCAGCGGACGTACGGTCCCGATCCATCAATCGAGCCGCCCGTCGCGGTCCACTGATAGGTCAACGGAAAGCCATTCGCATCCGTGGCGCTAACATTCGCCGTAATGTAATCCTCCGAACCTTCTTTCACGGCAGCCTTGTCCACCGCGCACGATGCCGTCACCACATCCGGGGGCAGCGGCTTCGCCGGCCAGTGCGCCACGCCCACCTTAATAATGAATCCGTTGCGGTCGCGATGATTCGATAGGTCCAGCGAATACCGGTAGCCCATGTCCATTGCCGCCCACTTCCAGGCGTATAGCCGGAAACCAATTATATTGTCCACAGGATCGCGCGCGCCAAACGTGGTGTTCTGAATTCCTTTGCCGATATAAACCGTGCCGTCGTACTCCGTCATGATCTGAAACCGCTTCGTCGGAAATATCAAAAGCCCCGCGCCCACCTGCATCTGATCCGCAAGGTTCAGTACCACGGTTTCGGGCACGCCGCCGATCGTCTCCGTGTAGCTGGAATTGCGTGTGAACCGGTAAGCCCAGTTCGCCGTCGCGGTAATCCCTCCGTGAAAAAATGTCTTGCTGGCCTCCAGCCCCACTCCATAATTGAACTTTCCGTATTGCACCTGATTCGCCAGCAGGTCCGTCAGTCCAGTTTTCGTCGGAAGATAGAAATCGTTGCGAATGGAAAGGCTGATCGGCTTACCCCGCCGTTCCGACAGCAACCCGATTTTGAATCCCAGATCCATTTCGCCGACGCCGCTGCCGTTGTGCGATGCAAACGGCGCATCCTCCACATACGCGGGCGGAAAACCGGTGGAAGGAATGATCGAGTTGTAAATCGTGTTCTGGAATTGCGGATTCGCGGCGTTCACCGGCGCCAGGCTCAGAAGACTCGGCGCTCCGACGTGAATGTAATCGTACGAGTTGATCTGAAAAAATATCGAGAACCAGTTGTTGACGCCGTAGCCCACCGAGGGAGCCAACTGCAGCGAGGTAATGTCTCCCGGCATGCGCGAAAACTTATTCAATCCCACGCCCAGAGACCAGCCGTGCTTGGGGAGCGTCTCGCCGGTTTCCAGCGTGAACAATCCCGGATTGCCGTCCAGCGCAGGCATCGGCGTGAAATTCGGAAGCTCGGAATCTTCATTCGCGGCCGCAGCCGCGTTCGATTTAGCGGCCCCGGAATTGGGCTTGGGCAGCGCCGAAGACGATGGCACTGGCGACGACGGTGGCGCGGGCAATGTTACCGCAACTGGGGAACTCGCCGCAGTTGTGCCCGCCTCGGACGCGCCGCTCGCGTGCCCAGAATCTGCCGAAGCTACCGCAGTCTTCGCGGTTGCGTCGCTCGGGGACGACGCACTTGCCGTCGTCTTCGCGCCTGCGCTCGCGGACCCATCCGCCGCACGGGGCTTGTTGTCGTCGGCGACGGCCGCCGCCACAACCAAAAAGACAGCTACAAGCAAGATCGCGGCACGTTCTGGCACTTTCAAAGTACGCCTCCTCAGCACAGCTACCGCCCCGTGGCACCGCGCCGACGATAGCGTCCCCGTTTTCCCCCGCAGGCGACGCGATGAAAAAAAGCACAGGACTCGAATGGGGGCCGAAAAAGGGAGTATCGAGCGTGTCCTACCAGAACCCGTGAAACTGGCGGGATTATAATTCACGCCCGCCCGTTCCTGTACAGTTTTTTCTCAATCTTCGCCCGGCGCCGCTTCCGGGCCCTAAGTCGGCGCTAGTGTTCAGAATCCCGATCTCACCGCGCGCGCTCTAAGGTTTTGAATTTGTAGTGGCCAGCTTTAGCTGGGCGCGTTTGACTTTCCTGCTGTAGCACCGCACTTTGGCGCGCCATCGGTCCTGCGGCTAGCACCAATGGCGATCTCTCTGTGCGGGACCGCCGCTACGAAGGTCACGCATTTTTCGACAAACTGAAAACCCACGCTCGCGTCGCCGCGCGAGATTTGCTATATTCACGTTAAGAAGTACCCGCTTTCGCCTCCAGCTGAAAGCGCCAAACCAAAATTTGGAGGAGTTTATGACACGCTGGAGGATTTCCGTATTCACGTCTGTCCTATTGGTGTTCTCAGGCGTAGTAGCCCAAACCCGAGCGCAATCGCAGGATCCCGCTTCTCAAGCTCAAGACGCGCCACCCGACGCCGCCGCTCGCGGCACCCGTTTCCTGATTTCTCTGCACACCAGTATCTCTACCAAAGAAGACAAAGCGGGCAAGCAATTCCTCGCATGCACGCTCGAGCCAATCGCCACGACCGAAGGCGCCACGTTGCCCGCCGGTGCCCAAATCCGCGGTCACATTGACAAAATTCAGCCCGCCGGAAAGGTCGGTCGCGCGCGTCTGTGGCTCACGTTCGATGAAATCCAGGATTCCACAGGCTGGATCCCTCTGGTAGCCGACTTGATTGATGCTCCAGGCGTTCATTCCATTCGCGTGCTCTACGATCATGAAGGCGAAATCCGCGCCTCCGCCACCAAACAGGAAGACGCCGCCTTCGCCGCCGCCGAAGCCGCATTCGTCGGCGCGGAACCGGGAATTGCAGCCAAGAACAAACAAGACGCGGCCGTGGGCGCGGCCATCGCCGCCGCCACCGCATTCATGATCACCTCTGGCCTCGGCCAGGAACTCACCTTGCCGCAAAATATGAAGCTCGAACTGGTTCTCGAGCGGCCCTTGCATCTCGGCAGAACTTAGGCACTCCAGAAGTCCTGGACAACACGCCACCGCTCGTTACTCAGGCACAATTGCGCCTCAACTGAATTGCCCGTCGTGAGTTGCTCACGTGCGAAATTAAAATTGCGCAAGAGTCGGCGGCTTGCCGCACTTCAGCAAAGGCTCGACGAGAATTCAACGTTCGCGTAAACCAGTGGCTCTCCTCGTGTGCGATCGTTTTGCCTGCCTGGGAGGGCCAAATAGGTGAAAAAAAAATTCATTCCAATGGCGATTATTGTCGCCGTCGCAGCGGCGTTGGCAGCCGGCACACTCGTTCGCAAAGTAGCCGCCAATGACGACCACCATGATCGTTTTGAATTCCAATCCGATACTCTGGTACTCAGCCGCAGCGTCTATGTGGGAACGGCTTCGACTGTGGCGATTGGCGAGACATTGCCCCTCGGATGCGCAGGCGGGCCAAACGGCAGCACAACCGTGAACGTGCCAACCACGTCTACTGGCACCGCGACACCGGTGACGGTCACGTGCGGGATCGCAACCGACAACGGCGAAGCCCCGAACCTATTCGACTCGCACAACGTCTGGAACAATTCCGGCTCCGACGGCAGCGTCGGCGTATTGCCTACGGGTTACGCAGCCGAGCTTGCCAAGGTGCCGATTACGATTTTGCCGGGATTGCCGACTACAGTCGGAAGCACTTCCACGGCGTTTCCGTTCGGTCTGTGGTTCGCGGATGCCAACACCTTGTACGTTTGCGGCGAGGGCGCCGGCACGTTGGTAACGCCCCCAGTCAATGGCAACGTCGCGGGCGCGCAAGGTTTGGCCACCGCCGGCCTCCAGAAATGGAGCCTGGTCAACGGAACATGGACCGTGCTCTACGTTCTGCAAGATGGCCCGGACATCGGCGTGCCGTACACGGTCCGGAATTATCCTGCCGCGATCGACCCCGCAACGGGCGACTGCCGCAACATCACCGGGCGGCACAACCATGACGGCACTGTGACGATCGACGCCATCACTTCCGCGATCAGCGCGAACGGCGACACCGGCGCTGATCCAAACAAACAGGTGAAAGTCACCGACGTCCCGTCAGCCACCACCCTACCGACAGGCAACCGCCCGTGGGGTAATTCGTTGGCCATTGCGACACCCTGCGTTCGGCAGAGGCGGGCGAAGTGTTCCGTGGAGTGGCTTTCGCACCCCAAGACCGCGACGGCGGCGACGATGACGACCGCTAGCGCGGCCATAATCCTCGGCTCGGCCGTGCCAATTCGATAAACGCCGCGTCCCTGGTCCGGGCGAATCATCGGTTCGCCCGGATCATTTTTCTTCGCGAGCTACAAGCGCGACCAATTAGAAAAGCATTTACGCACCGTACGCCGCGGCTGCGCCGCTGGCGCCTCCCGCTGACCCGCTCCCTTGGATTTCCGCTGGACTGCTGGTAGATTCAAAGTTCCGATGACCACCCCGATTCCCAACCAACAACGCATTCTGATCGTTGAAGATGAAGACAATGCCCGCAAAGGCTACGAAGCCCTGCTGCGCAAATGGAATTGGGAAACTCTCGGCGTGGGCAGCGGTGAAGAAGCTCTCGCCAAATTTCAAGAATTCCAACCCAGCCTAATTCTGGCGGACGTCGAGCTACCCGGCATGAACGGGCTCGACCTGTTGAAGCAGCTGGGCGACGATATTCTACGCATTCCGGTCATCATTATCACCGGCCGCGGCAGCGACGAACGCGTCGTCCAGGCCATCGAAGCAGGCGCCTACTGGTACATCGAAAAACCTCTCAAGCCACCCGTGCTGCGTGCGCTGCTTGAACGCGCGCTAGGCCACGTGCGAAACCAGCAAGCCGTGGTGGCCTTGACGCGCGACCTACGCGCCGCCGGAAAACTCGGGACTCTCGTCGGCACATCCGTGCCAATGCAGGATGTGATGCGTCAGGTCGAGATTGCCGCGCCATCCACGGCCTCCGTGCTCATCACCGGCGAAACCGGCTCGGGAAAAGAAATGGTCGCGCGCTCGATTCACATGCTGTCGCCGCGCGCCGACCGCCCCTTTGTCGCCATCAATTGCTCGGCCATCCCTGAATCGCTGATGGAAAGCGAAATTTTCGGCCACGAGAAAGGCGCGTTCACCGGCGCGGCCGAACGCCGCATCGGCTGCTTCGAGCTGGCTGACGGCGGCACGCTGCTGCTCGACGAAATCGGCGAGATGCCCGCGCAAACTCAAGCCAAATTGCTGCGCGTGCTGGAAGATCACAAAGTCCGCCGCCTGGGCAGCAAAGTGGAAACGCCCGTGGACGTGCGCGTGGTGGCCGCCACCAACAAAAATCCGGAACAAGCCGTTGCCGATGGACATTTGCGCCAGGATCTTTATTTCCGCCTGAACGTCTTCAACATCCATCTCCCTCCGCTGCGGGAGCATAAAGAGGATTTGCCGCTTTTAGTGGATCACCTGCTCGCCGACATTTCCGCCAAACACGAAAAAAAAGTCGCCGGCGTGGGCGCCGACGTCATGGAGCTCTTCAGGTCCTATCCGTGGCCCGGAAACGTCCGCGAGCTGCGCAACGTGCTCGAGCGTTCCGCCATCGCTTCTGACCGCGGCACGGTTGCGCGCCAGCATCTGCCCGCCGAATTTGGACGCGTCACCGCCATGACCACTTCCGGTCTGGGCGGCCTGCGCTTCCCCATCGGCACCACGGTAGACGCCGTCGAGCGCGAGCTGATCCTGCAGACCCTCGGCGCCACCAGCCAGAATAAGACGCGCGCTGCCGAACTTCTCGGCATCAGCCTGAAAACACTGCACAACAAATTAAAAGAATACGAGGCGGGGCGGAAAAATGCGTCTCAGCCTGAAAACTAAATTCACGCTGGCGACTTCCCTGCTGGTCCTGGCGGTCGTCACCACCGTTTCGGGTCTGTACATCGCGCGCCTCACGCGCCAGACGCTGCGCCAGGCCGATGACCGCGCACGCTTCGTCGCGCGGCAAATCTATCTCGCCTGCCAGAATTCCCTGACGGACGCCGCAGCCCGCGGCGAATCTCCGGCTTCCTCCAGTCCGGCGGATTTGCGCGCCTACGTGCAACGCGCTCTCGACAATAGCAGCACTCTGAATTCCGTGATGGAATCGGCCATCGGATATTCGCCCACGATCTACGAAATCACCATCAGCGACCTCGACGGAATTGCGCTGGTCTCCAGCGATGCCAGCTTGCGCGGCCAGAAAATCGCCCAGCGCCCGCCCGTTGATTCGCTCGTCCGCGGCGGTTTCTTCCAGCAATTGCGCACGCTCTACGGCCCGCCGCTGGTGTACGAAGATTCGCTGCCCTTCAATATCAATGGACCCTTCGGTGACATTCGCATCGGCCTTTCTTCGGTGCTCATTCGCAACGAGATTTCGCCCGGCCTCGAATCCGCCGGATATTACGCGCTGGCTTCCGTGTTGCTTTCGACGCTGCTCGCGTTGATCGTCAGTCGCGCCTCCCTCGCTCCGATTGACCGCATCTCCGCACAATTGGACCGCATCTCCGCGGGCGAATTCGATCTCGAGCCAGTTGAACGCAGCGACGAATTCGGCGCGGTCAGCACCAAAATCATCGGCATCGGCAAACAACTGCGCGACGTGCGCGAAATTTTCAGCACCCTGCGCGAAAATCTCGATCAGGTGATGGGCGGCCTGGAGGACGGCCTCCTGCTTTTCAACGCCCGTGGCAATGCGGTTTTGGTAAGCCCGTCAGTGGAAAAGTTTTTGGGCCAGCGCTCGGAGGCGTTGCGCGGATTACGCGTCAGCGAAATTTTCCCTCCCGGGCATCCCGCGCGGGAGGCCCTGGGCATCCACGGTGACGAGGTCGGCCACATCGAAAATGCCGAAATCACTCTTGCCGGCCTGCACGGCTCGCAGCGCATCGGTCTCAGCGCACAGGTGATTCGCGAGCACGGCATCGCCATGGGCGCGCTGATCACCATGCGCGACGTCGAATCGCTCGAACGCATCGGGAACCAGCTGCAAGTTTCCGAACGCCTCGCCGCGCTGGGCCGCGTCACCGCCGGCGTCGCGCACGAAGTAAAAAACCCCCTGAACTCCATGCGCCTCTGGCTGGAAGTGCTGAAAGCCAATATGCCCGTCGAGCCCGAACCGCAGCAGGCCGTCAAAATGCTCGATAGCGAAATTGACCGTCTGGACCGCGCCGTGAAAACTTTCCTGAATTTCACCAAGCCGCTGGAAATCAAACTGGAAGAAACCGACCTGCGCATATTGCTCGACGACGTGCTGGAAGCCGCGCGCCCCACCATCGCGAAAGCGGGCATCGTGCTCCGCGTGGATTTGCCTTCGGAATTTCCGCACGTGCTGGTCGATGGTCAGCTCATCCATCAGGCCGTACTAAATCTTTTGTTGAATGCCAGCGACTTCACCAGTCTTGGCGGCACGATCTCGCTCAGCCTGCGCCGCCACGGCGATTTCGCCGTAATCGCCGTCGCCGATTCCGGCGCCGGAATTTCAGCGGAAAATCAGAAGAAAATTTTCCAGCTGTTTTTTACAACCCGTCCCGGAGGTACCGGCATCGGACTGGCTAACACTTTTCGGTTTGTGCAGTTGCACAACGGTCGGATAGACTTCGAATCCGAGCCTGGACGCGGTACCACCTTTCGCGTGGAATTGCCGCTGGCGCGTTCCCTGGAAGCCCCGACTGGCAAGCATCGCGATTTCGGCCAGCCGTTTGCTGAAGAAAAAAGATAGAAGGTGGAAGTTGGAACTTACTCGGTAGTTAAAAGTTATAAGATCAATGCCCAGCCGAAAAACAGAATCCGCGTTTCTAGCAGCCTTGTTTCTCAGCGGGCTGTCATTTAGCGTGGTGGGGTGTAACGGTACGACGGTGAAAGCCGCCGCGCCGGTGGCCGCCGCTCCCGCTCCGTCTACGGCCGATTCCAAACCCATCACCAACATCGCGCCGGACACCGACGCTCTGCCCCCGGTCGAAACCGTAGCTCCGCCGCCGACGCCCGCCGCCGCCGACGCCGCTCCGCTACCGGTGGAGCCCGCGCACACGAAACCTCCTCCGCCTCCACACCGCCAACCCACCGAATCGTCCTCGGATAATCAGGCCGAGCAGCCTGTGCGTACTCCGCCGCCGCAAATCTCGCCGCAACTTTCGCCCGGCGATCAAGCCAGTCTGCGGCGCAGCACGGGCGAAGACTCGAGCGTCGCGCAAAAAAATCTGCAGCAAGCCAATGGAAAAGTCTTGAACGCCGCGCAACACGACCTGGTCGAAAAAATCCGCAGCTTCCTTGCGCAATCCGACGAAGCCGGCAAAGGCGGCGACTGGTCCCGCGCACAAACCCTAGCCCAGAAAGCCCGCCTCCTCTCCGTCGAACTCGTCGATTCGCTCTGATCTGAATCCTGCACCACTTCCACGCATGCTGATTAGGAGCTCGGACGCCGCCGCGTCGAGGAATATCCGCGCGAGAATTCCTGATAATATGAATCCGTGAGCGCTTACGACGTAATCATCGTTGGCGGCGGACTGATCGGCAGCTCGATCGCCTTCGAGCTTGCGTCTGAAAATTTACGTGTCGTGGTGCTCGATCGCCAGGAGCCCGGCCGCGAAGCTTCCTGGGCCGCGGCCGGAATGCTATCGCCGGGACCGGATTCGCCCGAATCTTCGGCGCTGGTTCCGCTCGGCAAAGAAAGCCTGCGCCTCTATCCCGAATTTGTCGCAGCAATCGAACACGCATCCGGCAAGTCCACCGATTTTAACTGCAACGGCGCTCTCGAAGTATTCCACGGCCCCGAAGCTGAAAGCACACGCAATAAAATGGTCGCCGATTTTCACCACCTGGGACTTGCTGCCGCAGCGATGTCACCAAACGAAGCCCGCAAGCTCGAGCCATCGCTTGGGCCACAAGCTGGTGCGATCGCCTGGCTGCCCGACGAAGCGACGGTTGATCCGCGGCTGCTCTTAGAAGCGGTGCTCGCAGCTGCAACCCACCGCGGCGCTGAAATTCGCGCCAAATGCGCGGCAGACGCACTGCTATACGAAAGCGGCGCATGCGCCGGTGTGATCGCCGGCGGCCGGAAAATCGCAGCCAACCAAGTTGTCATCGCTGCCGGAAGTTTTTGCGGCACAATCGCAGACGCCGTGCAGGAACAGAATCCGCATCCGCAACTGCGCCAGTACGCGCCAGTGCATCCGGTGCGCGGACAAATGCTCGCACTGCGCTCCGTATCAGTGCAGATCAAAAAAGTCCTGCGCTCGCGGCACGGCTACTTGGTGCCGCGGCGCGATGGCCGCATCATCGCCGGCAGCACGCTGGAAGATGCGGGCTTCGTGAAACAAGTCACGCCGGAAGGAGTCCGCCAAATCCTCGATGCCGCGCTCGAACTCGCTCCAACCCTGGCGGACGCGACAATTGTGGAAGAATGGTCCGGCTTGCGGCCCGGCACCCCGGATCTTCTGCCCATCATCGGTCCCACCGATATCGCAGGGTTATGGCTCGCCACAGGACACTACCGCAACGGCATTTTGCTTGCTCCCGCCACGGCAAGAATCATGCGTGATTGGATTGTCAGCGGAAAATCGAATTTCAACGCGGAGAGTTTTTCGCCGCTACGCTTCACGGCCGCAAAATCCCGAGCGCATGCGCAAGCAATTCGCAGCGTCCCGGGAACCTGAGCCAGCAGTCACAAATCTAGAAAGGATCGCGATTCCGCACCGGTTCGCGATTCGGGGGCCCTGCCAGCGAAGATGCCTGCCCGGGCCCGGTGAACTGCACCTTGTCTGGATCCAGATAAATCGAGCGATCAATTACTGCTTCCACCGTGGACCCGCGCGGCATCTCCGCATCTGGCCCGCGCGTCAACAGGACCGCTGCTAGACCCACCGCGGCTCCGGCTGCCGCGCCGATCCCCACGCCCTTCGCGCTCTGAGTCGCCAGTCCACCAATGCCCGCGCCAGCCGCAGTAGTCTTCGCCACCGTTCCGATGTCGTGCCCTTTTTCTGAATCTCCGATGATCTTGCCTTCGCTGTCGGTAGTTTCGTTTCCGCCCGTACCGGCATTGCTGGGTACCGCATTCAGGTTCACCATGTAGGCGTTCGGCAGAATCATCGTAGTCAATTTGATCATCAATTCGCCGCGCCCCTTCACCCGCCCCGGCCGCTTCGATTCGGTGACCTCGCCGCTCACGTACGATCCCGCCGGGATCACCACTTTTCCATCAATCATGACCGGGAACAAAGTCTCGAAGTACACTGGGTCGCCCGGCCGCGCGCTGCGCGTGGACACCGCGTTGTGCAGCACCAGCGGAATATGCGTTCCAGCTGGCACCATGATCTTCGCAGCCGATATCGCGCTCGGTTTCACAACCGTAGCCGCCGTAAAACCCGGAGCAGAAGTCGCGTCGTTCGCTGCAGGCGCGGCCGAATCGCCAGCTATCGTTCCAGAACCAGACGCTGGTCCCGGCGCAGCAACCGTTCCCGAAGCAGGCGCGCCAGCAGATGCATCCTGCGGTTTCTGCGCCGCAGGTTGGCTCGCGGGAGCGGAAGCCGGAGGCGTCGGCGGAGGCATCGGCCCCGCATCTTGCGCCGCCGCAGGAAGCGCACATCCGGCGGCGATGAGCAACAGAAGTGCATGCTGTAAGTGGATCGGACTCTTTGTCATCTGACCCCTCGTCAACGTGATCCGGTAAGCGTTATGTAGTAAGGATGCCGACCGACAGTCAGCGAGATGTATGAAGAATAAACCTTCCCGGCTCTCCGCCGCCACGCTTTTCCTTCCGGGCCCGGCAAGCACGACCGGGCGTGTACGACTAGGACACCGCAAAAACAACGGCTGCCCCGCAGCCGATATAATGGCGATTGAGATCTCCCTTGCGACACCTCCACATAGCACAGCTTCGTGTGCCGTCCTCTCTGCGACGCAAGACTTTGCTTATCATTGGCATTACTATGCTCGGCCTGGTCGGCGGCCTGTTCGTGCTCTCGCGCATTGTACTCATGCGCGGCTTCGCCATATTGGAAGAGGATTTTGCCGGCAGAGACATCGCACGCGCTTCCAGCGCCCTGGCGAACGAATTGAACACGCTCGACCAGACTACCAGCGAATACGGTTCCTGGGATGCAACGTACGATTACGCCCGCGGTATGCGGCCCAGTTACATCAAGACCGAATTTCCCGCTTCGACGTTTCAGCAACTGAAAATCAGCTTCGTGGTCATCCTCGATGCCCATGGCCGCAAACTCTTCGCCAAGGGCTTCGACCTGACCCATGGCGGCGAAATACCGATTCCAGCGGACCTGGACGATCATCTCGAGCCCGGCTCGCTGCTCCTCAACTTGAAAGCTGCCCACAGCAAGGTGGCGGGAGTCCTTGATCTGCCCGGCGGACCTGCGCTTGTCGTTTCCCGGCCAATTCTCGCCAGCGATTCCTCCGGACCCATTGCCGGAACAATAGTCATGGGCCGCCTGCTCGATGCTGCTGAAATTCAACATCTGGGCGACCTCACGCTCGCGCCTATCGAAGCACAGATGCTTTCCTCGACCGCACTGAGCCCCGATTTCCGCACGGCGGCCGCAGCCATTTCGAAAAGTTCTCGCAACTTCATCGCTCCGCTGGACAGCCAATCGCTCGCTGCCTACCAGGAATTGGACGACATCTACGGCCGGCCCGCATTGCTCATCCGCGTCCTTTTGCCCAGGACAATCTATGAGCAGGGGCACACCAGCCTGGTCCAGTTTCTGCTGCTGTTAATCGCCGCGGGTTTCGTTTTCGGCGCGGCCACGCTCTATTTGCTCGAGCGCGTCGTCATCTCGCGCATCGCCAACCTTACCGAAAATATCACCCAAATCGGCACCAGCGGCGATCTTTCCGCACGTCTTGATGTACCGGGCCACGACGAACTCGCGTTTCTGGGCGTCGCCATCAACGGCATGCTCGAAGATCTCGAAAAATCTCAGATCGAACGTCACGAAGGCCGCGCGCGGCTGGCCATGATGATCGAGCGCATGCCAGCCGTTCTTTGGACCACAGACAAAGAGCCGCGCTATACCTCCAGCATGGGTGCCGGCCTGGACTCGCTGGGCGTGAAGTCGGGAGGACTCACCGGCAAAACCCTCGCCGATTACTTTGAGACCAACGATCCCCAGCACCCTTCCATTGCCGCGCACTGGCGCGCTCTCGCCGGCGAATCGCTCACTTACGAATTGCACTGGCAGAAACGCATCTTCGAATCCCATGTGCGCCCGCTGCGCGACACCGATGGCGAGATCATCGGCGTAATTGGCGTGGCACTCGATATCACCGACCGTAAACACCTCGCCGACCAATTGCGCCAGTCGCAAAAGTTACAGGCCGTCGGAGAGCTCGCCGGCGGCGTCGCCCACGATTTCAATAATCTGCTAATGGTGGTGAAGGGCCACGCCGAGATGCTTCTCGACCGCTTGGCCGGCGCCTCCGCGGAGCGCCAGGCTCCCGCGCGCCAGAACGTCGAACAGATTCAGCAGGCCGCCGAGCGCGCCGCCGGGTTGACGCGCCAGTTGCTCGCCTTCAGCCGCATGCAAGTGCTGCAACCGCGCGTTTTGGACTTGAACGAAATTGTCGCCGGAATGATCCAGATGGTCTCGCGCGTCATCGGCGCCAATATCGAACTCGCGTTTCTGCCCGGCGCCAATCTCGGCCGCGTGAAAGCGGACCCCAGCCAAATCGAACAAGTCGCCCTGAATCTGGTGGTCAACGCGCGCGATGCCATGCCCGATGGCGGGCGCTTGACCATCGAAACTTCCAACGTGCGTCTCGACCGTGATTACGCCACCGAGCACGCCGTCGTTGACCCTGGTGATTACGTCATGCTCACCGTCAGCGACAGCGGCATCGGCATGGACGCCGCCACGCAAGCGCGCATCTTCGAGCCATTTTTCACCACCAAATCGCAAGGCCGCGGCACCGGCTTGGGCCTAGCCACCGTCTACGGAGTTGTGAAGCAAAGCGGCGGATACGTCTGGGTGTACAGCGAAGTCGGCCACGGCACAACTTTCAAGGTGTACCTGCCGATGGTGCAAGCTCCAGTGGAAAAGAAAGCGCCCGAAAAGCCGGAGAGCGGCCACGAACCCGGGACCGAAACAATATTGTTCGTCGAAGACGAACAGAGTGTCCGCGAACTCGTCAGCGAATACCTCACAACTCGCGGCTATCAGGTGCTCGACGCAGGCGACGGCGTCGAGGCCCTGGAAATCGCATCCACCCACAAAGGGAAAATTCACCTGCTCATCACTGACGTGGTGATGCCGCGCTTGAGCGGCCGCGAATTGGCCGCGCGCCTAGCCGCCACTCGCAGCGACCTGAAGGTCCTGTACATCTCCGGGTACACCGACGACAGCGTCTTCCGCCACGGCGTCCTCGAAGGTGGCATGGCCTTCCTACAGAAGCCTTTCAACCTGAAAGCGCTAGCCACCAAAATCCGCGAAATTCTCCAAGTCGTCCCGGTCAACTCCTGAAGTCAACAAATGTCGCAGGAAAACGGGCGCCAGCGAAGCTCTTGACTTTGTGGCGGCCAGCTAAAGAGTCTGTGTGGCAACCTCAAAATCCGTACTTCAGCGGCTGAAGCCGCGCTGGCTTTGTTGCGTCTATGTCGTGGCTGAAGCCACGACCTATAAAGACTCCCGAGTTGCCACGGGGACTCTTTAGCTGGGCGCCTCTGACGTTGAATTTGTAGCAGTCGGCGAAACACCAAGCGCAGTTCGAACATCGCTGTCGTAGAGGCTGCGCGGTTTTTTTTCGCAAACTGCGCAGCCGCTGAAGTACCGATTTTGCAGTGCTCACTCAGGCCCTGTGCGGAGCCGCCGTACAACTAGGTGAGAATCACCGTCTGCCCGGTAAGATCAAACCGTTTCCGACAGCGAATATTTCGGCACGCTACCATATCGTCCATGCGCACCATGTAGGATCTCGCCTTCGCGAATTTCGCTCGGTCGTCTTCGTTCCCGCCCGAAGGTAGCGCGCTCTTTTTCGTGCGCGCCATCCAGCGCACAGGGTACACACCCTCTTCACGGCAATGCGGACACACGAGCGTCATCTGCTTCGTTTCTGGCTTCTCGTCGTAATACCGTTTTTCGTCCATGCGCTCTAGCCCGCCTGAGTTTTAAGTTGTGCTTCGTCCAGATTCGCAAATTGTATTTCCGCGCCACGCCAGCGCGGCAACCAATATTCCAAAGCCGCGAGCACGTGCCCACGCTTCCCTTCCAGCACACGATGATCGCCATCGTGTAAAAGGACGATATCCCCGCCACGCGCCCTGCGCAAGCGTTGAATGACGGGCTCGGGTGATTGCGTCCGCCAATCGCGCGCCGCCACATTCCACATCGCCACGCCCGCACCGCCGCGCCCCCGCACGATGCCTTCGAGCAGCGGGCTGCGGTAACCAAAAGGCGGTCGCATCCAGCGCGGCTGCTTCCCCGTCGCCGCCATAATCGCATCGTCGCAGCGCTCCAGTTCTTCCGCGATGCGCGCCGCTGATAGAAACGTCAGCGACGGATGCGTCTCCGTGTGATTGCCGATCGTGTGCCCCCGCTCCGCTATCTCCCGCGCCAACCCAGGAAATGCCCGCACGTTCCGCCCAATCAGAAAGAATGTAGCCTTCGCGTTGTATCGGTCGAAAAGCTCCAGGATCCTCGGCGTAACAGTGGGATTCGGCCCGTCATCGAACGTGATGGCCATGCGCGACGCGTCGTCCACGCGACGCAACGTGCGCCCAAAAAGCTGCGAAGCCGGCGCCAGCGCGCCCCACGCAAACAACCCGCCCGCTGCGCACACCCCGCCAGACGCAAACCACGCTGGATTGATCGTCATCTCGGCTCGAATTTTCGCACGCGCACATCGTTTCGTACATAGCGCCAAAATGTGCGCGCTCCGTTGACTTACTCCGATGGGATTTCGCCAATCCTTTTGCTACGATGGCCCCGTTCGCAGCCAAAAAAATGCCCACGTCAACCGGACCACGCCAAAAAATCCCCGACTGGTTCCGCTGGCTCGCGCTGCTCTGGCTCATCGCCTGGTTCGCGGCTTACTGGCGCGCCTGGGGCCCCGCGAATTTTCTCCATCTCTGCGATATCGCCGTAATCCTCACCTGCATCGGCTTGTGGACCAACAGCGCTCTCCTCGTTTCCAGCCAGGCTGATTCATCGGTGCTGATCGACATTGTCTGGACTCTCGACGTAGCCGCCAGACTTCTCTTCGGCCGCCACCTCATCGGCGGCACCGAATATCTTTTCGACGGCAGCACTCCGCTCTGGGCGCGCTTGCTCTCGCTCTTCCACATCGTCCTACCCTTCGTCCTGCTCTGGTCGCTTGGCCGGCTAGGCTACGATCGCCGCGGATGGAAACTGCAATCCGCTATCCTCCTGCCCGTTCTGATAGCCTCGCGATTTGTCACGCCAGATCAAAATCTCAATTTCGCCGTCAAGGATCCCTTTCTCCATCGTTCCTACGGACCCGCTCCCGCGCACCTCGCCATCACTTTCCTCTTCCTCGTCTTCGTGGTCTATCTCCCCACGCACTTGCTTTTCATGCGGCTGTTCCCGTCGCCCACGCATTCAAGGAAGCGGCAATAGCTCTCGCGGCAAAAATCACTCCGTCTGCCGGATCGCGCGCAAATCAATCCCCAACTGCTGGCACTTCTTATAAAGGTGGCTGCGCTCCAAACCAAGTGCCTTCGCCGTATTCGTCATGTGATGATGATGCCGCTGCAATTCCGCCAGCAACGTCTCCCGTTCAAAAGCTTCCACGCGCTGCGCCAACATCCCAATCTCCAGCGCCGCCGCCGACAATCCCCTTCCGCTACCGCCAGACACCGCCGCGCTCGGCAAGGCTCGCCTCACAGTCTGCGCATCCACCACCTCTGCCGGCGCCAACAGCAATACCCGCTCCACGACATTGCGCAATTCACGCACATTCCCCGGCCACGAATAACGCTCCAGCTCCGCAATCGCCTCAGGCGACAGTTTCCGCAACTTCCAATTGTTCTGCTCCTCCAGCTGCCGCACGAAATGCGCCGCCAGCACTCGAATGTCCTCGCGCCGTTCGCGCAATGGTGGCAGCACAATCGGAAACACGAACACGCGATGATACAGATCCTCGCGAAACGTTCCCATCCGCACCTGCTCTTCCAGATTGCGGTGTGTCGCCACGACCACGCGCACGTCCACCGCAAACGGTTTGTCGCCCCCCACGCGCTCGATCTCGCCCTCTTCCAGCACGCGCAGCAATTTCGCCTGCATGGTCATCGGCATGTCGCCAATCTCATCCAGAAACAGTGTACCGCGATGCGCTTGCTCGAATTTCCCGGTATGCCGTGAAGCCGCGCCAGTGAACGAGCCCTTCTCGTGCCCGAACAATTCCGTTTCCATCAACTCCGAAGGCACCGCGGCGCAATTCAGCGAAATAAACGGGCCATTCCGCCGCGGACTTTTTTCGTGCAGCGTCCGCGCGATCAATTCCTTGCCTGTCCCCGTCTCGCCGCGAATGCACACCCGCGTCTCGCTCGCGGCCACGTGCTCGACTTGCGCCATCACTTCCTTCATCGCCGCGCTCAACCAAACAATGTGATGCCGCCCCAGTCGCCGCTTCAAGTCGCGATTTTCTTCCTCCAGATGCCGCACGCGGAGCGCGTTCTCCACCGTCAGCAACAGTTTCTCGCTGGAAATGGGCTTCTCCAGAAAATCGCTCGCGCCCAGCCGCGTGGCCTTCACCGCCATTTCAATCGAAGCCTGCCCGGACATCATCACCACCGGCGAAGCCAAACCAATCGCCTTGAAATCCTCCAGCAGCGCGATCCCATCGCGACCCGGCATCACCACGTCGGAAAGAATCAGATCGAAACGCTCGGCCTTCGCCAGCTCCAGCGCCCGCGCGGCGTTATCGCAAACGGTGGCCTCGTGCCCGGCGAGCCGAAACGCGCGCGCCAGCGACGCCAGCGTGTTCGCGTCATCATCAATAATCAATATGTGGGCTTTTGCAGACACGGGAGGCTACGCCTCGTCTTCTTTTTTCTCGAAAACGATCGGGAAAGTCTGCGCCTTGTGCGGCGGCTTGATCGGCAGGTCAATATGGAAGGAAGTCCCCACGCCCGTCTCGCTCTCGACGGAAATTCGTCCGCCGTGATCCGCCACCACCGCTTGAACGATCGCGAGCCCGAGTCCGGTTCCGTGTTGCTTGGTGGTGTAATAAGGCGTGAACAACCGCTCGGATTCTTCCGGCGTCAACCCCGCGCCAGTATCCGAAATTTCCAGCGTCACTTCGCCGTCTTTATGCGCCGTGCGCAACATCAGCACGCCGCCCGCCGGCATCGCATCCATCGCGTTCAGCACGAGGTTCTCAACAGCCCGGTGCAACAGCGTCGCGTCCGCCTGAATCAGCGGCAGATCATCCTCCAGATGCAGCTCCGGAGTAATCGCCGGACGCCCCACCGCGCTGAATTGCCCTTCGAAGAGTTTCACCACGGTGCGCACGATCTCGTTCAGGTTAACGGTACTCAATTCCGGCTGCGGCATCTTCGCGAAATCGCTGAACCGCCCCACGATCACTTTCAGGTTTTCAATCTCCGCCAGCAATATTCCAGTGGATTCCTGAAACACTTCTTCGAACTGCCCGGAATTTTGTTCGCGCGCTTTGCGCAGATTTTCCACGGTCGTCTGCAACGGAAAGAGCGGATTCTTCAATTCGTGCGCGAGCCGTCGCGCGAGTTCCCGCCACGCCGCCACCCGTTCCACCTGCACCAGTTTGTCGCGCTGCTCCACCAACTGCTCGGTCATCTTGTTGAACGATGTCGCCAGCTGCCCAACTTCGTCCCGTCCGCGCACATTCACGCGCGCGCTCCAATTCCCATCCGCCACTTCCTGCGCGCCTTCCGCCAGTTTCTGCACCGGACGCGTCACTCGCGCCGCGCCCCACCAGCTCAGCATCAGCCCGAACAACAATCCCACCGCCACCACTCCCAGCGCGAGCCAGCGAATCCGCCGCTCCAAGCTCACGACTGCGCGCTGCGAACTGCCCACGAACAGCACGCCCAACAATTCCTTCGCGCGCCCCTGCAACGGCAAAGCGTGAAACATTTCCGCGCTCGCCGGGTCAATGCTCCAGCGGATCTCTGAGGATTGCTCCACCGGGGCGGCCCTTTCTTTGGCCACCAGCGGCGCGAAACGGTCCGCGTCCGGCGCCGGCCCGTTTGCGTCCAGCAAGTTCGCATCTTGAAATTCCGGATCGAGATTCAAATACAGCAGCGCGCGCATATTCGACGGCAGCACCAGCGAAGCCAGAAATTCCTTGCCCAATCGCTCGCCGCCCACCACGTACAAATCCCGGTCGCCCACGCGTACGGTAGCCACCGACAACAACGCCAGCGCAGGTCCCGCTTCGGTGTCCAGTTTCGTCAGGAACGCGCCGCGCGCCGGCCAATCCTCGGGCTTGGTCACCCACTCCATTTTGTAGTTGAAGCGCGCGGGAGATTCCTGCGAAGAAATAATCGTCCCATCGTTGTTCACGAAATCCAGCAGGTCCAGCTGATGCGATTTCGAAACGCCATGCGCGTCGTTCACATACACCGAAACATCCGCATTCGGGCGGCTCAAATCAATCGCCATGCGCACGGTCGACTCCGCGTCGGCGATGCCCTTCACGCTCTCCACCACTTGGCTGCCGCGCCGCGCGTACTCCCGCTGAAATTGCGCCAGCAGCGCGTCGCTGTGCTCGCGATTCATTTCGTCAAACGCCCGTCGCGTCACCACCGTAACTCCCGCCGCGATCAATCCCACCGACAGCAGCAGCGCCAGCATGAAGTTGACGAATAATCTGGTGCGAAACGTCACGGAGTTCTCCGCGTTTTGGTGACTGGTGGTTGTTTGGCGAGTAGTGATTGGTGATTGGCAAGTAGTGATTGGTAGCTTTTCATTTGTATCGAATAGAAAAATGGAAGTGCTTTCTTTTCTGTGACTTGAAAATCCGGCGTTGGGAGAAACGGGCTTATTTGTATCGAATAGAAATTGTGGTTTTGGGCGCGTTTTAGTTGGGGACGTGGGGCCCGGAGCGCCGGGGAGAGGGCGCTGGTGCGGCGGCTAATGGTGTTCGACATTTTCACAGATTGATCATCCTCTTCGGGCGCGCGAAATGCAAAACGTGATGTGCGGACAGGAAGCTGCTGCCTGGTGAAGCGCGCTGCTTCGGAGCCGGTGTTGCCGCACAAGCTCATTGAACTCCCGTCGGCGTCGGCGTTTGCGTTTCCGTATCCAACCACACATCCGCGAGCGGCCAATTCTCCCCAGGCCCCGGCACCTTCCAATCCCGCACCCGCGCGCTGAGACCGTACGCCTGCGGCAGCCAAACCAACGGCAGCACGCGATACGTATTCAACACCGCGCGCTGCTGCTTATACATGTCCTCAGGCGAAGCAGTCTCCGGAAACGCGCCAGCCTCCACGCCCGCCAGCGGCCCAGCGTAAATCCGCGCAAGAAAATCTTTCAGCGCGACGTCCGGCAAAGACGAAGTCATCCGCCAACGCACCAAGTTCGCATCCACGTGACCTGCTGGCAAACCAGCGTCGCGCGATTTTCCGGCACCCGCACCAGCAACCGGCATGGCCTGCGCCCGCACCGCCATCCCCGCTTCCTTGGCGTTCACCACAATCCGCTCCGCCACACTCTGCTCCAGCGGATCAGCGGAATCATATCCCAACACCAAAGGTCCCGACGGCGCGATTTGCTTCCAAAGTTCCTTCGCGTGCGTCAGATCCGCCGCGCTCGGCGCCGCCGCAGGAAACAAAAATGCCGTGCCACTAGACCACTGCGGCAACAACCCGCCCGCCGGCTCCCCAGTCTTCTGCAAAATAAAATTCACAATAGCGACCCGGTCAATCGCCAGCGATAGCGCCTGCCCCATCGCCTGTTCGCTTCCTGCTCCGCGCACTTGTGCAGCAATCTGTCTAGCCGCTTGACCAGTCGGCCGCGCGCTCGCCGATCCTGCCGCTTTTGATCCCACATTGGCCGAAACAAAAACCAGCGCCAACAATTCATCCGGCTGCGAAGCGCTCACCCGCACGCCCTGCTCAGCAGCACGCCGCGCATCCTGCGGCGCAATTTCCGTCAGATCCGTCTTGCTCAATTCCAGATCCACCAGCCGCTCGTGCGCCGACCGCCCCATGGCAATCTCTACCCCATCTACAAACGGCCGCCCCTCGCGAAATTCCTCATTCGCCGCAAGCACCGCCCGCTTCCCCGATTCGAAAGTCGTCACCCGAAACGCGCCGCTCCCCGCCGCCCCAACCAACGCCTCATCCGAATCCCGATGATCAAAAATCAGCGCATCAATCTGTGCCTTCGCCGCCGCTTCTTCCGGCGTCGCGGCCGTCACGTCAGGATCAAGCGACGCAACGCTCGCGCCCAACTCGGCGCGCAAAGTCCCGCCATAGCGCGGCCGTCGCGCACTGCGCGCAGGCATCGCCGCGAGCGCCAAGCTCATCAACGCGCTAATTGCCGCAAGTCGCCGTAGCAATATAAGCCTCGTATTCCCCGGTCTTCAGATTGTGAACGACTGCGCGTGTAGAGTTGCCCTCTGGGTCCGTATGCAGGGCCATTACCGGACCGTCGAATTCCAATGTGTTGCCCGCAGGGAACACCGGCAACGGAACTCCCTTTGCCAAGTACGCTCGAATCGAATCGCTCTGTGTCCAGTCATTCTCAGCGGTAAACAACGAGACGTATTCGTCATGGCATCTTTCCGGGATCGTCGTGCCCAGGCTATTTGGAAGCCCCGGTATCGTGACGGCCGGGCCACCAAGACGACGGCCCGCCGTTGATGCCTTGCACTGCAGCGCTCCCGCAAGATCGGGTTCGCCAACACACTCAAAGCCTTTGAGCGATATTTTTCCTTCCTTCAGATTTATCGTCCCCTGTGGGTCCCGGGACGGAGGCGTCGCTTCCGGAATGGCGCTCGTGTGGGAAAATTGCCAACGAGAGCCGACCGGTTTGTAGGTTGTCAGGCTGTTCGTTCCGAGGACCAACAGTGTGAGCTCAGCAGAGGTTGCATCTTTTAAGAACGCAAAGTCCAAAAACAGCTCCGCCTGCTTCCACACGAACCGCTTTTCCAACGATATGGACTGCGCTGCTGCTCCAGCATGCGCAAAATCAGCCTTGGGAGCGGTGACGATTATCACCGGAACCGCATTCCCGTCGCTCTGATCGCTGAGAATCTGTATCACCCAAACATACTCGTCGGCAGATTCAGAAAGTGAGAGGTGCAATCGCACGACGGATTGCGCGGTGGCAGAATTTTCCGGCGCAAACGAGAAACTGTGCCGCTGCAATTGCTCTCGCACCGCAGTTTCAATCGCACCGGCATTCGAAGCATCGAGCGCAGAAATATTATTCACGCTGAGCGTGACCGGAGCAGGACTCACGACCGCGGAAAATTCATCGGCGAGCTTACTGACGGCGTCATTCCAAGATTTTGGCAGCTGGGACGTCGCCTGCGCGTGACTCTCTCGCGGCGCAACGCCCGAAAAAAAACCGAGGAGAATCGTGAGCACTCCAACGCGAATGGCGAGAGGAAGTCCGCAGGAAGGCCGCATCAGTGTGCGCGAATCGTAAATCACATTCGCGAATCGTCATCTTAGCACACCGCCGAATCCCCAAAGTTGTTCGCGTCGCGCACCGAGTGTCCGCGCAGTTATCGTGCCATAGTCAAACTTGCTCGTGCTCTTTCCTTAGTCCGTCACCCTGAGCGAAGGATCTCTCTTCGGTTCTAGCCCGGAGGCCTTGGTGGCATTGCGACTCTTCTTCGCAGCGCTTATTCTCTTGCCTGTCCGCAAATCACGCCAGCAGGGTGGCTGCGGCTCAGATCCAGAACGAAAGCTTCGCTGCGGCGGTCGCGTCGCGTTGTGCTCTGGTCCTCACCGTGCCACCCGCAAGGGTTTTTGCCGGCGCCACTCCCGAACCGGGCTGCCCTACTCACGGAACAGGCCGCGAGAACCCCGGCCGGGAATCTCTTCAATTTCGCAACGTCATTGTTTCCCGCTCGCGCGCGACGGCGGATCGTTCAATCCCGGAAAAGTCTGCGCCGATTTCAGCACGTCATTTGCAAAGAAAAATTTCCCGTCCGTCGGCACCATCATGATCTGCACGCGGTCGCTCAAACGCTGCGCTACCGTCAATTGCACCAGCATCGGGTTCGCCTTCAGCGCCGACGCCTCCAGCTGCATTTTTTCCGCGCCCGCTTGCGCCGTCAGACGGATCTGATTCGCTTCCGCATCCGCCAACAAATCCTGCCGCTCCTTCTCCGCCTTCCCGTCGATCACTTTCGCCTGCGCCGCGGCTTCCGCGCCGCGCACGGTCTCTTCGTTCTGCGTCTGCGCGAACAAAGTGCGGCGCTGCTGCTCGGCCTTGCTGTCAATCATTTTGGCTTGCGCTTCCGCCTCCGCGTTCTTCACGCGCGCCGACGCCGCGGCTTCCGCATCCTCGATGGTCGTCTGCTTGCGCGCCTCGGCTTCCAGCCGCGACTGCTCGATCTGTTTCTGCTTCAGCGGCAAGGTGTATTGCATCGCGTCCGATTCCGCCTGCGCCATCAACACGCGCGTCCGCGCGTCGCCCTCCGCGCGCTTAATCTGCCGCACCTTCTGCGCCTCCGCCTGCGATTCCGCGATCTTCACTTTTTTCTGCTCGATGCTTTGGTCCACGGTCACCTGATCGTCTTCCTGCTCTTTCATCAGCAGGCCCTGCAACCCCTGCTGGTACTGTTCGGGCAGCAACACTTTGCGCAGCAGCACTTCCTTGACGATGATTTGGTCCTCGCCCAACCGCGCGGTGATGGCCTGCGTCGCGCGTTGGCGGAATTCGTCGCGCTTGGTGGAAAAAACGTCGCGCACGATGTAATTCGGCGCGAGGTCGCGGAAAGTGCTGGTCACCACCGGCGCCACAATCTCGTCCTCGATCGGCTGCGGCAAATTCGCAGCCACATAATCCAGGTGTCGAGGATCAACCCGGTAGCGCACCGTCACCGCGAGGCCAACCGACAATCCTTCCCGCGCCTCAACCGTCAGCACCTCCAGTCCCTTGTCGCGCGGATTTTCCGACGCCGCCGTGGAATAAACTTTCTCGCGTATATCGAAAAGCTGCGCGCGCTGCACCAGCGGCACAATCAAGTGCGTCCCTGCATACAAAGTTCCCGGCCGCACGCCTGAAATCTGGCTCACACGCACCGCAGCGGTACCGTCCGGCACCACGAGGATGCTCTTGCCCAGCAAACTCGAAAGCGCGGCCAGCACCACAAGCTTCGCGGCAACAGACCAACGTATAGCCCGCCGCGGTCCAGCAGATCGTGGCGGCAAATAAAACACCGGACGCGCAGCGCGCGCGGTAACGGAGGCGGCCGTGCCAGACGGCGGCGTGCCGGCAGCTGCATCTGCAAGCGACGCGTTTTCGCCCGGCTTGCCGGCAACTTGGTTTGGCGCCAAATCGTCGGGTGCGCGTTCGCCCAACCGCAGAATCCGGTTTAATTCAAACGCCAAATAGAAGTCATAAAGCACGATTGCAGCGGCCACTCCCAAAAACCCAAAACTCACAACGAACAATAACAGCCGCAGAAAAAGCATGTAACACCTCCCAGCCTTCGTAGCGCCGGCGTCCCGCCAACTCTTTTGTTCTTGCGCTATCTCCTACGCCGCCCGCTGTTCCGATTCGCCGCCAGGACGCGACTGCGCCATCGCCGCCATCCTCTGCGCCACCGTCTGCGGCGCGGGCCGCGCCGGCATCAAACGCATCAGCAAAACCAAGCTCAACCACTCCAGCCCCAGCGCCACCGCGAACGAAACAAAGATCGCTCCTGCCACTGCCACAAATCCGATTCCGCTTTCCATGGCCTAGTCCTCCGTTTGAGCTGGGCTGCAAACGAACTAAAAGCAGGAAGGTAGCCAATCGAGGAAAGAGGACGTCTCAGAACGCCAGCCGAACACCAACCCAACATTCTCAACGGCTTGCCGCCAGGCAGCAGCAAACTCTGCCACGATCAAACGGCGCGCAGCGCCCCCACAAACGTGGCCACACCAACACGCCGTGGAAATCCACACTCAACACAGGGCGTCGCCCAGGGGCCAAACCCCGCCGTCGCCACGCACCCGCAACTGCCCCGGCTCTGCTAGAATCTGGTTCGTACACATACGAATCCCATGGCCACCACACCCACTCCCGACCAAGACCATCCCGGCGCCCCACCCTCCGCGAGCACGCCCGCGCGCCCGGGCCAACTCACCGGCGGCTTTCAACTTTTCCGCATCTTCGGCATTCCCGTTTACCTGCACTCCAGCTGGATCATTATCTTCCTGCTGATCACGGTCTCACTGGGGCAGCAGTTCACCTCGCTGCATCCCGCATGGTCCACGCAACAGCACTGGGCGCTCGGCATCATCACCAGCATCCTCTTTTTCGGCTCGCTGCTGTTTCACGAACTCAGCCACAGCGTCGTCGCGCGGCGCTACAAAATTCCCGTGCAGTCCATCACCCTATATGTGTTCGGCGGGCTCTCCAGCATCTCGCGCGATCCTTCCAGCGCCCTGCAGGAATTCAATATCGCCATCGCCGGTCCGGTTTCCAGCCTGTTCCTCGGCGGTTGCTTCTGGCTGGTCACGCATTATTTTCACGGCAACGAGCTGGTAGTCGCCTCCTGCACCTGGCTCTGGGAAATCAACGTGATGCTCGCTGTCTTCAATCTCATTCCCGGATTTCCCCTCGACGGCGGCCGCGTCCTGCGTAGCATCGCCTGGGGCGTCACCGGGGATTTCACCCGCGCCACAAAAATCGCGTCCTACGCCGGGCGCTTCTTCGCATACGTGATGATTTTTATCGGAGTGTGGTGGGCATTCCACGGCAGCCTGGTCAACGGCATCTGGACCGCTTTCATCGGCTGGTTCTTGCTCAGCGCCGCGCGCGAAAGTTACGCGCAAGTCGCCGTACGCAACACTCTCACCGGCGTGCGCGCCGGCGACATCATGACCCAGGACGTGCCCACCGTGGAACGCAACATCTCCGTGGATGATTACGTCCACGAAGTCCTGCGCACCGGACGCCGCTGCCACGTCGTCACCGGCGCGGGCCGCCCGGTCGGCTTGGTCACGCTAGCCTCCGCGCGCGCCGTGCCGCGCGAGGAGTGGGCCAACACTTCCATCCAGGCTGTGATGATGCCCTTCGACCGCGCCCATTGCGCCACACCAGACGAGCCCGCGCTAGGCGTTCTGCAGCGCATGCAGACTGAAGACATCAATCAAATGCCGGTCGTCGCTGACGGCGCCATCGTAGGCATGATCGCACGCGACACGATCCTGCACGTCCTGCAAACGCGCCTGCAGCTAGGTCACTTAGCGTCATGATCGGTAGCATAGGCAATCTTGCCTGTGCGCAGTAGCAGTAGCAGTAGCAGTAGCAGTTGCCGACGAAGTTGTACCGGCCGACCTTCGCTGGGCGCCGATGACTTGGATTTCAAGTTCGCGACGCCTGCTCCGACTCGGGGCGCTGCTTGCTGCGCCCCTTTTGCCAACGACTCAGCCACATCAATCTGCAGCGAGCCAAAAGCTTGAACGAGCCAGCCAGCAACGAATCAGACTATGAGCGGCTACAGCGAGAAGACGCTCCCCCCATCACCCGCCGCGGCTTCAACAAATGGTTCGGCGTCGCCAGCGCCTTCGCGCTCATAGGAGCGCTAGTCGCCTACTGGCAAAAACACAAACCGGGCTACCCAATAAAAATAATCGCCCAAGCCGGAGAAATCCCCGTCGGCGGCAGCAAGATTTTCACTTATCCCGCCGACGACCGCCCCTGCTTCCTCCTCCGCCCCGCCGAAGACACCTACGTAGCGTTCAGCCGCCTCTGCACTCACCACACCTGCCCGGTGTTTTACCAGCCCGCGGACCGCATCTTCACGTGCCCCTGCCACGGCGGAATCTTCTCCGCCGACAACGGCGCCGTTCTCGACGGCCCTCCACCAAAGCCTCTCCCACAAGTAATCCTCGCACGGCGCGGCAACAGCATCGTCGCCACCGGCTTCGTAGCACCGACCTAAACGAACACAACAATCCCAAGAATCTAAATACTTGATTGCAACGCGGGAAAAAAACTATCTTTGCGGCGGGGTTCTGTACTTCGCAGCTTTCGCGTCCACGCCTTCCGTCACTGTCACAATCACATCCGCCGGAATATTCTTCAACTCCTGCACGTACCCGCTCGGCCAGTGAATCAAGATCGAATCCACCATCTCATGTTTCCCCAGCCCAAAATAAATCCGCGGATCCTGCGCCGAGCAATAACTCATCCCGCCCTTTGCCTGGTCGTAGCTCTTCAAATCCCCGGCCGTCAATTTTAGCGAAGCCCCAATCCCGTCGCGATTCGATTTCACGCCGATCAACCGCACCGCGATCCAGTGATTTCCCTGCGCCCCCGGAGAACTCCCGCCCTCGTTGCGGAAAAGCTGCGCATCTTCGCCGTTATTGCTCACCAGAAAATCTTGCCAGCCGTCGTTGTCATAATCTCCCACCGCGAGGCCCCGTCCCACGCGCGGCTTGCGAAAATCCGCGCCCTGAGTTCTGGTGGCGTCCACGAAATTCCCGTCGCCGCGGTTGCGGTAAAGCATTTTCTCCTCTTCGTAGGCGACTTCGGGGTGATACACCGGAATGTTGTCCAGAATATGTCCGTTGATCACCAGCAGGTCCCGCCAGCCATCATTATCAAAATCGAAAAATCGCGCCCCGAATGCGCTCCTTAATATGTTAGTCTGCCCGATCCCCGAAGCAATCGTGTAATCCGTAAAAGTCCCGTCGCCGTTATTTCGGTACATGCGATTCAGCTCGAAATCCAAGTGGCTCACAAAAAGATACATCAACCCGTTGTTCATCACGTCGGCGGCGTCGGCGCTCATCCCGGCTTCCGGACGCCCGTCTTCGCTGAAACCCACGCCCGATTTATAAGTCGCGTCGCGAAACGTGCCGTCGCCGTTATTCAGGTACAAAAAATTCCGTTGTGTGTCGTTGGCGATGAATATATCAGTCCAGCCGTCTCCGTTCAGGTCGGCCAACACCACGCCCAGGCTTTTGCCGTCTGTGTTCCGCAAACCGGCTTTTTCGGTAACGTCCGTGAACGTCCCGTCGCCATTGTTGTGATAGAGCTTCGCCGAACTCCCCTGAAAGCTATCCGGATGGCAGTAAGCGGTGGCCTGCGGATTGCCCGTGGATCCGGGACGCACGTCGCCGCATAGCACCGGATGGTCCACATCGTACTGCACGTAATTTGTCACCAGCAGATCCAGTTTGCCGTCGTGATCGTAGTCGAACCATCCCGCCGCGGTGCCCCAGTTTCCGTCATTGCCCACACCGGCCTTCGCGGTCACATCCGTGAACGTGCCGTCGCCGTTGTTGTGCCACAGCACCGAATGCCGGTAACCGGTCATATAAATGTCGGGAAAGCCGTCGTTATCGTAATCGCCCACTGCCACGCCGAAGAAAAATGTCCCGTCGCTGTGGATCTTGCTTTGCTCCGTCACGTCCGTGAAGGTGCCGTCGCGATTGTTGCGATACAGCGCGGGCTGCGGCGGCAGCAGCGGGTGGTAGTAAGGTGTGTAACCACTGTTCACGAAAATCGCGTCCAGATATCCATCCTGGTTGTAATCAATCCAGCCGACGCCCGCCCCCATCGTCTCCAGGTATAGCCGCTGCGGCGACGACGCTCGTTCGTGATGAAAATGAATTCCCGCCGCGCTGGTCACATCTTGGAACTCCGCATGATATGGATTGGTGATCTCGCTGCGGTGCCGCAACCTCACCGTGTCGTCTGGTTGTTCGGCCACCGCGGATTCCCCATGCGCCGGAGGGTGCACCGCCTGCTGCTCGCGTGCCTTCTCTATCAAGCTTCGATACGCGGCCCGCGCCGATGTGCCCAGCAACGCACCGGACACATCCGCGGTAGCCATAACCAGGATAGAAAGAGAAATGAGCACGGGCGCGCAAAGAAGTTTTCGTTGCTGTCTCATTGCCGAACAGATTCTAACAGCACACCCAATCTCCGTACTACGCCACGCCCCGTTTCGGCACCAGCTAAGATCTTTGACGCTTGCTCTCTCCGACCGGATAGCGACTCCGCGCTAACTCATTGACATTCGATTGATCCTTTTTCCCGATTTCATGCTGCTCTGTGCTCTTATGGAACGCATTCGCAGTCTGTGGAAATCTTTCGCTCGCATTCAATTTCGTGTTGACTCTGCGCGTACCCAAGGATAGCCTGCTTCCATTCTGTGGGCTGGGGGGCCCTTGTCCGGGAGTGATTCCCATAATTATTCCGCAGTCTGTGAGGCATTGGAGCGCAGAGTTTTTGCTCCGCTCTCGTGGCCTGCGTAAAGGCTCGCGCGCAGCCTTAAAGCGAGCAAACGATTCTGCGCGTAACATGACTTCACGCCGCGCGGTGTTCTCCGCATTGTTCGTTCTGGTGCTCGCGGTTGTCACTTTCGCCGGCGTTCCTGCAACACGCGCGGACGAAAATCCGCGCTCTGCCGCCAGCGACACGCCACCCGCAGCTCCTAAAAAAGTTATTATCGATACCGATCCAGGCACCGATGATGCGCTCGCCATCCTTCTCGCGTTGAATTCGCCGGAGCTGGACGTGCGCGCTCTCACCGTCGTCCCGGGCAATGTGACCGCGCAGCAGGGCCTGGAAAATGCGCTGAAGCTCGCTTCGCTCACCAACCGCTGCGACATTCCCGTCGCCGGCGGCGCCCAGCATCCGCTGTTTCAAAAGCTTATCACCGCGGAACTTTGGCACGGCGCGAACGGTCTCGCCAACGTGGAGTTACCTCCAAGCAAATGCAAAGCCGATCCGCGCTTCGGGCCCGACCTGATCATTCAAATGATTCACGCCTCACCGCACGAGATCACTCTGGTGCCCGTCGGCCCGCTCACCAATATCGCACTGGCCCTGCTGAAAGATCCTTCGATCGTTCCGCTGGTGAAGGAAGTCGTGATCATGGGCGGCTCGATTTCCGGCGGCAACGTGAACGCCGCCGCTGAAGCCAATATCTACAACGATCCCGAAGCCGCGCAGATCGTGTTCCACGCGGGCTGGCGCTTGACCATGGTGGGCCTCGACGTCGGCGACAAAACTCTCTACGACCAGGCGCATCTCGATCAGCTTTCGAAAACACACGGCCCCGAAAATGATTTCGCCGTGCAAGTTCTTACTTTCCTGCTGGGACAGGAAGCGAAATACGGCGGTGGCGGAGGTTCGCCGATGTACGATCCGCTCGCCGTCGGCACGGCCATCGATCCTTCCATCGTCTCGACGCAGCCAATGCACGTTGACGTGGAATCGCGCGGCGAGTTTTCCCGCGGCGAAACCGTCGCCAATCGCCGTAATGCCGTCGAACGCAACGTGCTGCACGGCGACCGCTACATCATCGAAGGCATAGACCGCGTGGACCCCAACGTCGAGGTCTGCACCGGCGTACACGCCGACAAATTTCTACAGCTGCTGAATTCGCGGCTGGCAGGTAAGTAACATGGAAAACAAACGGTTCGCTCGTCCGGCCCAATCAAATTTCGCAGTGGATCGCTCCACACCAAGAGGGAGAGAAACGATGAGAATGTGGAAGAGTGTGCTCCTCGCACTGACGCTCGTACTTTCGCTGTTGGTCGCCAGCACCACCCGCGCGCAGACTTTGCAGAATGGCGCGGTCCGCGGCACGGTCTATGACACTTCGCATTCGGTTGTCGCGACCGCTAAGGTGACCCTCAGCAATCCCGCCACGGGTCTGACTCGCGATCAGGCGGTCGGCGCGGACGGCTTCTACTCCTTCGATAACGTTCCGCCAGGCGTTTACACGATTGTGGCGACGGCGGACGGCTTCGCCGTGACCACCGTGAAACAAATCAATATCAGTGTCGGCGCGTCCATCAACGTGGACATCACCATGCCGCTCAGAACGCAATCCGCTACGGTGGAAGTCTTGGCGGACTCCGGCGCGGTCGTCGATACCTCCACGGCGGGAGTTACGCAATTGTTGAACTCCACCAGCGTTGAAAATCTTCCCTTCCCCGGCCGCGATTATCGCGACCTCGCGCAACTCTCTCCCTCGGTGACGGTCGTTCCGGGGCTTCGCGGCGGCCTGCGCTTGGGCGGTCAGCAGAGCGATTACAGCGGCTTGGTCGTGGACGGCGGCGACCTGACCAATAACTTCTTCGGCGAAAACTTCGGTTCGTTGGAAACCAAGAACCTGACGATTCCCCTGGAAGCGGTGCAGGAGTTCCAGGTTGTCACGAACGGTTTCGCTCCCGAATTTGGCCGAGCGACGGGCGGCCTGCTCAACGTCGTCACCAAATCCGGCACCAACGATCTGCACGGCGAAGCGCACGAGTACTACCGTGGAGGCTCGCTTACGGCGACCGATGCTCTCGGCAATCCCTCTAATATTGACAACCAGAATCAGTTCGGTGGGTCGGTCGGCTTCCCGATCCACAAGAATCGCCAGTTTCTCTTCCTTTCAACGGACATCCAACGTGAGAGTGGCCCCTTGGATACAGTTTTCTGCCCGGCGGGAGCAAATCATGCAGGTTGCGAGGCCACACTCGCGGCTGCTGGCGGCGGTCCGATCATTGGGTCACCTACCGGCACGTCGGTCTTGCCACCAAGCTGTGGCGGGCCATCGGCCATCGGAGAAGAGCTTCTTCCGGCGTGTTACGGAGTGAGTACCCTGGCCGGTTTTGAGGGTCCGCACAATCAGTATCAGAACTTCTTCACGATTCTCGGCCACTACGATTACCAATTCAGCCCTGCGAACCACTTCAGCATCCGCGGCTTAGGCACCCGAAATCACACCAACGGCTTCACCGGCGGATTCGGGCAGACCGAGACTTCGATTTCGATCGGCAACGCCGAGAACTTTATCAATCAAGGTATCAGCGGCGTCTTCGGATTGGATACGGTGCTGGGCAAAAAGGTGAACGAAATCCGCGTCACCATCCAGGGCGAGACCCGCAAACGCCACCCCATCGGCGCGGGTCAGCCGGAACTGGAAATTACTGGAGTTGGCAACGTGGGGCAGCGCTTCTACCTCCCGGCAAACAACGACAACGGCAAACTAGTCGTTGCTGACAACTTCTCCTATTCCTTCGGCAAGCACGACGTGAAATTCGGCGGCGACGTAAATTCCTTCGTTGACCGGAAAGACATCTTCGCGGGATGGAGTGCGGGTGAATTTGTGTTCTTTGACCTGTGTGATTTCAACCCCAACCCGACGACCTGCGCGGGTATATCCGGCGCGCCACCGACCACACGAGTCGATGGCTTTGAACAAGGATTTGGCTTGAACAACAAACCCTTCCTCCAAGCATCGGAGCTCTTCCCCGCCTATCAGAACGGCATCGGCCTTTACTGGCAGGACAAATGGCAGCTTACGCCGCGAGTCACCCTCACTTACGGCCTGCGCTGGGATGGCACGCTGAACCCGCAACCGCAAACCCCCATCGCCGGCAATCAGGTTTTCGTTGGCGAGGGAGCTGGCAGTCATCTCGCGCCTGTGCCGCAACGCGTTGCCCGTGACTTCCAACAGTGGGGCCCGCGCATCGGTGTCGCCTGGAACGTCGGTTCAACGGAATCGCCCACCGTGGTGCGTGCGGCCTGGGGTTTGTACTACGCGCAGACGCCGACCATTTTCATGCCCAGCGGCGGCAGCGGAAAAGTCGCCAACCTATTTTGCTTTAGCGGCCCTTCCTGCCAGCCAACCGCCAGTACCAGCTATAGCCTTCCGTATCTTTTCCCAAACTCGCTCCCCATCGCCGTTGACGGCCTGTGCGCGTCGCCCGAGGGTTGCCCGGGGCCCACGTATGTGGATCCCAATTTCAGAAACCCGAGGGTCTCCAACCTCACCGTCAGCGTCGAGCATACCTTCGCGCGCGACTGGACGGTCACGTTAACGGGTCTTTCCGCCCATTCGTGGAATCTCCGCACCGGCGGATTCAGCACAACCGTTTGGGCGCGAAATTTTGACATCATCGGTACGGATACGTTTGGTCGCTCGATAATCGGCGTCAACAACGCCGGGAATCCCTTGGTGCCAATTTGCGGGAATGCATCGCCAACAGGGCCCGAGCCTGCCGACTGCTCGTTGTCCACCAGTGGCACGAACGAACTAGGCAGCTTCGGCCACGCAAACTATAATTCGCTCGTCGCCAGCGTTAACAAACGCTTTTCGAATCGCTTTCAGTTGTTCGCGAATTACACTTTCTCGAAAAATGATGCCAATGGCTCGAGCGAACGGGATACCGATTCTTTCTTTGGCCCGTCGGACCCCATAAATCTCAACTTGGACTATGGCCGTTCCCAACTCGACCTCACTCATCAGTTCACTTCCGGCGTTGTCACCAATTTGCCCTGGGGCTTTACATGGAGCAACAACTTCATCTATCACAGCGGTCTGGCCTATCCGGTTTACATTCAGACCGATCTAAACGGAGATGGCGTTAGTAACCAGGGCATTGGCTCCAATGACCGGCCAGTCATTGCCAATGCTGCCGGTAAGCTGTCGCTGCTGGAGGATTACCCCGCTCGCCAGCCGAACTACTTCGGTTGGGACATGCGCATCGCCAAGGACCTGAACTTCAAGGAGCGCTACCAGCTCCGCCTGAGCGTTGATTTCTTCAACGTGACCAACCGCGGCAATCTCCAGTCGGATCCAGATAACAGCGCCTTTGTTCCGTTCGGTGCCGGATGCACCTTGTTCCCAGGCAGCGTCACAACCAACCTCACCACTTGCACTCCGCTCACCCACGTGCCACGACCCGGAGATCCGACCGGTCTGGGCAACACGTTCCGCACCCTCGACGAATTACCGACGGGCGCCACTCCTTTCGCGGCGCAATTCGGAGCGAGGTTCCAGTTCTAAATGCAGCAGCCCCGCAGTGAGCGTCGGCGCTTTCTGCGCGGCTGCGGCGGTTTCATGATGCTGGCAGCCGCCGGAGGCGAAACCCTCCGGCAAGCTGCCGCCTCTACTGCAGCGCGTGAAAAGCTGCGCTGGCCCAAACCCATCGGCAGTCCCGTTCTCGATAGCCTTGCTCCCGCAATCGAAAATTCGCGCGACGTCCACACCAACGTCGAAAAACTCATCGAAGTTGCGAGTTGGATGGCTTATGAAGAACTCCCGATGCCCGAATATCACCTGCCTGTGGGCGTCGGCGAGAACAACGCCGACGAAACCATTGATTTCATCATGGTCGCCGACATAGTGGATACCGCCTTCACCGATTTCGCCACCCACGTGAAATTTCAAGTGGATTACGCCGGCCAGCACTGGTCCGACTCCGAAGCCGAATTCGCCTGCATCAAGCGCGCCATGGATCAGGGCATCCCCATCCTCGACGGCCATTACCTCGCCCAGCTAACCCGCCCGCAAATGGAAAAAATCTTCGCCGGCAATATCGAAATCCCCATGCTCGATGAAAAAATGGAGCTGTGGCGCCAGGCTGGCGCCGTGCTCGCCGCGAAATACGGCGGCCGCTTCCACAATTTCATCCGCAGCTGCTCGCCGCGCCTCTACGACCACGGCAACGGCATGGTGGACCGCCTCGTCGTCGAATTCCCGCGCTTCAACGACGTCAGCCTCTACGATGGCCACGAAATCAAGCTCTACAAACTTCCGCAGCTCGGTCTCTGGTTCCTCTACGCCAGCCTGCACCCATCCGGGAAATTTCAGATCGAAGACGTTCACTCCATCACCGCCTTCGCCGATTACATCGTTCCCGTAGGGCTGCGCCTGTTGGGCATCACTTCCTACTCTCCAGCGCTGGAAAAAGCCATTGATAACCACCAGCTGATTCCTCGCGACAGCACCCAGGAAATCGAAATCCGCGCCCACTGCATCTACGCCACCGCCCTGCTCACCGAGGAAATCAACAAGCTGCGCGCCCCCGACGCTCAAATCATCATCCCCCAGATTGACGCCCGCATCTGGACCCACTACCACACCACCGATTGGCCCCATCACCTCACCCGCACCATCATGTATTAGTCGCACAGCTCTGCCCGCCGCAAGGCGGCACTCGCGGCTGTGCGCCTTGCGTCGCACACCAATCCATTTGCCCCGCCCGCCGCCGTTGCCGCATACTACCGCCAAGCCAAGTCCTATGCGTCGCGCACATCTCATCGAACTCCACGAACAATCGTGGTTCCCCTCGTTCCTTCGCGATGAAATCACCGATACACTGCAATGCGGCATGAATCGCTTCAGGGCTTACGCGCCGGTCGTCCCGCTGCTGCAAAACGTGCTGGACGCGACCCGCAGCCCGCTCATCGTTGACATGTGTTCGGGAGGCGGAGGACCCTGGTTGGATCTTTCTCCCCGCCTGCAAGGAAATGCGCGCGCCTCCCTGCAAATTCTGCTCACCGATAAATACCCAAATCTCAGCGCTTTCCAATCCGCCAGCGCCGCTTCCCAAAATCACATCGCATTCCATTCCGCCCCGGTGGACGCCACCAACGTGCCTCCCGAACTGCGCGGCTTTCGCACCATGTTCACATCCTTCCATCATTTTCGGCCCCAAGAGGCGCGCGCCGTTCTGCAGAATGCCGTGGACGCCAGCCAAGGCATCGGGATTTTTGAAATCACCCGCCGCGCCCCGTCAACGATCGCGTGCATGTTTCTGTGGGCCCTGCTACCTTTCTTGTTCACTCCCTGGATCCGCCCCTTCCGCTGGTCGCGCTTGCTCTGCACCTACGTCCTGCCAATAATCCCACTGGTGCTGCTTTTCGATGGAGTCGTCTCCTGCCTGCGCACCTACCGTCCGCAGGAGCTCCGTGAGATCATCGCAAAATTATCAGCAACCGAATACCAGTGGGAAATGGGCGAACGCGCCAACCCCAGAGGCGAAGTCCCCATCGCCTACCTGATCGGCTATCCGCGCCCCAAGATTTTGACCATGTAGCGCCGACCTGCCGGCAGGCAGGCGTCCCGCCGGCTCTGTTGCCTTCATTTTTGAGTTTGTAGCGGCCGCCTGGTTTTTAGGCGGGCGCGGAGGAAGTTGGCTACTGACTGGCGGGAACCGCAATTCCGGAGTTCACTTATGTCTGGAAGGCACAAACCAACGACCGCGTCCGGTTCGCAACGCTACGAACCGGACGCTCGCGTCGTCGGGCATTTCCTGGTCAACGTACCAACGATTAATCCGGATGGCTGTGGCGCCAATTCCAGTATTGGCTCTGCTCTTTCCGGTTGGCATGCGCATATTCATGATCCTGACGGTGATTGTTCGTCAGAAATACTCCCCACGCATGCCTCTCGTGGTCGTCCCAGTTGTGATAGTCCTTGTGATCCCGATCGTAAACGCGTACCTGAACACCCGCCTCTTGCGGCACGGGCGCGGCCATCATTGACACGGGCGCCGCCAGAGCGGCAGTCAAAAATAGCGAAGCGACATAACGATGTGTGCGATGCATGTACAAGTCCTCCCATTCTGAATTTCCGCTCGTGTCACGCGGTGGGCTCGACTATGCGTCCCGCCGCTTTCTAATGATGTGCAATGCAGCACACATGTATCGCATAGAGCACCGACGTCCGCCGCTCGCGCCTCCCTCGCAACGCCTGTCATTCCGCCTGGAACGAGTCGGTGTGCCAGCCGGGACTCACCCACTCCCCATCGCGCCGCACGAAAATTTCTGTAGCCCGCCCCGTGCTCAGCGTGCGTTTCCCGTTTTCTTCCGTCTCCACCAAGTACGAAGTCCAGATAATCGCCACGTCGCCGAAGCGCTGGATCTCCGTCCGCGGGAATTCCAACCGCACCAGTTTTCCGCCGCCCGCCTGAAACTCGGCCGCGGTCCGCATGATGTCCGCCTGGTTCTTCCACTTCGCTTCATCGGAACTGATCACAATGGTGTCGGGCGGTACCAGCCGCTCCAGCGCCTTGGTATCGTTGGCAAACCAGGCGCGCCACACGATTTCACGCACCTTCAGAATTTGCCCGCGTTCATCCTGGCCGTAAGCTATCCCCGGCCCCAGCAGCAATCCCAACACAAAGATTCCAACTGACATCCGTACAATGCGGCACATGTTTTCCTCCTCTGAATTTAACTACCTGCTCGAACACACCCGTACAAACGACAAAATTCCGCATCGCAAATGTTCATCGCGCAACGAATGCTGCGCGCTCCACGCCTAGAATTATTCCTTCACGGCACTCTGCTGCAATGCGCAGCCTTCGCCGCCTGCGCCTGATACCCGCCTGGAACCGTCCGCGAAGAAATCGCCAGCCGATTCCATGCGTTGATCACCGCCACCGCCAGAGTCAGGTCGCACATTTCCGTCTCGCTGAAATGCGCACGCGCTTCCTCATACACTGCATCCGGCACGTGACCAGCCGTAATCAGCGTCACCGCCTCGGTCCACGCCAGCGCCGCGCGTTCGCGATCCGTGTAATACGGGCAATCCCGCCACGCATCCAGCGAATACATCCGCTGCTCCTTCTCTTCGATCGCCCGCAGATCTTTCCAGTGCATGTCCAGACAATAGGCGCAGCCGTTCACCTGCGAAGCTCGCAACTTGATCAAGTGCAGCAGAGGCTGTTCCAATCCGCATTCCTGCAAATATTTCTCCAGCCCCAGCATCGCTAGGTACCCTCCCGGGGCGGCCTTCATGCAATCGAATCGCGCTTCCATAAATCCCCCTTTAGCCAAGCTCACGATCTTCTAGACGATGCCACGCACGCTTTCGCTACGGCCTTTCGATCCGAGAAGAGCGCCAGCAAAACCGCTCCCGCCGACGCAGAAAACACCGAATAATCCATTGGCGACTTGATCCCAAACGAAATCGCCATCGCCGTTCCAAACAGTGTCAGCAGTAGCGCGCTGCCCAGCGCCACCCAGCGCGGCCACACACCCAGTATTAACGTGACTCCAAAAAATAGTTCCGCGGCCGTCGCCGCCCACGCCAGAAACGGAATCGTAAACTCCGGCATGAAAGAATTAGCTTTCGCCGTGTAATCCACGAACCCCGCAAAGTTTCCGTACCCCACGTTCCGGCCCGTGTACAACCCGAAGCGGTCGGCGATGCCGGATAAGAAAGCCGCGCCGAGCGCGAGGCGTGCGTAGAAAATTCCCCACCGCTCCCAATTCACCGTTCGCGCCTCGCTCGCAGCGTCAGGCTCCACATTTTCCGCCCCGCATGGTTGCTCGCGCATGCTCACTTCCCTCCCGGTCGCGCCGCCTCAGGCGCTGCAACGCTCAACGGCGCGTCATGATCGCAAACAAAATACGCAATCAACTTCGCCGGCTCCGTTTGGCTCGCATTGGCCGACACCACGTGCACGCCATGCGCCGGCTCGTAAAAACTCTCACCTGCCGTGTACACCGCTTCGTTCTCGCCGCGCACCTGTGTTCGCAAGGCCCCCGCCACAACGTAACCAATCACCGGGCAAGGATGACTGTGCGGCTCCGACGATTCGCCCGGTCCGTAATTCACCTCCACTAACGTCGCCTTCAATTGATCGCCGTCCAGCTTCGGAAGCGCCCGGCTCAGCACGATCCGCGCTCGTTCAGTGCTCGCCGCCCGCTGCGTATCGGAGCGTAGCTGATCCCGCACCAGAATTCCCGCCGCCAGCAGAAACAGCACAGCGACAGCGATTCTCCCCACCATTCCGTAAGTCTTCATCGCTTCCTCCCGGCGCGCTAAACTTAAATCCGTGGCGGTCCATTCGCAAGGTCCATTTATGCTATTCTGCCTGTACCACTTTTATGGCCAAACGAGCCACCGCATTCGAACTCGCGCTCCCTCCTAAGGATTCCGCAGCGCCCGCCTACCGCTGGCTCTACGCGTCCCTGCGCGCCGCGATCCTCGAAGGCCCTCTCCATCCCGCGGCCCGCCTTCCCGCCACGCGCGATCTCGCCACTCAATACGGCCTGTCGCGCGGCACCATCGTCAACGCCGTCGAGCAACTCAAATCCGAAGGCTATGTGCAAGCCCGCATGGGCTCCGGCACCTACGTCAGCAACACTCTGCCCGACGAATTACTCCAGGTGCGAAACAGCGCCACGCCGTCGCTGGCGCTGAAACCACAGCGACACGGCCCGCGGAAAATTTCCGCCTACGCCAAACGCGTCCATCTGTTTCCAAATTTTGCGCCCCACCCCACTCGCGCCTTCCGCTCCAACCTGCCTGCCCTAGATTTGTTCCCCACCACGTTATGGGCGCAAGTCGCTGCCCGCCGACTGCGCAAAGTCTCAACGAATTTTCTGCTCGGCTGCGATCCTCTGGGATACCTGCCGCTCCGCGATGCCGTCGCCGATTACCTCAGTTCCTCGCGCGGCGTGAACTGCGTCGCTGCGCAAGTGGCCATCGTCTCCGGCGCGCAGGATGCCCTCGATCTCGTCGCGCGCCTCTTTCTGAATCCTGGAGATTGCGTGTGCATGGAAAATCCCGGATACATCGGCGCGACGGCAGTATTTCAATCGCTCGGCGCAAAAATATCCTACGTGCCCTTGGACGATGAAGGCATGCAGCTGCGCGAGGCCACCCTGCGCCACGCGCGCCTCGTCTACGTAACCCCCGGTCACCAGTTTCCCCTCGGAATCACGATGAGTCTTCCCCGTCGCCTACAGTTGCTCGAATCCGCTCGCAAATCCGGCGCGTTGATTTTGGAAGATGATTACGACAGCGAATTCCGCTACGCAGGACGCCCTGTCCCCGCGCTGCAAGGTCTCGACCGCCACGGCCTGGTCCTGTTCACCGGAAGCTTCAGCAAAGTTCTTTTCCCTTCGCTCCGGCTCGGATATCTGGTGCTCCCGCATGACCTCGTGGATCGCTTTTCCGACACGCTTTCGATCACGCGCCGTCACGCCCCGCTGCTGGAACAAGCCATACTCTCCGATTTCATCACTGCGGGACACTTCGGCCGTCATCTCCGCCGCATGCGACAAATTTACGCGGAGCGGTTGTCGGTCCTGTTACAGTCCGCGAGGCAGAATCTAGCAGGGCTGCTGGAAATTTCAGGAGTTGAAGCTGGCTTGCAGACGGTCGGCTGGTTGCGACGTGACATGGACGGCGAATCGGCCGCAGCCGCGGCCGCCAAACTAAATGTGGAAGTCATTCCGCTGAGCGCCTACAGCCATGGCAACGCCGCGTCAACAGGACTGCAGTTGGGATTTGCCGCAGTTGACGCCAAGGAAATCCGCCGCGGCGTGCAAGATCTGGCGATCGCGCTGCAAACCGCACGCAAAACTCCTCATCGTCACATCAATCTGCAGTTACCGTGATTTCTGCTCGGCGATCCATTTATCGGTCCGCGCTTCCAGCAAATCCAGCGGCAGAGTTCCACCATTAATGATCTCATCGTGGAAAGTGCGGATGTCGAACTTCGCTCCTAATTCCTTCCGCGCGCGTTCGCGCAGTTCGCGAATTTTCAGCTGCCCCAGCTTGTAACTAAGCGCCTGCGCCGGCCAAGCAATGTACCGATCGGTCTCCGACTGAATGGTAGGCTCATCCACCGCGCCCGACTGGCGGAAGAATTCCACCACTTGCTCGCGCCCCCATCCCTGCGAATGAATTCCCGTGTCCACCACCAACCGCACCGAGCGAAACAACTCAGACGACAGCCGCCCGTAATCCGAAACCGGATCCTGATAGAATCCGACCTCCTTGCCCAGCTGCTCCGCGTACAAAGCCCATCCTTCGGTGTAAGCATTGAACCCCAAACCATGCAGGCGGAACTTCGGCAACCCGGTGAGTTGCTGCTGCACGGAAAGCTGCATGTGATGCCCAGGAATTCCTTCGTGGTAAGCGATCGCTTCATCGTCAACCAGCGAGCGCTGCGCGAAATTGGATGTCGCCACCACCACGCGCCCGGGCCGCTTCCCGTCCGGCGTCCCCGTCACATAATGCGTCGCCGCAGCCGCTTGAAAAGCCGGAATTGCCTCCACCGTCACCGGCGCTTTAGGTAGCAATGTGAAAAGTTCCGGCAGCTTCGGCTGCATCTGCGCGATGTAATGCCGGAAATCGTCGAGGATTTGTTCCGCGCTGGCCGGAATATATTTCGGATTTTTCGCGATCGACGCGCGGAAGGATGCGAGGTCGGCGAATCCTTCTTTCTTCGCGATCGCCGCCATCTCGCCCTCGATGCGCTCGATTTCGCGTAGGCCCAGCTGATGAATTTCCTCCGGCGTCATGCGCGTCGTCGTGCGCCCGTAGATATCGTTATGGTAGCGCTTCTCGCCAGCGGGCAACGCGGTCACCGCCAGCGTCGTCCGCCCCTGCGGCGCGTATTCGGTGCGCACAAATGCCGCGAACGTCCGATACGCCGGGATCACATCCTGATTAATCGCGTCCGTGATTTCCTGCGTCAGGCGCTTTTGCTCTTCGGCCGAAATATCCGCGGAATATTTCTTCGTGGGCTGCAGAAATGGATTCGCGTCAATTATCCCGTCGCATTGCACGGGAATTTTTTCCAGCAGAAAGCGCACGGGCATCAGCTTGTCGCGCATTCCTGCGCGCAGCACTTCGCTGGTCTGCTCGAGCGCACGCGGAACTTGCTGAAGCCGCGCGACATAGTCCTCGTAATGCTTCACAGAATCGAGCGGCACCGAAAGCGGCAGGTCAGCCAGGCTGGTGTGGATGCCGTTCTGCTGGTTTATGGGCATCTCAAATTCTTTCAAAGCGAAATCCGCGCTGCGCTGTTGCAGCACCCGCACCAGCACATCGTGAGAAAGCTGATCCTGATCGCTGAACCCGCTGGTAGGAATGGCCGCGAGCTTCGCTAGAAATGCTTCGTCGGTTTTGTGGCGCTCAGCGATAGCTCCCAGCGAATAATCAGCGAGCTTATCGTTGTAGCGATAGTCGCCGTATGCGGTGGCACGCTCGGGAAAATTGCGCAGGTCGGTTTCGTACTGCTCTTCGAAGATCGCATTCTGCGCCGCCACGCGCTCGGCAAGTGTGTCGGGCTTTTGCGCGTGAAGCGAGACGGCTATACCGGCAACCACGGCGACGCCGGCAAAAATCAAGCTCTCGTGAATTCGCATAGGGCCTGGATTCTACCAGATACAAAATCCCCTACCGGACGAAAACGTCGGGGTCCAAGATCACGTTCACGGCCTCACCGGGGCGCTGTCATGCAACCCCGCCAGCGCCCGCTTATAATCAGGATCGTCCGGTGAAATTTCGACGGCCTGCGCGTAGGCGGCCAGCGCCTTCGCGCGCTCGCCGCGCTGCTGGTAAATCGCCCCCATCTCAAAATAAGCGTCCGATTCCTTCGGATTCACCAGCACGGTCCGCTGAAAAGCCCCCAGCGCATCATCCAATTTCCCCTGCTTCTCAAAAATTTTTCCCTGCACGTAAAGATACTCGGGATGATAAGGTGCCCGCTCCAAGGCCTGCCCAATCGCATCACTAGCCTTCTCGATGTCCCCCGCCGAGTAATAGAGTTTCGCCAGCTGCGAGTACGCCGCCGGATAAGTCGCATCCATGGCAATCGCCTGCTGCAGCACCGCGAGCGACCCTGCGAAATCGTTCTTCATGGCAAGCTCATCCGCCCGCTGCACCAGGTGCTTCGCCTGCGTCTGATTTTCCTTCGTGGTCCGGTCGTTCTGCGACGACTTCTCGAATTCCTCCAGCGTCGCCGCCGCCTTTTCATCCTGTCCCGCACAACGATAAGCGCGCGACAACAAAAACAGCGTCTCAGAATCCGCTGAGGCCGAACCCGACGTCCCCGCAGCGTTCCTAAGCGGCTCCAGCGCAACCACCGCTCGCCCGCAGCGCTGCTTGATTTGCTCCGCCGCAGCCCCCGCCGGCGCACGAACCAGTATCTTCCCCAGCAGCGCCCGCCCGCGCGAATTTTGTGGCTGCAGTTCAACGACCGTCTGCGCATCGAGCAGCGCCAGCGCATCGCGGTTCTGATCCGCATAGATTTCCGCGCGCGTGTAAAGCGCAAGCGCATTCTGCGGATCGCGCGCCAGCACTTTGGCGATTTGCTCCAGCGCGTTCGCCTTGTCAGCCGCGCCGCCCTTCGCTTTGTACGCCACAGCCAGCCGATTGCGCGCGTCCAGGTTCGCAGGGGCGAGCGCCAGCGCCGCCTTCAAGTGCGCGATAGCCGCATCGTATGTTTGCAATTCCAGGTCGAGATCGCCCAGCATCTCGAGCGGCGCCGCGCTCTTCGGATGCTGGCGCCGTGCCTGCTCCAGCATCTGCTTGGCCGCATCAAAATTGCGCGCTCCCCGGTACGCCTGCGCCAAGCCAATTTCCGCGTCCACATTGCGCGGCGCAATCCGCAGCGCCTCGTGGTAATCCGCGATCGCATCAGCGAATCGCCCCGCCACTGCAGCCGCGCGCGCCTGTTCAATAAAAGTCACGGTCTGCTGCGTCGGCGTCTGCGCCAGACACTGGAGCGGATGAACCGAAAAACCAAGACACAGCATCACGGAAATCAATGGCCACGCAGAATTCGACATCGTCCTGAGACCCGAAAACATCCGCGGATTATAACATCGGCTATTGACGCAGCCCGTTTCTGCGCAGCCCGCTCCGTCCCCAAAAATTGCCGTTTTCCCTTGACTCACACGCGGCGGAGAACTATAAGCTCCGTTGGTGCCACAGGTATCCTGCCGCCGGAACGCAAGCAAGCGAAACCAGCCGCAATTAATCATTAGCCGAATCACCACAAGGGGATCAATCATCGCCATGGGCCTGAAGAGAATCCTGCCGTTAACCCTCATTGTCGTCTTCATCGCGCTGGCCTCCACATCCGCTGCCACCGCGCAAACCAAGCGCAAAGTGATCATTGATCAAGACGCACGCGGCGCCGCCACCACCGACCAACAATCCATCCTCATGTTCCTGCAATCGCCGAACGTCGAAACCCTGGGCATCACGGTAGTCAGCGGAGATATGTGGCGCGACGAAGAAGTAGCGCACACCCTGCGCATGCTCGAACTCACAGGCCACACGGACATCCCCGTCTATCCCGGCGCGGTCTATCCCCTAATCAATCGCATGGAAATAATCGAGCGCTGGGAAAAACTCTACGGCACGGTCCATTATCAAGGCGCGTGGAACGGCCACCGCCCCGGCATGAATCTGGGCGACGGCCTGCGCGGAAAATATCACCTCCCCTTCGAAGTTCCTGATCTCGCGGAAGGCAATCCCACGCTACGAGCCCAGACGGAAGACGCCGCGCATTTTATCATCCGCATGGTCCACAAATATCCACACGAAGTCACCATCTACGCCGGCGGCCCCATGACCGACATCGCGCAAGCCATCAGCCTCGATCCGCAAGTCTCCGAGCTCGCGCAAGAACTCGTAGTCATGGGCGGCAGCATCGCTCCCGTCGTCCCCAAAGATTGGACCACCGAAAATCGCCGCGAGTTTAATTTCTGGTGGGATCCAGAAGCAGTGCACATGGTTCTCACCGCGCCGTGGCACAAAATCAGCATCACCACCGTGGATATTTCCGTGAAGACCCACATGACGAAAGAACTGATCGCCGAAATCGCCAAATCACCCAGCCCCGCATCGCAATACCTGGCAAAATACGCCGACGAAGAATTCATGTGGGACGAGCTGGCCGCCGCCGGATGGCTCGACCCCAGCGTCATCACTCAGCAAACGCAATATTTTATGGACATAGACATTTCCCACACCGCGGGCTACGGCAACGTGCTGGTGTGGACCGACGGATCGCAACCGGGCCTCGGCGAGCAGTTCGTCAATATCCCCGAAGAACTGAACAAGGAAAAATTCTATAAGATGTTCATCGACCTGATGGCGCTGCCGCCCGCCGCGCATTCATCACCAGCAAAGTAACCGGACTCGAACCCATGCCAGACACCACAGCAAAAGTAGAGGTCGTCGGAATCGGCAGCTGCACCGTAGATTATTTCGCCATTGTGCCGCGCCTGCTCGGCCCCGAAGAAAAAATCAACGCCACGCGCATGGAAATCCACGCCGGCGGCGTCACCGCGAATAATCTCACGCAGGTCGCCCGCCTCGGCGTCAGCACCGGTTGGCTAGGCCTCATCGGTGACGACGAAAACGGCCGCATCATCCAGAAAGCCTTCGCCGAAGATCACATGAATCTTTCCGGCATGGAAATTGTGAAGGGCGAACTTTCCTCACTCACCTGGATTCCGGTGGACGTCGCCGGCGAACGTTGCATTTACATGTTCCCCAACGTAACCGGAAAAATTTCCGTTTATCAAGTGCTGCATCGCTTCGCGCCGCATATCCAAGCGGCCAAACATTTCCACAGCGAAGCGTCGCAACTCCCTATCGCTCCCGTGAAAGAAGCGATGCAGGTCGCGCGCGACGCCAAGGTACGCGTCATTTTCGATCTCGACGTCTCCCCGGGCTTTTTCGCCGAGTCCAACCTCGGCACCCAGGAAGAACTGTGCAGCGCGCTCCGTCTCGTGGACGTCCTGAAGCCCTGCAAAGCCGCCGCGCGCGAGCTCACAGGAGAAGCCGACTACGAAAAAGTCGCGACCGCTCTTCTGCGCATGGGCCCTACGGTAGTCGCCATTACACTCGGCGCCGACGGGTGCCTGATCGCGACGCCCAAAGAAATCGCCAAAGTCCCCGCCTTCAAAGTGGACGTGGTGGATACCACCGGAGCAGGCGACGCATTCATGGGCGGCCTTTCGTATGCGCTGCTGCAAGGCTGGAACTGCCAAAAAGTGGGACTATTCGCAAACGCGTGCGCCGCGCTATGCTGCACAAAAATCGGCGCCCGCGCCATGGCCAAGCACGATGAAGTGGTGGCGTTGATCAAGCAACAAAGCCCGAAAGGCGCCGCAGCATTTTAGTAGCCATCCAATGACTGGCTATGCCGGAAGGGCGGGGCTTCAGCCCCTAAAGCCACGCTTTTCAATCGTCGCCGAATAAAGGAACCCAATGTACTCACCGATGAGCTTCGGCACAGCCCTCCTGATGATGATCGTCTCCGCCACTTGTTGGGGCTCCTGGGCTAACACCTACAAAGGCGTAAAAAATTATCGCTTCGAACTTTTCTACTGGGACTACGCCGTGGGCATTTTCCTCGCCTCCCTGGTTTACGCGCTCACGATGGGCTCGACCAACGACGGCCCCACCAGCTTCCTCAACAATGTCCACTCCGCCGACCTCTCCAACATCGGCTGGGCCCTGCTCGCCGGAATAATCTTCAATCTCGCGAACCTACTGCTCGTCGCCGCGATCGACATGGCCGGCCTGGCCATCGCCTTCCCCGTAGCGATCGGCATCGCTTTGGTCGTCGGCACGGTCCTCAGCTTCGTGCAACAGCGACGCGGCAACGTGATGATGCTCGGCGCCGGAGTCCTCTGCGCCGTGGTCGCCGTGATCCTTGACGGCAAAGCCTACGGCGAACTCGGCGCCAACAAAGAAGCCTCGCGCAAAAGCATCATCGTCTGCGTAATCTCCGGCGTCCTGATGGGCCTGTGGGCGCCCTTTTCCACGCGCGCTCTCACTCACGGAAATACCCTCGGCCCCTACAGCATCGCCGTGTTCCTGACCGGCGGCGCGCTGCTGTCCTGCCTCTGGTGGAATTTGTATTTTATGAAGAAGCCGCTGGTGGGCGAGCCCGTCGCATTCAGCGGTTTCTTTCGCGGCCCCGTCAACGGCCACGTCCTTGGCCTGCTCGGCGGCGCCATATGGACCACCGGCACCGTCTTCAATCTCGTCGCCGCCAACTTCACCGGTGTCGCCATCTCCTACTCCATCGGCCAATCCGCTCCCATGGTCGCCGCCCTCTGGGGCATCTTCGTCTGGCAGGAATTCGCCGGCGCCAATCAACGCGCCAAAGCCTTCCTCGCCCTGATGTTCATGTTCTACTTCCTGGCAATCCTGCTGATCGCCCGCGCCAACACCGCGGGCTAGCCACGTCCGCCATCCGCGCGCGAGACTCGACCAATGAAAACGCAGATCATGTATATCGAGTTCAAAGGGGACGGAATCAATGGTCCTGCTCGCGTCGGTCGCGTAGCGTTCTCAAAATCGTACAGGTCCGTTTACTACCAGGGGCGCCGCTATCAAGTTCTGAAGGGAGGCTACAAGACCAATTACTTTGATAGCGAAACGCTCGAAGAAGTTTGGATTTCTGGCTGCAAGAAAAAGGGAGGCGACCGTCTCTATCCCGGCATAATCGAAATCGATGACGATGTGCGGGAAGAATATTGGACCGAGATCAGGAAGATGCCTGAAGAAAAAAACCGCAAAAAGATCCGCTGCCCCGGAAAGTACGGCGGCGAATAGTTGAATCGCCGACGACGCCGCTAGCGGCGGCTGTCCTACGCTAGCGGCGGCCTCCGAAATCCACCGCACGCCGCTTCTATCTTCGCCGCCACCGCCAACACCGCCTCGTCCTCCCAAGGCCGCCCGACAATCTGCACGACAATCGGCAAACTCTCCGGCGAACGCCCCACCGGCACCACCGCCGCCGGATTCCCCAGCAAGTTGAACCACTGCGAATAACTCATCGCCTTCAAATATTCCACCTTGCGCCCCTGCACCATCCATTCCCGCTCGCCGTGACGAAACGCCGGAATCGCGCAAGCCGGGCATAACAAAATCGGAAAAGTTTCCATCTGTCGCAGCAACTTTTCCCGCAGTGCATCGCGTCCCACCAAAGTGTTCAACCACTCCCGCCCATCCATCGGCGGCTCCAGCGCCACACGCTGACGCCACGCGCGATACATCGGACTCAGCTCCGCCTCGCGCCCCTCCACCGTCGCAGCAAACGCCACCTGCACTGCGCGCCCAAATAAATTCCACCAAAGCTGCCACACACGATCCAGATTCTGCGGGCGCCAGGCCTCCACTTGAAATCCCTGCGCACGCAAAGCCTCCGCCGCCGCACGTACCACCGCCGCGGTTTCCGGAGTCACAGGAGTCACGCCGTCATCTTCAAAATAAGCCACGCGAAGCTTCCGAACTTCCTCCTCGCTCCACACACGCAACGGCACCGGCGCCGAAGCCGGATCTCCAAAGTCGGGCCCGGCCATCACCGCAAATAATCGAGCCACATCCGCGACGGTTCGCGCCATCGGCCCAACCACGCCCAATTGCGCAAACGGCCCGGCCGACGCAGGATAATGTCCCGTGGAAGGAACGCGCCCCGGTGTAGGCTTCAATCCGCAAATCCCCGAAAAATGCGCCGGAATGCGTATCGAGCCGCCGCCGTCGCTCCCCACTCCTCCCGCCGAACACCCAGCCGCAATCGCCGCCGCTTCCCCTCCGCTCGATCCGCCCGGAGTCCGCTGCAAATCCCAAGGACTATTTGTCCGTCCGTACAAAGAATTGTCCGTCTCGTAAGCCATCAAAAATTCGGGCACATTCGTATTCCCTAACAAAATCGCGCCAGCCGCGCGCAGTCGCTTCACCAGCGTCGCATGCTCCGACGGAACGTAACCCTTGCGCAAACGGCTCCCACACTCGCAAGGCCACCCTGCAACATCCACCGAGCTTTTCACAGAAAGCGGCACGCCATGCAGCGCACCCAGCGAATGAGCCAGCCCGCGCGACCCAGCCGCAGCTTCGGCAATCTTTGCCTGCGCGCGCGCGCCGTCCACATCCACACGCACGAACGCATTCAGCTTTGACGCGCGAGGAGAATTCAGTTCCGCGATGCGCCCCAGATGAGCATCCACCAGCTCGACAGGCGAGATCGTCCGAGCACGAATCTGCTCAGCCATCTCCACCGCCGAAAGAAAATTCAACTCATTCATAGTGGACTCAACAGGAAGCAAGCTAACGCAATTCGCAGAACGCAATCACAGGCAAACGCGCCCGCCAGTCTAGCATGCGGCAAGCCGGACGACTCCGCACGCATCCTCAACGCGATAAGTGGAGGCCGCGCGGAATAATGGCGGTCCCGCTTGGCGGGACGGGCCCTATAAAATTTCCTGGATTTCGGCGTCAATCGAAATGTGCGTCTGCGCAAATCCACTGATTTGGAAGGATTGGCCGGCGGCTTTGCTGAAGTGGAAGAAGCGGCTGATGTGGTAATCCTCGTCGAGGACGTCGAAAATCTGCTCGGTCTCTTCATGCGAAAGGCCGAGGGATTGGAGCGGCACGGATTTTCCGTAAGCGCCCGCTACGGCCAGGTATTTGTCTAGCACGCTGCGCAGGTTCATGGTCAGATCCAGACGTACGCGCCGGCTGCGCCGTACGGCAAATTCATGTAGAACACATTTGCTTCCGCGATGCGCTCGAATGCGGCGAGCAAATTGCGCGCACCGTGCCGTGCGCAAAACGCGACCCCGGGTGCGGCGGCGACTTGCTCCACTTCATCCAGGCTCGCGATTTGCTGGTGCGAGAACCACAGCCACGTTGCAGCGAAGCCGCATTCCGCGCAGGCGGCGCCCGGTTGCGTCAGGCGCTTCCCGATGGCCTCGGAAACTTCCGGCCGCAATCCTACTGATTCGAAATCCGGTTGCGCCACGAAAAAATACTGCGTGAATATTTCCGCGTCCGGCTCAAAGGCTACCACGCGCCCCGGGAACGATTCCAGTTCGCTCGCTACGGCATCGTTCAGGCATTCGCGGCACAAAGTGATTTCCGGCCGCGGCGGCTCGCGCTTGGTGCTGCGTTTTCCGCGAAGATAGAGCGTGTCCGGCAGCAGCGTCGCGATCCAATCGCATTCCTCGCCGAGATGAATGCATTCGGGCGGCGTGCCTTTCAGCCACGCCCACCAATTGTGGCTGCGCGGCAGCAATTCGACCGCGGGATACGCTTCGTCGTACGAGATGCTCGCCAAGGGTGCCGTTCCAAAATTGGTTTACAACGCCGTATGGTAGCAGATTGCCGGGCGTAAATGTTTGGGCACAATAATTCCATCCAACGTTTCCTCGTAGCAGAAAAAAGCTGCCCGCTCTGTCCCGAAGCGCACGGGACAGAGCAGCCGCTACCACACGTTCTTGCGTTGCTGACGGTCAATTTGCCGCGGGCGCCCGCTGCTTAGAGCGTTTGTCCATGCGGAAGTCATCGGCTATCATGGGTGGTGCGTAACGTCGCGCTCGCAATATTCAATAATGTTCGTTAAGCGAACAGGGAGGATCACGCATGGCAATCTCGGTAGGGGCGGCCGCTCCGGATTTTGTGTTGAAGGATCAAAGCCAGAAGGAAGTGAAGCTTTCTGATTTTAAGGGCAAGAAAAACGTAGTGATTGTTTTCTACCCGCTGGATTGGAGCCCGGTGTGCACCAATGAGCATGCCTGCTTCGTCAACGACATGAAACGCTTCGAGCAGCTGGACGCGCAGGTTCTGGGCATCAGCGTGGACAGCGCGTGGTCACATAAGGCGTTCGCGGAGAAAATGGGGATTCATTATCCGTTGCTGGCGGATTTTCAACCGCGCGGCGCGGTGGGCGAAAAATTCGGCGTGTACCTGGCGGAGAAAGGGATTACCGGACGCGCCATCGCGATCGTGGATCGCTCCGGAAAAATCGCGTGGTTCAAGAATTACGATATCCCCGCGCTGCCGGATTTGAAGGAAGTTGCGGACGCGCTCGCGAAAGTGAATTAGAACTCATCTAGCCCTGTTGACATCGCAAGTCTTTGGCAGAAGCGAAATTGTTGTGCGGGGTTTGCCGCAGCGAAGAAAAGCTGTGTCGCACCTTCGGCGCTCGGATCGTCTTGATTTGGCTTACCAGGCCTCCCGGCGTGGGCTAACTTGTGCCGCGCCTACGGCGCTCGTGCGGCGGCCTTGATCAGAAAAGAGCCGGCGGGACGCCGGCGCTACGAAAACCGAGCGGTTGCGGAAGATGTCAGCGAGCCGGACGACTTTCCGTTACGCCGGCTATGGTTGCGGCAGGCGCTGCGCTATTATTTGGGCGCAGCGTCTTTGTTGGGCGCGGGCGAGGCGGATTCGGCCGGCGAATCGACCAGCGGCTGCGAAAATGTGCGGATGTAATCCACGAGTTGCCAGCGCTCTTCTTCGCTCAGTTTGCCTTTGAACGCCGGCATGGGGCGATGCCCTTCTGAAATTTTCCAGAAAAGTTCGCCGTCGGCCATCTGGCTCATGGCGTGCGCGTCGGTGAAATTGGAAGGCGCGACCGAGAGTTTCTCGGCGCGCTCTCCTTTGCCGTTGCCATCTTCGCCGTGGCAATTCTGGCAGCGGTCCGTGTAGGTGCTCATGCCCAAGCCAATGACTTTCGGCGTGGGAGGATACGGATTCCGCATTTGCCTGGCCGTTTCCGGCGCGGTCCAGTCGCTGAACGAATAAACGATCACGCTCCCAGCAACCGCGACGATCACAAATACCACGAAGATTCCCAGCAGGTTTGGTTTAAATCCTGAGTTGGGCTTGCGGTCAGCGAGTTTGTCGGACGCCATGATTCGCGGTTTTGCCTGTGGAACTTTTCCGCTCCAGGAAAATCTTCGCATTCCGCTGCGGGAATTTCAACTGGCGGACCGCCCGGGCGGCTGGACTAGTGCGCGGCGTGGAAGGCTTGGTACACCGAGATCAGCACAATAACCACCATGGCCACAACATAAACGCGCAGACCCCACAACAGGGCCTTCGTTGCAATTGAAAGATTTTTCCGGCCGAAATGAGTGCGGCGCTTGGCGGCAACCACCTGGTCTGCTTCGAGCAAGGACAGAACGGCGCGAGGATCCTGCAAGCTGAGCTGCTCAGGCTTAAGGTCAACCGGAGCGAGCGCGCTTTGATTTTCAGGGACATCCGCGTAGTGTGAATCCAATTTCGTTCCTCCCTAGAGCGAAGTCACTTTGTGCGAACCGTTCCACGGCGAAAAACTTTTAACCGCCCAGCCATTTCGGGAACACGGTGGCGAGGCCGAAGCCTAGCCCGGCAATAATCAGAAGAACAGTAACGGTGACACCCGCGACGTTGGCCCAGAAACCATTTACGTGCTCGCCCATTACTTCCGGATCGTTCACCAGCAGCAGCAGAAAAGCCAACGCCGGAGGCATGGCCAGGACCGCGATCACGTTGACCGTCAAGACCACGAATTCGAGCGGAAAGCGAGGGATGAGCACGAGAGCCGCCGCCGCACACGCCGAGCCGAACAGGGTCAGATAAAAGGGCGACGCTTCGCGCAGCGGCCGGTTCAAGCTGTGGCCGGTTTGCATGACTTCACCGAAGGCGTAGGCCGACGAGGTGGAGATGGCGATCGCGGCGACGATGCCGGCTTCGAAAATTCCCAGAGCGAAAAGCGCGGCGCCGGCGTGGCCGATTAATGGCTCGAGCGCTTCCGCGAATTGCGCCGCTTGAAAATCCGCGGCATTGATGCCGTGATGAAACAGCGGCACCGTGGCGAGAATCGCGGCGATCGCGAAAACGGAAGCGAGCAGCGCGCCGAGCAGAGTATCGAAACGTCCGGCGTTGATGTCGCGCGGTTGCATGCCTTTATCCACTACCGCGCTCTGTTGAAAGAAAAGCATCCACGGGGTGACGGTGGCGCCGATGGTCGCCAGAATCAGCAGAAGAATTTCGTAGCGGCTGCCGCCGGGGAACGGCATCCAAGTGAGCATGGCATGGCCCACGGCGTGCCAATCGGGGCGCGCTAGAATCGCCGCGGGAATAAACAGGCCGTTGAAGATCGCTAGGCTGAGTGTAATTCGCTCCCAGGTCCAATAGCGGCCGGTGGTGATGGCCGCGACGACGATCACGAGCGCGCCGCCCACAGCGATCGAGGGGCGAACGCCGAAGAAGCCCAAGCCCGCGCGCACACCGATAAACTCCGTAACCAGGGTGAGAAAGTTTCCGAAAATCAAATCGCCCATAGCGAAGAAGCCCCAGAATGTTCCGAAGCGATCGAAGATGAGTTCGGCATGGCCGCGATGCGTGACGGCGCCGAGGCGCACCGTCATTTCCTGAACGATGAATCCCATAATAAAAGTGAGCACGACGAACGGAATGAAAAAACCAACACCGTAGCGCGAGCCGTCCGCGGAGTAGGACAACATGCTGGGGGCATCATTTTCGCCCAGGAAGACGAGAACCCCCGGGCCGACCAGAAGCCACAGCAGGCGGATGCCGCCGAACTTCTTGGAACGCCCCGTCCATCGCGCGCGTGCTACTTCCCAGCGGTCGCGAGCACGATCCACGTCCTCGTGAGTCACCAGTCCGATAAGCTCCGGCGCTGCGGCGGACGCTACGGCGGATTCGGTGGTCGGGTGGGCCGTTTGACCAGCGAGGAGGCTGGGATTTTTGTCGGGAGCGTCCATGGGTTAACCTAGCTAAACTCTGGGTATAAACTACGCTTAACCATCGCCAAGGTCAATCCCGATGGCACCATGCGTGAGTAAAAACTAATCCAGGGCGATTCCCTGCTCTGCTATAGTGAGCGGGAAATCCTTGGAGGAGCGCGCCAATGAGCGAGCCGGCAAACCAGCAGCAGAAGCAGCAAGTGCAGATCAAGGCGGACGAAAAGGAATTACTGGGGCAGTATTCCAATCTAGCGGTGATCCATCACAACGGCGAAGAGTTTACGCTCAACTTCATATACTTATTTCCGAGCGTGCCTCAGGGTAAGCTGATTGCCAGCGTAATATTAAGCCCGGCGCATGCCAAGAGGCTATTGCAGGCGCTGAAGGAAAATGTGGCGCGGTTCGAATCTCAGTTCGGCACCTTGCCGGAAGGATCCGGACCGGCACCGGATACGAATTTCGGATTTGTGCAGTAGCTCGCGGGCGGGATGCTCGGTTATAAGTCGATTGCGAACCTTCCGAGGCGTGGCTTCAGGGGCTGCAGTCCCGCATCTTTGCCGACCTTGACGGCGGGTCTGAAGACCGGCCCTTCCGAGTTAGGCGTCCGCCGGACGGATTCCAGGCTATACCTCAAAAAAGCCAGATCCCTCTCTGCGTCCCGCGCCCGCCAAACTGCGACGGGAAAGAAAATGCGCGGGACTTCATTCGGGATGACACGGCGCGCTGTGTTGCAGCGAACGGCGAAACTCCGGCCCTCGCCCAAAGCGATCGATGCGATGAGTTTTTGCGGCACGACGGGTTTGGTCAGTTTGCGGGGGACTCAGCGACGACCCAATTTCCGCTGGGCTCGACGAATTCCAGACCCACGGCGAAACCTGATTGCGGAGTGCTCTGGCAGTAGGCGACGCGGGCGATGGCGCGGAAGGCGCCCGTTAGAGTCGAGATCGTCAGCCGATCACCTGTGTTCCAGCGGCGCATGCTCAAGACGCGAGCGCCGCGCGGGCTTACGTTCTCAGTAAATGTAGTTTCCGTACCGGGCAAAGCGGGATGACCGGTGATGTGCACGCCGACTTCCATCGGAATGCGCGTCTCGCGACGCGGTTCTACGGAAGTTTTTGGGACCCCCATCCCAAAGCGAATCTTCAATGGTCCCCCTTTTCTATAGGCAGGCCGCTACCTGCCCAAAGCGAAATTTTTTCTGGCCCTTGCCCTTCATGCGGTACAGCGCGCGATCGGCGGCTCCCAGGAGTTTTTCGATCGTGGTGCCATCGTCCGGATACACGGCGACGCCGACGCTGACGGTGATGGGAGGCTGCTGGCCATCATTTTTCAATTGTTCGCAGATGCGCGTGGCTGCTTGCGCAGCGTCTGCTTCACTGGATTCTGGGAGAATGAGGGCAAATTCATCGCCGCCGTAACGTGCCGGAGTATCAATCGCGCGGCTGCCATCCGCCAGGGCGGTGCCGAGCCGTTTGATGGCACGGCTGCCGGTGAGATGGCCGAACCTGTCGTTGATTTTCTTCAGCTCGTCCAGATCAAAAAGCAAGACGGCGAAACCGCGGTTGGTCCGGCGCGAGCGTTGGATTTCAGTTTCCAGCACTTCGACCAGGCGACGATGATTCGCAAGGCCGGTGAGCGGATCGGAAGCAGCCAACTGACTGACCTGGTCGAAAAGTTGGGCATTATCGAGCAGCGTGCCGCCGAGGACGATGACGTAACTCATAACCATCATGAAATGTGCGAGCGTGTACGGAGCGTCGAGATGATGCTGTGACTCGCTCATGGTGACGTGGCAAAGAACGTTCAACGCCGCCGCGAGAAACAACGCGCGGTCGAGGTACGCGCCCGCGCGGTTTAGGCGGCGGGCATAGCCGATGGTCGCAGCCAGATAGATCGCAGCGGGCAACAAGTCGGAAGGTCGCGGAATCACCGCACCGGGATGAATCTTCGGCGCGTGCGGCAGCATGAAGTAGAACACGCTGGTTAGATACGCGACGCCGCCGACCATCAGAGTGGCGGCGGCCATTTCCTTGGCGGGTTCGCGAGCGATCGGGATGCGACGTTCGACGGCGAGTGCGGCCAGCAGCAGGACTCCGAGCAGAGTGCGGCCGGCCAGCCATCCGTAGGAGATTGAATCTCCTGGGGTGGGGGTGACTAACATGCCGCGATAAAACGTCATGCTCGTGCCCGCTTCGATCAGACCCGCTAGCACAAACCCGAATGCCAAAATGAGAGAAATTCGATCGTGGGTGCCGCGAAAGCGAACCAAGGCGTTGGCGGCGAAGGTGAAGCCAATCAGGCTTCCCGCCATTTGTAAGTAGGTGTCTAGAAGTGGGTCGGCTTGGTAACCGGAATTACGCAGGATCCAAAGTGAAGCGACAAACGTGCCTCCGGCGATCGTCCACAACAGGACGAGGCGGAACCGATGAAGTAGACCCCAAAAGCTGCCCGAACGAGCCACAATTCCCCCGAGTAACCGACACCTGCCCGCAAAGTACGGAGCAAGCGTGATGCCGTTCGTTCTATCGGTTCTAGTACTAGCTAAGGTTTGTTTTTTGTGCTAGTTGCTAGAATAGGCGCGCCAGACGCCTTTGTGCCGGGCGCGCTTATTTTCTTGGCGTGGGGTAGAAACGTTACGCTCTGTTACAGGGACTACCCAGAACCTAGTGGCTCAGGATTTGGCCGGTGGAGGGGGCAGCTCGTGGGCCTGAACGACGCTTTGGAATGTAGAGCGTTTGTGCGAACCGTCGCAGAACGGCTTGCGTTCGGAGAAGCCGCAACGGCAGAGGCCGATCTTGGTGCGGCCGCCTAGACCGTAGGCGTGGCCCTCCTGGTCCACTACTTCGACTACACCGTCAATCAAGAGCGGGCCGTTATTCACAACCGTAACTTTTACGTCTGGCATTCGATCCTCCGATCGAGACTGGCTAGATTTTGGCCGCGGGGCGCGCGCCGAGGGCGCAAGGTGTTCAGAGCCGATCAATATTTCGGCACCGAGGGGTCCACATCGTCGGACCACGCAAGGATACCACCCTTTAGGTTCAGAATTTTGCGAAAGCCCGCGCGCTGCAGGAACTCGACGGCTTCAGCGGAACGCTTTCCGCTGCGGCAATGGGCCACGATTTCGCGCGAGCTATCGAGTTCGTTGACGCGTTTTGAGAGATCGCCGAGCGGGATCAGCTGGCCACCCAGATTGCAGATCTGATATTCGTGCGGTTCGCGAACATCGAGGATGTAGAGATCGTCGCCGCGATCGAGACGCGCTTTTAATTCGCGCGGGGTGATTTCGGGGACGGAAGTTTGCGGCGCGGGCGCTTCTTCACCGCGGATGCCGCAGAATTCGGCGTAGTCGATTAGTTTCGTATTCGTGGGATTCGTGCCGCAGAGCGGGCAATCGGGATTTTTGCGCAACTTTAGTTCGCGGAAGCGCATGGCGAGAGCGTCGAAGAGCAGCAGACGGCCCACCAGCGGTTCGCCTGCGCCGATGATGAGCTTCAGCGTCTCTGCGGCTTGAATCGAGCCAACAATTCCCGGCAGCACGCCCAGGACGCCGCCTTCGGCGCAGGATGGAACCAGGCCCGGAGGAGGCGGCTCGGGATACAAGCAGCGGTAGCACGGGCCATCGGGGTAACCGAAGACGGTTACTTGCCCTTCGAAGCGAAAAATGGAGCCGTAAACGTTGGGTTTGCCCAGCAGGACGCTCGCGTCGTTGACGAGATAGCGCGTGGGGAAATTATCGGTGCCGTCCACGATGATGTCGTAGTCTTTCAGGATTTCGAGAGCGTTTTCGCTGGAGAGATGCGTTTCAAAAGTATCAATCTGAATGTCGGGATTAAGATCGCGCAGGCGATCGCTGGCTGCGGCGATTTTCGGGCGGCCTACGTCTTTGGTGCCGAACAAAATCTGGCGCTGCAAGTTGGTGGAGTCCACTGTATCGAAATCCACCAGGCCGATGCGACCGACCCCTGCGGCGGCAAGATAGAGCCCGAGCGGCGCGCCGAGGCCGCCAGTGCCGATGCAGAGAACTTTAGCCTGCTTGAGCTTGAGCTGACCATCCATGCCGACTTCGGGCATGATCAGGTGGCGGCTATAGCGCAGGATTTCTTCTTTGGAAAGCGAAACCGGCGCGCTTGCAGGCCCGGGATTCGCGGAAATTTCTGGTTTGGTGGCCATCGTAAAACTCTCCCGGTTAATTACGTGCGCCGCCTGCGATTGAGGGCACGATGCTTACGATATCGCCGTCCCGAATCTGGGTCTGATCCTTTTGCAGATAACGGATGTCTTCGTCATTCACGTAGACGTTCACGAAGCTGCGCAATTTGCCGTCGTCGGAATAGAGATGCTTTTTCAGGTCGCCGAAGCGCAGAGTCAACCCGTTCAAGGCCTCGGCCACGGTATTGGCTTGCAGTTCAACGCTTTCCTGTTTGCCCGCATACGCGCGCAGCGGCGTGGGGATTATGACTTTCACTGTCATTCGCATTCCTCCTGCCGGCCTGAGCTTGTGCTGACCATCCCTGGCACAGCGGTTCGGGATTGGCGGAATACTTTAACTTAGATGCTCGCAGAGTGGGCGGAAGATTCAATCGCCTCGGAGTCGTATGCGGAGCGATCGTTGCGCAAGCGCCAGGAATTCATATCGCGCGGCTGGCCGGATTGCACGCTGACGATGATGTAACTGTACCAGGGCCAGGCATGTTCGCGATCGAATTCGCTGGGACGCGCGGGCGCATCCGGGTGCGAGTGGTACCAGCCGATCAGTTCGATATTCTTTTCGCGCGCGGTTTTCTCGGCGAGTAGCACGTCGCCTGGGGTGACTTCGAAGCGATTACGCGGCGAATCGTCGCGGCGATTGGCGAGCGGCAGCAGCGCGAGCACCTCGCGCGAACCATCGCCAACGCGGCCCAGAATCGCGCCGCAACATTCGTACGGGTAGGTTTCGGCGCCGTGGGCGCGGATCTGGCCGGCGAGTTCTTCGCGGATTTTCAGCAGTGGGGCGCTCATGCGTCACTCCAAAATTGTTCGGTGAGATATTTTTCGCCAGAATCGGGGAATACGGTGACGATCACGGCGCGCTCGCCCGGTGGCAATCTGCGGGCGACGTCCGTGCACGCCCACAGAGCCGCGCCGGAACTGACGCCGGCTAGGACGCCTTCTTGGCGGGCTAGTCGCCGCACGAGTTTGTGAGCATCTTCGGTGCGCACCGCAAGGTCTTCGTCGGCTAACTTCGGATCGTAAATTCGCGGAACG
>Ga0210394_10000660_pt1 | contig 67273 bp, 68 predicted proteins | sample IncBWC12MmetaG_FD_160121 | JGI IMG/M metagenome (GOLD analysis project Ga0210394, IMG submission 160121) | Forest soil microbial communities from Barre Woods Harvard Forest LTER site, Petersham, Massachusetts, United States - Inc-BW-C-12-M | ecosystem: Environmental > Terrestrial > Soil >...
CCAATTGACCCATCTGCGACGCTCTGCGGAATATGCCGCCGGCTGCAGCCTCCCTACGTCAAGGCGACGGCCTATGGGAGCTACGAGAGCGGGCTGCGCGAGTTGATCCATCTGGTGAAATATGAGCGAGTCCGGCCGGCGGCTAACGTTTTGGGGCGAATGCTAGCCGGGGCAATTGCAGACCTGCAAGACTTGTTGCAAGACCCACAGATTGTCGTAGTGCCCGTGCCATTGCATTCGAGAAAGCAACGCCAGCGGGGCTACAACCAGGCGGATTTGATTGCGGGTGCCGCTCTGAAGGTTATGGGAGCTGATGGCCGCTTTCAAGTGGTTGCGGGCATTTTGCAACGCCGCCGCGAAACCCAATCGCAGATTGGACTATCGAGCCACCAGAGGCGAGAAAATATTCGCGGCGCATTTGCGGTGACCCGGGCAGAGGCGATCGCGAATCGGGAGGTTCTGCTGGTGGATGATGTGTTCACGACCGGTACCACGGTTTCCGAATGCGCGCGGGTGTTGCGACGAGCGGGAGCGTCGAAAGTGTATGTCGCAACTGTGGCTCGCACCTTGAAGTTCGAGGTCCAGCAGGCTGAAATGAAGGCCGCAACGCCAACCTCATTTACGATGGCAGCTGCGGGATAACCAGGCAAGAGAAGAAGTTGCCATGTCAGGAAAGTGGAACAATTCGGCAAATAGTTCGCGGTTGCTGTTTGCCTCCCCAGCTGCGGCCGGCATTCACCAGGATGGCGATGGCCACGCTCTGCATTCGCCTGTGCTGGTGCTGAATGCTTCCTACGAGCCCATCAATGTGTGCGCGGCGCGGCGCGCCGTTGTGCTGGTGCTCAAGGGCATTGCCATGACCGAAGAGGAAAACGGCCATTTTCTCCATGCAGCGCGCCTGGCGATGCGCTTGCCTTCAGTGATTCGCCTGCTCGAGTACCGCCGCATTCCACACCAGACGCGGGCGCTTTCACGCAAGAACGTCCTGCTGCGCGACCGCAACACCTGCCAATACTGCGGGGAACTATTGCCTTCGAGCGAATTGACCCTGGACCACGTGGTGCCGCGTTCCCGCGGAGGTGCTTCCACCTGGGAGAATCTGGTGGCCTGCTGCCATCTCTGCAATCGCCGGAAGGGCAACCAGTCTCCGGCCGAGGCCGGCATGAAACTGATGCGCGAGCCGCGCGCATTCAATCTGCACACCAGTCGCCACATCATGCGCCTGATGGGCCGTTCCGATGACAAGTGGAGGAAGTACTTGTTTTCTTAGCTTTCAAGGTTGCGGCTGCGAGGGCTGCTGCGGTTTCTGATCCTTTCCCTGATCGCCCTTCGGCAGTTCTTTGCCGTCGTAGGTAATCTTCACCTTGGAGCCGAATTTCCGGTAATTCTCATACTTCACAATCTCGCGAATGTGCACATCGCCCCCGGAAAAGTGCAGTTCATCATCGGCGCGAGTGTAGGTCGGAAACCAGTATTTGCCGTCAATCTGCTCGCGATAAGTGGTAAAAGAGGGGAACAGATTCTCGCTGTTCTTCTTCTTTCGGATGTCCGGCACCGTCTTTCCGTAGGTTTTCACGATCTGCAAATCGTGATCGTCCACCCAGATGCGCCCCTGGAAGTAACGCTTCTTGCCGACAATCTGCTTGGGTGCCACATCGAAGACATAACAGTGCAGATCATCTTCTTGCTGCTGCCCCTTATACAGAATGCTGTATTCATTGATCTCGTCGCTCGTCAGCACGAAGGGCAGCCGGTTTTCGATGTCGTCGAGATCCTCCTCAGTCATGCCGATCCGTTGCAAAGAGGACTGCGGCGCAAAAACCACGTTCTTGACCTTGTGGCCGGCATCATCGAAGCTGACGTCGAATATCTGCTGGTACTCGCCATCCACGGTGTTCCCTTCCAAAGTCTGTACCTTTACGCTCTGCCGGTAGCCGTACTGATCGAGCGCTTCTTTGAACTCCTTTTCTTTGGCAGCAAAGCGCTGTGTGATTTCCTCCGGAGTGGTGTTTTTTGGCTGGGCGGGATCGAGGGGGCCTTCATCGGCCGATGCCGGCAACGAAAGCGCGCCCGCCAGAACAACCAGCGCGACAAGCAGCGACGCGAATCGCGACGCAGATTTCATGGCATTAGTCTAACGAAACACGATGGAAACCGGAAACTAGCTGCTGCCTCATGGTTTTAGATTGCGGAGGCGCCGGCAGAGTTGCCGCCGAAATCCGAACAGCCTGGGGTTGTGTGGTACGGCGGCCATGGAACCCTGTAAGATGACAAGCTAACTCCAATGCCCGCCAGTTCCCGTCCAGAAGCGCCGGGAGCGATGCCAGCCGCTCCGGAGATCGCCCGCCTGGCCGCACTACCTGAGGTGCGTTCGGCGCTGGCCTGGCTGCGAGCTCAGGAAGCCCAGTTCGCTGCCTGGCAGCTTGAGATGGCGCGCGTTCCCGCGCCGCCATTCGGCGAGACGGAGCGAGCGCGGTGGCTGGCGGAACGCTTTCGGGAATTGGATCTCGAAGACGTGCATATAGACGACGCAGGCAATGTTCTGGGGGTCCGCGGAGGCGCTGGCAAGCAGTACGTGTCTCTAAGCGCCCACATAGACACGGTTTTTCCGGCTGGCACTCCGCTGAACATCCGGCAGCACGGCAGCCGGCTCTACGGCCCGGGCGTGTCGGACAACGGAGCGGGAGTTACGGCGCTGCTGGCTACGGCGGCCGCGCTACGGGCCTTCCGGCTTCCGCTTTCAGTGCCGATTGTATTCATTGGGAACGTGGGGGAGGAAGGCGAGGGCAATCTCCGCGGCATGCGCCGCATTTTTTCCCATCCGCACTGGAAGAATGCGATCCGCTGCAGCCTGGTGCTCGACGGCGCAGGTTCTGATACGCTCGTCACCGAAGCCTTGGGAAGTCGGCGCTTCGAAGTCATTGTGCGGGGTCCCGGTGGACACTCTTGGAGCGATTTCGGAACCGCCAATCCTATCCTGGTGCTGGCGCGGACGATTCATGCTTTTGCTCAGACTCCGGTTCCCTCGTCGCCAAAAACGACTTTTAACATTGGCGTAATTCGCGGCGGGACGTCGGTGAATTCCATCCCCGAGTCGGCGAGCATGCGGGTGGATATTCGTTCCACCTCGATGCTGGAAATCGAGCGCCTGGAAGTCTCGCTACGGCATGAACTCGAAAAGGCCATCGAGCACGAATCGCACGCTCACGAGGCGCGATCCCCATCTCAGCGACGGCCGGCTGGACTGACCTATGAGATTGTGGAGATCGGCAATCGTCCGGCTGGCGAGTTGAATGCGAATGCCCGAATTCTGAAGATCATTCGCGCCGTGGACGTGCAAATCGGAAATGCAGCTCAGATTCAGCGTGCCTCCACGGACGCGAATATTCCCTTGTCGCTCGGGCGGGAAGCGATTGCCATCGGCGGCGGCGGCACTGGCGGCGGCGCTCACACGCTGCAGGAATGGTTCGATTGCAACGGGCGCGAGCTAGGACTCAAACGCATTCTGCTGACGGTGCTGGCGCTAGCTGGCACGGCTTCCTAAAAACCACCCTTCCCGCGCAACGGCCTGAATGGAATCATCACCACCGCCTCTAGGGCCACCGGGTTGCCGTTCTTCATGGCGGGGCGGAACTTCCATTGGGAGAGCGCGGCGCAAGCGTAGTTGTCGAGACGGTCGTCCATGCTGCTCAGCACCCGTACCTCGCCGACCGAGCCGTCGCTGCGGATTACGGCGTAGAGCGTCACTGTGCCTTGCACGTTGTGGCGCATCAGTTCCAGAGGGTAGCCGGGATCTACTTCCTGCGTGGCCAGCGGCGCAACCAGTTCTCCTTTTTCCCTCGTGCTTTCCACCTCGGCAAAGTGCATCACCCAACTGCCGGCCGCCGAATTCAGGTTGGGCACATTTAAGGTCATGGAATAGGACCTGCGGCCGCCAAAGACCTTGCGTTCGATTTCGGTCGGATTATTCTCAGCGGGTTCGGAAGCAGAGTGCCGGGGGATGGACGTAACTCGCAGTGGCGTGGCGTCCGCCGTGAGCCTTGAACCGTCTGAGGTCTGCCCGCGGGAATCGCCTTCAACCGTGGAGCTGTTGGGGCCTGCGCCGACAAAGATTCCGGGAGGAATTCCTTGGCCGCGATCTGTGGAGCCATTGGCATTGGAGCCATTCTTGCCAGTCAGCTCAAGAGTTCCCTTGGCGTCGGGTTTTCCTTCGGGAGTTGCAGCGAAAGTTCCACGGCGGTTTCCGACTGGGGTTTCGACCGGAGCAGTTGGCGCAATAGGATGAATGCCCAGCGCTATGAGGCGTCCGTTAGGATTAGACGCGCCCGCGCCTTGCAGCGACGGAGGCGGAGGCACAACAGCCGCGCCTGCTTCTCCCAGCGTCACCTGCCGGGCGGCGCTCCGCTGTTCAGCAACCGGAAGTTGTGGTGCGGGCGCGACGACTTCGGTATGTCCGATGCTGACGTCTCCGGATCGGCGTATCGCAGCGGTTTCGAGTTGTGGCGGCGGCTCGACAACCGCTGGTTGCGCGAAGGCGGGATCGTGCCTTGAAACGGCAGGATGCAGTTCCGGCGGCGGAGCAACAGGCGTAGCCAGCATGGGTGTCTGCAAATCCCGATGAGCGCTGGCGGTAGCTGCCAATGGCACCTCCGGCGCGGGCTGGGACCAGGCCACGATATTCGGCAGCGGCACCTCCTGGCCTAGCTTTAACTTGGGAGGAGTGACGATGGTTTGGGTGCGATTGTCGGTATCCGGCGGCACGGAGATGATCGGCTGCGGAGCGAACACGGGATCACCTTTTTGCACCGCAGGGACCCTGGGACCTACGGTGTCCAGCGGCGGCAAGTACTCGGAAGCCTCGTAGTGGATGACTTCGGGTTTGTGGAACGCGGGAAGGCCCACAAGATGAGCGCGTCCCGGCGGAAGCTGGGCCACTCCCCACAATAGCGCGATCGCCAGCGCATGATAAACCACGGATTCCGCGAATCTTTTCCAGGGAAGCGGGCGGACGACGAAGACGTCGGGCCAAAACGCTGCCGATTGGGACACAAGTCGCAGTGGAGGCTGTGGCTTGTGCCGAAAGAGGTCAAAAAGATTGCCGAGAAAAACCCGGTGCCAAGGCTCAAGTTTGACCAGAAACGTGGGCACGGGTACCGAACCCGGCTGCCGTTTCAATGCGAATTCCAGAAGCCGCGAGCCCCGTCTCATGCCAAACGCCACCGCTGTCCAGTTGCACAATTATAACTGCTGTCCCGCGCGGGCCGCCTACACGCGAGTTCCTGCTGGCTAGATTTTCATGGTGTAATACCATTTCCGGAATCTTATGAGATGGTTCAGAAACTCCGCCGTTACTTTGGCAGTGACGTTTCTTGGTCTGTCGCTGTCTCCGCTGTTCTCCCAGGACCAGCTTGAGGTGGATGGTCCGAAACACGTCTTTCAAGATGCACTGCTGGATAACCTGAAAGGGGCGTGGAAGTTAAGCGGCAAGATCATGGGCCGAGTTGCTGATCACACTGTCGAAGCAGAATGGGTGCTGAATCACCAGTTCCTGCGGATCGAGGAAAGGGACAACACTCCCGCTACGGGCGCCAGCGTGCCGTACGAAGCCATGATCATGATCGGCTACGACAATGCCAGCGAACGCTATGTAGCGCACTGGACGGACGTGTACGGAGGCCGCTTCTCCGAGACGCTGGGCTATGGAACCCGTGCCGAGAATGAGATTCGTTTTCTTTTTGAGTATCCTGACGGGCCGTTTCACACTACTTTCCGTTGGAAGCCGGACGAAAAGCAGTGGGAGTGGTTGATGCAAACCAAGAACAAAACTGGCCACTGGGTGGATTTTGCTGATCTGACTTTGACGCGGCGTAAATAACATGATTCGCGGCATTGCCAAACTCGCTGGAGTCGCCTTGCTACCGTTATTGGGCTTTTCGCTGCTGGCTGCACAGGATACTCACTCGAACACTGCACCGCCGAAGCCCGATTACTCGGGGATGTACTCCTTCCTGCAAGAAGGCGAATTTGTGCAGATCACCATCGAGGATGACGGCCGAGTCACCGGATACATTTCCCGTTACGGAGAGACAGCGAGCGACGGTGGCAGTTTTGTTGACCAGTTCTTCAAGCAAGCCCAGCTCGAAGGCAAGAATCTCAGCTTCGTCACGGAAACCGCGTATTACGTTGCGTACACTTTTGAGGGAGTGGTGGAGCGTGGGGAGGGGAAGAATCCGGGAGATGAAGCGTATTACGTTCTGAAGGGCACGCTCACCGAGAACCGCATCGGCACGGACAAGAAGACAATTTCGAAATCCAGCGAGGTGGCGTTCAAGTCATTTCCGCAGGACCTGGAATCGGCGCCGGCGAAGAGCAACTAGCGCCTGCTCATTTCCCGGGTATTTGCGTAAACCGCTGAATCTGGGCTTCGGTGATCGCCCAGGCTAACGCAGCATTCTGATAGAAAGCGCGGTACCATTCAACCGTCCATTCCAGCGCTTGATCAAAGTCCAGCAGCGGCTTCCATCCGAGCTTGGCAAGGGGTCTTGAGCTGGCCGCCGCCGGCTGCTTCTTTTGCGATGCAGGTGGGGAGGGGATTGGATTTGTTAATGCGTCTTCACGCCAAAGAGAAATCATTCGTTTCGCAAAGTTTTCGTCGGAAATCGCGGGCCCACCGGCGGCGAAAGTCCAGGGGCCGGCCTGACCTCGTCTATTTTCGTAGAGTCGTTGCGCGATCAGCAGACATCCGCGAACCGGATCGAGCACATGCTGCCATGAACTAAGCCGAGCGGAGTTATTGATCGAGACCAGTTCGCCTGAAGACATTCCCCGGGCGATGGCGGGAACCAGATGATCTTCTTCCCAGTCGCCGCCGCCGATAACGTTGTCAGCCTGAACCGAAGCCACGGCCGCGCTGCCGGGCTGATTGAAAAACGATTCCCGGTACGCCGTCGTAACCAGTTCGGCACAGGCCATGCTTGATCCATACAGATCATTTCCGGCGAGTGTGTGATTTGCGCGATCTTCCCTGGTGACTTCACTGGTCAAGACGAGCAGGGCTCGCAACGAGCGGGCATAGCGGGCCTCTTCCAGTATGTGTACCGTTCCCATCACATTTGCGGCATAGGTCTCGACCGGTTCGTTATGCGTCCGGTTGGCGGGTGCCTGACCGGCGAGGTGAATCACGATTTCCGGTTGCTGCTGGGCAAACGCAGTGGTGAGAGCGTTGCGATCGCGGACGTCGCCAAAGATCGAAATGATGTTGCGGTCCAGCATGGCGGCGTCGAACAGATTGGGACGAGTTCTTGGCGGCAGAGCGAAGCCGATGACGCTGGCGCCCAGCAGCTTGAGCCAGGCCGTGAGCCATCCGCCGACGAAACCGGTGTGGCCGATGACGAGCACCCGCTTTCCGCGATAGAAGGAAGTCAAGTTCGGCATAGTGCGGGGCCCAGAATCTTATAGGGCCATCTTATGGCATTGAGCCCTTGGTTAGGGCGTCTAACTCTAATCTTAGAGCGGCGGCTTCCGCTCGTCCTTCTGGCGTGTTGATGAGGTTGTCGGCTTCGCCGGGATCAGTATTCCAGCGGTAAAGCTGCTCGCCATGATTCTTGTGCACGATGAGGTGCCAATCAGCGGTCACGAGCGATTGCATGGGGCCATCGGCTGCGGTTGGCACGGCAGCCTTCTGCGGATTGATAGCGTTTTGGGCCAGCTCCGCAAGAGGGTGGGGCCAGCGCAACGCGGCGTGCGAATTCTGCCAAAGCTCGTTTAGCGCCGGTCCGGGGAAAATCACTTCGCCAGGGCTGCGCGCGTCTAGCTCTCCCCCCAGTAAGTCCATAATGGTGGCCGGAATCGCTACGTTTGTAACGGGAGTGGTGATCTGCAACCCGGGGGGTACGTGTCCGGGATACCAGATGATCAGCGGGACACGGATCAACTCCCGGTAAAGCGCCGAGGCATGAAAGTGCAGCCCGTGTTCGCCCAGCGACTCGCCGTGATCGGAAGTGATGATGACGAGAGTGTGGTCCATCAAGCGGCGTTGCTGAAGGCTCTGCATAAGAAGTCCGAGGTAGTGATCGGCATAACTCACTCCCTCGTCATACTGGTCAGTCACGGTTCCATGATCCCAGGATGGCTTGGGGTAGCTCGCCGGCGCGCCGTAGGGGTCATGGGCATCCATGTAGTTGAGAAAGGCGAAGAATGGATGCTGCTGGCCTTTGTCAGTGTCAATCCAGCGTGACAGTTCGTCGTTGACCACGCCGGCGCGCTTGCGCACGCCGCGTGCACCGCCGTTCTTTTCCCAGCCTTCGGTGTCGCGGTCGAGAAGCGACGTGAATCCCATGTGACGCAGGATTCGGCGCACCAGACTCTTGTCGCTGCGGGAGAGATAGATCCGCGCGAACTCACGGCCAAATAAAGTGCGCACGAAGCAATCCGCCGGAGAATGGAAGTAATCTTCAAAATGAATGAAGCCGCGGCCTAGTCCCACATTGCTGGTGAAATACACCCGGTTGGCGGAAAACGCGCCGGTCCGGTAACCGCGCTTCTGCAACATCTCCCCCAGCGTCGGAAAGCCGCGCAAGCTTTCCTTGTCCCAGCCAAGCCACGGCATGGGTTCAACATTCTGCATGACATGGTCAAAGGGGTAGCGGCCAGTCAGCAAAGATGCGTGTGAAGGCAAACTCCATGAGGAGGGAGCAATCGCATTTTCAAACCGCACTCCTTCCTTGGCGATGCGGTCGATCTCAGGACTGGTCTGCCGCGCGTAGCCGTAAGAGGAAAGATGGTCCGCGCGCAGCGTGTCCACCACGATAATGAGCACATTGGGCGATCCAGCGTCGGCTGCCGGCAACCGGGCAACGGTCCTCCGCTCGACGATCCACTCTCCGCCCTGAATAGCCACGAAAGCGACCACCCACCCGACGATGAGCCAGGGCGTGGCCTGCTTGCAGCGCTTCAGCATTCCAGTTTCTCGCTTGCCGAACCAGCGGTTGAACGCTGCCGCGACTCCGAGCGCCAGCAGTGCGCAACTCCAATGCGACAGCCGGGCGGTCAACGTGAGCCAGTCGTAAATGGTAAGGAACGCAAGCAGGGACACGATGGTGCGAACTGCGTTAAGCCGTGGTATCACGGCGGCCAACAAGGTGACGAGCAGCGCCAACAGCACGAAGAAAAGCAGATCCACCAACGGGGAAACCCAGATGATTGCCTTCGAGACGTGCATCATCGGACCCCAGCTTCGCCAGTTGATGCGCTGAAATACCAGCAATCCTGCGCCTTCAACCAAGCCCGCTACCATGGCAAAGCAAACGGAGATCCATAAAACCCGGACGACTTGTGACTTCCACGCGGAACTCGTCCGGATCTGCGAAGCGGCAGTGGTGGTTAGGAGAATGGCGTTCTCGGGAATGCAGGGACTCGACGCAGGCTAGCATGACAAAGCGCGAGGAGGGCGTCAAACCAAAGCGAAGCCTTAGAATCCGGAAGCTGCATCCAAATAAGCGCAGAGCGAGTAAGTTTGCGAGGCTGGCGTTCCCGCGAAACCCGCGTCTAAGCAATTAGGATGACCGATTGGCCTCGTTTGATCGCTCTCATCGGCGAAAAGGTATAATGTTAAGGCATTGATATTATTGGAGGAATTCAACCTATGGACCCGCGTTCCAGCGGCATTTGGGTGCGTTTCAAGGCCAATCGCTGGGCTTACACCCTAACCATTCTGGCTACTTTGACGGTCGGCATTCTTATTGGGACCATCGTCTCGAAAGGAGTCAAGGGCCAGGAGAGCAAGAAGGCCTCGGATGCAACGCCCTTGACCATTCCTTCGCCGCAGCAGCTTTCCAACCAATTTTCGCAAATTGCCAAACAACTGGAACCGGCAGTGGTCAACATCAACACCGAATCCACCATCAAGAATCCGCGCCGTCGGCGTGGCGGCGGGGGTGGCGACCAGGGTGACGAGCAGAGTCCCTTTGATGATTTCTTCGATCGCTTTTTCGGAGGTCAGCAAAGTAACGGCCCCATCCGCGAACGCTCGCTGGGTTCCGGAGTCCTGGTTGATGTCAAGGGCTACATCGTGACCAATCGGCACGTGGTCGAGAAAGCCGACCGCATCCGCGTCCGTCTGCAGGATGATCCGCCGGGAATTCAACACGACGCAAAGGTAATCGGAACAGACCAGGAAACGGACTTGGCGGTCATTAAGATTGATGTGGATCATCCCCTGCCCATTGCGAAACTGGGGAACTCCGACGGCATGCAGGTTGGAGACTGGGTTTTGGCGATTGGCAGCCCGTTTGGCCAGGTGGGGACGGTCACCGCAGGCATCGTTTCCGCCAAGGGCCGCAACATCGTGCCCAACCGACAATTTCAATCTTTTATTCAGACCGATGCCGCCATCAATCCCGGCAACTCTGGCGGACCGCTGGTCAATATGGCCGGCGAGGTCATCGGCATCAATACTGCGATTCTTACCGACACCAACGCCTACGCGGGGGTGGGCTTCACCCTTCCCTCGAACACGGTGGTAACGGTGTACAACCAACTCATTGGTCCGGATCACCGCGTGTCCCGCGGTTCCATCGGCATTGTGTTTACCGCCCAGGAGAATCCTGCCATCGCGCGAATCTATGGTTCGGGCGTTACCGTCTCCGACGTAACGGCGGGCAGTCCGGCGGAGAAGGCGGGAATCAAAGTCGGCGACACGATTAACTCGGTGGACGGCAAACCGGTGAAGAATGGCGACGAACTGGTTTCCGACATTGCCAGTCGCAAACCGGGCAGCAAGGTAGATCTGGGTTTTGTTCGCAATGGCAAGAAAGAAGAGACGACGGTCACTGTCGCTGACCGGGCTAAGTTATTCGCTGCCCGGCTTGGCGAGGATGAAGAGAATGGCGAGGAGGAGACACCGAAGGCGAGCAAGCTTGGACTTACGGTGCACGCCGTGACGTCCGAGATCGCCGACAAGTTGGACATCCCCGCCGGGAAAGGCGTGATCGTGCAGGACGTGAAGCCCGGTTCCTTCGCTGACGACACGGGTCTGACTCGTGGCGACGTGGTCCTCGAGATCAACAAGCAACCTGTGAACAGCGAGGAAGAGTTTGGCCGCGCATCGTCCGGCCTGAAGAGCGGACAGGATGTTGTCTTCTTGGTTCGCCAGCGGGGGCCTGGCGGTCAAGGCGGCACTATCTTCCTGGCCGGTACACTTCCGTAACCTCTACCCGCACACCATCGGGACTGGTGCTGACAGACTTGAGAGACAATGATTAGTCAGCGCCACCTCTCATCGGTATGCCGGTTGCTGCCGTATGGGGGCGCATTGGTGCGCGGAGGGGTTTTGCGGTTCACTGGTTCATCGTTCAAGACGGTCTTGTCCGCAGGCTGCACCGTGCTGGTAGCGGCGTCACTGGCATGGGCCCACACGAGCCAGGCAACTGGCGACACCAGCAAAACAGCCCAGAAGGCCGCGCCTAAGAAAGACCCGGCCACAACTCACTCCCCAAGTAGTTCGCACAGCGCAAGTTCGCACTCATCAACGGCGCACGCTTCCACGAAGTCCGGTATGCAGACCAGCGTCTCCACCCATAAGACGGGCAAGAAAACCCGCAAGAGCGCAAACTGGCGCAGGAAGGGCCAGCAAAAGATTGACCGGCAGCGCGCGCTGCAGATTCAGACTGCGCTCATTCGCGAGCATTACATGGATGGACAGCCCTCCGGCGTATGGGATGAGACCACGCAGCAGGCCATGCAGAAATACCAGGCGGACAACGGATGGCAAAGCAAAACAACCCCCGATGCGCGCGCGCTGATCAAGTTGGGGCTTGGCCCCGACCAGGAACATCTCCTAAATCCGGAGAGCGCTATGACGTCCGTGCCTGCCGCGGCGAACAGCGCGCCGACTTCGGTGCCCAATGCCGACGGCGGAGCGGCAGGCAAGAATCAACCGCAGAAATAAATAATAATACTAATGGTTCATCGTGGCAGTGGTGGCCGGGGACTGCCCTGAGAGGGCGGCTTCACGTCTTCTTGGCTGGTTCAGGAAAATACGGCAGCGCCTGTCCGCTGATAATGGCGCGGGGGTTGTCGTCCACCAGGGCGCGGGCGACATCCTGGCCGCAGATGTTGGCCGCTTCTTCACGCGCCCGGGAGAGCACGGGCGGGCGATGCTTAGTGTCGTGGGAATCCGTGGCCAGCACGTGGACTGCATCCCGCTTGAGCAGCCATTCCGCGGTGCGCCAGGCGCGTTCTCCCCATAACCCGGTCAACGCCGATGCCGTGACTTGCACGGCGCAGCCCAGTTCGATCCATTGCAAGACCCGCGGCGGACTGGCCTGCAAAATCGGATTCCGCTCCGGATGCGTTATTACCGGCACGATCCCCAGGTCCACAAGCTTGGTGAAACTGCTCTCGATTTGGACCGGAATGCTGTAGTTGTTCAATTCCACCAGCAGGTAGCCGCTGCCTTCGATGGTGTAGCGTTCGGGAACCGCCATCACATCCTGAAGATTCTCAAACGAGAAATGGAAGTCGCATCCCAGGCTGAGCCCGAGCCTAGAGGCATCTGTTGCCGAAAGTCGTTGTTGCAAGTAGTCGAGCAGCGTCTTGAGATGTTCGCGGTCGTAATGGTAACGGTCATTGGCATGAGGCGTCGCCACCATGTGCTCGATGCCGTCGGCCACGGCCATGCGGCACATTTCTTCCGAGACCTCCCAGGATTTGGGGCCGTCGTCCACCTCGGCGAGAATGTGGCAGTGGATGTCAATCACGCGGCAGAATCCCCGCTCTTAATTGAGATTAGACCTGACTGAGATTTAAGCAGATTGGAAAGCAAAGACCAAGCTGGCGCGGTGGTTCTGGATTGTCCGGCTGAGCTACTTTTGCTCAGGCGTGACATATTGGGCGGGCGGAGCTGCGCCTTCGCCGAAGAAGAACTGCTCCATTTGTTTGATGATCGCCTCCTGATCCTCGCGGCGGGCGGGATTCAGGCGGTATTCGTTCAGCAGCATTTTGCAAAAGTCCATCCACATGCCCCAGGCTTGCTGGGAGACGTTGTCATAGACTTTCTTGCCGAGTTCGCCATCGAAGGGAGGCTCGTCCAGTCCGGGAAGGTCTTTTTTTAGCTTGACGCAGAAAACTTGGTGCTCTGGCATTTCTTGCCCTCGCAGAGTGGTAAGAAAAATTATCTCACAGAGCTGCGGGTCGGTTCTTGCGGGGAGTTGGGCCGGTAGCGTTGCGGTTAAGGTCCATTGCTCGTCGGTAGGGGACGGCGAAAGATTTTAACCGCAAAGAGCGCGAAGAAACTGCCGCTAAGGGCGCAAAGAAAATCGAGTTATGGACAATCCCTGTGTTGCGCCGGATCGGCGCGAAACCGGTGTCGGCCGCGAAAGCGCTACGGCTGAAGCCGTACCCTGATACGTCACCATTTGTTTACTAAATTGTTAGCATTGACCGTGCCGATGCCGGTGGCGAAGTCCCAGCCGGTGGTGGTGCCGTAGGCTTTTGAGTAGGAAGTGCCCGAGGTGGAAAGCACTCCGTTAGCGCCGGACGGGAGGTAGCAGTTATGGGTGCCGGTGCAGTTCACGTCCATATCTCCCAGTGTGACGTCATGAAAAATGCAGGTGCTCGCCACGCCGTTGCCCTTGCTCGAATTGCAGGCAGCGCTTCCGGTTGCGCCATATTCGGCGGCGGCGAGCTTGTAGTAAACCGGATTGGGATCGCCTTGGCGTCCGTGCTTTTGATTCACTAAGGCCTGGATTCCGGCCATGATTGGCGAGGAGAAGGATGTCCCTCCGGCGCCCGACCATCCGCTGGGGGCGCTGGTGCAGGCGTGTCCGCCGTTGTGAGTGTCGGACCAGCAATAAACGAAGTAGTGTCCCCACACGCCGTTGGCGGCGAACAGCGAAACGTCGGGAATGTTGCGCACGCCGTTGTTGGGTACTCCGACCAGGGACTGCCACGAGGGCTTGGCATAGCCCTTGCAGGTGCCGCTGACCACCCCTGAAGTCGAGGCTGCTCCGGTGGCGCAACTGCTGGCGCCGCCGCTGCCGGAGGCCGTGGTCAGAAATCCGGCTCCGACGTTGGTGTTGCAGAATCCTTTGGAACCGTAGGTTACGCCTGAATGCGTAGCGTATGTCGCCAGCAATACTCCAGCGCAGGAATCATTCCAGGGAATTTCCGGCACATAGGATTTCGCCGAGCCGTAAGTGGCCGTGTTGGTCGGGTTCCAGTAGGTGCTGTTGGTGACGGCGTAGGTGTCGCCGAAATCGGTTCCGCCCACCGCCACGTTGTAGGCGGTCGAGGCCAGGCCGCTCACACCAATGCCGTGGGTCGCCTTGGACGAATTGGCATCGCAACTCGAAGCTCCTTCGTCGCCCGAGGAAACAAAAACCGAGACGCCCTCGGCCGCGGCTTGCTGGTAGGCGGCGTTGTAGGCCGCGTTGCCGGCCGCGCCATTCAGCGTCTCGCACTCGCCGTAGCTGATGCTGATGACCGCCGGCGGGGTGGCGCTGGCGTTGATGATGTTCTGAAAGGCGATCAGTCCGCCGAAACTCGTGGTGTCAGCACACGAGGCCATTTCGATAGTAGCTCCGGGCGCGGTTGCGCTGGCCCACTCCGCATCCAGAATCGCTTCCGACTCGTCGCCATTCACTCCGGGGTTCGCGCAATTGTTAGTGCCGGACTTGGGCGCGGGGTGCACCGTCGTAAATGTTCCGGTGGTGTAGTGGGAAAGCCCAAAGACGGAGCGGAAGGTAGTCCAGTCAGCTGTACTGAAGACATTTGTATCTTCGATGACTACGACCGTTTGCCCTTTTCCCGTGTAACCGGCGGCAAAAAGCGGATTCAAGTTGTAAATCGTTGCGAGGTCCGCGGGTACGACCGCGTCGTAACTGCTGCTGCCCGAACCAACGGTGTACTCGGGATGCGGTCCAGTCGATTCTCCCGCAGCTACGAGCGTCCCTGTCGGACTGATATGCGGCTGCATAACTGCCCGATGCATGGGGTGGGGCATGAAGTCGTGCAGCGAGACGACGCCCGCGATCGCGGGCGCGAGCGCGATCGGAATCTGCGGTTCGCTCATGTTGGCGATGTGTTTCTGGCCTTTTACCTCAAGGTTGTGAATTTCTGTCTGAAACGCCTCGCGCACCTGCCCCGCCGTGCCTGAAAAATCAACCAGCATGCCGTTGGGATAAAGGGAGTTCACCACAAATCCGTGCGCTTCCAACCAGCCTGTGATCTTCTGCCGGTCTGCGGGGGCGACTCCAAACCTAGATCCGAATTCTTCTGCGGTCAGCCAGTGATGAAAGTTGGACGACTGCGGATCATAGAGTTCGCTCTCGAACTGCGCGAGCGATTGCTCCCGTTCGGGTGAGCGTTGCAATTGCAGCAGCATGTGCTCCATCGGCAAATCCTCGGCTGCCAGTCCGCGATCGTTCAGCGCATTGGCTTCCGGCCGCAGGTTGCCTTTCAACATGAACCGATTAGTCTCGTCAATCTGCTGGGTGATCAGGGCTCGTCGAGGGCCTGCTCCGTGACTGTCTTGCGTTTGGGCAGACAACCCGAGAGCGAGGCCAGGGACGGCCACCAAAACCATCAGCGAAAACGCGGACAAGCGGCTAGCGCGGTTCATGCTTCTCCTTGTGAGTGTGCTCGATTGAGTATCGGTGCCAGCCGGGGATGGCTCAACTTAAAACGACTTAATGGGGTGTACCCCAGTAATAGGGGGAGGGTTACGGGCGGCCTGACTGCGTTGGATTTGAAGGGGTTAAGGACCGAAGGCCAGGGGAGGGCGCAGTGTTTAGTGATCAACGGGCTGAGCCGGCGTTCCCCTGAGTTTTCTACTAAGGCCGGAACCCATCGCATAAATGGCCGGCGCGGCAAGCGGAGAAACGGTGTGTTTACTTCAAGCTTGACGATTCGGGAACTTTCTGTCAGTTTTCGGAGACTAATAACATTTGAGATGGCAACTTTTGGGAGACGCGTACTTCGGCGGGCGGTGACAACGCTTTTGCTGTGCTCCGCAGCACTGGTTGTGGCCGTGCTGTCCCTATACCTCCACACTCTGTGGTTTCGTAACCGTGCGCAGCGGTTGCTCGACGAAATCACGGCGTTACAAGTGGGTGTTTCGACTTTTGCTGATGCTCGGAAATTAGAGGATGAGTATGTGGACCGGATGATCGTTACCAGCGTTGGGTGCTTACCCGCCGAGTGCCAATTTTATGTTCGCTTACAGAACGCTCCGTTTCTTACTTTCAATAACTGCTGCCGCCTGCTCCGCAAGCTGGGCATTCGGCCGTCCGTCGTCGTCGCACATGTGGCCGTGCGAGAAGGAACCATCCGATTCGCTTCCGTTCACGTTTCCTATCGCACCAGTCACGGACATTGGCTCGATGCGAGCGCAAAAGCGATTGAGTCCTTTGGGCTTTTGGATATGGCGCAGGACTTGGGTTTACAACTACATCCTAGCTATGCGGTTGAGGCTGGAAATGTAACGACGATCGACGGGGGCGAATTTATTAATGCGGCGCATACGCCGCCGGCAACCCTGGACGAGCGTCGCATCGTGACCGACATTCGACTCTCTTGCCTCACGAGAATGCCCGATTGCAATACGATAGCCGATCTTATGCCGGAGAGCGCAGCTACCCTCGAATCAGACCGAAAGTGGATAAACGAAAATCTGTCAACGCTTGGCCCACTTCGTGTGCAGATGTACGAAGGACTACGCAAGAAGTACGGGTCGCCACCGTGGAATGCCGCGAAATCATTCTGAGTGAACCACTAGGTCGGGCAGCTATTGAGACTTCGCCATCGCAACAGCAACGCCGCGCGGTCTATTTCTGAGATCTAGTTCGCGGCTTGGCCTTGCCGGTCCCTCACCGGCGGCTGTAGCATAGAGACTGCCCGCATTTTTCCTTACTAATTCGTATCTATCCCAGGAGGCTTTATGGCGACCGATGTCCTGACTGGTCCAACAATTCTTGGCACTGCAACTCGTACTAGAGTCCACCAAAATTTTATTAATGGCGAGTGGGTCGAATCTTCAACCGGACAGACCTTTGAGAATCTGAATCCCGCCGATACCCGCGACGTGGTCGGGATCTTCCAGAAGTCAGGCAAGGCCGATGTTGAGGCCGCGGTGGAAGCGGCCCGGCAGGCTTTCAAGAAGTGGCGGTTGGTGCCGGCGCCGCGGCGCGCGGAGATCGTTTATGCCGCCGCAGAACGATTGATGGAACGCAAAGAGGATTATGCCCGCGACATGACCCGCGAAATGGGCAAGGTGCTCAAGGAAACTCGCGGCGACGTGCAGGAGGCGGTGGACACCGCTTACTACATGGCCGGGGAAGGCCGCCGCATGTTCGGGCCGACCACGCCGTCGGAGCTGCCCAATAAATTTGCCATGGCAGTGCGCCAGCCCATCGGAGTCTGCGCCATGATTACGCCGTGGAACTTTCCCATGGCGATTCCGTCATGGAAGCTGCTGCCCGCTCTGGTGTGCGGGAATACTTGTGTGATCAAGCCGGCACAGGATACTCCGCTCTCTACGTTTAATCTGGTAGCCACTCTGATGGATGCTGGCCTGCCCAAGGGCGTAGTCAACATTGTGACTGGTTTCGGATCGAGCATCGGCGCGCCAATGACCGAGCATCCGGGAATCCGCGCGGTTTCTCTGACTGGCTCGACTGAGGTTGGGCGCATTGTGGGCACAAGCGCGGCCAAGAGCTTCAAGCATTGCTCGCTCGAGCTGGGCGGGAAGAATCCGATGATAGTGCTCGACGACGCCAATCTCGATCTTGCCATCGAAGGCGGCTTGTGGGGCGGATTTGGCACGACCGGGCAGCGCTGCACCGCGACCAGCCGCATCATCGTGCAGAAGGGCGTTTACGGCGAGTTCGTGGAGCGATATGTGGAGCGGGCGAAGAAATTGAAAGTCGGCAACGGATTGGATGAGACGGTTGAAATGGGTCCGGCGATCAACGAAAACCAGCTTAAGACGGATTTGAAGTACGTTGATATCGGCAGGTCCGAAGGCGCGAAGATGAAGTGCGGTGGCAATCGCCTCGACAAGGGTGATTATCAATATGGATGGTTCATGGAGCCGACGGTGTTCGTGGACGTTGATCCCAAGATGCGCATCGCCCAGGAAGAAATCTTCGGGCCGGTGGTTTCGATCATTCCCTGCGAGGACCTGGAGGACGCCATCGAAATTGCGAACGGCATCGAGTATGGATTGTCGTCCGCGCTTTACACCAAAGACGTGAACAAGGCGTTTGCGGCCATGCGTGACCTCGAGGCTGGGATTACTTACATCAATGCTCCGACGATCGGCGCGGAAGTTCACCTGCCCTTCGGCGGCGTTAAGGCTACCGGCAACGGGCATCGCGAAGGCGGCATTGGCGCGATTGATTTTTACAGCGAGTGGAAGGCAGTGTACGTGGATTACTCCGACACGCTGCAGAGAGCGCAGATTGATCGGGGGGAATAGAGAGATTTCTCACCGCCGAGAGCGCCGAGGGCGAAGGTTTCTAGAGTCCCGGATGTAATGGATTTCCGCCTGGGGCTAGGGTTCTTTCTGTAGAATCAGAGCGGAGTTGCCACCATGCCTCTAACCCAAACCCGTGAAATCGCGCCTGCCCAGCGCTTGGAGAATGTCCGCTATGCCATCCGCGATATGGCGGTTCTTGCGGACGAGGTCGCCAGGCAAGGTCACAAGGTGCTGCCGCTGAATGTCGGTGATCCCCTCAACTTTGATTTTGAGACGCCCGCTCGCCTGATTGAGGCTGTGTACAAGGCGATGCGCGACGGCAAGAATGGTTACGCGCCATCGCCGGGCATTAAAGAAGCGCTCGACGCCATTCGCGGCGAGGCCGGGCGCAAGGGAATCTCTTCGGTGCGCGATGCGTTCGTTACATCTGGCGTGAGCGAAACCGTGGACATTTGTCTCACCGCATTGCTCAACCCGGGGGAGGATCTGCTGACGCCAAGTCCGGATTACCCGCTTTACTCGGCGGTGCTGGCCAAGCTGGGTATCGGCCTCAATACCTATGACTTGAATGAAAAGGACGGCTGGCAGCCCGACCTTGGCGACATCAAGCGCAAGATTACGCCGCGCACGCGCGGCATTGTGCTGATCAATCCTAATAATCCGACGGGATCTGTATGCTCGCGGCAGATGCTGGAGCAAATCGCCGAACTGGCCCGTCGGCACAATCTCGTGATCTTTGCCGATGAGATTTACGACAAGCTGATTATTGACGATGATCCTCACGTTGCGCTGGCGGCGGTGGCGCCAGATGTGCCAGTGGTGACGTTTGGAGGGATGTCGAAAAACTATCTTGCCCCCGGTTGGCGCATCGGATGGGGCATAGTCAGCGGAGAGGCCGCGAGCGTGCAGCCGTACATTGATGGTATCCATCGTCTGCTGCGTTCCCGCCTGTGCGCCAACCACCCGGAGCAGTACGCGATCAAACCTGCCCTCGAAGGGTCGCAGGGGCATTTGGTGGAAGTGCGCAAGAAACTGCACAGCCGCCGCGATCTTACCGTGCAGTGGTGCAATTCGACCCCGCGGGTAAGCTGCGTTTCACCGCGGGGAGCTTTTTACGCCTATCCCAGTCTTGACATCCCAGAAGGCGATGATGTGTTCGTGAAGGAACTGCTCACGCAGAAGCACGTTCTGGTGGTGCATGGTTCGGGCTTCGGGCAGAAACCGGGGACAAAGCACTTTCGCATTGTTTTCCTACCTGATGAGCAGACGCTGGCGAACGCGTACGCGGCGATAGGCGAGTTTATGAGGGAGAGATACTCATGACCCGGATCGCTTGTTAGACTTCCCGCCGCATCCCTTCGGTAACCACCCTGCACTGATTTGTGTGCAGTTTTTCATCACCCCGTAACATTCCTCAGATACAAAGAAAGTATGGATCCGCCCGTCTATGACACGCTGATCCTTTCCGACGTGCATCTCGGCTCGGAGGTAAGCCGGGCCGAAGACGCCACGCAGTTGTTGCGCGAGACGCAGTTCCGACGACTCATCCTTCTGGGAGACATTTTTTCCGATCTTAACTTCCGCCGGCTGACTAAAGCACACTGGAAGTTTCTCGGCTACATTCGCAAACTGTCAAATCCCAAACGGCGGGTGGAAGTGGTGTGGGTGGAGGGTAACCACGACCGGGGATTGGTGGACATTATGTCTCATCTGGTCGGGGTGAGGGTCTATCAGGAATACGTTTGGGAATACCAGGGCCGCCGCCACCTAGCCATTCACGGGCATCAGTTCGACCGCTTCGTAGTGAACAATTCCGTGATCAGCGCGGCCAATTCGTTTGTGCATTTGCAGATTCAGCGTTTTGATTTCACCGGGAAATGGTTCTCGCGCTTTGTGGACCGGATGGGCACGCGCTGGCTGCGGCTGTCTTCCAAAGTGGCTTCGGGAGCGATTGCGCACGCGCGGCTGCGACAGGCCAGGCGTGTCTTCTGCGGCCATACTCATGTGGCGCTGTCGCGCAAGGATGATGAAATCGAGTATTACAACTCCGGAAGCTGGGCAGACTCCCGGGGCACCTACATCACGCTTGACGCGGAGGGAGTGCGAATCCATGAATATGACGGCCACGAGCGATCTGACGATCGTGATTCCGGCGAAGAACGAGGCCAAGCTGATACCCAACCTGCTGAATTCGCTGACGAGGCAGGACTATCCGCTGATACGGAATACGAAAATATTGGTGGCTGACGCGGGTTCGACGGACGGGACACGGGAAGTCGTGATGGGGTTTCGTAATCAGCTTAGCGTGAATGTGATTCCAGGCGGGTTGCCTTCGGTGGCACGCAATGCGGGCGCCGCGCATGCCGACACTCCATATGTGCTGTTCATTGACGCCGATATCGAACCGGCTTCGGAGTCTTTGATCCGGCGAGCGGTGGAGACGATGAAGAGCCGGCAGTTGCATTGCGTTACCACCAGCATTATTTGCCGCGGAGGCGGGTTTGCCGACAAGCTGCTCTACGCTGGCAATAACATGTTCCAGTACTTGTCGCGTTTGCACCAGCCTTTCAGTACTGGCATGTTCATGCTCTTTGAGCGGCAGCGTTTCAACGAGTTGGGGGGATTCCACGAGAAAGTGCACTTCGCGGAGGATTACCTTTTGAGCAAGCAGGTGGCGCGAAGTAAATTTGCCATTGTTCCTGGCGGAGTTTATACGACCAATCGCCGGTTTCAGCGCATGGGTCATTTGAAGGTGACAAAACTGTTCTTGAAAACTGCACTGAACTTCTGGAACAAGCAGCATTTCCTGCGCGACCACAAATACTGGGAAACATAAGAACACCAGAAGAGTTGAGAAGTTACCTATTGGTGGCGGACTAAACAATTCACTGGATTTTCATGGTTCGGTGACTCATCCACAGAGATCAATCGGTAAGATTGCATCACAAGAAAATTTCCAGCTGATGGACCGGAGGGGGCGCGTGTCCAATGGCGGGACGGAGGCCGACGTTGAAGTTGCATCTGAGTGTCCGTAAAGTCGAGGGCGTCACCGTTCTTTATGGTCAGGGCCGGATCAGTTATGGGAGCGAAACCGCGGCATTCTCGGAGCGGATTGCCGAACTTCTTCCCCGCACGCAACAACTCGTCATCGAGCTAAGCGGAGTGGAGGTGATAGACAGCGCAGGCTTGGGCGAGTTGGTGCTTGTCCTCATGTGGGCTCAAGCCCACGGGTGCTCGATCAAGCTGGCCAGCGCGCAACACCAGGTCCAGGATTTGCTGGAGCTGACGAACCTGGCTTCCGTATTCGAGATCCATCCTACCCTGGATCAGGCATTGCTCTGTTTCCAGGGACAAGCCGCCTGAGCTAATCCCAACTGGCAACTACGCGTCCGAGACTAGAACCCGTCCCAAACTTGAACTGCAAGCACAAATATTCGCAGGTTTTTTCGACATGAACCGGTTCAGCCCGATGCTTGGTATTAGGATGCTGTTTCAAGCAGGCTGTCTTCTCCTTAGCGCCTACTGCTTTAGTTATGGTTTCCAAGTGCGCCAATCCCGAGTGCCAGAAGCCGTTTCGTTATCTTCGCCATGGCCGCCTATTCCGCATGGAGGTTCAACCGGGCATGGAGCGTGGGGCAGGCTTGGAGGGAGATCTGAAGGCCAGGTTGCCCGTGCGCAGAATTGAGTTCTATTGGCTGTGTGAAGAGTGCGCGGCAACCATGACTCTGAATGTTCGAGAGGGCATCGGAGTGGCGCTGCGGCCGCAGGCTGGCAGCTAACACACCGGGACTATAGAGGCTCCGAAGCCACATGCTCGGCAACGTACCTTCCACTGAACCCGTTCCAGCGAATTGTAAGCACGTCTCGAAACATGCGAAGCCCGTCACGCAACGGGTTTATATGCGTCCCCTCGCGATGCGCCCAGATGACTGGGATCTCGGCCACTCGCAGGCCGGATTGTTTGGCGATGTAGAGCAACTCCGGATCAAACCCCCAGCGCTCGACGTTCTGGAGAGGGAAGACGACGGCCGCGGCGCGGCGGGTGAAAGCTTTGAAGCCGCATTGGGTATCTTTGAAGTGCAGCCCGAGAACGAGCCGTAGCAGCAGATTGAAAATACGGCCGAAAAGCTGGCGGCGCGGCGGTTGGCGTTGAGTTTGCAACTCCGGTTTCAGCCAGCGGGAGCCGATGGCGATATCGGCGCCGGCGCTAATGCTCTCGAACAGCTTAGCAGCTTCTGGGATGGGAGAAGAAAGATCGGCGTCGCTAAAGAGCAGGACTTCGCCCCGCGCGTGTAGCATGCCGTTGCGCACGCTGTAGCCCTTGCCGCGGTTGCCGGGGTTCTCGATCAGCCGCAACTGTGGATTGTCGGCCGCGAAATCGCGGACAATCCGGGCCGTGTCATCGCTTGAGCCGTCATTCACCACGATGATTTCCAAGTCCCAGCCGCGCTCGGCGGCGCAGGCGCTGATTCTCTCCAGTGTGGTCCGAATGCGCGCGCTCTCGTTAAAGGCCGGGATGATTATGCTGTATTGGGGTGACAAAGGGACTCCGGCAGCAGTTCTTAGTTCCCAAGCCAGTGACGTTTAGAGGCTACCACGTCTGTATTTTAGCTGTCTTGAAAGATCTGCGTCGGGTTGTTAGCTAGTAGCTGGAAGCTCCTATGCCACTTGCCGCTGTTTTTCCAAAAGGGAGAAAAATTCAGCGACCAGCTCCTCATCCCAGAGTCCGGCGCGGGATTCCTCCAGCATGGTGCGCGCCGCGTGGTCGTGGTTGAGCGCGGGTTTATAAGGTCGGGCGGTTCGCAGCGCATCATAGACATCCACCACTTGCAGGATTCTCGCCAGCAAAGGAATTTCCGCTCTGCGCAGGCCATCGGGATAACCGCTGCCATCGCAGTGCTCATGATGACTGCGAATGATGGGCAGCACCAAACGCAAAGATTTCAGTGGCCGGCAGATATTCTCCCCGGTGACGGGGTGCTGTTTCATTGCCGCCCACTCTTCCGGAGTCAAATTAGCGCCCTTTTTTAAAATGTCGTCGGGTACGGCGATTTTTCCCAGGTCATGCAAATAGCCTCCGCGCCGCAACGCAACCGCGGAGTCCCCATCCAGCCCGAGATGCCGTCCTAAATCACCGGCGTTCTGTGCCAGCCGCTCGCAATGGCCCTCGGTGTAAGGGTCGCGGCTCTCGACGCTTCGTCCGAGAGTGCACAGCACCGATTCTGCTGTCTCCAACTCGTCAGTAAATTCCTTGAGCTTGAGCAACGACTTCACCCGTGCGAACAGTTCTTCGGCAAAGATGGGCTTATTGAGGAAGTCGTCCGCGCCGGCTTCGATTCCCTGCAGCCTGTCCTCGCGATCGCTTAGACCGGTGATGAGCACGAATGGGACGAGCCGGGTCGCAGGGTTCTCCTTCAGCTCACGGCAAAGCTCGTAGCCGGATTTGCCCGGCATGATCACGTCTGAGAGGATCAGGTCGGGAATCTCGCGCCTAATCTGGACCTCGGCCTGAGCTGCATCGGCAACCGCGACGACTTCGTAACCACGCGTGGCGAGCAACTCGCGCATGATGGTCATCATGTCGGGATTGTCATCCACAACCAGAATGCGCGGAACTCGGTTCCTCAGCGAAAGCTCGCTATTGTCGCTCCTGAACGGAGCATGGTTGGACAGGACTGGGCGGAATTTTGTGGGGAAGTTCATGACTTGCGGATGGCTCACATCATTAGTTTCTATTGTATCGGATTTGCGGCGGAACGGACGCCAACGTCAGGGAGATCCTGTGGCTGGCTAACGGGACCAGTCCGTTCCACTTAGGGAATCCACAAGGCAATTGTGTGATCTGACCTTGTATCGCGCGTTGGCTAATGACTAGCCTCGGCTTATGCGACGCATTGTGGTTCTGATAATGATTTTGCTTCTCACGGCGCGGATTTCCGCCGCCGCACCCAAGGCTCATATCATCACATTCGGCAAATGGACCACGATCAAGTGGTTCCCCGGTCCCGACGAGAGCCGCGGGCTGGATCTGAAAATCCAGCCGCTCTACGTGGACGGGCAGATGAAAGAGTTCATTTTTGGGTCGCCGCATGATGTGACTGATCGCTTGTTCGTGGCTCGCAGGGCTTTCCGCGTCAATGACACTCTGCCGCAGGAAGCAGCTGCGGTGCCGCTTTGGCGTTGGGAGCGGGGCGGGTGGTTGCTGGTGGACCGCGTCACCGGACATGTGTCGCCGGTGAATTTGCCAGAATTTGATGCGCTTTACTCGGCGGCGAGCTGGTATCGCGACTACGTTGCCTATTGCGGCGTTTCAGACGATGGCAAAAAAGTGTACGCCATGGTGGCGCAACTCGGGCGGCGCAAGCCTATTTTGAAAAAACCTCTGGGCGAGGCCGGCGGGCAAGACGTTCCCGACTCGGAATGTTCCGTGCCTGCATGGCAGCGCCAGCCGGTGCGCGTGACTTTTACGGCGAAAGAAGATCAGAAAACCACCTATGCGGTGCGTGGGCATGTGGTGGACTCGGTGAGTGCAGATGAGGAAGAGGGGACGGAGTGATGTGAGGTCAGGGCTGCGGTTTCGCCTTCCTGGGCTGGTCGCCGAAGACATTCTGAGGACGGCCCTTTTGCAGCGCATCGGCCAGCGCAACCACGTATCCGTTGCGCTGCCGGACCAGAGATCCTGCTGCCAAAAGCACGATTGCCGCGCCGATGAATACGTAGAGACGGAACTGCCGGCGAATCTCGGGCGGCGACATGAGATGTCCGGCGAGAAGCGCTCCCAGGGCCAATCCGGTGACCAGACCGCCGATGTGCGCGGAATTGTCAATGCCGCCAACCGCGGCGCCGAAAAACAGGTTGTATCCTGCGAAAGCCAGTAGGCTTTTCATCGTGCCTCGCATAGCTTCTTTCGGAATCGGCAATTTGCCGAGATAGAGTGCGGCAATCAAGGCGCCGGCCAGCCCGAAAATCGCTCCGGAAGCGCCTGCGCCGAGAACCATGGGGTGCCACCACAAACTGGCGAGGCTTCCACCGAGTCCGCACGCGGTGTAGGTCATCATGTAGGTCCAAGGGTCAAAGATTCGCTCTGCCAGCAGGCCCAGATTCCACAGACACCACATGTTCAGCAGAATGTGGACAATGCCAAAGTGAATGTAGTTGGAGGCGAGCATGCGCCAAGGCTGCGTACCGAGCGAAAGCGGACCCCAGTTTGCGCCCCACTTCAGAACCTGAAGGGGCTCAGGTTCGAGAGGAGATACGCCCGTCAGGATCATGGCTAGGAAGACGGCCACGTTTAGTCCGATCAGAACGGTGGTGACGGGCGGCATCCGGCGCGCCATTGCAGGGCGAGATCGAGTAATTGGCGATGGGGCAGCAGGAAGGGTCACAGCCGAACGCCGGCACTCGGGGCAGACGTCGCTGCGCGCGCCGAATGAGAATGACGGTAGTTCGCGACCACAGGTTAGGCAGTTTGCCATTTAGGTCTTTCTAGTAGCTCAATCTCCAGTTGTCTCCACCGCCGCCATTCCTTCGGTAGCGACCTTCGGCTTGACTGCGGCGCTGGTTACCAGAGCCACTGATGCGATCACGATGGCGCTGCCTGCGAGAATGTACGAATCCACGCGCTCGTGCAGGATCAGCCATCCCAGAAAAACCGCGACCACGGGATTCACGTAGGCGTACGTGGAAACCTTGGAGGTCGGAACGTGGCCCAGCAGCCAGATGTAAGCGGTATAGCCGATCCAAGAGCCGCAAACCACAAGATAGAGCGTCGCGCCAATGCCTCTCGGCGTCCACACCACCCGGGAGAAATCTCCTGCGGCGACGGCGAACAGCAGATTCGCCAGACCGGCTGCAATCATCTCCCAGGCGGTCGCGGAAAACTGATCGATGTCGGGAGACTTCCATTTCTTGGCCAGTACCGAACCCAGCGCCCAGCTAAACGACCCGCCTTGCAGGCTGAGCGATGCCCAGAGTTCTGTGCGTCCGAAGGAAGAGGTCGCCGTGAGTTGTGGCCACAATAATACGACTAACCCGCCGATGCCGAGCGCCAAGCCGATTTTTCCGCGCACCGGGACGTGATGATCGCCGAGCAGGAGCGTGTCGAGCACCAGGAACCACAGCGGAGTGGAAGCGACAATAAGTGCAGCCAGCCCGGAGGCGATGTGGGTTTCGGCGTAGGAAAGCGTGAGATTGCCGCCCATGAGCAACAGTACGCCGACCACAGCCATCTCGCCCAACTGCCGCGCGTTGTAGAGAATGGTGCGCCCGCGCAGTCCGCAGAACGCCAGCATAAAAACGCCCGCGATCAGGAAGCGCACTCCGCACATGAGTGCAGGCGGAATGTGCTCGACGGCAATATCAATGGCTCCGTAGGTCGAGCCCCAGAAAAAATAGACCAGGCCGAAGGCGAGGATGACCGAAAAGCGGGATGAGCGCTGAGATGAGGTCATGGCCGACCGAGGGAGCTTTAAACATATCAGACGCAGATTGGGGTTACGCGGATTCGGCTTCCAAGATATAATGAATGTGGAAATGTCTGCCGATGCGCCATCAGAAGCCCAATTCGCATTTGCCCGTGTGCTGGCTGCACTCTCTGGTGTGCCCGCGGCGGTATCGGGCGGTCTTGCCATCCCGCCTACGCCCCAGTCTCTTCGGTAGCGATTAGTTTCACATCCTCCCAGACTTGATGTTGGCCGGAGTCGAACTGTGCTTCGACGAACTCCCGCCAACGACCAACGACGAACGACCAACGACTGCTTTCCGGAGGATTCCATGACCACCAAGACTCTAATCGGACCGAAACTCAAAACGGCGCTGCCCGGGCCGAATGCCAAGCGCGTCGTCGGTGGAGACGAAAAATATATTTCGCCTTCCTATACGCGCTCTTATCCGCTGGTGGCGAAGCATGGCCGCGGCATTGTGATTACGGACGTCGATGGCAACGAATTCTTCGATTTCTCCGCCGGCATCGCCGTGGTTTCGACCGGCCATTGCCATCCCCATGTCGTGGCCGCCATCCAGAAGCAGGCGGGCGAACTGATTCACATGTCGGGCACCGATTTCTATTACGAGAGCATGGTGACGCTGGCCGAGCGGCTGTCGAGGATTGCGCCCATGCCGGGACCGCACCGGGTTTACTACGGTAACTCCGGCGCCGAGGCAATTGAGTGCGCGCTCAAACTGGCGCGTTACCACACCAAGCGGCAGAACGTAATCGCATTCTTCGGAGCGTTTCACGGACGCACCATGGGCGCGCTTTCGCTGACCGCCTCCAAGCCGCAGCAGAAGCGGCGTTTCGCGCCGCTGGTACCAGGTGTGACCCACGTCCGCTATCCCGATGTGTATCGCGGGTGCGAGGGCGGGGCGCAGGACGCCGAGGCGTTCGCGCTCGGCTGCGCACGTTTTATTGAAGACAAGCTGTTCAAGACGATTCTTGCGCCCGAAGAGGTGGCTGCAATCTTTGTCGAGCCGGTGCAGGGCGAAGGCGGATACGTGATCGCGCCCACAGTGTTCATGCAGGAACTGCGCCGGATATGCGACAAGCACGGCATCCTGCTGGTTGCCGATGAAGTGCAGAGCGGTGTCGGCCGCACCGGCAAGTGGTGGGCAATCGAGCACACGGGCGTGCAGCCGGACATCGTTTGCATGGCGAAGGGGATTGCCTCCGGGATGCCGCTTGGCATCACCATGAGCAAGGCTGAGATCATGGACTGGGTTCCGGGTTCACACGCCTCTACTTTTGGCGGCAACCCCGTGTGCATTGCCGCAGCCATGGCGACGCTCGATGTGATTGAGCGCGAAGGCCTGATGCAGAACGCGGCCGAAGTCGGCAGCCACATGCTCAAACGCATGAGCGATTGGCCGAAGAAGCACAAACTGGTGGGCGATGTTCGCGGGCGCGGGTTGATGATTGGCGTCGAAATCGTCAAAGATCAGAAGACCAAGGAATATGGCGCAGGCGAACGCGACCGCATTGTCGAGCAATGCTTCGAACGCGGCGTCTTGTTCCTGGGATGCGGGCCGAGCACGGTTCGGATTGCTCCGCCCCTGGTGGTGACGAAGGACGAAGCGGATGTCGCGATGGATGCGATGGAAGAGTCCGTCGTCGCCGTCAGCAAGAGCGTGTAGGGCATTTTCGGGTAATGTTGATGTAGGGACGAGCGTGCCTTCGACTTCGCTCAGCCTGGCGCCGCCCGTCCGGTTTTTCCCGGAGAGCGCAAAATGTGGAGTGGCACGATTGAATCCATTCACATAGCCTCGGATGCCAAAGGGGCGATGCAGGCTGTCGCGCAGGTCCGAGCGATTCCGGCATATGGGCTCGAAGGTGACCGCTACGCTCTGGGCCAGGGCACATTCTTCAAGCCAGAGCCGGATTGCGAGCTAACCCTGATCGAAGTGGAGGCTATCGAGGCGCTCAAGCGCGATTACGAAGTTGACCTTGCTCCCGGGGAGGCACGACGCAATCTGGTGACGCGCGGTGTTCCTCTGAACCGTCTGGTAGGGCTCGAATTCAAGATTGGCGAGGTAAGAATCCGCGGCATTCGCCTGTGCGAGCCTTGCAGCCATTTACAGGCGCTAACCGGCCGGCCTGTGATCAAAGGGCTGCTCCATCGCGGCGGATTGCGAGCGCAGATTCTGAGTCAGGGTACGATCCATGTGGGAGATACTGTGGCCGAATAGAGTTTCCCATTCTGGACCGCCATGGTGATGCCCATCACATTCCGACTGCGCTCTACACCCTAAACTTAGGCAGTCTTTCCGAGGACTTACCATGTCCGGACGCCTTATCCACTCCACACTGCGAGCGCTCGATTGGCTGGCTGCGCGAACTCTGCCATGCGAAAAACTGCCCGATCATCAGCGCACCGGCCGGCGGGGCGAAGAAGACGCTTATTTCTACCTGCGCCGTCGTGGGTATGTGATGGTGGCGCGCAACTTCCGCTCGCCGCATCGCAGGGGAGAAATTGACCTCATCGGATGGGATAAAGATGTGCTGTGTTTTATCGAAGTGAAAACTCGAACCACGCGCGATGTGAAACCCGCAGAAGCTGCCGTGGATCGGGATAAGCAGCGGGCGCTCGCCCGCGTTGCCCGCGATTACCTTCGACATCTACCACTTTCGTGCCAGTGGCGTTTTGATGTGGTGAGCGTATATTATGTGGAACGACCCAGCCAGCCGCAGTTCGAGTTGTTTCAGAATGCCTTCCCTGTGGCGTAAAATCAAGGTTTGGCCTTTTGAGCCATTATTGAAAGGATTTAATCTTTGCCTGAGCTTAGAAAAGATCCCATCGTAGGTCGCTGGGTAATTATTTCAACCGATCGCGCCAAACGTCCCACGGATTTCGCGCGTGAAGCAGTGAAAATCAAGTGTGGTTTCTGTCCCTTCTGTTATGGGAACGAGAGCAAGACCCCGCCCGAGATTCAAGCCTACCGCCCCAATCCGAATGGGGGACCACCGCCGCAGCGCGATTCGCCCGGTTGGACGGTGCGAGTAGTTCCTAACAAGTTTCCGGCGCTGGGGATCGAGGGAAACCTCAACCGTCAGGCCGAAGGCATGTTCGACAAGATGAACGGGATTGGCGCCCATGAGGTTATTATCGAGACTCCCGACCACAACGCCAGCCTGGCTACCTTGCCGCCCAAGCGCATCGAAGACGTGCTTTGGACCTTCCGCGACCGAATTCTCGATCTAAAAAAGGACCGGCGGTTCAAATACATCCTGATTTTCAAGAATCACGGAGAAGCCGCGGGCGCTTCGCTCGAGCATGCCCACTCGCAACTGATCGCTCTGCCGATTATCCCGATCTATGTGACTGAGGAACTGGAGGGTGCCAAGCAGTTTTACATCTACAAAGAACGCTGCGTGTTTTGCGACATCATCCGGCAGGAGACGGAGACGGGCATTCGCGTGGTAGCCGAGAATGAGGATTTCCTCACGCTGGCTCCGTATGCGCCACGCTTCCCGTTCGAGACGTGGATTTTGCCGAAGCAGCACGAGTCGGCGTTTGAGAACTCGTCTTCGCACATGTTTGAAAATCTGGCAAAGGCGGTCAAGAACCTGCTCACCAAAGCCGACCGCGTGCTGGATAATCCTCCCTATAACCTGGTAATACACTCGTCACCGGTGCAAGACCCGAACAACGACCATTACCACTGGCACATTGAGTTCATGCCCAAGCTGACCAAGACGGCAGGATTTGAATGGGGAACGGGTTTCTACATCAATCCCACGCCGCCGGAAGAAGCCGCGAAGTTTCTGCGCGAGGCTAGCGTGGAAGACGCGATACCGGCGACAGTGGGGTAAAAGAGGAATTCAGAGTTTTGGAAGCGGTTAGGGCACGACGCGAGTCGTGCCTTTCGCTTTTCTTCGGCCTCAGCCCTGAGTGCGGTCCTGAAACTCTTCGTTCCATGCCATCTGGATGGCTTCCAGCTTCCCTTCGGTCGATTTTTTCGGATCGTCTTTGAACTCCGCCAGTTCGGTGATGTAGCGGTGCAGATCGGTGAAGCGAATGTCGAGCGGATTGATTTCCGGATGCGCCTCGGAGAGATGGATGCCAATGTCGTAAGCATCGTCCCAGGTCAGATCTTTAGGCATGAAGGCTCCTTGATGAGTCTCAGCACCAGGCAGTCAGCACTTGGCATTTAGGCCCTGAACGTCCTCGCCGTACACGGCGAAAATCTCGACTGGCCAAATGCTGAGTGCTAGCTGCCAAGTGCGGGTGTCTAGTGTTCTTCTGACACGTAATTCCGGTTCCATGCTGGAATTTCTACCACAACCTTGCCCGGCTTTGTAACCACCGCCTGGCAGCCCAGGCGCGAATTTAGTTGCAGATCGGCCGCCATATCGAGACGGTCAGCTTCGTCGTCGTCCATTTCGGAGAGATTCTCCGCGCCTTCCTTGACCCAGACGTGGCATGTGGTGCAGGCACAATTGCCTCCGCACGCGTGGTCGAGGCGAACTCCGTAGTTTAATGCAACATCGAGGATTGACTGCTCTTTGCCGTGGTCTTTGTAGGGCAGTTTGTCGTGTTCGAATTCGACGGTTTTGCCTTCGGGCAGGAACGTCAACTGCACGGTGTTTTCACCCAGAGCTTCCACCGTTGCTGTTCCCGCGCCTTGTATTTTATCTTCTGCCATGATGCCTCTCGTATCTTCAGTCCTGGAAAATTGTTCTTTAGGATGCGCGAGCCGCGGCCGTCCCCGTCTGCTGGACCAGCGAATCCAGAAGTCTGGCCATCGCGGCGATCACTGACTCAGTTGCAGTTCCGAGCGAGTGCCGCTCCGCCAGCCATCGCGGATCGTTGTATGTGAGCCTCGTTGTGTTCGACTCGTCTTGCCAAACCAGGATCTTGAGTGGTAAATCCAAGCCTGCCTCCTGGTTGGCTTGCATCAGCTTGGTCCCGGCAGCCGGATTCCCAAATGCCACCACCGTCGTAGGACGCAGCAAAAGGCCGGCGTCTTTGGCCGCCGCCGCATGATCGAAGACCACAAAAACCGTCATACCCGCAGCCCGAATGGCAGACTGCAAACGCTCCAAGGTTTCGTTCACCGTGTAAGCGCCGCTAACCGAGACTAATCCTGTTTCATTCATTCGAACTCCGCCTTGGCCACTGGGTGCGGCGCGTCCGGTCCCTCGCCCAGATCAGCCTGCTCCATGGTTTTGCCTTTTAAGGCTGTGCTGACCACGCTGTCCATCATCAGCTCCGCCAGCCGCATTGTGCCCTGATTCAACAGGTCAATCCCTTTGCGGATCGCCTGATAGTCGTCTTCGTTCTTAACTCCGTGCAAGGCCTTTTCGAGCTTGGCAATTTTCTTCTTTTCGTCATGGGTGAGCTTTCCCCACGCCGGGCTTTTCTTTCCCTTATCGAGCGCGACAAGAATCGTACCGGCTTCGTTTCGCGCTTCGATCACCTGCCGCTGCCGGAAATCTTCTTCGGCCGAATCGAACGAATCGAGAATCATGCTTTCGACTTGCTCGTCGGTTAGGCCGTAGCTGGGCTGGACTTCGATCTCGGCTTCCTTGCCGCTGCGCTGTTCGCGCGCGGAAACGTGCAGAATGCCATTGGCGTCAATCAGAAATCTCACCTCGATGCGCGGCATGCCCGCAGTCATGGGAGGGATTCCCTTCAGGTCGAAGCGGGCAAGCGAACGGCAATCTTTTGCCAGTTCGCGTTCCCCCTGCAGGACGTGAATCGCCACGTTGGTTTGTCCATCAATCTGCGTGGTGTAGTGTTGCGTGGCGGAAGCCGGGATGGTCGAGTTGCGCAGGATGATCTTGTCGGTTACGCCTCCAGCAACTTCGATCCCCAGCGACAGCGGCGTGACATCCAGCAGCAGCATGTTCTCTGTCGCTTCCGAGCCGCCGCCGAGGATGTTGGCCTGCACGGCCGCGCCCAGGGCGACCACTTCGTCGGGGTTTAAATCTGTGTGGGGTTTGCGCTGAAATAGTTCCTCAACCAGCGAGCGTATTTTGGGAATGCGTGTCGAGCCGCCTACGAGGACGACTTCCTCCATTTGCTCCGGTTTCAGGCCGGCGTCTTTGAGAGCTTGTTTGCAGGGGCCGACGGTGCGAGCAATGATCGGCTGGATCATCTGCTCGAACTGCTGCCGCGTGATCTCGCGGAGATAGTGCTTGCCGCCGGGTAATTCGATTTTCAGCTTGGCTGAGCTTTGCGACGACAGAGCGATCTTGGCTTCAATCACCGCTTTGCGGATGGTCGCGACCACTTCGCCATTGCGCGACACGTCCATCTCAAGATCACCGCGGATGTCATCGAGCGCAATGGTGATCAGCAGGTTGTCAATGTCGTCGCCGCCGAGGTGGGTGTCGCCGTTAGTGGCGACTACTTCGAAGATTCCGTCGTGCAGCTTAAGAATAGAAATGTCGAACGTACCGCCACCGAGGTCATAAACCGCGATGATGCCATTCTGCTTCTTGTCGAGGCCGTAGGCGAGAGAAGCAGCGGTCGGTTCGTTCACCAGACGGAGAACTTCGAGTCCGGCAATGCGGCCGGCATCTTTGGTAGCCTGGCGCTGGGCATCGTTGAAATATGCCGGGACGGTGATGACTGCCTTGCTCACTGGCGCGCCAAAAAAACGTTCGGCGTTGCGCTTGAGTTGGCGCAAGATAAAAGCTGAAATCTCCGGCGGAGTAAACGCTCTTTGCCCCAGCTTAATGCGGAGAACTTCCCCAGGCTGGAGGTCGTCGGCGAGCCGAAAAGGAAACAGCTTCAATTCTTCCTGGATGTCTTCGACGCCTCGGCCCATCAGGCGTTTGATCGAGTACACCGAACGTTCCGGAGTCTCGATCAGATATTTTCGGGCCGCATTGCCGACGATGATCTCATCGTGTTCGTCGAGAGCCACGACGGAGGGCACCAGGTTCAATCCGTCTTCGCCGGGGATGACGACAGGGCTTTCCCCCTGCATGAACGCCACGAGAGAGTTCGTGGTGCCGAGATCAATGCCGACGATGCGATCAGAAGTCATTGAATCATTGAGAGATTGAATCATTGAGTCAATGATTCAATCTCTCAATTACTCAATTCTCCAAGGTTTCACTCACGTCCCTGACCAGATTTCTAATGTAGTTCCTTCGATTCAGCAGGTCCACCATTCGGTCGCGGATTCGGCGGCGCTGTTCCTCGTGGCTACTATCAAGGACGCGATCCCACTCGTTCCATAGACCCTTCAATTCATCGACCAAGGCTTGATGCTTTTCTTCGAGCTTCAATTTTTCTTTGCCGAGCTCTTCAATGAGAGCAGGATCGTCTTCCCCCATCTTTTTCTGCATCCGCAATTCTTCGAGCTGCATGTTCAATTCGAAGACTTCCTCGAGCAAATCCGGAGGCACAACCTGTTTCTTCACTCCGCCTGTTGCTCGCGCGTTCTCAGTCGCCGTCTTTGATTGCTCTTCCAGCTCCACGCCTTCGAGGCGCAAGAAATATTCGGTCCGTTTGATCGGATCTTTCAGGGTGCGGTAGGCGTCGTTGAGCAGGGAGCTTTGTTCCAGGCTCCACTTCTGCTCCAGCGCATCGGCGCCAGCGTAAAGATCAGGATGCAGCTTGCGGCTGAGCTCGTAGAACTCGCGCTCCAGTTGCGGGATCTCCACATTTAGCTTCCGGGGCAAACCGAAGAAAGTGAAGTAGTCCACTGGGACTGGAGGCTGGACTTTGCCACACGCGCTGCAGAAATGGGCAGCTCGCATCTCGCCGCACGACCAGCAGGCACCGATTGGCTCGCTGTTGGCCACTACCGCCATCCCCGCATTAGATCGCTCAGTCATAGGACACATTCACCACAACAAACCGTTTCCCGCGAAGGAAAATGGACGCCGGAAAAATCATGGCGGACAGGAGTGTCTGCCCCACAGAGGTCACCCCGAGAACGAGGTCCCGCAGCCGCACGACTTCGATGAATTCGGGTTTACAAATACGAAACCCTGTTGCATCAGCGTTTCCTGATAATCCAGCGTCATGCCGTGCAAGTAGATGAACGATTTCGGATCGACGAAGACGCGCACGTCGCCGAATTGGAAGATACGATCGCGTTCGCGGGGCTGAGAGTCGAAGCGGATGTTGTAACTCAAGCCGGAGCATCCACCGCCCTGTACTCCGAGGCGCAATCCGCCCAGCTCGGGCGAAATGCCTTCCTTGACGATGGCCGTGCGGATTTTGACCAAAGCTTTTTCCGTTACCAGGACGCCCTTGGCTGGCGCCACCGTCTTGCCCGGTTCTCGGGTTAGCGTTGTCATCTTCGTCTAGTCCCGCGAGCGGCTGAACTATCTTGCCTCGGCCGCCACCGGCTTGGTCACATCCTGCTTCTTCTTCCAATCGTGGATGGCAGCGCGGATTGCGTCTTCGGCGAGCACCGAGCAGTGAATCTTCACCGGGGGCAGTGAAAGTTCTTTCACGATCTCAGTATTCTTGATCTGCAACGCCTCGTCCACGGTCTTGCCCTTCACCCATTCCGTGGCCAGCGAAGAAGAGGCAATGGCCGAGCCGCAGCCAAAGGTCTTGAATTTCGCGTCTTCGATGATGCTGGTCTGCGGATTGACTTTAATCTGCAGCTTCATCACATCGCCGCACTCGGGCGCGCCGACCAGCCCGGTACCGACTTCCGAGCTGCTCTTGTCCATGGACCCGACGTTCCGGGGGTTGTTGTAGTGATCGATTACTTTATCGCTATATGACATGATTTGCTTTTCTCCTTAAATCTGTCAGGCCGACGTTGTAGGCGACGTTCTACGTTACTCTGCTGCCCACTTTACCGACTTCAGGTCAATTCCTTCTTTTGCCATCTCGTAGAGCGGTGAAAGCTCGCGAAGGCGGGTTACGGTTTCTACAACGCGATCGGCCACGTAGTCAACTTCAGCCTCGGTGTTAAAACGGCCGATGCCGAAACGAATCGAACTGTGCGCCAGATCGTCGCCCGCGCCCAAAGCCTTCAATACATAAGATGGTTCCAGAGTCGCCGAGGTGCAGGCCGAGCCGCTCGAAACCGCGATGTCGTTGATGCCCATCAGCAGCGATTCACCCTCGACGTAGGCGAAACTGATATTCAGGTTTCCGGGGAGGCGGTGCTCCATGGAGCCGTTGATATAGGTTTCATCGAGGCGACTCATGATGTTGTCGCGGAGCCGGTTGCGCAACCCGCCCAGATAGACGCTTTCCTTGGGCATCTCTTCGTTACAGATCGCACAAGCTTTGCCCAGGCCCACAATTCCGGGCACATTCAGCGTTCCCGACCGCATGCCGCGTTCGTGCCCGCCGCCATCAATAAGAGCCGAAAGCTGCACCCGCGGATTTTTGCGGCGCACGTACAACGCGCCGACGCCCTTGGGTCCATACATTTTGTGAGCCGAAATCGACATAACGTCGATGTTGTTCTTGTTGACATCAATGGGCACCTTGCCGACGGCTTGGGTCGCATCGGTATGGAAGATCACGCCACGCTCGCGGCAGATCTTTCCGATCTCGACCCAGGGCTGCAAAACCCCGATTTCATTGTTCGCGGCCATGATGGTAACCAGGATGGTCTTGTCATCCATGGCGCGCTTCAAATCATCGAGATCGATCTGCCCATCTTTCTGAACGGGAAGATAAGTCACGCGATAGCCATACTTCTCCAGACGCTTGCAGGTGTCGAGGACAGCCTTGTGCTCGGTGACCGCCGTGATGACGTGATTGCCTTTTTCCTTGTACATCTCGGCGACGCCCTTGATAGCAAGGTTGTCGCTTTCGGTTGCGCCCGAGGTGAAGATGATCTCTTTTGTGGTTGCGCCGACCAGTTTGGCAATACGCTCGCGTGCGGTTTCTACGCCTTCTTCGGCGGCCCAACCGAAAGCGTGGTTGCGGCTGGCCGAGTTGCCGAACTTCTCCATGAAATAAGGCAGCATTTCTTCCAGCACTCGAGGATCCATCGGTGTGGTGGCATGGTTGTCCATGTAAATGGGCAACTGGATGCCATTGGGAGCGGTGTGGTCTCCGTTGGAGTGAGTGTGACCTTGGGGGAACTTTACTTCCGTGCTCATAATTGCTCTCCTAAAAAAATGGGTGAAACCTTAGAACTGAGTCAGTCTCATCGAATCGTCACCAATTCCGCCGGCTTCTTCGCTCTGCTGTCGGCTTCCGCCGGGACTTCCAGCACTTCTTCTTTTTCCTTCATCTCCCAAATTGTGATTCGCCTCAGCACTTGTTCGATGCTTTCATTGACCCGGCGCAAGGGCTCGCGAATGGTGCAGCGATCCGTCTGACCACACTCGCCGCGAACGGTGACGCAGGAGGTGATGAATAACGGCCCGTCAATGGCCCGAATCACCTCAAAGACGCTGATCATTCCCGGATCGCGCGCCAGAGTGTATCCGCCGTTCATGCCATGCTGCGAATGCAGCAACCCGGTCTTGACCAGGCGCTGCAAAATCTTCGCCAAGGCCTCCTGCGGAATCCCGTAGGCCTCTGCCACATCTTTGGCGCTGCACGCACCATGGTGCGAATGCTCGGCCAGATGTTTCATGGCCATCAGACCGTAGTCCGCTTTCTTGCTCAGCTTCAGCATCGGGAATCAAAATACGACCTTTTCGGTCGTACATTAGTATTCTAGGGGTAAACCGTTCCGTTTGCAATCTTCTGCAGGCAATGGGTAAAAATTCGAGGTGAATGGTAAATCTATGAAGCTAAGTGGGTTAACCAAATACGACTATTTTGGTCTTAATTCTTCTAGGGTTGGCCGCAGCGATTAGACTGACGGGGCCAGGTTTCTGTCCGACTTCAAGGTGTAGAAAGTTCTGTCCCAGCATTTGACAACGGATTGGCAAGGCTAAAATACCGCCAATTTCGGGCAAGTTTCGCCTCGGACTGGCCGCCGTCGATGGATCCCCTCCCATCCCGCCGTCGCACTTCTCCGACAATAGAAGCGGCATGAAACCGGGTAAGCATCCACGCGTCCAGGTCGTGACCCGCGAAGAGGAAGCCGAATTTGTCGAGTGTATGGAGTGCGGCGAAATCTCTTGAATCGAGCGAACTCTAAGGATATGGCAATCGAAGACTCCAGACGCCCACACCGAATCCCGACGCCACCGGTACCCGGTAGGGCCAAGCGATGCTTTCTGCAGCCATAGCGGCCCTCGCGTATATGACAAAGGTAATCTGCGCGCCCGGCTTTCCCCTTGTTGCGCCAATCAACGGTTTGGTAGTGTCACACGCTAGGAGCAGTTTGCGCCGAGGGAGTTTGCGCCGAGGGAGAGAGATGCCGCTGGTCGCTTTAGTCGTGGACGATTCCATGCTCATACGGCACACGGTTTGCCGCTTCCTGGAGGAGCGGGGCTTTACCGTGGAATCAGCCACCAACGGCCAGGAGGCGCTGGAAGCTCTCAGCCGCATCCGGCCGGACATCATTATTACCGACATGCAGATGCCTAAGATGGGCGGCAGTGAACTCATCACTGCTCTGAAAAGCAAGCCGGCCACCGCGGGGATTCCTGTGGTCATCGTTGCCGGCAAGCAGAGCGGCTTCCAAGAAAGCGAGCAACGCGCCAACTTCGCCATCTTCAAAGATATTGATATTGAATCGCAGCTGGCCAAAGCGCTGCATGTCATCCTGGGAGATGCCGCCGCCCGGGGCCAAGCTTCAGGCAGCTAGTCCAACGGAGCGACTATGGCTTCTCTGTTCTCCAGACTGATGGCCAAGACCGTTGACGCTCAGTTCAGGCGAGATCCCACGGGAAGGCTGGTTTTTGTTCCATTTGGCCCAAAGAACGAGGCTTACTTCGTTGACTCGAAACCGGACGAGGAAAAGATCAGAGCCTTTGTCAAGATGTATCGCAGTTTCTCTTCGCTGCTTGCTGTCCTGATATACCCATGCGCTTATGTTCCTGGAATTATCCTGGAAGACTATGGCGGCGTGAGTCCCCGGCCACACCGGCTGGCGATTGCGATTGGGATCCCTGCTTTTTTCTGGCTCGTCCTGGTCGCATTGGCAGTGATGCTTTGGCTGGTGTATAGAGCAACGGTTCCGGAGTTAACTTCCTCGCTGAGCGAAGTCAGCCCTGATCTTATAAGTCAACTGAGCGTAATCTCTCCGCGACCCCGAAGTGAGCAACGCGTGGTGCTGGTCTGTCTTTTCGCCGGTATCGCTCTGCTCGCTCTGGGTATTGTCGGAGCGACGAGTTATTCTCGCGGCAAACCGCCGTGCCCACCCGACAGTACATCAACCAGCCGGTAAAGTGCGGCCGAGGGGAACTGAGTTACTTCAGCGCCATCCCGGCTTCCGCGGAAAAATCCATTGGTGCGAAATTTCCTGCCAGGAACTCGGGATAAGCCGCGGCTGCAATCATAGCCGCGTTGTCGGTGGATAGCGGGCGCGAAGGAAGGTAAACCGGCAACCCTGACTGCGAGGTTTCTGTCTCGAAGCGCTGGCGCAATTCGTTGTTGGCCGCTACACCGCCGGTTACGAAGAGCGTTCTGGCCTCGCAAGCACGGGCCGCGGCCAGAGTTTTTCCGACCAGATCCTCCACCATCGCACGCTGAAACGAGGCGACCAAGTCTAACGTTGGTTGATTGCAGAGCGCGAGATAGTCCTCAAAGCGCGGCTTGGGGGTGGCTGCGAGCCTGCGGCGCCGTTCTTCAATTGCCGCCTGCATGTTGTGGGTCTCGACATATCTCAACACCGCAGTCTTGATACCGCTATAGGAGAAGTCGAACCGTGGCTCTTCCTTCGGAGCCGGACTGGCTTTATCGTTGCGATCGCGATGCTTGATCTGCGACGGGGGAAACCTCACCGCAGTTGGATTGCCATGGAGCGAGAGTCTGTCAATGACGGGCCCTCCGGGATATCCGAGCGCAAGCAGCTTGGCAACTTTGTCGAAAGCTTCGCCGGCAGCGTCGTCGCGGGTGTGGCCAATGTTCTGGTAGGACCAGCTTTCTCCCTTTTGCTCGGCCAGGTAAAGATGAGTGTGTCCGCCGGAGACCACCAATGCCAGCACGGGGAAATTCACCTCGTGATTTCCCTTTTGCCGTTCCTCGAGGAGAACTGCGTGAATGTGTCCTTCGAGGTGATTGACGGCAATCAGCGGCTTGTCGAGCGCAAATGCCAAAGCCTTGGCATAACTAATGCCGACCAGCAGCGCACCTGCCAGACCCGGCCCCTGCGTGACCGCGAGCGCGTCAATAGATTGATAGGTCTGCCTGGCGTCGGCCAGCGCCTTGCGGACGACCGGCACAATGGCCCGCAGATGCTCGCGCGAAGCCAATTCCGGCACCACTCCGCCGTAGGGCGCGTGAGTGATAATTTGCGAGAACACGACATTGGAGACAATCTGCTCGCCTGATCGCACCACCGCGGCGGCGGTTTCGTCGCAGGAGCTTTCGATGCCGAGGATGTGGACATCGGGCATAAGAACTATATTATCGGCTAGGTATCCGTAGCGCCATGCTCGACCATTTCGCCATCTCGATTATCCGGACCCTGCGCGAGCATGGCCATGAAGCCTATCTTGCCGGCGGATGCGTGCGTGATCTGCTGCTAGGGCGCGAACCTGCGGATTACGACGTGGCCACAAGCGCCATCCCTGATGAAGTAATGCGCATTTTTCCTCAGGCCTACGCCGTGGGCGCACAGTTCGGCGTGGTGTTGGTGCCGCCGCCAGAAAGCGGCGTTGGGAACAACGTCTCCGCCAAAACCAAACTCGTCGAGGTCGCAACTTTCCGCGCTGATATCGGCTACTCCGACGGGCGCCATCCTGACGAGGTACGCTTCACGCAGGACCCGCAAAAAGATGCCGAGCGGCGCGATTTTACCATCAACGGTATGATGCTCGATCCGCTGGTTGATGATCTGAAGAATGGCGTTCTTGATTTTGTTGGAGGCCGCAAGGATCTCGACGCTGGAACAATTCGCGCCATTGGCGATCCGGAGCTCCGTTTGGCGGAAGACAAGCTGCGCATGATGCGCGCCGTGCGCTTCGCAGCGCGGTTTGAATACAAGATTGAGGCTGCAACTTTTGCGGCGATTCAAGACTTTGCGGCGCAGATTGGCCAGATTTCACATGAGCGCCTACGCGATGAACTGACGAAGATGCTCACCGAGGGCCATGCTCGCCAGGCGTTTCTGCTGCTCCACCAGAGCGGTCTGCTGCGCGAGGTTTTGCCCGAGATTGAGGCGATGAAGGGCGTCGAGCAGCCGCGGGAGTTTCATCCCGAGGGCGATGTTTTTGTGCATACGCTGCTGCTGCTGGAGAATCTGCCGCATCCCTGCCCGCCGACGCTGGCGTGGGGCGCCCTGCTGCACGATGTCGGCAAGCCGCCGACGTTTCGCATCGCCGAGCGGATACGCTTCGACGACCACGTTGACGTAGGCGTGAAGATGGCGGAAGAGATCTGCCGGAGGCTGCGATTCTCGAACGAGGATACGAAGCAGATTCTGGCATTGGTTGACAACCACATGCGCTTCGCGCACACGATGCGCATGAGCGAGTCCACGTTCAAGAAGTTCGTGCGCCTGCCGCGTTTCGCGGAACATCTGGAACTGCACCGTCTCGACTGCCGGGCCAGCCATGGTGATTTGACCAGCTACAATTTCACGGGCGAGAGGATGGCCTCGCTTCCTCCCGAGGCAGTCCGTCCGGTTCCGCTGATCACGGGCGATGACTTGATCGCGGCCGGTTACCAGCCCGGCCCGCGCTTTAAGGAAATCCTTTCTACTGTCGAAGATGGGCAGCTTGAGGGCCGGCTTCACAGCAGAGAGGAAGCTATGCAGTTGGTGGAGCGAGAGTTTGGCGTGACAGCCGGGAGGTCAGAGCTCTGAGGGAAAGGGTGAGGTCGAAATGGGACTTGCAGGGTGTGAGGCGCCACACCTGTCAAGCCTCATTGGGGCTGGCAATCCTCATAAATTGTTGACCGCACACCTGATATTTTCGTTACGATGCTGGCGCAATTACCCACCAGGCACTGCTATTCTGGAACGAGAAGAATGTTAGAATCGTGCCGCTTCTGCAGTAATACCTAACCCGCCATGACCAGGTCGATGGAGCACGTGAGTTCAGGATTGGAGAAAGTTGTCGCTGATAGCTTGCGGCGTGCTCCACCGGGGCAGGGGCCGGTGTTGGCCTGGCCTCTGGCTTGTGGACCGACGGTGGCTGCGCGAACCCGGTCTCTTGATTTTCAGCGGGGAACCCTGCGAGTGGAGGTTCCCGATGCCGGCTGGCGGGCGGAATTGCAATCTTTGGCACCGCAGTACCTGGTGGTGATGAACCGCTACGTGGCGGATCGGGTCGAGCGAATTGAGTTTGTGGTAGGAGCCAGCGGAGAGGCGCGAGGAGTGCAGCGTATTCGAGAATGACCATCGAGCTGTGCGTACCTAGGCCGGGCAAGAAAGCAGCCGAATCGTGAAGGTCACCGAAAAAGACGTTGCGAATGTGGCTGACTTGGCCGTCCTGGATCTGACGGAGGACGAACGCGTACGCATGCTGCGCGACCTGAACGCGATCCTTGATTACGTTGGCCGCTTGAACGAACTGGATACTTCGGCATTTGAGCCCATAGCGCAGGGGTTACAGGCTCATGGTGTGGATCGGAAGAGCGGGAGTGAAGAGTTCGCTTATACAAGCCGTGAGGATATTCACGAGGGTCTGCGGAAATCGTTGCCGCACGAGGAGGCGCTGGCCAGCGCCCCGGAATCGGATGGCACGTTCTTCACGGTGCCCAAAGTGATTGAGAGATAGCTGAATCAATGCCGAAATAATGAAGTAGGAATGCGGAAGTAGCTGCTCCCGAGACGACGGGTCTTGCTTCTACATTCTGACTTCTACCTTCTGCATTCTCCTAACAGCATGGAAATGAAGTCCCTCACGATTGAAGCCACTCGCGCTGCCGTGCGGGAGCGCAGGACCAGTGCTGTAACTCTGGCGGAGGAGTTCTACGCCAAAATCGAACAATCCGATCCGCAGATCGGCGCCTATTTGACTCTTGCGAAAGAGCGAGCGTTTAAGAAAGCCGCAGAAGTCGATGCGCTCGCTGAAAAAGGAGACAAGCTACCTCCGCTCGGTGGCATTCCGGTCGCCATCAAAGATGTGATGGTCACGCGCGGAGTGCGCACGACGGCGGGATCGAAAATCCTGGGCGACTACATTCCGCCCTACGACTGTACCGCCGTCACACGCTTGGAAGCGGCGGGTGCGGTGATTCTCGGCAAAACCAACTGCGACGAGTTTGCCATGGGCTCGTCGAACGAGAACTCCGCCTGGAGTCCGGTGCATAACCCGCGCGACCTGAGCCGCGTGCCTGGTGGTTCATCGGGAGGATCGGCAGCGGCGGTCGCGGCGGATATGGCCGTAGCTGCGTTGGGCTCGGACACCGGAGGGTCGATCCGCCAGCCAGCGGCGTTTTGCGGCGTGGTTGGTTTGAAGCCGACCTACGGGCGGGTTTCCCGATATGGATTGATTGCGTTTGCGTCGTCCCTTGACCACATTGGGCCGTTTGCGAAAAGCGTGAGGGACGCGGCCATTGTCTTGCGGACGATTGCCGGACGCGATCCCATGGATTCGACTTCCGCCGATATACCGGTTCCCGATTACGTTGGGGAGCTTGACAAACCGGTGCGCGGACTGAAGCTCGGCGTGGCCAAAGAATATTTTGGCGAGGGATTAGACGCCGAAGTCCGGACCGCGGTAGAGGCTGCGATTCAGAAGCTGGCGTCGCTGGGTTGCGAGATTGTTCCGGTTTCACTGCCGCACACGAAATATGCGATTCCGGCGTACTACATTGTCGCGACCGCTGAGGCATCCTCGAACCTGGCGCGGTACGACGGGGTGCGCTACGGTTATCGGGCTTCGGGCGCGCGTACTCTCTCTGAGATGTACCGGCGAACCCGCGATCAGGGTTTCGGAGCAGAGGTGAAGCGTCGCATCATGCTGGGAACGTATGCGCTGAGCGCCGGTTACTACGACGCGTATTACCTGAAGGCGCAGAAAGTGCGAACCCTGCTGACGCGGGATTTCGAGGAAGCCTTCGAGCAAGTGGATGCGATTGTGACGCCAACGACTCCAACTGCAGCGTTCAAACTCGGCGAGAAAATGGATGATCCGCTGGCAATGTATCTGGCGGATATCTACACGGTGACGGCGAACCTGGCGGGCATTCCAGGGATTTCAATTCCGTGTGGAGAGACGAAACAGAAGCTGCCGATCGGGCTGCAGATTCTGGGCAAGCATTTCGATGAGGCGACGGTTTTGAGGATAGCGAACGCATACGAAGCGGCGTAGCGAAAGTTCATGACTTGAGGGCTCGCCGGGTCTCGCGCTGGACGGGCTAGGACGCCCGTCCCTACATCGCCGAGGATGACTTCACAGCACAGTGTAGTAGCTCTGGCCCGCGCAACTCCGGCACAGCACTTTGCCGTCGCGGCGAACCTCGCGGCGAAAATTGATTCCTTCGCCGCAAGCTTCGCACACGACGCGTTCGCCTTTATACCCGGGAAATTCTTCAGGTGGTAATTCGACCTTCACCCATTGCGTGGTGAACAGGTCCGTGTCCGATATCTCGCGATAGGCGAGCATCTGCTGCTGGTTCTTATCTTGCAACTCAGGATGCATCTGGCGGGCAAGGGGCTTGGATGACTCCTTGGCGGCTACGCGGACCGCCTTGCCGGTGCTTACGTCCACGAATGTGGCCGCAACCTTGCCCCAGTCCCGGAATTTCAAGGCGCGCTTTCCCAGACGGCAGCCGGTGACCACTGCGACGGCGTCGGTCGCGCAACGGTCAATCTCCACAAAAGTGACCAAGCGTTTGCGGTCTTTCTTCTGCGGATCTTCGATCCCTAACATCGCGAGCCCGAGCATGGCCAGGCGCACGCCGAGCACCTGCCCGGCGCAGAGATGGCCGTGGGCGTGTTCGGCGTCGCGCAGATAGTCATCCAAGGATTTCATTTCAGCCTTGCGCTGCCACTTGCGGCGGCGCTTCTGAATGGAAGGCTACCCGAAAGGCTTCAAATCTCAAAACTGCTTTGCAGAAAGGAAGTAGATCACGTGAATCCAAACTCTAAATCCAAAATCTAAATCCAAAATCATCCTCGCTCTCGTATTGTCAGTTTCGCTGATTGCCACTGGCTGCAATCCCCAATGGGTGGGCGTCGCCCTGGCTGACTTGCCGGCGCTCACCCAAATGGCTGTGAACATAGCTACCGTGGTCACCACTCTTCGATCGGGCAGCCAGATTAGCCCTGCTGAGGCTGCCGCCATCCAAAATATTTCGACGGAATCGAGCAAGGATCTCAATTTGCTGCAAGCGCTTTACAAGGAATACCAGGCCAATCCGAACGCGACCACGATCCAGAAGATCCAGGAGGTGATCGGCGAGATCAACCAGAATCTTCCGGCGTTGCTGCAGGCAGCTCATATCAGCGATCCGGTCCTCTCGGCAAGAATCAACGCAGGGGTCACTCTGATCTTGACTACGGTCAGCACCTTTGCAGCTTTGATGCCACAACCGGCCGGACCCTCGACCGCACGTAGAGCTGCCGTACAGAAGGTCAGCCCTCCCCAGGCCGCCGACCTGAAGAAGCAGTGGAACCTTCAAGTATGTGCATCAACAGGCAAGGCAGAGTATGACTCCGCGTTTGCGCCCTGTATCGTGAAATGAAGCAAGCGAATCATCCCACAAAGCAATGCCTCTACCCGCGGCCGTGGTGCGAGTAGAGGCGCTTTCTTACGCATTCTGTTGCCGTATCCTTACGGTACACAATCCGGATCCAGCGGTTGAACTGTTCCGCCAGCCAACAGCGACAGAAGGTGGAGATACGAAGTCATGTGATGTTCGCAGGCGATATCGAACTTCACCAGCTCCTTTGGGGGAATAGCAAGCTTTATCGGATTCAGGTCATACAGCCCCAGCACATGCTCGTACGCGGGCGGCAACGGCATTTTGGGAACGATGTCTATCCGGTTGGCGAAGCGAGTGGTATTTGGGACAACCTGATTGTAGGTGCTCACGAACGCCGGGTCGCCGGTGCGGGGACTGGCATAGGTGTACACGGTTGGATTCTTGAGGGCGGTATTCGCGGCCACGTCGAGGGGGAGCAAGGTCGCAAGCGCGCCACCCAGGCTGTGCCCGCAGATGGTCAGTGAATTTGTGCTTTGGTTGAAGGGCAGCGCGGCCAAGGCATCAGTGACCCGTCTGGATGTGGTGGCTAGGTCAACTCGCAGAGAATTGTAGATCGCGGTGAAGCCGTCTTCGGTGCACCCAGCCCCGGCCAGGAAAGGACACTTGACAGCACCGAATTCGGCGTCGTGAATCCACTCCCAGATGCCGGCGGTACCGCGAATGGGGACGACCAGGTCGTTATTGGGAGCCTGGAGGATATAGCCAAATGACACAATATCGTCTCCCCGCTCCGGCTTCATGTCGGTTGCCAAATCGTTGCCATAAATCGTGGTCACAATCTTGTAGCCGACGTTGTTGATGTCATAGATAGCGGGAATGGATTGACCCGCCTCGTTGGCCGTGTTGTTTGGGGGTACAGCTTCGGCTGCCTTCACCAGTAAGCCGAGCTGAATTGCTTTGTTCAGGTCCATATCCATATCTTCTCCTCTCGATGTTTGCATCGAGCTATTTCCCCCTCGGGCAGGAATCATACCGCACCGATTCCGATGGTGGTGACATTACTGTCGAGAACTCCCAAGAATGTCTAGTTTTTGGACTCGAAACGTGATCAGGAATTCCAACAGGAGTGTCGCGGCTGTATTTCTTCCTTGTTTGGCGAGATCAAGGAACAGTGTTTTCTTTTACTTGCGGCGCCAGCGAACGCCGTCCCTGGTAATTTCCACAACAATCCCAGCTTGGGTGACCTCGGCCCGAATCTCATCTGAATACTTGAAATTGCGGGCGCGGCGGGCTGCGTCCATTTCGGCGATCTTCTTTTCGACTTCGGCGTCGGAAAGTCGCTGCGCCCCAATCTCAGCGAGCAGTTGGTCGCTGATCTCACGTCCTTCGGTCTTGGCCCAATCGACGATATTCTGAATCTTGGGCGCGTCATCGTCCTTCAGAACGGCAAACAGTTCATCAAACATCCCGAGTGCGGCAAGCAGCGCGGGCGCGTCATCTTTGCGAAGCTCTCCCGCATCCATGGCTGTGTTGGCTTTTCGCACCATATCAAAGATGGCGGCCTGAGCCTGTGCGGTGTTCAAGTCATCATCCATGCCGGCCCGCAGCCGGTCGGAGGTTTCGTGCGCAAGTTCGGCCATGCCGGCATTGGCGCCTGCGGGGAATTTCCCTTCGGTCAGACGAAGCTGGAAGTTCCGCAAACGCTCTACTGAGACGGCTGCTTGCTGCAGTCCATCAAAGGTGAAGTTGAGCTGGTTGCGGTATGGAACCGAGGCCAGCAGAAAGCGAATAGAGGACGGCTTGTGGCCTTTGAGCACCAAGTCGCGCAGGGTAAAGAAATTGCCCAGGCTCTTTGACATCTTCTCGCCTTCCATCAACAAGAAGCGCACATGAAACCAGAAGCGGGCAAAAAGCTTGCCGGTTAAAGCTTCTGACTGTGCGATTTCGTTCTCGTGATGAGGAAAGATCAAATCTTCGCCGCCGGCGTGCAGGTCAAAGCTTTCTCCCAGTTCCTCCATTGACATCACGGAGCATTCGATGTGCCAGCCCGGCCGGCCCGGACCGAGGGAGGTCTCCCAAAAGGCTTCTCCGGGCTTAGGAGCTTTCCACAAGGCAAAATCGCGGGCGCTGTCTTTCTCGTACTCGTCCACGTCCACGCGGGCGCCGTCTTCCATGCCGGCAAAGTCCTTCTTTGACAGCTTCCCGTATCCCGGGAACTTGGCGATCCGAAAGTAGTACGATCCATCTTCGGTTCGGTAGGCATAACCCTTTTCTTGCAGCTCAGCGACGAACTCCGCCATCTCCGGAATGTGATCGGTGGCTCGCACCAGGACAGGCTGCTCGATATTCAGCGCCGAGGCGTCTTCAAGGAAAGCTTTTTCGTACTTCGCCGTGTATTCCTTGACGCCGACCCCGTCGCGGGCAGAATTGCGGATGATTTTGTCATCCACGTCGGTGATGTTCATGACATGGCGTATCTTGTATCCGCTCTGGCGGAGGAAACGGCGGAGAATGTCTACCGCCACAAACGTCCGGAAATTGCCGATGTGCCCGTAGTCATATACCGTTGGCCCGCAGGAGTACATGCGGACCTCGTTATCCTGCATCGTGTGGAACTCCTCGATTTTTCCGGAGAGCGTGTTGTACAGGCGCAGCGTCATAAAGAAATGCAGATGGACAAAAGAACCTTCATTCTAAGGGGATGGAAGAAGGAGGGGCAAATGGGGGAAGACCGCGAGGGGCCGATGGACAACACCTTCAGAGTTGAACATTTTATGCTTGACATTCTGTTCTGCGCGGGCGCAAAATGCGTGCGCTTTGTATCCGGCTACTTCCCCAGCCGGGCGACCCCAGGAAAAACTTAGGGCAAGTAGGCCAGACGTCGTCGGTCGTAACTCACCGTGGAGGTATCCGTTGGTTTGTGAAAAGGATGCCGCCGCGAGGCAGGCGGCTGCTGTCCAGGCTTTTAGCCTATGGGGGGTATATGGACGAACACCAGCTCAAGCTCATCGAAGCGACAGATACTGCGTCGACACGGGGACGTTGGATTTTCCTGGTCCTTCAGGTCACCTGCATCTTGATGTTTATGGCCCTTTGGCACGAAACACCCTTTGCCTGGAACTCTGCCCGAGCACAGTTGGCCAAGACCGTTCTGTGGCAACTAAACTGTAGCGATTCGCACCCAGAAGGGCCCCCCGTTGCAATGTCTCCCAATCATGACGAGTGCCATTACGATAAGCCGTTCAGCCAGGGCGAATTGGATCGCGCGAAGAGGTACATTGCCGACGCCCAGGTTAATCCTGCAACTGCCAAGCAGCGTCTCGACGCGTTGGTGAAATCTGAAATAGACCGCGAGGTCTACGTGGCGGTCCCATTTCTTGGCGTAGGTTTCGATATCAACGACCTGAGCCTTTTGGCGGGTGTTACATTTCTCTTCCTTTTGCTTTGGTTCAGATTCAGCTTATGGCGCGAAGAGGAAAACGTCCGCGTCCTATTTACGGAAAGTCCCGAAGATCTCCTCCCGGACATATACAAACAGCTCGGAATGAGCCAGGTTCTGACAGTGCCGCCAAATGACGGCGGAACACATAAGGGTTTCTGGGCAGCATTGCCTGACGCGCTCTTCTGGAGTCCGGTCGTTGTGCAACTCCTGATCTGTATAAATGATCTGGTGAGTTTGAATAAAGGTCTCGTCGTGAATCCGGTGTTAGCTATAGGCGAAGTCGTGAGTGGTTGGCTGTTATTAGGATTGCTCGTTGGTGTTACCCTGAACTGCCGGGAACGTGCGAAAAACATGGACCGCTATTGGAACGAAGCATTTGCTCAGGTGCACGAGATATTGAAGATAAAGGCGGGGCCGGGCGCACCCTAGCTCCAAGTACGAACCTCGAGGAACGAACAACCGGCGCAGCTCCCAATTGCTCTCTCTTTCGCGCAGTCCACTGTGACTCGATCTCCACTTGTCCCGCGTTATCCGTGCGGTAATGGTGATGCTGCCACGGCAATCTTTGGTGAAGTGCGGCAGTTCTCCTCGGATTTCGGCGAGGACAAAAGAAAAGCGGTCAAACGCGGCCGCGCGCTGCGGTGGCGCGCGAGGCAGCGTGGCCGTTCGCGCGCAGGCGCTGCCCTACGAGAATGACGTAGTGCATGGCCGAAATGATGGTGAACGCAAACGTCGCGCGCAGGCAGGTGCGACCAGCAACGGAGACCCATGCTGCACGATTGACTTGCATCAGCATTACAAAGAAGATCGCTGCAATCTGGGCGAAAGTGTTGGCTTTGCCGAAGATGCTGGGACGAAAGTCGCGCAATCCAGCGATGGCGAAGAGCACGGCACTGGCCAGCAGTATGGAAATGTCGCGGCTGAAAACCAGAACGGTGAATTTCCACGGGATTTTGTGAAGAATCGAAAGCACCATGAACATGGTGCTCAGCAGCAGCTTGTCGGCGATGGGATCGAGATATTGCCCCAGCGTGGTTTGCTGCTTAAGGGTGCGCGCCAGCAGGCCATCGAGGCCGTCGCTCATTCCGGCCAAAACGAACAGAATGAGCGCCGACGAGTAGTGCCCCTCCACCAACTTGATCACGATGAAGGGCAGGAACATCATGCGCAGCAGGGTGAGCTGGTTGGGAGCAGTCAGCAGTTGCGAGAACTTCACTTCTGCTCCTCGGAGGCAGGCTGAGCCGAACTGTGGCGAAGCAGAACCTTCGCGGGATCAAGACCGGTCTTGGCCGAGAACCGTTGCGATAGCGACGAGATGCCGCCGTCGGGCAGATCGAGTTCCATGCGCTCTAGCCGATGCATGGGAAAGAACACCACGCTGGCGGAGAACGGTTCGCCTTCCTTCACCAACGACACCAGATCTTCAAACGAAGCTAGCTCAATGCCACACAGGCTCAGGCCTTCTGGAGAAAGAGCGAGAACTGCGCCCCAGAATTTTTCCCTCGGATCGCCCAGAGTGACCACAACCATGGTTCCGGGGCAAAATGGATGCGAGCTATTGCCTTCATGGGCTGTGGATTGATCTGGAGTCTGCACGTAACGATTGTCGCCGTGACTGGACGGTTTAGCAACCGGCACCGGAGACTGAGGCGCCGAAAAGTCGCCCTGGTGTCGGTAGAATTCTCGCTCGATTTTAGTAGTTGACACCCTGTCGGCGGGCGTAATCCAATACCCCACAATGGCGACGACCACGGGTACCAACTCCTCCTCTTCCCAACTCCGTCGCACGCTCACCTTATGGGACCTGATTCTTTACGGCGTAATTGTCATCCAGCCGGTTGCGCCCATGTCGGTTTTCGGCGTTCTGAGCGACCGCGGGCGAGGCCATGTGGTGACCACCATCCTGATCGCCATGGTGGCGATGCTATTCACCGCGATCAGCTATGGCCGGATGGCTCGTGCTTATCCCAGCGCCGGATCGGCGTTCACCTACGTGGGGCAGGAGATCAATCCCGCCCTGGGCTACGTAACTGGATGGAGCATGGTCATGGATTACATGCTCAATCCCATGATCTGCATCATCTGGTGCAGCCAGCAGGCACACGTTTTTGCTCCCGCCATTCCGTACTGGGGATGGGCGATATTTTTCGCGCTGGTTTTTACGGGATTGAACCTGCAAGGGATAAAGACTTCGGCGCGCGTGAATGCCGGGTTGGCTACGGCTATGGGCGTGGTGATCGCAATCTTTTTCGTCACCGCGGCGCGCTATATTTTCGGAAATCCGCACGACGGTGCTGCGTTTTTCACGCGTCCCTTCTACGATCCTGCGCTGTGGAACACCAAAGCAGTCTTGGGTGGGACTTCCATCGCGGTGCTGACCTATATCGGTTTCGATGGCATTTCGACGCTTTCCGAGGAAGCCGAAAATCCCCGGCGCAACATTCTGCTGGCCACGGTGCTGACCTGTTTTGTCATCGGGATTCTATCTGCCCTGGAGGTTTATGCCGCGCAACTGGTGTGGCCGGCGTCGCAGCCCTTTCCGGACGTCACGACGGCATTCACGTTTGTAGCCGGCCGAACCTGGGCCCCGATGCTCGCGATTGTGGGGTTCACACTACTAGTGGCGAACTTCGGCTCGGGCATGGGCGCGCAGCTCGGCGCCGCCCGCTTGCTCTTCGGCATGGGACGCAGCAACGCTCTGCCCAAGTCTTTCTTTGGCATGGTCGACGCCAAACGGCACGTGCCGCGCAACAATGTGGTGTTCGTGGGACTGGTTGCCCTGATTGGGGCTTTCATCGTCAGTTACGATCTGGGCGCGGAGATGCTCAACTTCGGCGCGCTTATCGCCTTCATGGGTGTGAATGCCGCGGCATTCATTCACTACTATCTGCGAGCAGAGGAGAAAAAACTGACGCACCTGGTACCGCCGTTTTTGGGTTTCTTTATCTGTCTGCTGCTGTGGTTGAACTTGAGCCGTCCGGCCAAGATTGCCGGCGCGATCTGGATGGCGGTTGGCATTGCCTTCGGGGCTTGGAAGACCCGTGGCTTTCGCGGGGATCTGGTAGATTTTGAGTTGCCGCCGGAAGAGGCGTGAGAAGGGAATTCGCGAGACCGGTTAGGTAACCAAGCAACGGATTACCACCGTAATCCGTCTTATACCTCTGTGACGTTCTAGCTCGGCGGGTAAACGAGGTAGGGTAAACTGGAATGGCTAGTACGAATCGCAAGAAGGAATCCAATATGGCTACGGCTCAGCGCAAGCAGAAAACCGCGATGGACACGTTGCTGGAGAGCATGGATGAGCTTGCGGTTTCCGCCACTAAGAGAATGACCACTGACGAAGTGCGCAAAGCCCGCAAGAAGATCAACGATCTGGTAGATCGGGCCGTTGATCGTAAACCGCGTCGCGAAACTGTATCCGGGTGAGGCCTTGGCCGGGCCGGGATATTGACGGATTCGTGAAAACGACAACACCAAGATCGGCCATCCGCTTTCTGCCCGCCTGTAGTTTATAATCAGTAATTCCGCTTTTTACTCCGGAGTAACCAAAAACATGATTCGATTTCTGCAGACCCCTGGCCCTTTGAAGAAGATTATTCTCGGCGGGCTGTTGCTGATCATTTGCGCTGCCATGGTCATTACCCTGGTGCCGGGTGGCATAGGCAGCAGCTTCGGTTTCGGCGCTCCGGGCCGGGGCATTATCGCCAAGGTGGATGGGACCGATATCACCACTACGGAAGTGCAGCGCACCGCCCGCCAGATGATTCGGCAGCAGTTTCCTCGCGGCGGGGCGCAGGCTTCCATGTTGCTGCCCTACTTCGCTTCGCGGGCGGCGGAGAATCTGATTGACCAGAAAGCCATCCTGGCGGAAGCCGACCGGTTGGGCTTGCGTGCGACCGACGAAGACGTTCGGGATGAAATTCAGCACGGCCGCTACGCGTCAACTTTCTTTCCCGGGGGCAACTTCATTGGAGAAGCAGAGTACGAGGCCCGGCTGCAATCGGCCGACCTGACAGTGTCCCAGTTCGAGCAGGGCGTAAAAGAGGAAATTCTTTACGGGAAGCTGCGTAATCTGGTCAGCGGCAGCGCCACGGTGACGGATGGCGAGGTTCACGACAAATTCGTAAAGGACAGCACCAAGATCAAGTTCGACTATGCGGTGCTTCGCAAAGACGACATTCTGAAAGACATCCATCCCAGCGACGCCGAATTGAAGGCCTATTACGACTCTCACAAGCCGGCCTACAACAACTCGATTCCGGAAAAGCGCAAGATAAAGTATGTCCTCGTGGATAAAACCCGGCTTGCCTTTCAGATGCAGCTTACTCAGCAGGATGTTCAGTCCTACTATGATCTTCACCGCGACGAATTTCGCGCGCCGGAGCAGGTGAACGTCCGGCACATTCTAATCAAGACGCCGCTGCCGGGAGCGGATGGCAAGGTTGACCCGAAGGGCGCAGAGGCCGCGCGGAAAAAAGCGGATGACATTCTGAAACAGTTGAAGGCGGGCGGGAATTTCGCTGATCTGGCCAAGAAAGACTCCGAAGACACCGGCAGCGCGAAGGACGGCGGTTCGTTGGGCTGGATTCAGCGCGGGCGCTTTGGCTCGGCGGACGAGGACAAAGCGGTATTTGCGCTTCCCAAGGGTGGGACCAGCGACGTGATTGACACTGGCTCCGGGTTCGACATCGTCCGCGTGGAGGAAAAGCAGGATGCTCACGCGAAGACGCTCGATGAAGTGCGGGCCCAGATCGAGCCGATTATCAAGCAACAGAAGGCCGACCAGGCGGCCGACGCCGAATCCAGTGTGCTGCTGTCACAGGCGCGGACCGATGGTCTTGATAAGGCGGCTGCCGCGAAAAGCTTGCAAGTCGTGACTACCGACTTCATCGCCCGCAATGACACGCTGCCGGGCATTGGCGTCTCGGCGCCATTCATGGGTGCGGTATTCGGTGCGGCCGAAAAATCGCCGCCGGATGTGGTGCAAGTTCCGCAAGGATTCGCCATTTTCGAGTTGGAGGCGATTCGCCCGCCGGCCACGCCTGCGTTTGAAGACATCCGCAGCCGGGTGGAGACCGAATTCAAGAACGAACGCGCCGGCAGCCTGCTCGCGCAGAAGACTCAAGAACTCTCCGACCGTGCCAAAGCTGGGCATGACTTGAAGAAAGCCGCCAAGGAACTTGGTGCAACCATGAAGACCAGTGAACTGGTGGCCCCGGATGGGCAGGTTCCGGACCTCGGCTCGATGACGGGTCCCGCGTCAGCGGCGTTCGGCATGAATCCGGGCGAGATCAGTGGGCCCACCACCAATGGCAACACCGGTGCCGTGCTCGCGTTGCTGGACAAGCAAGCGCCCACCGAGCAGGATTACGCGGCCAAAAGGGACGAGATTCGTGATTCCCTGCTGCAAAGCAAGCAAGGTGAGCTGTTCGGTCTCTTCATCACCAATCTGCGCACGCAGATGGAAAAGTCCGGGAAGATCAAGATCAACCAGGAAGAACTGAAGAGTTTGACTAAGCCGCAGAGCCAAGGGGAAGAAGGCGAGTAGCGATCGCTGATTAGAATCACGCCATGTCATTCCCGCGCGCGACCGGAATCCTGCTTCATCCCGTCTCGCTGCCGTCGCGCGGCGGGATCGGTGATTTTGGCCCCGAGGCTTACAAGTTTGTCGATTTTCTCGCATCGGCTCGGCAGGGGTTGTGGCAGGTGCTGCCGCTCGGACCGCCTGCCCACGGCGATTCTCCCTACTCTTCGACTTCGGCGTTCGCCGGCAATCCTCTGCTCATAAGTTTGGAACGACTGGCGGAACATGGCTGGATTGACCAATCCAGCTTGGTTGACCTTCCCGAAGCTGTCGGTCCCATCGATTATGACGATGTCCGCGGCCGCAAGCTGCTGCTGCTCAGCGAAGCCGCCGCCAATTTTATGGCTCACGCTTCCAAAGAGCCAACGGTCCAGTTCGACCGGTTTTGCGCTGAGAACAATTGGTGGCTAGAAGGGTTTGTGTTGTACGACGCCTTGCTCGCTCGTTACCAAGGGCAATCCTGGAAGCACTGGCCGGCTGGACTGGCCCGGCGTGAGCCTGCTGCGATCGAGGCAGCCAGCGACGAACTTTCCAGCGAAATGTCGGCTCGCCGCGTCATTCAGTTTTTCTTTTACCAGCAGTGGCATGCCTTGCGGCGATACTGCGTAGAGAAGTCCGTGCGTACGATTGGCGACATCGCCATTTTTGTAGACTACGACAGCGCCGATGTTTGGGCCAATCGGAAGCTATTTCGGGTGAAGGATGATCTTGAGCCGGAAGCAGTTTCCGGCGTTCCTCCGGATGCGTTCAGTGCCACCGGCCAGCGCTGGGGAAACCCGCTTTACAACTGGGAGGCCATGCGAGCTAGCGGCTATGAATGGTGGATTCAGCGCCTGCGTTGGGCCGCGCATAACTTCGACTTCATCCGGCTGGATCATTTTCGGGGTTTCGCGCAATTCTGGGAGATTCCTGCGGAGGGCGAAACCGCCATGAACGGCCACTGGGTGGATGGCCCGCGCGATGAGCTTTTCGACAAGCTCCAGAAGGCCATGGGTGGATTGCCGTTTTTCGCCGAAGACCTCGGATACATCACCCCGGATGTGCATGAACTGCGCGAGCGTCAGCGCATCCCCGGCATGGCGGTGTTGCAGTTTGGCTTTGGTGATTCCGGCGCGCACGTCTATTTGCCGCATCGTCTTACCCCCGACCGCGTGGTTTACACCGGCACACACGACAACGACACTACCCTTGGCTGGTGGAACTCGGCACCCGAACATGAACGCCACGCTGTCGAAACCTACCTGGGCAAGTGTGAAGACGGAGTCAATTGGGCGCTTATCCGTGCTGCGCAGACTTCGCCGGCCAGTTTTGCGATCTTTCCCTTGCAGGATGTGCTTGGATTGGGCAGCGAAGCGCGCATGAACACCCCCAGCAAGCCAGATGGCAACTATCGCTGGCGTTACCAGTCCAGTGCGTTGAAGCCGCATCTTGCGGATCGCTTGGCCAGGCTGGCCGAAGTTACAGATCGCCTGCCTCAGCCGGTTCCGGTTCCTGCGAACGAAAGCTCCTTCGCGTAAAGCCGGCCAGCGTCCTGCGTTTGTGACCATAAACTGCTTGCCACGGTCGCTCAGTTTCCCAGCGGCAATTGGCGCTCTGGCGTCGGCTTTACCGGCTTTCAGAAAGGCGCTTGCGGCTGGAAACGTAGGGAGTCCCTGAAAATCGTCCGTGCTCCTAACTATTCACAAGCATGCCATTAACGTTCGTCGCTACGGCTTGAGCACCCGGACCGTTAAGCTGGTCTGACTTGAATTTACAGTGCAGCCGGGGTTTCCCATGGCGCACCCGAGGTTGACGACGATGGAATGCAACTGGTTTGAGCTCGTATTAGTTACTTGTGAATTAACGCTGTAAGCCGCGGAGCCTGACATTGATCCTGGCCCTGAGGGTCCGGCAATCCCCCAAATCCAAAATCCATTAACGTCTGTTCCACCACCGCTGGGAATTGCGCCATCGATCAAGAACTGGTAGAGGCCTTCGCCTGGGCTCACCATATTAGATTGAGCAGCGACGTTGACTTCATAGGTGCATTTCACACCCGTGGCTCCCTGGCAGGGGATGCTCTCGGTGGCGACATTGGCTGTTGCAACGCAGCCTGTCGTGTTACAGGATGCGTTTGCACCAGATGTGGCGTCATAGTAGGTGGCGGTTAGCACATGCTTGATCAGACTGGGGGGCTCCTGTGTCGCGGCTGGAACGTCACTGATTACCACCATGGCAAGCCCCACGGCTAAGGTGCATCCCACCGCGACTGCCTTCTTCGACACTTGCGTTTTTTTCATTGGCATTTCCCTCTTGGCAGAATCCTGGACCGTTCAGTCGAGTCGTTCGACTAAGCCGGAATCTCCTTATAAGCGACATGACTGCTATAGCTTTGAAAGGGTGTTGCTGTTGGTGTTCGTCACCCAGACGTTAGCCCCATCGAAAGCCATGCTCCGGGGGCTGGTTCCCACGGCAAATGTCCCCATCACGGTGCCAGTGAGCGAGAGCTTGGTGACGGTGTTATCGCCGTCATTGGCCACCCAGATGTTCGCCCCGTCGAAGACCACGCCATAGGCGAAACTTCCCACGGCGAACGTGCCCAAAGTCGTCCCGCTGCTCGAAAGCTTGGTCACAGTGTTGCTCCCAGTGTTGACCACCCAGACGTTGTTCCCGTCAAAGGCTAACTGTGAGGATGCTGAACCCACCGCAAACGTCCCGAGTACAGTACCACTGGTCGAAAGTTTCGTGACGTTGTTGCTTCCGTTGTTTGCCACCCAGACGTTGGTGCCGTCAAACAGTACTCCGATGGGGCCAGTGCCCACCGCGAACGTGCCCAGCACGGTGCCGCTGGTCGAAAGCTTAGTCACACTGTTGGTGACGGTACCGGTTACCCAGATGTTGATCCCGTCAAAGGCCACGTTATATGATCCGGCAGGTACAGGAAAAGTTCCGAGCACCGTGCCGTCGCTGGCCCGCACTTTGGTCACGCTGTTGCCCCCTAAATTCGCGACCCAGATGTTTGCCCCGTCAAATGCCACGCCTTCGGGTTGGCTGCCCACAGCAAAAGCGCCGAGCACCGTGCCATCGCTTGCTCTAATCTTAGTCACCGTGCTGTCGCTGGAGTTGGCCACCCACACGTCGGTTCCGTCAAAGGCCACACCTCTAGGTTGATTACCCGTGGCCAAGCTGGTCGCCGAGTTCGCGCTATACCAGTGCAGGATGGCAATCTGCTCTGGGTTCTTGACCGAAATCGTCACGCCGGCCGGGGGCGCTGGTCTATCAGCGATTCCGGCGGCGGTCCCGTTGTTCTGTGCGAACATGAGGAATGGAGCCACAAGCAGCACTGCGGCGAGAGCCGTGCCCTGCGCCAGTTTAGCGAAGAGCGAAAGCGTTTGATTTTTCATATTCCTCCTCGATTATGAATTTCAACATGGAAGATGCCATGCGAGTTCCTTGGCCCCCGCGAGTTCTCCTCACTCGAGAACTGCGGCGCCAGTGCCGATCGTGGTGCTGGGATTTAGCAACTTGAACGACAAACCACGATTGCCGCCTGTTTTGCAATTCCCGGCTACTTTGAGGTAGCGGACGGCGGCATACTCAGGGTCCCAGAATCTGGAGGTCCCAGCGCAAGAATTAGTACATTTCCGGCGTTGTAGTGTCTGGTCAGAATTGCTCACTGCACCAGATTGTCCCCGGATCGCTGCGAAGAAAAAAGCCGGGATCTTTCGACCCCGGCTGTAGTTGGCTGGTTGCCCGGATAAAGTTTAGCGCTTCGCGGCGTGAGCGAAGCGGGAGTCGCGCGCCGAAATCCAGAGCGAAGCGAGGGATCTCCCTGTCCTACGCGCTTCTTCGCGGTCGCACCGTCAAGTCTCGCACTTGCGTCAGCACGCTCGACATCTGCATGCCATTGAGTTGCGACACGAAGGGCAGCATCTCCGCAATAAACGGATCCTGCATCAATTCCTGGATCTCTTCTTGCCGGTTGCGCTCCCCGCCGCTGAGCAGATCGGGCACGGTAACCTCCAGTGCTCTCGCCAGCCGCTCCAGCGAAGAGAGCGTCGGCGTGGCTTTTTCGTTTTCGATTTTTGACACGTAGGTCCGCGGTACCGACATGCGGGCTGCCAGTTGTCGCTGGCTCAACCCCCCGCGCAGGCGCAGCGAACGAATCGAAGACGCCAGGTTAAGGTGTCCGCGGCCATGCCCGTTGGTGGGCATGACTTGCGGCATGGGGGCTGGCGAAACCACTTCCGGCTCGTCCTCATCCAACGACGCGTGGCAGCGGCGGCAAAGATCGTTAGTTGTTCGGAATTGAACCAGCAGGCAACGATCGCATCGAACTACTTCCCTGGAATCTACCGGGGCAAGAGCGGTGGCCATTTAGGTTGGGAGTTGCCAGAGCGGGCATCCCGTGGAACCAAGTAAGATACTTGTTTCCAAACCTGATGCGTAATCTGGGACACGACCCCTGTGGATGTCAAGAGAATTCTCGATCAAAACAAGAAACGAGCTGTCAACACCGAAGCAGGGAGGCGAAGCGATGGCGAAAGATGGAATTCTTCTCATGGATTCCGATGGACGGCAGCCGTGGGATTTCCTGGGTGACCTGGAAGAGTACGGCTTTGCCACTTCCGCTGAAAGCCCTATTGGAGGCTGCTTTTGACTCCTCAGGTTTATGCCGTGATTTAGCAAGCGCCGTAGAATGTTTTCTGATGTCCGGAGGGACGTTAATGCCTGATCGCGAATCGGCGTGGTGTTTACTAACTGAGTTCACCCAATCAGAAAGTTTGCGCAAGCATGCGCTGGCGGTCGAAGCGTGCATGAGAGCTTACGCACGCAAGTTGGCACCCGAGTCAACACAAGAAGAGGATCTTTGGGGTGTCGTCGGTCTCCTCCACGACTTCGATTACGAAAAATATCCCAGCCTCGAGGACCATCCCTACCGAGGCAACGAAATCCTCAAGGAGCGCGGCTACCCCGAAGAAATCCGCAAGGCGATCATGTCGCACGCTGACTATACCGGCGTTACCCGCGATACGCCGATGGAAAAGGCTCTTTTCGCCTGCGATGAGCTGGCCGGATTTATTACTGCCGTGGCGCTGATTAAGCCGGGGAAGTCGCTGGCTGAGGTAGATGTGAAATCAGTGCGAAAAAGAACGAAAGACAAAGCCTTCGCCCGCAAAGTGAACCGAGACGGCATCGTTAACGGAGCCGCCGACATGGGCGTCGATCTGGACGAGCACATCGCCTTCTGTATCGAAGCCATGAAGGGAATCGCAAGAGAGCTCGGCTTGGATGGCAGCGCCGCCAAATTGCAATAACGGCTGGTGCTACCGCAGCGCTTCCGCCACCTTCCCACTCGCAATCAACTCCGCAATTCGCGCGAAATCCTGATACATCACCCGGTCTTTCTCCATCGTCGGACACACTGACCGAATGGCCGCATGAGCTGCCTGGCCGCGCTTACTTGGCTTAAATGGGACAAGAAAATCCAGCGCCTGAGCCGCGGCCATGGCCTCGATCGCCAGGGTGTTGCGCGTGTTTGCCACGATGCGCTTCAGCTTCATCGCGGCTGTCATTCCCATGGAAACAAAATCTTCCTTATTGCCGGAAGTGGTGATCGAATCCACCGAGGCAGGGTGGGCCAGCACCTTGTTTTCGCTGACCAACGCTGCCGCCGTCACTTGCGGCATCATGAAGCCGGAGTTCAAGCCGGCGCCGGGTGCGAGAAATGGCGGCAGGCCTTCGTTTAAGGCCGGATTCACCAGCCGTTCCAACCTTCGTTCCGAGATGCCGGCCAGCGCGCTCAAGGCGATGGCGAGGAAATCCAGGACGAATGCTACCGGTTCGCCGTGGAAATTCCCGCCGGAAATGACGTCGCCCTCACTGGCTGCAGAGCTTCGCTCCGCCTGGACGGGCGGGACGCCCGTCCCCACACGGGCGGTACCGGGCACGAATACCAGGGGATTATCCACCGCCGAGTTGATCTCAGTTTCCATGACCTCGCGGCAGTGAGCCAGCGTGTCGCGGACCGCGCCGTGTACCTGCGGCATGCAGCGCAAGGAGTAGGCGTCCTGCACTTTTCCACATTCACGGTGGGACTCGCGAATCTGGCTGCCCTCGAGCATTCGCCGCAAATTCTCTGCTGTCTTCATCTGACCGCGGTGCGGCCTCGCCTGGTGGATGCGTTCGTCGAAGGCCACATCGGTGCCCTTCAGCGCGTCAAGACTCAGTGAGCCGATCACGTCCGCGGTATCCACCAGAGTTTCGGCCGCTAGCAGCGCCAGCACGCCAACCGCGAGCATGGCCTGCGTGCCATTGATCAGCGAAACCGCTTCTTTGGCTTCAAGCACCAGAGGCTTGATTTGGGCACGGCGGAGAACCTCGCCTGTTGGGATACGATTGCCTTTGTCATCCAGACATTCGCCTTCGCTGATCAGCGCCAGCGCCAGATGTGCCAGGGGCGCGAGATCGCCACTCGCCCCGACGCTGCCTTGTGACGGCACAAACGGCGTTACACCGCGATTCAGCAGTTCGCAGAGGGTGTCAATCACTTCCGCGCGCACGCCGGAATAGCCCTTGGAAAGGGAATTGGCCCGCAGCACCATCATGGCCCGAACGTCGGCGGCTGCCAGCGGTTCGCCCACCCCGACCGTGTGCGAGCGCACCAGGTTGACCTGCATCTCGCGAATCTGGTCGCCGGCGATGCGCACGTCGCTGAGCTTACCCACGCCGGTGGTGATGGCATAAGAAACCTTGTTGCCGGCGACCAAAGCGTCCACCAGGGCGCGCGCGCGATGCACGGCTGCGCGCGCGTCAGGATCAAGCAACACGGGCCGGCGCTCGACCGCGACCTCCCGCACCGCTTCCAAAGTCAGATCGTTGCCGTTAATGTGAAGAGCTTTCAAGAGCGTTTCCGGTTTCTGGTTTCAAGTTTCGAGAAAAGACCAACCATTCCTTAGTGGCTCCGTGGTAGATTGTTCATCTTACTTTCCGGCTGCCGCGCGAAACGCGCTCATGTACTTTTCCGGCAGCGCAGCAACTTTCATGGCGGCGTCAATCACAATATGCGTGGTCTCGCCTTCCGCCAGCAAAGTGCCATCACTCGCCCGCAGCAAAGCATATCCGAAATGAATCATGGACTCGCGAACTTTCTTCAGATGGGTGCGCACGATGATCTCATCGTCGTAGCGCGCGGGCGATTTGTAGCGGCAACGCGCGTCCACCACGGCGATGTGGCAAGCATCATTTTGCTCCATCTCGCGATACGAAAAACCAAGCTGGCGGAGCAATTCCACGCGCCCCACCTCAAACCAGATGAAGTGATTGGCATGATAAACGATGCCCATCTGATCGGTCTCGGCATAACGAACCCGCAGACGAGTTTCATTGACCGCTGAATTCACGCTGGCTCCTTACAGTTTGTCGCGCCATCGGTTCTCCTCGTGCCACCGGCTTTCCATCGGCGAGATACTCTACGAAAAACGCGGGCAAGCCATCTCCCTGGAAAGGAACGGGAGTGTTCTGCAAATGATGATGGAGATGCGGCTCGGAAGAGTTGCCGCTGTTTCCGCAGTGCGCGAGCAGTTGCCCGGAATGTACGAGGTCTCCCCTGCGAACGACGACTGTGCCTTGCCGGAAGTGCGCGAAAAACGAAAATTCGCCGCAGCCGTGGTCGAGGATCACGCAGTTTCCCAGCACCGCTTTCGGATTCATTTCGCCGGGCGTATTGTCCGGCAGTTCGTTTTCCACTTTCATCACGATGCCGTCGGCTGGAGCATATACCGGCTGGCCAAAACAATAATAGTCGGAATTGCTTTCGCCTGCGCCTCGGCATGAACGGCCGTTGCTCCTCCGGGCGAGAATCAGGAAATCGTAGGCGAACCGCTGGTTGCGGGACACGACATGCTTGTTCTGCGCCGCTGATCGCCCGCCCCAGTACACATACCATTCGCCGGCGAAAGGCAAATGCAGCGCGGTTTTCGTTTGGTAACCGAAAAACGTCGTGTGCGCAGGCCGCGTGGTTAGACCCGCCAGATGCCGCGCTAGAACATTTCTCCAGCCAGTCTTGGGAAAGTTACGAATCCGCTCCGCTCGCGTCATTCGCCTTTCCACACCGGCTTGCGTTTTTCGAGAAATGACGTGATGCCTTCACGGAAATCCGCAGTGGTGCGGATGGCAGCGTTCTCGCGCACGGCGGCCTCAATCTGGGAGTCGAGTTCGGCGCGGGCGTGACTGGTGAGCAGTTGCTTGGTGGCGCGCAGGGAGGCTGGACTGTTCTCCATCAACTGCGCCGCCAGTTCGCGGGCACGAGTCAACAATTTGTCCGGCGACACGATTTCGTTGATCAATCCCATGCGGGCGGCTTCCTCCGCCCCGAAAATCCGGCCGGTCAACAGAAGATCACGGGCCTGCTTCTCGCCAACCTGGCGCAGTAAGAAAGTCGAAACAATCGCGGGGACGAATCCGATGCGCACTTCGGTGTAGCCAAACTTGGCCTCGGGCACGGCAAGGGTGAAATCGCAAAGCAGAGCAAGTCCAGTCCCGCCGGCAATGGCGGGTCCGTTTACCGCCGCGATTGTGACCTTGGGAAATTCGTAGAGCGAGCGAAAAAGACGGACCATGGTTTGCGAGTCCTGCAGGTTCTGCTCGGGCGAGCGTCCGAGCAGAGACTTCAAATTCTCCAGGTCCATACCCGAACAAAACGCTTTTCCCGCGCCAGTCATGATCAGGATTCTGGCCGGCGATTTAGCCACCTCCTCCAGCGCTCTGAGCAAATCGTCAATCAACTCGAAGCTGATGGCATTGCGCTTGTCAGGACGGTTGAGGGTAATGGTGGCGGTGCCGGAGTCGTCGGAAAGCTCGATTGTCTTGTAACTCATGTCAAATCCAAGAACCTAATCTGCGGCAGAAGAATTGGCATATCTCGCGCCGATCTCCGCCGATGCTCGCAATAGCACATCGAATGATTTCAACGGCGGCAAAGCCGCGGTGCGAGCGCCTAATGTCTCGATGACCTTCTCTGTCGGAATATTTCCCACTAGCTGATCCTGCGCAAACGGACATCCGCCCAAGCCGCCCAGTGCTGAGTCAAAACGGCGGCAGCCGGCGTCATAGGCGGACAGTATCTTCTCGACGGCTTGTTCCGGACGACTGTGGAGATGAACGCCGATTTCCAGGTAATCATATTTCGCGATCACAACGGAGAACAGTTCGCGAATCTGTTCCGGCCCGGCCATGCCTACTGTATCCGCCAGCGAGATCATGCGGATGCCCATCGATTCGAGAAGATCAAGGGCATCGATCACTTCTCCGATATTCCACATATCGCCATAGGGATTGCCGAACGCCATCGAAATATACACTACGGTCCCGAGACCGGCGTCGTCGGCTTTGTTCTTGATTTTCTCCAACTCATCGCTCGCTTCTTCCAGCGTCTGGTGCTGGTTGTTCCGCAGGAATGTGGGCGAAACCGAGTACGGAAAACCCAAAGTGCGTACGGCGTTGGTACTGATGGCCCGCTGCGCGCCTTTTTCGTTAACCACGATCCCGATGATTTCAACATCATCCGGCGGGTCAAGCTCCTTCAGAACTTCCTCCGAGTCGGCCATCTGGGGAACGGCTTTCGGCGAAACAAATGAGGCCGCGTCAATATGCTTGAACCCCGCACTGATCAAGGCCTTCAGGTAGTCAACCTTGATGTGCGTCGGTACCTCCCCCTTTAGCCCTTGCCAGGCGTCGCGAGGACATTCGATGAGTTTGACGGAATCAGGCATTCACCCACTACACCATGTGTCTCTGTGGTGCAAACCTCACGTTTGCAGCACTCCTACTTTAAACTCGGGCACATCCGGATTCAGCGCCGCCGCTTCGAGGGCCTGGGTGATTGCGTCGCGAGTCTCAACCGGGTCAATGATTTTGTCAATCCACAGGCGGGCCGCGCCATACCGGGGATCCGTTTGTTCGTCATAAGTGCGCTTCACCGACTCGAAAAGCTCTTTTCGTTCCTCGTCACTTAACATCTTGCCGGCGCGCTCCAGTTGGCGAACCTTGATCTCCACCAGCGTACCTGCGGCTGAATCGCCGCTCATTACCGCGTATCGTGCCGTCGGCCAGGCAAACACAAAACGCGGATCGTAGGCCTTGCCGCACATGGCGTAATGCCCGGCGCCGAACGACCCTCCGACGATTACGGTGATTTTTGGCACCACAGAATTCGAGACGGCGTTCACCATTTTTGCTCCGGCTTTGATGATGCCGCTCCACTCGGCATCGCGCCCTACCATAAATCCGTTTACGTCGTGAAGGAAGATCAGCGGGATCAGATTCTGATTACAGTCCATGATGAACCGGGCCGCCTTTTCCGCTGACTCGGTGTAGATCACGCCTCCGAATTCCATTCGTTTGTGGCCTTCATGGTCGGTTTGCTGCGCGTGCAGCTTTTGATTGGCCACGATTCCAACGGCAAATCCGCCGATACGCGCATAACCACAAATCACGGTCTTGCCATACTCCGGCTTGTATTCATCAAAACGACTGCCATCCACGATGCGAGCCAGAATCTCCATCATGTCGTAGGGCCGTGCGGGAGAGGAATCATAGATGCCGTAGATCTCTTCGGCGGCCAGTTTCGGATCCTCCGGCTTCTTGCGATCCCACGGAGACTGGCGGCGATACCCCCACTTCTCGACGATCGAACGTATGCGGGCCAGACAGGCTTCGTCGTTCGGCTCGCGAAAGTCAACGGTGCCGCTGATGGCGGAGTGCATCGCCGCTCCGCCTAATTCCTCGGCGGAGACCTTCTGTCCGATGGCCCCTGCACTAGAGCCGGACCGGCGAGAAAAAGTCCGCTGCCGTCGGTCATGAGCACGTGGTCGCACATCACGGGCAAGTATCCGCCGCCGGCCACACACATGCCCATGATGGCGGCGATCTGCGCGATGCCCATGGCGGACATCACGGCATTGTTGCGAAACACGCGGCCGAAGTCGTCGGTGTCGGGAAAGACATCTTCCTGAAGAGGCAAAAACACACCGGCGGAATCGACCAGATAAACAGTCGGAATGCGGTTCTCGATGGCGATGTTCTGGGCGCGGATGACCTTCTTCGCGGTCATGGGGAAAAACGCTCCGGCTTTCACCGTTGCGTCATTGGCGATGACCATGACCAGGCGAGTGTGAATTCGTCCCAAACCGGTAACCACACCTGCGCCCGGTGCGCCTCCCCATTCCTCGTACATTCCGTAGGCGGCGAATGGTCCGAGTTCAAAGAAGCTGCCTGGGTCCACCAGCAGGCCAATTCGTTCGCGCGCCGTGAGACGGGACTTGCTGTGCTGGCCTTCGATGGCCTTGGGTCCGCCCCCTTCGCGGATTTTCTCTTCCTCGTTGCGCGTTTGGGAGACCAGGTCGGCCAAAAATCGCATGTTGGCTTCAAAGCGCGCTGAGGTTGGGTCCACGCGTGATTCAAGAACCGGAGAGCTTGCGGTACTTGGATGGTCGCGATCGGGCATGAACGGGGAGTCCGAAACTACTTACGGTATAACAGCGGAGCGAGGACAAGCAAACCAGGTTTACTCGGTGACTTCGTGACTCTGCCCGTACAGAGCAATCCTTCGGGCCGCTTCCCCCACCGGATCATCTGCAATCGCGTTCACCAATCCAATCTGCAATGCCCCTTGCCCATGGATCTTCTCCGCAGCCATAAGCATCTGCAAGGCCCTTGCTTTTCCAACCAGACGCGGAAGGCGTTGGGTTCCGCCCCAGCCTGTTACCAACCCGAGGGCCGCGCCGCGATGGCCGAGAACCGCGTTTCGTGAGGCGATCCGCCGGTGACACGCGAGCGCTAAGTCGAGCCCACCACCCATGCAGTAGCCCGCGATGGCGGCATACACCGGAGCCGGGAAGCGCTCGACGAAATTCATCAGTGCCTGGCCCAGTTTTGAAAATTCATATGCCTGAGGTCCGGTCAGTGCCGCAATTTCACCGAGGTCGGCTCCCGCAGAGAAGAATCGCTCATTGCCAGTGATGATGAGCGGATGCGGATCACAGGCCAAATCATGCAGTGTCTTGATCATCCCGCCAACAAACTGCCGAGCCAGCCGGTTCATGCCATCGTCAGAACAGAGCTTTAGCACCCGAACGTCGTTCGCACATTCAATCTGAAGATGAGTTACTGGGGTCGCAGACACAATGTCAATATGCTAACAGCTGGGAGTCAATCGCTAGATTCTTTTCTCGATCCAGTTTTCCAATCGGCATCCATCTTCTTGGAGCAGAAAACTGCCCACGCCAAAGCACTCGCCGAAAATGCGCTGCGACTCTGCGTCGCGGGCCGCCCGCGGGATCCATTGTCTGCCCACATCATATTGGCTCGCGGTAAACCATTTTTGCGGCAACACTTCCAGTAATCCTGCTCTTAAATAGAAAACGTAAAGCGCAAACGCCGGATCATCGTTGTTGTTCGCCGGATAACTCGCGGGGACGATCAATTCATCGACCATTTGCAACTCTGGCGGGACCTCAATGTTGTGCGTGGATTGCCCAAGCGCCAGCGGCTCAAACTCCACAATCGGCGCGGTCGTGGCATAAACACGTTCGCTCGATTGTTTGAACCATCCGGCAATCTCCGCGAAATCGAAAGCCTTGAGTTGGTCAGGATCGAAGCATAGGAAACGGATGCTTCGTCCTTCCGGGCACCAAATTCCT
>Ga0210394_10000661_pt1 | contig 67010 bp, 98 predicted proteins | sample IncBWC12MmetaG_FD_160121 | JGI IMG/M metagenome (GOLD analysis project Ga0210394, IMG submission 160121) | Forest soil microbial communities from Barre Woods Harvard Forest LTER site, Petersham, Massachusetts, United States - Inc-BW-C-12-M | ecosystem: Environmental > Terrestrial > Soil >...
CGGGTGTCCGGCGATGCTCGGGTGTCCGGCAATGCTCAGGTGTCCGGCAATGCTCAGGTGTCCGGCGATGCTTGGGTGTCCGGCAATGCTCAGGTGTTCGGCAATGCTCGGGTGTCCAGCAATGCTCGGGTGTCCGGCGATGCTTGGAACTTTTCTCCACCTTACATACAAGGTTCTAAACATTCTCTAACCCTTTGCTCGTTAACCCAAATAGCAATAGGTTGCCATGTTCATGACATAGCAGAATGGATTGAAAAATATAAAGCCATCGGAAGACTAGAACATTATTCCAAAGAACAAATCGCGGAGTACGGTAGACATATCAAATACCTAGCAGCAATCGCAAAAAGGTTGCAGAAAGAGACAAAAAGTGTATAGAATCTACTGTGAGAACATTTATCAGGAAATGGTTAGGTCTGCTCTTAATTCACGAGTAGACGGATATACTCTTTACGAAGCACAAGGATGCTACAAAGGTTGTACTGAGAATAGTCTAGTAATAGAGCTGTTCGGGGTTACTCACGAAAAGGCTATCGAAGTTGCTAGGGCAATTGGTGAAGTAACTTTCCAGAAAGAAGTTTATATCATTGAGTGCCCCTATATCCTGACAGCGGTACAAATCCCTGCTTACGATGTTACTAACCTTTTGACAGTAGGAGCATGACATGCAGGTAAACATTAAAGGACAGACGCATTTCGAGGTTATGACGGCTGCCAAAAAGACGTGCAACTCCTACCATCTAACGTTTGGCGGAAGATGTTTAAACTGTGGATGGGAACCTAAACCTATTAACCATGCAATAGTAATCGAGGTAAGATAATGGACCGTGCATTGCAAATGTCGCATAACTCCGGATTGTCCTATATTGCCTGTCAGCAAATCCTATCAGCCTATCGAACTGATGGTACTAAACGACTGGCAATAGTCGCTGAAAAGTACCTGATAACCTCTGACCAGAACGAAGAAATGAAAGAGCGCGGACTAACAGTCTTTGATTGTATCGAAAACAAATTTACAATCGTTGACAAGAATTTTGTTGACAACGTGCGTGAAGAATGGAACAATAGGGTAGGTCAAAAAATCTTCTAAGAGGTTAGACATGGCTGCCAAATAACCTTTTAACCGTTGGTGTCAACACTAGCAGAAGGAAATTCCGTGATGAATAAGGTGACTGTCGAACACTATGCAGGATGGTTTGGTACTACCGAAGCTGAATTAACCATTGATGATAAAGGTTTAGGAGTAATTGACGAAGAGGCTGAATTAGTGTTTACTCGCGGTCAATGTCACAGTCTAGCAGTCGCTATCCATGAGGAAACAGGATGGCCTATCTACGGACTTTACACGAAGTTTGACAGTGGTGATAATTCCCCTAGTCATTGCCTTGTGTATAGCCCTACTCTTAATAATTTTATAGATATTAAGGGACCAGATGCTATTAATCGTCTTAATGTGTTTGAACCATATAAGACAGCTACTAGAAAAGAGGTTACTGTAGAAGATGTTAATAACTTCTCAGGATACTTGCCGTTGAATGTAACCGCTGCTAGACCATTTGCTAAAACTATTTTGCAAGAACTAAATATAAAATGTTGAAATAAGGCTTGACAAAGTTTAAGACATAAGCTAATCTAACACTAGAGCGTATTCAGTACGCAAAACAAAGGAGAAATTATGGGTCGTAATAAGACAAATCAGACTGAACCCGTTGTGACTGCTACGGAATCCGCCGAAGTCGCCGCAACCGTTACCGATGGTACCGAAATTACTGAAACCCTTACTGACAATGCAACGAAGACATTTGCAATTGAGACTGTCTCTGTTCCTAAGCGTAGCGGACGCAAGGCGAGTCTTGAATTCCCATTGGCGCAGTTGACTCCCGGTAGTGACCAGTCTTTTAAGGTTCCTGCTACTGACGATAAGGTTAAGGCGGTTACGGCATCTGTCCGTGCCTACGCCTATCGGAATGGGTTTAACGTTACACTGCGTCCCGAAGCTGGCGGAATTCGTGTGTGGCGTTCTGTCGGAAAGGTTAAGGGCAACTAAATTATTAGAAACTTTACCGTGCCCTATGATCCGATTGGCAAAAACGATACCTGAAAGATTAGCTGGTATCCTGAGCGTAGGTAGGAATAGGGCACAAACTTTTAGGAGAATAAAAAATGTCTGATACTTACGGATTTACAACTACTCCCGACGATGTGTACATTGAGCGAGTAGCAGAAGAGGCAAAACCAGAAACTAACGTTATCTCAATTTTTGATAGAGATACTCTTACGAATGAGTATAGCGTTATCCTTTTGTTCCGACGCAAAACTTTGCGATTGGTGGCAAACTATTACCCTGATTTGACAATCGGACCCTATACACTTGGCGACATTCTGTTAGCTGATAAGGATTTGGCAGAGCAAGGTGCAACTGATGAACTTTGGGCTGCTGTTGCTATTCCTGTCAGAGACGGATTTGAAAACAAAGCTAGACAAGGTGTCGATCAGCAATTGAGCCATTACGCCAATGCTGTTAATAAGTCTATTAATAAGCTGGCAGATCATGCGTTACGTTTTATTAATCTTTTGGAAGACAAGACTATCAGGGTTACTGTTAACAGTTACTAGGAGATGTGGCTGTAGCTCAATTGGTTAGAGCAACGTGCTCATAACGCGGAGGTTCTAGGTTCAATCCCTAGCAGCCGCACTAAAATCTTTAGAGAGGATAAAAATATGCTATTAGCTTTATTTATTCTGTGGATTATCGGATATGGCGCGGCAATTGCAGCAGCCTATGCAGCACATCCTATCCTGTTTATCCTTGCATTAATCTTTTTGGCATAAACCTGTGGCCGGATGGTGAAATGGCAGACACAGCGGATTTAAGCTCCGCTGTCCTTCGGGACGTGAGAGTTCAAGTCTCTCTCTGGCTACCAACCTTTTAACCCGTTATCTGAAAGGATTTAATAGTGTCTGTCAATAACATACTAAAATGTTATTCACAAGCTGATAGTCAGACTATCCAAGCAGGATTAGACTGGTATCCAAATGCTGCTAGTTTTGCTAAAAGTTTGTGCCAAGACTTTGAGAGAGCAGCAGGAGTAATCGCGGCGCTCAGTCCTAGACAAAGCTGGAATGTCAACAAACGAGCGGCAGCGAAGCTATTCACAGCTATTGACAGGGGTGACGACTTCCCTTTAATTCCCGGTATTTGGGCGAACGTCTACAAAGCTTGGGACATTGCTAACGGCGCAAATCCTATAAGTATTTTAGGACAAAGCCGACGCAACTTCAAAGTTTACCGATTCTTCAAGAACATTTTAGGAGACACAGACGGTGTAACGGTTGATAGTTGGGCGGCTAAGGTGGCTATTCCTAACTTGACGACACCTTACATCCGTGGTACTCTGTATTTGGGAATTGAGAAAGACTATCAGAAGGCTGCTAAAAAGCTTGGTCTAGCTCCGAGAGACTTACAAGCTATTTGCTGGATACAGATTAGAGGGAGAGCGTAAAAATGAAACAGTGGAATAGCGACAATGTGGAATCTGCCATTATAAGTGTTCCAGAGTGTCAGGTTATAGCACAAGCACAACCAGAAGATTACACTACTGAAACTTTTTACGTAAATGTTTGCGGATCAGAGCATAGTCTTTGGATAAGAGGTTTTAGAACTGATAGCGTACAGCCCTTATCGGATGATAATCAGATAGAAATGGTAGAGGTTACTACAGGGTATTCGGACGGTGACATGCCGAACGATCCAGTTTTATGTATAGTCCATGCCAAAGTAAAGGCTGCGCTAATGACTGAAGGGTATCAAGTCGTTAACAGCATGGACCCATATTTCTGAAAACGGTTTGGACACGTAGCTCAGGCGGATTAGAGCCAACGATTTCTAATCGTTAGGTCGCAAGTTCGAGTCTTGCCGTGTCCACCACTATAATCCTGAAAGGATGTTTATGGTTAATCTATTAAAAGAATTGCACATACTGCATAGTTGGTCTAAATGGGTTATTAGACCATCCCTAATAGCCCTTATACAAAGCAGAGTTTGTAGTAAATGTGGAAAAATTGCTATTAGGGAGATTTATTAATGTGGAACCTAACCCTTAAAGGAATCCCGCCCGAAAGGCGTTTTGTGTATAGGATACGCATACCATGATCCCAAAGGGACCGAACATGTTGGTACTATTGAAGAGTTAATGAAAATCATTCCTTCTCACGAATTAGTATGGAAACTATCAGGTATTGGAAAGGTGCAACTAGACAATGAATACGTTTAAACCAATCTCAGAATTCGCAACCAACCGCAAGTGTGTCGAGTGCTTGCAACCGGCTATTCAATGGCGCTACAAACCCGATCAGCGCGGAGGAATTGACAAATCATCCAAGCAACCTGTATGCTCTGTACATGGCTCAAACGCCTAGAAAGGGCTGTCATGCAGCATTTTACACAGGACGAACTGAAAAGACTTATTAAGGAGATTCCTAAAGACCGTCAGAAGCTAATGATAGCTGTAGGATTCTCGCATGGTTTGAGGGTATCAGAATTAACAACACTTACTAAAGAAAATATCAGGGATGGTCACGTTGTCTGTCAAAGGTTAAAAGGATCGTTAAAGACCGTGCAGCCGTTTGTCGAGCATCCGGACCCAGAGCTAAATGAAGCTGGACGTTTAAGGGTACTGTATGGTACTCTAAAGCCTAACGAGCGACTGTTCCCTATGACCAGATCAGGGGTTTGGAGACTAATCCAGAGAGCAGGGGAACGGGCAGGATTGCCGAAGCATAAGTTACATCCTCATGCTCTCAAACATAGCTGTGCAATGGTTGCTATTAAGACAGCCGGAATTCAAAATATAAGACAGTACCTAGGTCACAAGAGTATTGCTTCAACCGGAGAGTATCTGAAAGTTTCAGACTCCGAAGCTAGCAAAGCATTTATAGGATCACTATAATGGAACAGCCAAGAAAATTACCTTGTACTGGATGTGGAAGGATAAGACCTAAAAAGTTTTTAAAACCAATTAAGAACAGGGTTGGACTTTTTTGTGGTATTTGTCAAATACCTTATGGACGTAAGAAAGAGTTTTTCCATGACTAAAGCCGATTATCTAAAAGAAAACCGATACACATCTGGCTACATGGGTAAAGACAACATGTTACCTAAAAAGTTTCAGAAGAATGTCGCCCGTTGTGTCAAATTTCTGAAAACAATTAATAAGAGGTATGATAGCATTGCGTTCACAGGAATGTCAGGAGCATTAGTAGCTCCTATTCTTGCTTACAAACTTAATAAGCATTTATTATTAGTTCGCAAAGAAAATGAGGAACGGCACTCTTGGCAAGATGTAGAAGGTTTTACCAAATGCTCTAAATACATTATAGTAGATGATTTTATAGTTTCTGGAAAGACTGTAGAAAGAATACAAGAAAAGGTTTTTGAAGACTATCCAGCAGCGAGATGTATTGGTACTTTACAATATACCAGAAATATGAGTCTTAGTAAAATAAGTTTAATAGAAAGGGACAAATAATGTTCGACCAATATAAGCAAGTTAACAATGCGTTCATCGGAGCAGGAGAAAAGGCTTTTTCTGCACGTATTCCTATTTATAACAATCCTTACAGCAAGGCTCCCTTTCGGTCCCTTTGGATTCGTGGCTGGAAACGTGCTGAAAAGGCGTTTAACGAAATGGTACGTAAGAGCAAGGCTTTTCAGGAGACTTTGCCTTTGGAGGAAGTGAATGATTAAATCTTTTTCTGAGAAAGCATTGACCCGAAAGAGTAATTTCCATTGGACAGAAGTATTTATACCTATTGGGATAGTATTAATATTTATAATATCAATGTTCACAACACATTGGTACACTAAGCCTAAACCTATTCCTAGTCCTGAACACATAACGTGGAACATACTGGCAGGGCCACCCGCGAATCTCACTATCAATGGACAACGTTGGTTACTTTTACAGTATGACTATCATGATGATGTAAATTTTAATGTATATGATGACAAAGGAAACGTTGTTGGTCACACTGGAGCAATGACTGCTTGTGACTCTAATACAATTTGGTATGATCCTTTTGTGTCACAGGCTTTGCTGAGAGACGATGTGTGGCATGAGATTAACCACGCCGAACTGTGCGGTGAAGATGATACCAAGATACAGAGAATAGCTCGCATCAAGCTAACTCACGACCATTGTCTAGTATATCAATTAGGAATGTCTGGATCAAGTTTTATACACGATAATCCAGAGTTTATGAAGTGGATGGAGGATTGGAAATAAATGTTAACAGAACTTGATAGTTACGATTGGGCGGAAGTATTCGGTGAAGGTGGTGGCGGCAACTGCGAACCTATTATCCCTAACCGTTTAATTAATGGTGTACTAACCCCTGAACCTACTTTCTCTCGTGAAGATGTAGTAACCATTAAGGGACAAGTAGAAGGCGAGAGAGACGAACAGAGTTGGGTTGTCTGGGGCCAATTAAAAGACGGCAGATTCTTTGTCGCTAGAGGTTGGTGCGATTACACAGGATGGGACTGTCGAGCAGGTAATTCTGGTGACACGTTTCCTACTGAAGATGAACTAATCCGATATGGTATGGATACCAATGAACGGTTACGGTTCGGCTTAGAGTTATGAAAAAACTTATAGAGAACGTACCACCGAGCGCACCTAAGAAGCGGGGTAGACCAGCTAAGGTTAAGGACGAGCTAATCCCTGATAGTCTACCTAATAATCTGGTACTCGGTTGTCTGGTACGTTACTATGAGGGTGGCTGGCGGTTTGGTTACCTAGAGTCGATAAAGATGACTACGGCGCATGTAACTCCTGTAGCAGCGTACAAGGCTAACCCCGGACGGTCAGTATCAATCGATGTTAATAGTTTGCAAAGAGGAAATTAAATGAATAAAATTATAACAATAATGGTGGCAATTTCTTTATATACTCAAACTGCCAAATATCCTACACGTTTAACTTATCCCCTTTGTGGATCGGGTTTTGAAAATTCTTTATGTAGAGGAATTGGTCCCTTTCTTCGGAGTGATTATCAAATATGGATAGATAGGCGGCTAAATTTTCATCTATGGCTAGACTACTCAAAATGGTCCCACAATGTTGAACGTGACGACGAGGGAGCATGGAACGGTGATTTTAACAGTCGTCCGAGTGTTTGTGAAGACTTGGCATGGAAGTATGTTCCTATGGACTGTTAATAGTTTGCAAAGAGAGGATAAATAATGAGCGATTTCTGTGGAAGTGTAGAGTTTATGGACGATGAACTACTTAGAACCAAACTGGCGCAAGCCATGAAAGATGTTCAAGAACTGTCTTCGGAGCAAGAAAGGCGCAGTCACTTTACCTCTACTGAAATATTAGCTGATAGGCTTCATAGGCTTTTGCATCCGGTTCATGACTGCGACTATAGCTATTCAAAATGGCCGATGCCTTTTGGGTGTCGTTTAGAATTTTGGAACTTAGCCTACTCATGCGAAAAATGGTTTAAAGTGTACTCAGAGAAAGTTCCGAAAGGTGTATCGGATGACTATCCTTTGGGACAATTAATAAAGTTTTTAGAAATTGCTAGATTTGGTAGCTAAGAGAGGGTAATGTTAGATGATTTAGATAAACTTGCAAAGCAATTCGGTGGACTTACTGAAGAATATTCGTTCTATGGCGGGCAAGTAACGCTTAGATATGACGTTAAAAACCATGTCTACTATTTAATAACTGGTGATGAATTAGTTGCACTAGATGGGGTTACTAATATTTGTCACATTTTAGATAAATCATCCGTTCTCGTTCCTTGGGGATGCAAGATGATGGGCAACAAACTGCTAAGTCTTATTAAAACTGAGTACCAATATGATCAATATGAAAATTTTCTAACTAACGAAAAAGAGTTAATAGAACTTATCAGGCAGTCTAAAAGTGCTCATAAAGATATTTTAGAAGATGCTGGCAACGTAGGTCATGTAGCTCATGCTTGGATTGAGAAGTATATAAATGCTTCAATAGCTAGTACGGCTCCTATCCCTGTAACGATTAACGAGCCTAGAGCGTTAAGCTGCGTACAGGCCGCTCTAACGTGGATGAATAAGCACAACGTCAGATGGCTTGGTACTGAGCGTAAAGTATACTCAAGGCGCTATCAGTATGCTGGTACTATGGATGGTTGGGCATTAGTCGATTCGTGCAAGGAACCCACTTGTTGTAAAACAGTTTTCAAAGATAGACTGTCCCTAGTGGACTGGAAGTCGGGCAACGGATTGTGGCCGGAATTTCTTTTGCAAACTGCTGCTTACCAACAAGCTTTTGAAGAGGAAACAGGACAGATTATTGATGATCGTTGGATAGTCCGACTAGGAAAAGAGGATGGGAAGTTTTTTGTATGGCATGTAGAAGGCAGAGAAAATTACGAAGAGGATTTATCAGCGTTCTTATCAGCTTTAGACTTATCAAGGGATTTTGCAACTGTTAAAGAACGAGTAAACGAGGAGAATAGTGCTATTAGTCTAGCTAAAAAGATTGCTAAGAAAGCTGCTCAAGAGGAAGCTAATAAGATTCAGTGTAAGAAGTATCCGACTTATAAAGGTGTTCGCTATCCTACTTGTAATGGCGGAAATCCTTGTCAAGCTTGTCTAAAAAAGTATGAAGAAAGGCATGGTACTGCAAAATGATTGGATTCATTTATCGTTACTTTCAACGTCAGAAGGAAGTTGCAAAATTAGAGGCAGAACAAATAGTAGCTGCTAATAACATCTACTATCAAAAAGGTATTAATATACTTATCAATAGGACGCAATGTCCTCGCTGTGGACAACCTCCTGATAAAAGTGTAATTGGTTCACACGAAGAATGTATGGACATAATTCTTGACTATTGCTCCGATCCGTGCCATTATATAAAGTTTTGGCTAAAAGGTGTAAACTGCCAGTATATAAACTCCGACTTGATAACGAGAATTGGCCGAAATGCGAAATAAAAACTTGACAAATCGAATTGAATAGGGTATACTATACGTATTGGTGGTAGCTTAATGGAAAGCACTGGCAGATGACGTTTGTCTTTTTGAACCGTTTGTGACCGGGGTAGTAGGCTGACCCTACCCACCAATGTAAGACCAAAAGGAACTAGTGGGAAACGAATTAACTATTTTAAACAATCAGGGAATTGGTGTAGATTTTACCAATCCTTTGTTCAAACTGAAGCCATCAACTCTTAACATTGTTCAGCCGAATACACAACTAGATGCCAAGAAGGGCGCACTTCGTATCAACGAGACTGGCGACCAATACGATCAAATGGTCGTTACACTATTAAAGATGCCAACAGCATCAAGACGCTGGTACACCGGACAAGCAGGACAGCTTAATAGGATACCTGAAAACCTCATGTGCTATTCATACGATTTGATTGCACCTGATAAGAATTCGAAGATTCCTCAAGCAATGAACTGTGCATCTTGTTCTAAGAACATGGACGTACACAAGAATTGGGAGAAGTGGAGTCAGACTAAGAATAGTCTCGATAGACCACAATGCGAGACAGAGTTTTTAGCATACTTTATTGACACGGTTTTTAAGTTTCCTTTTAGAATGTTTATTCGTTCTAAGGCGAAAGACCCGTTTGAAATAGCCATGAGCAATCTTACTAATAAGTTGTTCATGCGTAAGGCTCAAGGACTTAGCTATAATATCTTCGACGTTAAGTTTACAATGGGAACTAAGGAAATTACTACTGGTAAGTTTAAGTCATATGTTCCAACATTCAGTAAGTTTGAGTATGTTACTGACGAAGATAGAGTAGCTTTTGGAGATATTTATCAGCAATTTGTTGCATCTGAAACTGCTGCTAAAGAGACTAAACAGCTAGCTGCGGCTTCGGAAGCTACCATAGAAGCTAATAGCCAAGTTGATAATGCTGTTACAGAAGGAGAATATGTTACCGATCAAGACGGCGATATTATTATTTAGTGTCACTGCAAGTGGCCATTGTACTAAAGTCTGCACGGATGTTATTCCAGAAAATGCCGTGGAACCAATTATGGTGCATGAGGAACCTATTTGTCCTAGAGAAGACTATAAGCTAAAGTGGTTTGTAGTCTACTCGGCAACTCTCCAAGGATGGTCGGATTCTGGGAATGGAGTGCGTGCTGTCTACGGTGACGATAAGCGATTGAAGTTTCAGCCGATGTGTGTTATAAAAGGGGAGGACGATGCTGCACCTAGCTCTGTACCTGTTTCTAAGTAATCCGCCTCATACGTTAGAGAATGAAATAAAGACTGCCAATTCTGTTCTTATGGAGTTAAAAACTATTGATTGCGGTGATCCAAGATTCTTTGGGGAAGTGCTTCTTTTCAAATCAGAACTAGAACTATTATCAAATGTTATTAGTGTATCTTCTGACAAAGAAGTTAAGAAAAATGAAAAAGAATTGCGGGAATTCAAACAAGCAGCAGAACAAGTTATTAGGGATAAAGAGGATTGCGTAAATTCGTTAGAAATTGCGCCAACCCCGCATAGTAAGATATAGGAGGAAAATGAAGTATACAATTCTAGCTCTGGCACTTTTTAGTGCCACGGCTTTCGCACAAACAACACCCGTAACCCCAGACACCGAGAAGCTTACTTCTTCTGAAGAACTTGCTCTCAAGTATGTAGGTCAAGAGTTTAACCAAGCACAGCAAGACCTTGCGCGTCTGGGTAGCGATGTAGCTAAGGCCCATCCCGGTTACACACTTAACCCTAACACCGGAACACTGGTTAAGGAAGCAGCAAAGGCCGCACCTGTTGCGATACCGGAAGCTGCGCCTAAGCCCGAAGTTAAGTCTGACGCAAAGCCTGAAAAGAAGAAGTAGGAGATACGGTGCTTTTATACGATTACGTAAATGAAGAATTGCTAAAACAAAATATAGCCTCTGAGTTGATAAACGTGCAAAGGCACCCGAACCTGCCCCTTGATATTTATACTTATAGTCGTAAGTGTGTTTTAGAACAAGAGTGGAACGACGCCACAATTAAGTGCAGAGGGTTAATTGTTAATAGAGAGACTAAAGAAATAGTGGCTAGACCGTTTCAGAAGTTTTTCAACCTTAACGATTCGACTCGTCCTGAAACGTTATTGGAAAACTTGCCAAAAGACGAACCAGTCATAACAGAAAAGATTGATGGAAATTTAATTACTTTCTGGAGATACGGCATACACTGGGGAGCGGCTAGCAAAGGTTCATTTACTTCGGATCATGCTAAGTGGGCTACTAAGTGGTTAGAAGATCATATCGAAGAACATGGTCCGCTAGTCTTCCCGGAAGGTTTTACTCCTGTATTTGAGGCTGTGTGCGAATCGGTACAGCATCATGTGGTTCATTACGGTAAAGATAGATTAGTGTTACTGGCTCTTATTAATATTGAAACCGGTTTTGAGAGTGCTTTAGATCGTCCGTATGCTTTACGGAATCACTTGGAATACGTGGACGAGCCACCAATCGGACTAGATGCAGCAATAAACGCAGACGGACCTAACATAGAAGGTTTTGTCGCAACATGGCACAGACCCGGACAGCCACCGCTGAAGGTAAAAATTAAGCATCCAACGTTTCTAAAGTACCAGAAGATTTTGCACAAAGCCTCACCAAAAACTGTTTTAGAGTTGCTAAAAATGGGCGATCAGGGTACAATTGATAATTGGGTGACAAGTGCTCCTAAACATATTGCCGTAGTTATCGATCAATGGCAAGGAATGTTTAAAAATACTTATGAGCATCTTAGAAGCATGTCGGCAAGCATTCTGACAGAAGCGTTAAAGACTTGTACGACCCGTAAAGAGTTTGCTTTCTTCTTTTTAGAAGAACAGAATAAGTTTTTTGCTCCGGTCTGTTTCGCTATGTTAGACGAGCATAAACACCAAGAAGTTATATGGAAGATCATCGGACATAGTTTAGACAATGATCAAATGTTTGCCAGTGCTTTTAGATCACTAGAGATAGGAGATTAACATGTTAAAAGTCTATTTAGCAGCACAATACGCTAGACGAGATGAAATGTGTATCGTTGCTAAGCATTTGCAAGAAGTTGGTGTAGAGGTTACTTCTCGGTGGCTAGCAGAACAGGAAAGTCTTTCTAGCGACATGGGCGATCATTCTGATGATTTTTATAAAACTACTGCGGCAATTGACCTAGAAGATATTGATAGAGCAGATGTACTTGTGTTTATGGCCGAAAGTCCTTTAGTGGGAATTAAACGCGGGGGGCGGCATGTGGAATTTGGGTACGCTTTGGCAAAAGGTAAGAGAATATTTGTCATAGGGTTTAAGGAAAATGTGTTCCACTATATTCCTGGTGTAGAGCATTTTATTGGTATCGAGGATGTTGTACATTATATTGATTTAATTAGCCATGTGGAAGAAAATTGTATAAAAAATTAGACATTACTGGTCAAAAATTTGGCAGACTTGTTGTAATTGGTCGTTCTTTCAAAAAGTATAAAAACGAACAACCTCATTGGGAGTGCCGATGCGATTGTGGAACAATGCGAAGAGTCTACCAAGGTAGTTTGACAAGAGGCATAACCGTATCTTGCGGTTGCTATCGAAATGAGCGAACAGGTAATGTTAAAAGATTAAGACCATTTGAAGGTTTATATAACATTTTAGCAAGTAACACTCGTGACGGCAAGGTAAGTTGTGAATTGACTTACGAAGAGTTTTTAGAGTTTACTAAAATAACAAAATGTCATTATTGCGGTGATGACATAACATGGTACGAATTTAATACAGCTAAAAACGGAAGCGGTTATAATATAGATAGAAAAGATAATGCAATTGGCTATAATAAAGGCAATTGCGTTGTAAGTTGCGGGATATGTAACTGGCTAAAGTCTAAATTTAATTATGAAGAATTTCTACAGCAAGTTCAAAAGATAGCGAGATACCAGAATGAACGAAATTGTAAGAATTAAATTCGGAAGCCACTTGTACGGGACTAACACTCCTAGCAGCGATGTTGATTACAAAGCTGTCCACATCCCACCAGCTTCCGATATTCTGCTACAGAGGGTCCGTGAATCTATTAAGACCGGACCCTCTAAAGGCGAAGGGGAAAAGAATAATCCGGGAGACATTGACTGCGAATCATACTCTTTACAGAGATTCTTACAGTTATTGGCAAAGGGAGAGACTGGACCCATCGACATGCTGTTCGCACCAAATCCAGAAAAGAAAACCCATATCTGGAAAGAAATTATTAGTAATAGACACAGACTTCTTACTAAGAAGAGTGCAGCTTTTGTAGGGTATTGTCGTACACAAGCTAACAAGTATGGGATAAAAGGGTCTAGAGTAGCTGCTGCTAAAGCTGCTATGGAGGCTTTTACATCTATTAGTAAGTGGGGTTTCGCATTACACAAGGTAGGGGAATTTACCGAGCATCTACCGACCGGGGAGCACTCACAAACAGTAGTAAAAGAGACTACTCCCGGTAAATTTGAAACCTATTACGAATGTTGCAACCGGATGGTAGGTTTTAAGAATACTATCAAAGAGGCTGCTAAGATTTTTACAACCATCTATGAAGAGTACGGACACAGGGCTAGACTAGCTGAAAGCAACGAAGGAATCGACTGGAAGGCTCTTAGTCATGCTGTCCGAGTTGGTGACGAAGCTATTGAATTGTTAATGACCCATAAAGTCACCTTCCCGTTAGTTCGTGCGGAACATATTAAGCAGATCAAACTAGGACAAATTCCTTACAAGCAGGTAGCAGAAGAAATTGAAGAGTTTCTATTAAAGGTAGAGAAGGCTTCTGAACTGTCTGACATGCGCGAAGAACCTGACTATCAATGGATTGACGAATTTGTAGAAAAGATTTATGCAAAAGTAGTTTACGATAAGTATGTAGGTTTCGAGGAATATGGAAATAATTAATAAAATTCCTGCTATTGTTGGAGAAATACAAGCAGGAGAAGCTAAGAAAATAAGAAAGCAACTAGAGCAGTTGATTGCAAAGGTTAACAATTCAGCTTTTGATATTGCTATTTTGTTGCATGAAATTAGAAAAAACGGATATTATCAGGAATTCGGCACATTTACTGAATATATTAAGACTTTATCTCTAAAACCTCGTAAATGCCAATATTTAGAAAAGATAGCATCGACTATGGAAGAACTGTCTATTCCTAGAGAGAAGTATGAAGGGCTAGGTATAGCGAAACTAAGGGAAATTACTAGTCTTGATCTTAGTCAGACATGGACTAACCCTGAGACTAACGAACAGACTCCTGTCAAACTCTTTGTAGAAGGCTTTATCGACAAGGGTCAAGATATGACTCTTGATGAGATTAAGCAACATGTAAAAACTTTAAAGGGACTAACCGGGGAGGATTCGCTCATTTGGCTAAATTTCTCAATCAAGCAATCAGTGCTTGACAATACGGTTCGTCCTGCCCTAGAATTAGGGAAGTTAAACATTGGTTCTACGGGGAAAGACGACGACGGAAATAGTTTTGATCCGTCAGATGGACGAGCGTTAGAGGCAATAGCTGCTGAATATATTACTAATCCGGCTAATAACCCGTATCAGGAGTTAGAGAATAGTGACGTTTAAATCAGTAACCATAGCAGCCGGTGCTTGGCTTATGCCTATCCTGTTTCTAGTAGGACTAGGGGTAATGCTAGTAGTCGGACATTTAGTTGGCTGGTCGTTAGTAACAGTATTTTTTACGTATTCGATAGGATGGTTAATAGGTTATGTTACTGATTCGTTTACAGAATACTATCTTGAACCTTAAATGGTTTGTTGTTAATTATGGATCGTTTATTCCGGTGCTATGGAACTTTATAAAGTTAAATGCTTTTTACGTGATAAGTTTAGGTGTCGTAGTTGCAATAACATGAACAACATAACTTGTCATCATCTTATTTATAGATCACAAGGTGGGACAAACGATCTAAACAATGTTATAACACTTTGTAATAGCTGTCATGACGGCCATCACCGTAAGAAGTTACTGATAACAGTTATCAGGATTATGGAAGAAGATTGCATAGTAAGATTTGAAAGGAAATCTGGATGGAAACCGACTTAGAGAGGAGTAATGAAATGCTGTACTAAGTGCAATCTATTTAAAGACGATTCTGAGTTCTATATAAGAAAAACAGGAAAACTGTATTCGTGGTGCAAGGATTGTACTAAACAGTATGCAGAAGAAAACCCATCAAATACCGCCAAAAACCCGGAATGGATCGCGGCTTACAGATTAAAAAACAGAGATAGGTTGATAGCTAATCATAGAAAATCTAGGGCCAATAACTTACCCAAACGAAGAAACATTGAGAAGAAATGGGCAGCAAAAGACAGACAAGAAAACCCCGGCAAATACTTAGTACATCAGGCAAGAGCAAGAGCTAGAAAGAAAGGTCTGCCATTTAATTTAGAAGGCACTGTCGATATTCCAGATTTTTGCCCAATTCTTAACATACCTCTGTTCAAAGGTATTAAGAAACATGGACCAAATTCACCTAGTTTAGATCAAATAGTTGCTGGAAACGGTTATACAAAAGACAATTCTCAAGTTATTTCATATAAAGCTAACACAATGAAGACCGATGCTTCGCCCGAAGAACTAATTCGTTTTGCTAATTGGGTGCTAAAAACTTATGTTAAGACCTTACCAGACTAAAGCTATACAATTAATTCGTAACAAACACATTGCCGGGGTTTCTCGGCAATTGTTGTGTATGGCTACTGGAACCGGTAAATCGGTAGTTTTTGCTAATCTTCCCAAAGAAATGCAAGATATTTTGCCCGGCCAGACCATGCTGTTAGTGCATCGAGACGAATTGGCGAAACAAGCTGTTGAACACTTTAGAAGCATAAATCCAACTTTAACTGTTCAACAAGAAGCAGGAGCACTAATTTGTGACGCATCCATAGCCGACATAGTAGTAGCCAGTGTTCAAACTTTGGGAAGACAAGGGACCATTCGCACCAACAAATTTAACTGGAATAACATATCCAGACTAATTGTTGACGAAGCTCATCGTAGTATCACTAATAGCTATAAACAAGTTTTTGATGTGGGTGGCTATCTAAAAGATAACAAACGTTTGCTATTAGGTTGTACAGCAACCCCCGTTAGGGGCGACGGACAAGGACTTAACGAGATATACCAAGCTATCCCTTTTACGTATTCTCTTAGACAAGCAATAGATGATGGTTGGCTGGTAGATGTTAAGGGTATACGAGTAAATACTAAAGTCAGTTTAGATCAGGTTAGTACGAAGGGCGGCGAATACGACGAAAAAGAGTTAGCAGAAGCTATCGATACACCTTGGAGGAATGCTCTTGTTGCAAAAAGTTATCTGGAACATTGTGAGGGAAGACAGGCTATTGGGTTTTCCGTTAATATCCTTCATGCGCAGAATCTTGCTGAAACATTTAAGAAGAAAGGTATTAACGCGGAGTGGGTATCCGGCGTGGACCCGGAGAAAGACGACAAGATCAGCCGCTTTAGAAAGGGTCAAATAGATGTTCTGTTTAACGCTCAGTTACTTGTCGAAGGGTTTGACTGTCCACCTATCTGCTGTGTTATAATGGCAGCACCAACTAAAAGCGGCGTTGTTTTCAGCCAAAGGGTAGGAAGAGGAACGAGGTTATTTGATGGTAAGACTGATGTTATTGTCCTTGATATGGTTGATACTTCTGTCCGTCATAGCTTAATTACTTTACCAACTCTATTAGGATTACCTTCTAAACTAGACCTAAAAGGAACTTCGCTAACAAAAGCTATTGAGAAGATCGAAGAGATTCAAAAGAAGTACCCACATCTAGATTTTACAACGTTAGACGATATTACTAAAGTTGATAGTTGGGTTACTAACGTTAATCTTTTCGAGGTTAAGATACCGGCTGAAATAGATGCTAATAGCGAATTTATATGGCACCCTACAGCAATCGGCGGGTATGTATTAATGCTTCCTGACAAAGATGAAATCAGGATCAGTCAGAATCTTCTTGATATTTGGGAATTACGTGGTAAGATAAAGGGGAAGTCTTATAAAGGTGAGAGGAATACGCTGGAAGAAGCTTTAGCAGCAGCCGATAAATTGGTTATGGACGTGGCTCCGGATGTACTAAAAATTGTCCAGAAAGAAGCTAAATGGCACAAAGACCCGCCTACACCCGGTCAGTTAAAGTTGTTAAAGAAATTGTATAAGAATAAGCAAATACCGGATAACCTAACAAAAGGTTCGGTCAGTAAATTAATAGGATCAGCGTTAGCTGGAAAGGAATGATGGCTCACGATTTTGAGATTAGTCAGTTTCAATTCGATGTGTTAAAGAAGTTATACGATTCTAAGACGCCGGTCATTGTTGCGATGGAGCCAAAGGACAGTGACCCTGAGAAAGATCGTCATGCTATTATTTTCCACCAAGTACAGTATGACGATCTTGTTAAACACAATCTTTTCAAAGATGTAACAGAAATGTTTAAAGGAAAACTTGATAGTAAAGTGCTAGAAGGTAGAGGGTACAAAGTTTATTCTGTTACTAACCAAGCTATCGAGATTATGTCCTTATATGCGAAGGGAGTTGTTCAATGAATAGAAACTCTGAGGTACTAGCAGATTTTGTGAAATACTGTCAGGAACACCCTGACGAACGATTTTGGCAGGCTATTAGAAATTGGAGCGGTTACTTCAAAGTTGTTGTGGGACCGACCACTATGGACGAAGGTTTAGATACTTTTTATTGGGAAGGAAAACGGCATGAAAGCTAATCACCAAGTAAACATTGTCAAAATTGATACTATCCTGCCACACACCAACGCGGATAATCTTGAGATTATCAAGGTAGGAGAATATCAGGTAGTTTCTAGGAAGGGTTAGTTTGTTATTGGATCACTAGGAGTTTACCTACAACCGGATTCGGTCGTTCCGCAAACCGAGGCGTTTCGTTTTATCTGGGGAGACTATTATGCTGAACCGCCAATGCACGGTGCTGTGACTGTTCCTGAGAAGAAACGGCGAATTACTGTTAGAAGGTTTAGAGGAGAATGGTCAGAGGGACTGTTACTACCTGTTAGTGATTTTGATGAACTTGTTGATAGTACATTGACTAGACATTTTGTAGAATCGGATCATCCGGTTGGAAAAGATGTTAGCGAACTTTTAGGAATTATTCACTATGATCCTGATAAAGAACTTAGAGGCGACGATCAGGCTGCTCCTAAACGGAAGAGACGTTATCCGAAGACTCTCAGGGGATGGATTAATTTCCTATTAGCTAAGTTGAGTTTTAGGAATCGGGAGAAGTTCTTAGCTGGAACTGACAGTCTAGGTATTCCATCCTATGATGTTAATGCTTTAAAGAATTATCCTAATACCTTTCAGGATGGAGAACTAGTTTCCGTTACTGAGAAGATACATGGAAGTAACGCACGATACGTTTTTATTGATGGAGTAATGTATGCGGGGTCGAAAAACTACTGGAAGGCGCAAGACTCTAGCTGTATATGGCGCAAGGCAATCGTTGCGAACCCTTGGATTCGTCAATGGTGCGAGTCACACCCTGAGTATGTGCTTTACGGCGAAGTCGGAGCAAGTCAGAAGGGTTTCGATTACGGACACAAAGCCGATGACCCATTCTTCTTCGTCTTCGACGTAAGGCTTCCTAACGGCAAATGGGCTGACGAGAATACGCCAGAAGGCTTGCAGGCTCTTATGTCTTTGCAGCCTTATTGGGTGCCAGAACTGTACAAGGGACCGTTTGACAAGGAAACTGTTAAAGCTTTGTCAACAGGACCGTCAACAGTCATGAAAGCAAAGCATATTAGAGAAGGTGTAGTAGTTTCTGCTGTTGCTCGAAGGGCTAAGTTAAAGGTGGTATCGAATACGTTTCTAGAAAAGGATAAGTAATGGAATCTAAATTGGTTACAGGAAAAGACTTACGGGTAGAAATTCGTCATACAACTTCCGGCAAAAGTAAAAAGCACAAATGGAACGATCACGCACAATTTCTTTTGATCGTGTACCCAGATGGACAAATGCGCTTCTCAGCCAATGGGACCGTTGTGTTTAGCCGAGAGCTATTGGAAAAGATTGACGACGAAATAGAAGAGGCACAGGCAGCATTGTTTAAAGAATTAAAGGGATTAAATGGAATCTGAAAAAGAAGCGCATCTATGTGAGAAATGCGGTGCAATTGTTTGGAACAAAACACTGCACGAAGAGTATCATGAAGAAATAGGAAAATATCAACGTTACGTAAACTTATTTAGACCAAAGCCGCGCCCTCACCGTAACGCAGGAGGATAGGTGATACCTGATCAATTAGAAATTTTGGAAGGCTACTGTCAATGTGGTTGTGGCAACAAGACCACCATTAGCAAAAGAACTGATCCCAAACGAGGAAATGTTGAAGGACAACCGGTCAAATGGGTTACCGGACATAGCAGAAATAGAGCCAAAGGACCAGAATATATCGTTAATCCAGATACCGGCTGTTGGGAATGGCAATTGTCTTTAAATAATAACGGATACGGTAGAAAAGTCTGTGGACAAAGTATTTACGCACATATCTATTATTATCAACAAAAATACGGAGACATTCCTAAAGGACTAGAACTAGATCATAAATGTAAGGTTAGACACTGTTGTAATCCCGATCATCTAGAACCCGTTACACATACTATAAACATGAGACGTAGCGCAAGAACCAAATATACAGAAGAAACTGTCAAATACATCCGACAATTAAAATCAGAAGGATTAGGTTCTAGAAAAGTCTCTAAACTTCTAGGAATTCCTAGAAACACTGTCGCTTTTATCATGTCTGGGAGACTTTGGAAAAATGTCTAATATTGATGAAAAGTATTCTGGAAGCATTGCCTTACAATTTGTTATTAGCCAAGGATGGAATTGGAAACCTGCAACATACCCAAACATTGAAATTGAGTGTTGCCCGAAGTGTGCGAAAAATTCCTACGGCCATTTCTACATGGAATGTCGAGGACCGCAAGACCCGCAAAAACAACGCGACTCACTCTTCCTTTGTCAGAAATGCGGTTTCTCTGGTAACTTACTCACTTTAAAGCAATTTTTAAATATAGGTATTTCTGAAGTATCTTCTCAGAAGGATTGGGCAGCTAGTCAAAAGAAGATCGACATTCTGCCGAATGTTGACAAGTGTCACGAAGCCTTGTTAGCAGACGGGGATGCTCTCGATTATTTAATGAATATTAGAGGATTCTCTAAAGACATTATCAAACAACAGAAACTAGGGCTGACAAAGCATTACTTCAAGAGCACTGGAGAAGTAAGAGCGTTAGTTTATCCTTACCTATTAAACGGTAATCAGATTTGGGCGCACTACCGAACCTTGCCCGATCCTAACAATCTTTCTAAGGTTCCTAAAGACTTTGCTAGTCCTGCTGGATGGGACGCTACTTTGTATAATATCGGAGTGCTTTCACCCGAAGTCAAAGAATTGGTCATGGTTGAGGGCGAGGCAAATTGTATTGCAGCTTTGGATAAAGGTATTCTGGACATATGTGGGGTTCCGGGGGCTAACGTTCGCAAAGCAGAATGGATTGACAAGTTAGACACAGTTGAAAAGGTTTACATCTGCTATGATACAGATAAAGTTGGACAACGAGCAGCACAGGCTATCGCTAGTAAAGTTGGTATTGAAAAATGCTATAAGATTGTACTTCCATCCTTTGATGTGGTTACTGAATCTGGTGAGACAAAAAAGGGTAAAGACCTTAATGAGTGGTTTTTAAATGGAGGAACAAAAGAAACTTTCGAGCAATTAAAGTTAGAAGCAAAACTTTTTGACGTGGATGGTGTCACTAATTCTAGCGATGCATTAGAAGAATTTGAAGAAGAACTGGACGGTAAAGGTGCCGGTCAGAAGTATGTTTGGCCGATGGTTGGAGATATTATCCAGTTTGATGAAGGCGACTGCATACACATTTTGGCCGAAGAAAAAGTAGGAAAGACGAAGTTCGCTATGAACCTATTAGAGTACATGGTAGGAGCATACGACGAAAACGGTGTTAACATTTGTCTAGAAATGACTCGTCCCAAGCAAGCTAGAATGTGGGTCAGTCATAAGAGTGGGGTAGCTGATAACATCCCTAAGACACCAGAAGAGGCACAGTATCTTACAGATCAATTCAAGTCAGTTATCCCTGTTGTTAAAGATATGGTAGCAAATAGAAAAGGAGAGCTATTCTTTTGCTCCCCTAAGTACCATTCGGCTGACGACATTTACAAGTTGATTATTGATTGTATCCGTAGATATGGCGTCAAGTGGATTGTGCTTGACAATTTGCAGAGATTGTGCGATACTACTATTGGTGGTAAAAACAGGACACAATACCTTTCTGAGATTAGCAAGCGGCTGTCACAGATTTGTAAAGAATACCTAGTACAGATTATCCTGATTTTACAACCTAACAGAGTTAGTGAAAACAAATTAACAGCCGTTTCTAACGTGGACGGTGCTTCACAAGTCGCCAAGGACTGCGACGGGCTACTTATTCTCAACTGTAACAAAATAGGGGAAATAAGTAAAGATATGCTGGCTCAGGGCGGATTTATTCAGACTGAAGGCACGTTCAGTCCCGAAGTCTTAGTAACCGCCGCGCTTAGTCGCTATTCCGCTGGTGGGTCAACGATGTTGTACTTTGATAGAGCTACAAGTACAGTCTACAAGTTAACTGAAGGAAAAATTGCTGCTATGACGGCAAAAGCTAACGCCGGTATCGGATACGCCGAACAAGCTAAAGCTATGAACATGCCGTTAGACGCTTTAAAGGATGTAATAAACACTGATATAATTGTATGACAGAACGACAGAAGATTAACCAAGTAATTAGTAAATTGCGAAACGATTGGCCTACTACTCCAGAAGAGTGTAAGACATATGGAATACGTCTTTGCAAATATAGCCGATCTGGTGCGTATAGATATGTCTATAAGGTGTGGGGTTTGCCACTTGTTATCAAATTTCCACAAAACGATGACGACAAGATACATGCTATTCAGGAATGGATAGTTTATAATAAACTGAAATTCTGTGATAGGTATAGGAAATTAAAGAAGTACATGCCTACCATTTACTACTTTAACATGAAGACCGGGGTAAGTGCTATGCGGTATTATAAGGTGCTTGGCGAGTCAAATTGGCGTAACTCTAATAAATACGATAAATCTAGAAGCCTTTTAGAGAAACGAGTTAAAAAGATTTATAAACACGCAAACGATGTTGACAATTCGGGCAACGTAGCAAGGGATAAAAACGGACAGCTAAAGATAATAGATTTAGGCTGCTTCGATGAGGTTTGGTGACAGCAAAAGAACGAGCAAAGGATGCTAGATTAAAAAGAGAATACCATATAACCCTTGCAGAATTTAATAAGGTTCTAGCATATCAGAATAACTGTTGTGCAATTTGTAAGAAAAGATTTGGTAAGAAGGGTCAGAAATTAATACTATCAGTTGATCACTGTCACACAACGGGGTTATGTCGTGGCCTGCTCTGTTGGCCTTGCAATAAAGCTATAGCAATTTTTCAAGATGATGCGAAGAGAATGGCGGCAGCTTCGCAGTACATACTTAATCCGCCGTTTACTGTCGTTCTGGGTGCTCCTAGAGTCACCGCGCCGGGGAAGGTAGGAACCAAAATAAGAGCCAAAAGGTTACTAAAAATGGCTAGGGAAAAGAATGGGGCTTAGAAAGGAAGAGAGAGTACACCGCAATAAGAAAAGTTTTGATGAAATCCTTGGTGATCCTTATGCCTTGGAACTGTTGCAAGGACAATTTGAACTATTAAAGAATAGTACAGATGCAAAGAACGGTCAATTGCAAAAAGGAAAAGGTGCTCGACCCAACATCGTAGATTTTTTTATAGATGTTGAACATGCAGTAATAGATGGGTTGAAAAAGTATACAGGACAGGAAGAAATTCCTAAAGACATTGAGCAATTGTTTTACAACACATATGTACTAGAGACTGAGCCAATATTTACTCAACAAGAACGAGCGAAAGTTGAGCAAGCAATTGGCAGTATTTTTAGAAAGCGCAGTATCAGTCCGATAGGGCGCTACTTCACAGTCATAAAACAGTAGGTAATTATGAGCATTAAATTCGCATGGTATGATGTGTGGGTAGGGGCTTACTGGGATAGGAAAAACCGAACATTGTACATTTGCCCTATCCCTATGGTATTAATAGCTGTAAAAATTAAATAGAAAGAAAACAATGAACATAGAAGAGTTACAAAAGAAAGTATACACGCAGATAGACATTTTCCAAGATATTTGGAGTTGGCAACCGGGCGAGTCTCGTAATGCTCTAGTTTGTGATATTCGGGATAAAGTCGATAAAATATTTGAAAAGGCTAAGAAAGAACAATCATGAAAACTGAAAACGAAGAGTATCTAGAAGAAATTAAGAACGAGAAGCATCAACCTAGAAAGTTACAGTTGCTCCAAAAGTACGGGCTCATGGCACCACAACTAACAAAAGAGGAACAAGAACTATGCAACCAGAAGTAATTGATATTAAGAGTCCTGCTGGCAATGGCGTATACATTACGTATCAGACTGTTAAGCACATGCGTCCGACTTGCGGACACCGGTTAGACTTACATCGGCTACCTAAACATAGGAATTGCAATTTTTGTTGGGTAGCATTTTGGCAGAATAACGGCGAGGCTGTAAAAACTGCTGATGAAATGTTTAACTCCGATCATCCCGAGGCATTAGAACAAATTATAGGAACTAAAGGCGTCAGGAAGTTCTTAGGATTCATGTCCGTCATCGCTAATGCAAAAACACAAGGAATCAACAATGGCGACTAAGCACGGCATGAGCTACACTCCAGAATACAATGCATATAAAGGTGCTAAAAACAGATGTAACAATCCTAAAAATGGTCGGTATCAATATTACGGCGAAAGAGGTATAAGGTTCTTATTCAATTCGTTTGAAGAATTTTATCAAGAATTGGGACCAAGACCGGACAATTTAACACTAGACAGAATTGATACTAATGGAAATTATTGTGTCGGAAATGTGCAATGGTCGTCACAGCTAGACCAATTGCAAAATAGAAGAAAGTACTTTATTGGAAAAAGAAAAGGTAAAGGCTACTATTGGAACAAAGCCGCAAAGAAATGGGCGGCACAACTATGGTTTAAAGGTACGTATTACTATCTAGGATTGTTCCCAACCGAAAATCAAGCTAGAGAAGCTTATGAAAATAAATTAAATGAACTAATAGCTAATAGCAAACTAGAGGGACAGTGAAAGGATTAGCAGATTTACAAGCATTATTAGGAGCTACGCAGGGGCAAATTGTTAACGGTTTTCAAATTGTTGATATTCCTAATTCAGTTCCCTCGGAAACAATTGTTCAGGCTAAGAAAGAAAAGGAACCAAAGCTGGCAAGCAAGGAAGATAAGTTTGAAGTTCTAAAACAGCTTAATAAAAAACTTAACAAACAATTTGAAGTTAATGTCTCACTTACCAGAATGGGAGAAAAGGTAGGAATTCGTCTACCAAGTATCAGTACCAATCTTCCATCATTAGATGAAGGTGTGCTACAATGCGGCGGCATTCCAATTGGCCGAATTGTTGAAATCTTCGGACCTGAATCCGCTGGTAAAACTACCCTTGCTTTACACATAATTGCACAGGAGCAAAAGAACACTAGCAATCTGTGTGCTTTCATAGATGCAGAACATTCACTAGACCCAACTTATGCAGCATCTCTGGGTGTTAACATGGATGAGTTAGTTATTAGTCAACCTGATAGCGGCGAGCAAGCACTAGAAACTGTTGAGGAATTAATTGATAGTCGTACTGTCAGTCTGATTATCATTGATTCTGTTGCTGCGTTAGTTCCACAAGCAGAGCTAGACGGAGAAATGGGCGATTCCAACATGGGCTTACAGGCAAGACTTCTCTCACAAGCAATGAGGAAGTTACGTGGAAAAGCTAATATGAATGGTGTCAGTTTGATATTCATTAATCAGATACGTGAGAAAATTGGTGTAATGTTTGGCAATCCTGAGACAACGACTGGAGGCAGAGCATTAAAATTTTACTCATCTGTACGTCTAGACGTTCGTCGTAAAGATGTTATCGGACCAAAAGAACAGCCTATAGGTCACACTCTCAAAGTAAAAGCAGTAAAGAATAAGTGTGGAGCGCCCATGCGTGAAACATTTATCAATTTGCTTTATGGAAAAGGAATAGATACCTTCGCAGATACGGTTAGTTACGGCGTCACATGTGGCGCAATAGAACAATCGGGTGCATGGTATTCTTATCAAGGGGAACGTATAGCATACGGTTTAGAAAATACTATTGAAAAACTTAGAGGAGAGGCGCAACTTTTTGAGAAAATTCGTGTCAATATTATAGAAAGGACCAAAAACACGGAGAACTAATGAAAGTATGTACCAAATGTAAAAAAGAAAAAGATAAAACTTTCTTTGGAAAAGACACTAGTCGTAAAGACCTGCTCAATCCTTGGTGCAAAGAGTGTAAACGGCAAGCGTCGTTAGTTTATAAAGCTGAAAACAAAGAAAAAATAGCTGCATATTATTTAAAAAACAAGGATAAAGTATCCGCACTAAATGCGGCGTGGCGTGCTAAGAATAAAGAAAAAATAATCGCCTATAGAATAGAAAATAAAAACTATTATCGTGACTACCAGCTTACACATAAAGAAGAACAGAAAGATTGGAGAAGAAGAAAGTTATACGGAATTTCAAATGACGATTTCAGAGAAATACTTGAAATACAAGAAAACAAATGCTTAATTTGTAAAGAATTGTTTTCGGATAACAATTTGCCTCATGTAGACCACTGTCATTGTTCCGGAGAATTACGAGGCATTTTGTGTGGAACCTGTAATCGAGCACTAGGACTCTTTAAAGATCGACCGGACCTCTGCCGAGCAGCCGCCGATTATTTGGAAATTTACAAAAACCTCTTGACAACCGACCAGACCCTTGATACTCTAGGTTCAGAGTTGTTCAAGGCAATCAAAGTAGCAGTAGATTAAGGAGAAAGAAAGAATGAAGAAGATTTTGTGTACACTGATGCTTGCTATTGCTAGCATCCTGACAATTCCCTCTCACGCACAGACTACAACTAAGTATCTTTTGGGAGCACATCCATGTGGCAGTTTTACCAATAATTATTACTGCGATGGGATTCCTTTCACTCGTTGGGACGGTTCGCAGCCTCAACCCTCTAATGGAGACGCTTTTACACCACCGATTCCTGCTTATGTGTTTTCTGACTTACTTTATAACGGTCGAGTAAATGGCTTTTTCTTCCTGACTAATGACGGGTTAGATATTAACGGACCTACAGGAAATGTGGTTTCAGTTATAGATGTTCCCGCGCCTAACGCGCCGGTTGGTGTTCAACAAGTTACCGCTACCCTAAAGGGTGCTAACTATACAGGAACAGTGACGTTTCTTTATACTAAAGGAAAACGCTCATGTGGTGGTCGAACCTGCGTTACACCTTGGCAGATTCTTAGTGGCTATGTGGAGGTAACGAAGTGAAGAAAATTCTATTAACACTTTCAATTTTCGCCGGTCTATCCTTTATCAGTCAACCAAAAGCGCACGCTGATTACTGGTGTCCTAGTGGTTCCGGCGCAGCAGTAGGCATCTTCCCTGTCGGTCCTGCATGGGTTCCATATCGATACTGCGCAGGTTTCAATACTGGCGAGGAAGTCGATTTTGATTTCCAAGTGATCACATGGGGTGACTATTGGGACTTAAAGCGAGTCCTTGGAGACTAACTAACCTAGGGCCACGATTGTTAAATAATTGTGGCCCATTTTAGAAAGGAAAAATGAAAAACGTATTTGTATACACTAGTACTTGCTGCTCAAAACCTGCACGTAAACCTGCCCTAGTCCGCACAGAGGAAGCTAAAGGAACATTGGGACACTGGCGTTGTGTGGGATGCGGCAAGTCTGCCAAAGTGACTAGAACAAGGGTATAAATGACTCAACAGATGAATGATGTTGGCACCCGTTATGAGCATCTTAGAGAGTTTATTAGTGATCTAGAAGATGCCCTAGTAACAATGTCAGATCGAATTGAAAAAGCTAAATATGTACCGACAGATGATACTAATAAGTTAAGAAATTTAACAATCACTTATCAGGTAATTTCTCGTTATTTTAATAGTCTCTCCGGAGTAAACGAGACAGAGCAAGACTATAAGTTGTCTTGTCTAGTTGACAAAATTCCTGATAATCCTGATGAAATTGAAGGCGGAAGGGGAACACCATTATGCAAGTAGCAAATATCGTAATAGACTTCAATGAGAATAAAAAGACATACACAGCTACTCTTAAAACAGATGCAAAGAAATTAGATGGGTTTAGTCTAGACGGCACCGAGGGCACTAGTAATCTAGGCCCAATAACAGCATTAGAAGATTTGATTGAGAATGTATGGGCATTAGTATAGATGCACTAGGAATTCTTACCATCATTGGTTTAACTTTAGCTATTACAACATTTCTAGGCCCGTTCGTAGTTTTTACTATAGCTGCTGTTTATTACTTTGGCTTAGTACTTTTAATAACTGTTGCAGAAATGTTAAAGTATCTTGTGAAAGGGGTTTGTGGGATTTTCAAATCTTCTAAATAAACTACCTTATAAGGAAATTGGCTGGAAGGAACTAGGAGAAGTCTTTTATAGATACACGCTACTAAAAACTCCTTGGTTCAATGTTTATTTACACAAACTAGACGCTCCTAATTGGCATCCTGTTTGTCACGATCATCCTTGGTCCTTTGTGACTATTTTGCTAAAAGGCGGATACCTAGAAAAGTGCGACGAAGGAACGTTTCATAGGAAACCGGGAGCTATGCTTTATAGACCGGCAGAATTTAAACATAATATTATTACCCCATACGGAACATCTTGGTCACTAGTCATAACAACTAAGAAAAAACGGCAATGGGGCTTTTTAACCTGTGAGGATTAGATGGGATTCATTATCGAAGGTTTGAATGAGTATCAAGACGCAGCAGTCGCTACAGCACAATATCCTAATCTTGGTGAGAATATTTTATACCCAATGATGGGTCTAGCTGGCGAATCGGGCGAAGCAGTTGACAAAGTTAAGAAATTGTGGCGTAATAGAAATATCACCAGCGGAAAGGAATACACCTTTACCGAGAAACTGGAACTGGCAAAGGAACTTGGCGACACTATGTGGTACATAGCAGCCGCCCTAAAAGAAATTGGCTATACCATGTCAGAGTGTGCTACACTAAATATTGAAAAGCTGCTTGACAGACAAGCTAGAAATGTCATTAGGAGTTCTGGAGATAACCGTTAATGGCTTTGGCGTGGGGTATTCTTGGGGCGGTTCTCGGGTACATGGCCGGAAGGCTATTCCGTATAGCATACGACTATTGGAGGCAAAATGATTAGCATAGCGATTATCGTTTTCTTAGCTATCTACGGATTACTGAGTCTAGTGATCGATGTAAACAATAAGGTGAATAAATGGTTGAAAAAGAATTAACAATAATTGAAAGCTACGATCTACTTGTTGCTAAAAGAAACCCAGAGTCTAGACGGTCTATTAAGATATTTCTGGAGATTATTAGCAATCTGACAGACAGGTTAGCAGAAGCTAGCAAAGTACTAGAAGAAATTGCTAACAGTTCGCACCAAGCGTATGATGGGAATGCCTCATTTATCAGTGAGCACTCAAGTGGGTACGCACTAGGTGTAGCTGATGGTCATAGATGCGCGGCAGCAACGGCTAAATTATACCTAGAAAGGATTTAAAATGTTTATAGTAACGAGCGGCAATCGTTGGCTCCAATACAAAGCGTTCGTGTTTAGCGGCGGCGAAGTGAGCGTAAAGCTTACGCCCGAATTGACAAGTTTCACGTTTCCTAGTGACGTAGTTCACATTACTGCTCACATCACTTCGTCAAATAAGGTGATGGAATTAGTCATGCTGACAGACGCTATTCGCAGAGAATGGGGCGATGTAGCAATTGTTCTGAAATGTCCGTACCTTCCTTACGCAAGACAAGATAGGGTATGCGCCCCCGGAGAATCGCTATCATTAAAGGTTTTCTGTGATATTATTAACTCGTTGAAGTTTAGATACGTATATGTAGCAGACGTTCATAGCGAAGTCGCTTTAGCACTTCTCGACAATGTTGTTAACATCCAGCAAGAAAACTTTGTCAGTAAAATTGACAGCAAGTATCTGGTTAACACTTGCCTAGTCTCACCAGATGCAGGAGCTACTAAAAAGATTAATAACGTTGCTAGGGCTTTGAAACTTCCGGTTATCCGCGCTGACAAGGTACGTGATCCGAATACCGGAGAGATTACAGGAACCGATATTCAGAAAAATCCTGCTTTTTGGGATAGCAATTTACTAGTTGTTGACGATATTTGTGACGGTGGTAGAACATTTATTGAGTTAGCTAAGAAAGCGAAAGAACGTTATGAAATTGGAAAGTACTATCTATACGTCACACACGGAATTTTTAGCAAAGGGTTAGAGCCGCTGTTAGAATACTATGACCATATATTCACAGCTTACCCCTTTCCGGGAATAGCTCATGAGAAACTGACTGTATTAGGAGGAATTTAGTGCATAACATGTTTCCACTTCACGCTACAGACTTTTATAAGACCGGTCACTATGCGCAATATCCTGCCGGTACAGAATACGTATATTCTAACTTTACCTGCCGATCTGATAAATTCTTTAAGGGTCTTCCAGATTTTGATCACAAAGTTGTCTTCTTTGGCTTACAGGCTGTTTGTAAATGGCTCCTTATCGAACAATGGAATAAAGAGTTTTTTAACAAGCCAAAAGACGAAGTTGTCAGTCGGTACAAGCGTAGAATGGATAAGGCTCTTGGTCCCGGTCTAGTAGACACTAAGCACATCGAAGACCTGCACGATCTGGGCTATCTGCCAGTAGAAATTAAAGCACTTGCAGAAGGCGCACGAGTTAACATTAGAGTACCACTTTATACTATCAGGAATACTGATCCTAATTTTGGATGGGTTACTAATTACCTCGAAACGCAGCTATCCGCCGAAACTTGGAAACCAATTACTACCGCAACTATGGCCTACGAATATAGAAGGTTATTAGACCGTTATGCAGAACTGACAGGTAGTTCTAAGGATTTTGTCCCTTGGCAGGGTCACGACTTCTCTGACAGAGGCATGTCGGGCATTTATGACGGGGCTATCAACGGTGCTGCTCACCTTCTGTCCTTTACCGGGACAGACACAGTACAGGCTTTAGACTTCTTAGAAGACTATTACGGAGCTAGTGATACATTCATTGGCGGAAGTGTGCCAGCTACCGAGCATTCTGTAATGTGTATGGGAGGAAAAGAAGACGAAGTAGAAACGTTCCGTAGATTGATTACTAAAACCTATCCTAAAGGAATTGTTAGTATCGTATCAGATACGTGGGACTTCTGGAAGGTAGTAACGGATTACGTACAGCAATTAAAGTATGTTATTTTGAGCAGGGATGGTAAGGTTGTTATTAGACCAGACAGCGGCGATCCTGTAGATATTTTGTGCGGGACAGCTTATATTAGCGATCTAGATAAGGAACCTTCGGTAAAATCTTTAGAAGATGCTAAATCATACGCGGAAGAATGGTTGGTAGAAGACGAGCGGGATGCTACTCCGCATGGAGAATGTGGAAATTGGGAAATATCGGGTTATTTTAAATTTAATAACAAGATTTATAAAATAGTTGTTCAAATTGACTGGAACCGTCACGATAAACAATACTATTATATCGATGGCAGTTCTATTAAGAGTTGTGTAGAAACTGTTCTGACTCCTTCCGAGAAAGGCGCAGTCGAATGTCTTTGGGAAGTATTTGGTGGAACTATTACGGACAAAGGCTACAAGCTTTTGGACAGCCACATAGGTCTAATCTATGGCGACTCGATTACCCTTGACAGAGCACAGGCTATTCTGGCAAGATTAAAGCAGAAAGGGTTTGCGTCTGGCAATATAATCCTAGGAATTGGCTCCTACACATTTAACTACGTTACTCGTGATACACTAGGGTCTGCTATTAAGGCTACATGGGGAGTTGTCAACGGGGAAGAGCGTAATCTATTCAAAGACCCGGTGACTGATAGCGGTGTTAAGAAGTCTGCTAAAGGTCTATTAATGGTTACTAAAGAAGGTAACGAGTATGTGCTCCACGACGAGCAGACTAAAAGCATGGAAGCAACAGGGCAATTAAAAACCGTCTTCTGGAATAGTCAGATGATGCGGGAACAATCATTAGAAGAAATTAGAAAGGAATTACATGGGTAGCTGTTTTCTTAAACGGGGAACTACATATCGGGTAGCTTCACAGGAAGCCTTGGACATGCATGATAAACTTCCTGCTGGAACCTACGCTGTTAAGTTTAGCATGGAGACTGGTTTCTATCTAGAGGTTATCGACTCTTTTCCGATTCCTAGTAGGATTTATGGCAGTTATTCTCAGGATGCTGATAGAATCTGGAATACATTTTCTAAGCGTACTGGAACTACGGGCGTATTACTTACGGGTGAGAAAGGAAGCGGTAAAACTCTTCTGTCAAAGCTTGTAAGCCATAACGCTCTAGCTCAGAATGTGCCGACTCTTGTTGTTAATCAGCCTTTTTCTGGCGAAGGATTTAACACTTTCCTTCAAGACATTGAGCAACGATGCATAGTTATCTTTGACGAATTTGAAAAGACTTACGACAAAGATGATCAGGAAAAAATTCTCACGTTGTTGGACGGTGTTTTTAACAGTACTAAACTATTTATCCTTACGTCTAACGACAAATGGAAGATCGATGTTAACATGCGCAATCGTCCGGGACGTATCTTCTACTTGCTAGAATTTAGGGGGGTTGATGAAGCTTTTGTCCGAGATTACTGCCATGAAAAACTTAATAACAAATCTTATATTCAGTCTATCTGCAATCTGCTAACGATGTTTGATGCATTTAATTTCGACATGCTTCAATCATTAGTAGAAGAGATGAATCGTTATGAGGAGTCTCCACAAGACGCTTTGAAGTTTTTGAACATCAAGCCGTTAATGATTGAAAGACAAACTTATAAAATTAAATTTTTCATAGAAAATTCTGAAATTGATGAAGCCAAACTAGAAGATACAACCGTCACAATATCTCCAATGGTATCGCCAGTTCAGGTTAGCTGGCTAACTGACAAATTAGATAGTGATAACGAGCCGGAATGGGAGAATGTAATATTTACACCTGAAGATATTAAGCACATTTCTCAGGGTAAATATCTTTATGTACAAGGTAACTACAAGCTATCTATCAGTCGTATTGAAACGGATAACTTTGATTATAGGAAATATCTATGAAAGTAAAGGAATTTGTCATTGAACTTAACAAGTTGGTTGACGAGGGACATGGAGACAAAGAAATGTTTTCATGCCACGGAGCTAGCGGAGCAATTGATCCAATTGGCTACCCATATTTCAGGAAAGGACTAGACGCCACGTTTGGTCCTTTCGATCTAGACGGTGACGAATTTGTGGAGGTTTATATTGGAAACTGAGTATCTAAAAAGATTAAGGCCGGGGTTTGATCCCCGGCTTTTCCTTTTGCTTAACTTCCGCATGTCCCGCCTTTCGTCCAATCGCATACATCGCCCTGTTCATAAAATATCTGCCCTTCATGCTTTAAGGCAGTCTTATAGCTCACGGTAGTAAGTGGTTGTCCACTCCTTGCCCCATCCGGGTAACAAGTAATCCCTCTTAAATCTGGCAAATATTTTAGCAGCATTGTACCGAACTCTTCTATCTTGTCCTCATTGTTTTGTGGACTTCCCCAAGCAGGAAGGTTAAGAGTACTGCTGATCCCATGATCGACAAACTTCTGCATCCATGCTTGAAAGGCTATCCGTTTCTCAGGAGTCTCGGCCAATGAGTAAGCGTCTTCAATACTATCAACGTCTATGCCCTGATCTACTAATCTCTTGATAACTGGGTCTACTACGTACTGATACTGCCAATTCGTACCATTAAGGTATCTCCGTTTGTAAGCTGTGCAGAAGAACGGCTCAATGCCGCTGCTCGTTTCTGCTACGATCCCGATAGTTCCCGTAGGAGCAATCGCCCTAGTCTTGACAGACGGCGACAGGTTCCATTTTAGTTCCCAATTAAGGGCGTATGAAGTACTTTCTTCATAAATCTTTAAGTAGTTCGCCAAGGACACATCGGGACCATATGGCTTGTCATGAGTTATCAGCCATTCGTGCAGACCCATCAGCCCTAAACCTAGGCGACGGTTAAGTGTTCTAATCTCGTCTACCTTCGGATATGGGACATGAGAATAGACCGTTCCGGCTACTAATAGAGCAGTTCCAACTTCTACACATGCTCTCATGTCTTCTACTGTATGTATCCTAGCCATATTGATACTAAGTAAATTGCAAATATCCGAGTCATCGTAACTAGTAACTTCTGTACAGGCATTTCTTAATGTCTCTCCTGCGTTGCTGCCAGTATCTATTGAAAACCCCGGCTCTCCTGTCTTCAGCATCTTCCTTACAGTTGTCCAATAGACTTTATGAGAATGGTCGTGCTTGGGATGGTCCTTATCGTAATAGGCTTTGAAGAACTCATCATCAAGCCGTACACTGACATTCGTGCCGTCCATAGGTGCAGGGAAGTTGTAGTCCTTAGCCTTCAGCGCCCGTACCTCTGGCGACCAATCTTTAATAGAAATGAATAGGAATATATCAGGATGGTCCCAACCTAATCCAGCCCAGATAGCAGATCGTCTCGATCCACCTTGCATGATTTGCCGTCCCGCATCATTTACGATTTCCATCAAAGCAGTCGGTCCCGTAGCTTCCCCGCCAGTGCGCCGGATTAAGGCTCCCTTCTCTCTAACACGCGAGTACTCGATCCCTATACCTGCTCCACTCATTAGCGCCATCCCAGAGTTGTGCATAATCTCTGACCAGCCTTCTCTACTGTCTTCTGCTCTTAATAGCAAGCAATTTTGAACTTGGTGGTAATCTCTGCCAGCAGCATATAAATATCTACCACCGGGAATAATTTGCCTGATAGCAATTCGATAAGTTAATTCGTCCTTTAGAGACTTAGGGGCATTAACTGCTGATAGTACATTATACGCTACTCTTTTTGAAATCTCTACCCATGATTGTTGATCTTGTTTGGTCGGGAACTTCCCGTATTTTAAATTTATCACGTCCTGCGCAAACGCGCCGAACTCTAATAGCTGTGGCTCTACTGGCCTCATTCTTTCTCCGTAATGTTTACAACGTGTCCAAAGACACGAAAAGCCGGGTAACCAAAAGGCTACCCGGATAAAACTTTTTATTATATTTATTTGTGGAGCCGAAGTCAGGAGTCAGACCTGAGATTACTGTTTACAAGACAGGGGTTTTATCGTTAAACTAATTCGGCTTTAATTTCTTCTAATAGACTATTAAGATACTTTCCAGCGTGTGATCCATCCCCATAAATCTCTTCTCCGGGGTTAACAAAATCGCTGTCAAAGTGACTATGAATTCTTTTCAACAAGTCTTTTAATCTTTCGTTTTCTTCTTCTACAACAATACCAGTGTTAGGAATAACCTGAACAGCCCGGTCATCCCAAATTTCCAAGATGCCTATGTCTTTCTCACAGGTAACTTCCAATCGCTGACCAAAATACTTCTCACACCAGTCTTCAATAGCTACTCGGCTTGCTAATGCTTCTCCTAACCTTCTTGGTGTGTCATCATGCCAAACTCTAGCAGTAAAAATCTTAACAATCTTTCCTTCTGCTAACCATTGTTTAACACGATTGACCATAGGCATAATAGGTTCCCCTAATACACCTGCCCCTTTCCATTCAGTGTAAACTGCTAAAGTTTTATCAAAATCTACTGCTATAGATTGCGGGATTCTGTCAGTCATTTATTCCTTTGGCACCGGGGCAAGGTAACGATCCTCAGTTTGAAGGGTCAAAGCCTTCCGTTTTACCATTAAACTAACCCGGTATTTGGTGGAGAATGAGAGAATCGAACTCTCAACTTCGGCTTGCAAAGCCACTATTTTCCCGTTAGAACTAATCCCCCCACTATCTATCGACTTCAAACCCCGGAGGGCATCTTTCATAAACAGCGTGTTCCATTTGTCTAGAAACATCAGATATAAAATAAGGTAAATGGTCATCATCCATTTTCATAAACTTTAACCAACGAGCATTACTAACTTTCTTTAAAGTAAGTAAAGCACTCATAATTTCATTATTTTCCAATGCTATTCCTTTCTAGTGAAATATTGCTACTAATGTTCCGATAACACCCGTTACTACACCCGCTCCGAACCATTTAAGGCGACTTGCCCTTGCTTTGGCATTTACGGCGGCAACTTCATTCTTACATGTCTTGTCGGCTTCTGTCAAGGTTAAATTTAGACCAGCAATCTGTTTAGTTTGGTCGGCAATAACCACATTACCCTTGGACAATTCGTCTGTCAGATTGTTATTCTTAGTCTGCTCGTCTGCGTAGTTCTGCGTTAGTACAGGAACTTCTTCTAATGTCTGTACAGTCTTAATAGATGCATTTTGGGTCAAAGTACTACCAGCAGAAGTAGCAGCTATTTCGGCTATTTGAAACCCTGCTAGATTGGCCCAACGTGCTTGTAAATCAGTTATTGGCAATGTAGCATCAGTTTGCTGCTGAGTTGATAGTCCAGTTGTCCGATTAGACTGACTTGTGCTCAACACTTGATTCTGCTTTGTAAGCGTATCGATTACGTCTTTGTATTGTGCTAGAGCAGTCGCTACTTGTGCCGATAACTGACTATTAGCTTCCTTCTGAGTGTTTAATTGCTGCTGCATTAGAAGGAATTTCTGATTATCAGAGTCGGCTACGTGGTTTAAGAACTTTGTTAAAAACCATCCGGCAAACACTAATAGAACTATTACAAATATTAATCCTTCGTGCGCTTTAATCCAACTCGGCGGATTTGTCAGTCCCGTTTGCGCTGGCGTAGGATTTGGATTTACTGTTTGATCCGACATTTAATACTTCCTCTGTTGTACAGGGGAACCAAGATTTAGTACCCCAAGCCTCAAACGATGACCATTCGCTCTGAGGCGAAGGTCTAGATTCTTTACTTACCTTTTCCATTCTTTTTACCCTTCTTAGCAACATTTATCGCAATTGCGACGGCTTGGCGTTGTGGCTTACCAGCAGCCATTTCAGTCTTAATATTAGTTCCTACATTCTTCTTACCCTTTAGCAGTGGCATTCCTCTCCTTTTCAATCTCTAATTGCAAAATTGCTAACGCTCTCCAAGCTAACTTGGCAGCGTGTCTATGTCCATCAATATCGACAGTGCCAACTTCTAATAGATGACGCATAAGTGTGTCTTCATGATCTTTACTTTTTTCTCGACTCCAGTGTAAAGGCTGTCCGGGATTATGCTGGTCATTGCCAGCTTGCGACACTTTAGCAACCGCTACTAGAGCATCTGGAAAATACTTTAATACTCCAGAGTACAAAGGAATTTTCTTTCTGTCACTTGCATTCGTAGGTAAGTGTTTTCCTTCCTCTGGCTTTATATAAACATCCATACTTGGCACCGGAACGTTAGTAACGTTTATCTCTGAGCCGCATGTAAGGTAGTCTGAAATATTCTGATACATGCTAGAAGCTACTTCTATGGGTGTTCCGAGTGGATTAGCCTTTACATCATTTTTCAGTGTTTCTAAAATACGTTCTACGTCTGGATGCACCTTTCCTCCAAAAGATTTAATCTAATTCTGTGTATATAAATTCCGCAATTCTTCCAACCTCTTTATTCCATACAATAGCTTCCGCCTGTTGTAAATTTCCTAGCAGCATATTGGAAGCGTGCCAAGCGTCCGGTGGACATAAGGCTGAAAAAGTTCTAACACGAACTCCAAACTTTTCATCTACTTTCAGACCGTGCGTGTGACCAATGTGAATCTCTCTGAATAAAGAGTTACCAAATGACTGCGGCTGTTCTGTTGCCATCCATAGACCATAATCGGTCTTCTTTCCTTTATCTCCATGAGTAAATCCTAATAGTACTTTTCCCCATGTATAGAATTTATGAGGATTGGGCGAATTATCGATTTCCACATCCGGAAATGCGTGAAACCAGCACTCTAAAGAGTCTCCAAGAGTAAACGTACTTTGGTTATCATGGTTGCCGGGGATTACTTTAACCTTTACCGGAGCTATTAATCTAAGTTTCTCAATAGTTCTTACAAGCATTTGACGGACAGCTTTATAAGTCTTAGGATAACGAGTGTCACTATTTACTAGTGTGCCTTTCGTTGTTTGAGAATTATAATCATCTGAGTTCAGCAAATCGTTGCCTACACCCAATAATATCTCATCAAACTTGTACCCTGCTGCTCTATCGAGAATAGCGTCTACTGCTTTTTCATAAGTAGCGATTGCTTTCGGAGTATCGTAATCTGCATGTCCTGTCTCTCGCGACCATGCAAATTTCCCTGCATGTAAATCTGGTATTAGTAGTTCTAAAGAATTGCCAGATTGTCTGTCAGACCTAACAATAGGTGAAGGAATTCTTGCAAACTCTTTTGCTTCCCTCTTTAAATCTTCTATTTCAATCCGAGCGTCTTCTATAAATTGCCGCTTAACAAAAGTTGCTTTAACTTGATAAAGAGGAAACGCCTCGCCTTCGCCATCAGAATTTTTATATCCCATTTCCCAAGCATTCGCAATAAATCTATCAACCGTCCACAGTTGTGTATCTATCTTAAACTTTTCAATCAATTCGTCAAGACTGTGAATGCGCGTCTTAGGTAACGTGACGGTCCAAGTATTTCCTTGCCATTCTTGTGTTTCAGGTTCTACAGTATGAATTTCCCCCGCAGATGCCACAAATTCTTTAAAACTTGTAAAATGTTTTGCAATAAACTTTTCTGAGAAAGAGCCGTGTTCTCTGTAATAATCTCTAGTAACTTTACCATTCTTTTCTATAAGCTTCTTTAAATCATCAATTAACGCCTGTCTAGATGTATCTACGTTTTCACTCATCTTCCTCCATAGTTATATACAGGATACCACAAGTCTATCGCTTTGTCAAATTTTTCTTTGGCTTAGGTTTTGCCCTCGCCGTAATGGTCGCCTGTTGCAGAAGGGCCGGAAATAAAAACGTCTTCATATCATTCCTAGTCTCTTTCTGTTCTGCTACTAGTTGTTCTGTCTGACTTTTTAGTTCGTGTCGTACTGTATCTAATTTGCTGCTAAGAGATGCATCTAAAGCTATAACATTGTTGCTAATAGTTGATAGTTTATCTTTAACCCAATAAACTAATTTAAAAACTCCCCATCCCAATCCCGCGATTGTGACAGCATCTTTTCCTATTGTAAACCAAGAAGCAACCGTTACTAAAGTGGTTGGATCGGCAAATATCATAATTGTCCTTTATTTCTGAAGTAAGCTGTCATTCCATACCATTCTTCAAATGTAAAGGTGTCTCGCTTACCCATGTTACAACGTTTGCAGCAAACGGCTAAATTATCCTTGTGATAGCCTTTGTCATTGTCTTTTCTATCTAAATTATAGCCATAACCGTTCGTACTACACTCTTTCCATGTGACGGGCGCAGTACAGTACAAACAATTAGTAACTTTAGTAAATTCTACAAACTCTTCATAAGTTAAGGTAAAATCTAGTTGACGCAAAGTAGTGTTATCCCGCTGCATCCTACGATATAGCGCCTCATAGTCGCGCAAGCGATGGGGATGATTACACCCGCATCCTTTACTTCCTCCACTCTTTAATGTAGCCGATCTAATTACTTTTTCAATATTACTTCCACACTGGCATTGACACAAAAACGCCGGTTGTCCTTCCCGTATTGATCTTTCTGATACATCTCTACGCAACACTAGCCAATTGCCGAATTGTTGTCCAGTTAAGTCTATATATTTCATTTAAATTATCTCAGCACAATTAACGAATTCATATCACAACATTTCGCATGAATGTCTAAATTACTAAGTATTTTTTCTTTAAACCACAAATTGTCAACAGGTTTAGCACTATCTAGCCAATACATGCCGCCCTTTGCGTAGTCCATGCTACCGGCGTATATAGCTTCAACTTCGTGCAGAAGCCTAGTAAAGTCTGGTGCCCATATTTGAGGAATGTCGTTTGGCTGCTCGATAGTAGCAGAGTATTTGGGGATATTGTGGATAATTTCACTCCACGATCCCCAACCAACTCGTTGTCTATTAGCTAGAACACTCATGATAAGGCAACTACCTAAGTGCCCACCAAATACTTTTCCATGTCGCCAACCTGCTAATACTAATTGCGACTTGTTGTAATCGTCCGGTCTTAACACTAGTTCCCCCTGTTGTGTAATTTACTGGCGTAGTCGTCGGCATTATCAGGGTTATCAAATTTTCCTAGATTTTCTCCAGTTTTAAGATAATGCCGCCAAGCCTCTTTGAACATTGTTTTTTCTTCAGTACTTCCTTCTTCGGGCTTCTTCCCATCTGGAGTCAAAAACTTGCCGTTAACTACTGTAGGTACTAAAACTTCTCTACCTTTGTCGTCAGCAAACGAAGTTGAATATTCAGAGCTATGTGTACCGTCAGCATTTTGAACAGTAGGACGGTTCCAAATTGGCAAATTACCCTTCTCAACTAGTCCTTTAGGATTAGAAATTGCCATGAAAGGATCGGGATGAGAAGGTTTAGTAGGGAAAGTACTACTAGATTTACCTCCCAACGAGTTATTAACACCCTGATAAACGCTAGTAGTAAAGTTATTAGCTCCTACTTGTGCTACTCTACCAGCCGCCTTAGCAACAGGACTTTGTACAACGTTATTAAGGTTGCTAACCATTTTCCATGTGTTAGGATGATTAGCTATTCCTTCTATAATATTCTTGGCATACTGTGTGTTCTCTGCGCCGCCTGCTGCTAGAAGTCCAAGCATAATAGCCAACGGACTGTGAGCAGCACCGCCAACAGCAGCACCGGCAGCTAATCCCGGAGCAATTACACCGGCTTTAATAACATTCTTAACAGACTGTACCTTAGATACAGTTTTTAATAAATTATCATAAGCTTGTGAGGCTTCTGGAGTAGGTCTAAACAAACTATCTACTACTTCAGGAGAATTTCTTAAAGTGCCTACCCAATCTAGGAATTTTCCAGTATTTACCATACTAGGTTTACCCAAAGGACTGACAGCGGCTTCTCTAAGTTTGTTATCAAGAATAGCTTTACCCAACGAAGACATACCGTCAGGTCCAAGTGCTTGCGACAATTGCTGAACACGCTGCGGGTCTTTCATCAAAGTTCCCACATCGCCATTACCTAGAAGGTTAGACACAGTAGCCGCCACATCCTTTACTCGTTGCTGTGCTTCTGGTAAAAGTGTATTAGCTTCTTGCGCTTGCCTGACAGCGTTTTCTAATCCGCCAGCTTTCATTGTATTGCCGAACATGGCTTGGCGGACTTCAGGTTTAATCCCTATCCACTTGTTAATAAAGTTTTTGAAATTAAACTCACCAGTCTGCTTATCAATCGAATCGGCAGCTAATCTCTGTAACGACTGATCACTAATGCTGTCAAATGCTTTATCACCAATAGTTTGTCTTAGTGTGTTAATGTCGCCAACACTTGTACCGCCGCCCATCATTCTTTTAGCAACATCGTTCTGAGTGCCTGATAGAATAGCTTGTACGTCTTTATTCTTAAATCGGGCAATGCCTTGTTTGTAGGCAGAATTCATATTGTTAAGAGTATCTATGGCATCCGGGTTTCCAGTTTTCTTTACAAGTTGTTCTACAGAATCATCGACACCCTGAATAAGTTTGTGATAAATATCTCTATCAGCCCTCTCTTCAGAACTTGCCCATCCTGTATTTCTAAGCCGCTCTCCTAGCTTGCGCCGAATTTCAAGCAACTTGTCCATATCCATTGTAACAGGTTCTTTCTCTTCGGCAGGAACTTCTTCAGTATGTTCGACACCAGATGCATCAACCCATTTATCAACTTTGGGCGCTTCCTCTTCGGTAGCTTTTGCTAACTGATTGACCATTTGGTTAGCTTTCGCTGAACCGGGACGCGAAATAGATAGGGCCTTGTCTAATGGATGTGCAGCTTCTTCTGCATTTTCTGCTAAACTTTGAGCAGCTTTTTGTAAAGGACTTCCTTCAAATTCCACATTAGCGTTTTTAGTAAGATTCTTTAAAGAATTGGCACCGTTTACGTAGTTGCTCTGAAGCGTATCATGTGCGCCCTTAACAGCGGCTTGTGCCTGCGATGTAATAGCTGCATTATCAGGAGCATTGGCAGCTAGTGTTTGAGGAACCTGAGAAGCATTTTCTACCTGACCTTGCAGTTCGTTGGCAGTATTCGTAGCAGTCTTAGTAGGTTCTTGGAAAGCACTTTCGATAGAACTTCCTAATTGATTGTTAACTTCTTCTCCAGTCGGAGCATTGGCCGCAGTTTGTGCTAAACTGTTAGCAGCTTCCGCACCTTCAGCGCCTTTAGCCGCGAGTTGTCCGATCCCTTCCCCGGCTGCACCAAGCACACCACCAGTCGCAGCAGCAACACCAGCTTCGCCCGGATTTCCAGTATGGACTAGCGTCTGCCCACCCCCCATCATAGCATCTTTAGCAGCCTTTAGTCCAAGCGTTAATAGACCGGCTAGTTTAGGATTGCTACCAACGGTTTTGGCAATTTGGGAAACTTGATTAGCATGTCCTGCTACGTCAGCAACAGTTTCACCAGCTTTCATAGGAGCAGTGGCCATTTTTAAAAAGCCATCTGTTCCTATCCACTCTAATGCTTGTTCGCCAATCGCACCAACGTTCTGCCAAAAACCTTTAGCGTCTCCTGAAGACTTTAACCACTGAGATGCATCATGGACAATTTGATAACCAGACGATTGCTTCATAGCTTTAGCTTGTTCTTGCCACGCTTGTTCTTGTTCGTCATCTGTTGCTTGTGGATGTGTAACTTGGTATTGCATTTTAAAATTCTGTCTATCAGAATCAGAAGGTTCCGATAGATAGTTTAAAATATTACCAGCAGCACCGGCAGCAGATTTAACCGCACCCGATACTGCATTACCAACAATGCTGTTTGATTGATTAGCAAAGTAATCTAATCCCTGACTCTTAGTAGCATCAGGAGCAGACTCTAAACCACTAGTAAGTTGCTGCATTCCAGTCTGTCCTACATTTGCTCCTTCTGGAATAGGTGTGCTATAATCATCGTTGCTAGTAACTTGTCCCTCATTAGGCAAGTTAACCTGACCTTGTTGTCCTAGCGTTGCCCCTTGGGGTATAGGTGTGCTGTAATCATCTGATCCGGCACTTGACCCTGTTTGAATTTGAGGATTCGGTTGATTCTGATCTAGCATGTTCACCTTATTGTGCTACTGGCCGCATTCCCTGTTTACCGGGCATAGAGTAGCCGATTATTTTACCTTTAACATAAACAGGAATCTCATTCGGACGAGCATTTGGATCAGACTTGGTATTGGCAGAATTAGGCTGCGTACCTTGTCCTTGCTTTTGTCCTTGGCCGGGTTCCCACGGTGTATCTTTTCCGTACTTCTGAGCTAGATTGGTAAAAGATGCAGGAATATTATCCATGTGCATCCCACCTGATTGTTTTTCAAATGCTTCGTCAAATGGCTTGATCTTCCCATACATAATGTCAGTATATAATGAACCTAGCGCATTAATTTGATTTAACGAATTCTCAGGAGTCATGTTTTTCATTAAGGCTTCTACTTGCGGTTTATCAGGAGCGAAACCACCGGCTAGAACTTTACCCATTTCGCCGTTAATGGCGTTAGTAAGTCCTGATAGTCTAGAGAAGGCAGTACCGCCAGTATGATAGTTAAACTCATTCTCTAACTTGTTAAGTATCGGATACTGACCAGCACCTTCGCCTTTACCTGCAACTTCTTTAGCAGCATCTAACAATAGATTTAGGTGGTTAGCAACGCCCGACGCCGCGAATACTGTCTTTCCAACCTGACTATTAGGGTTGCCGTAAGCTGCAAGATTCTTGTAATTAGCTTCTTTGTAGTTAGGATTAAGCTGAGTAACAATATCTAGCAACCCTTGCTGATCCATTCTAGCTGATTTAAACCACAACTTATTAGAGGCAACATTCAAAGGTGCTTTGTATTTAGCAATTTGCAATGCGTCTCTGATAGCTTCTGGATCAAGAGTTACACCTTGACCTTGTAGATTCGTAACAACGTCTTTAGGGTCCATACGAAGAACATTGTCCGGAACCTGAGCCTTATCAAGAGTATCTACCATTTCTTGTTTCTTTTGTTCGGCTGCTGAGTCTAAAGCAGTTTTATTCTTGGCTCTTTGCTCAAGGGCATTTGTCTGAATGTCAGTTTTAGTTTGTTCGCTATGCGCTTGAATTTGGGCAGCCCGATAACTGTCTACCTTTTCAATATTATCAAAACCACCTAGTAACGCCGTCATAGCAGAACCAGCAGCCTGTGTTTCAGGTTTACTCATAAGATGTGCGATAGCTTGCCGGTAGCTTCCACTTTCCGCTAATGCAGGCATGAACTGAGCAATTGCTGATGACAGGGCCGGATTTTCTTTAGCTGCTTCGGCTAGATTGGGAACCTTAAAGTTATCAGAATTATTCACATTTTCTGAGGGTAACTGAGAGTTATTTAAACCGCCCACCATCGTACTAATGGAATCTACATATTTTTGACCATTAGGCGTTATTTTGCCATCAACCAATCCCCCGCCGTATGCCGCCAAAGCCATTCTAGGGTCTTTATATTGCTGCAAAAGTTGGGACAGATATTTAGCAGTCCCTTCTACGTTTTGTGTTGGATTATGGGGATCGGTGACTCCTAGCATTTTAGCCGTACTCGGAAGTAACTGCCCAAGTCCCATTGCGCCAGATGTAGGATTATTTTGAACATTAGGGTTACCACCTGACTCTTGCTGAATAACACCTTTTACCAAAGCGTTGAAACTGTCTGCTGGCATAATGTCTTTGACCTGATCGGCATACTTTTGAGCCACTTGATCGGCTAAACTAGATACAGCTTCATTTTTAAGGTTAGGTTGTGTCAACATTCCGAGATTTTGCGGAACAGTTCCGGCATTATTGTTGTTTGCTTTTTCTAAAGTGTCTTGAAAATTTTGAAAGTTCTGTTTAGCGATGCCCCATTGCGCCGCTTGTGTATAAAAACTCATAGCCATTCTAAGACCCATAGGCGAACTGTCTAATAATGGATTGTCTGCCCAATTCTTACCAGTCTCTTTTGCCCACTGGCGTACGTTTGGTCCTAAAAGTTTGCTGGCCTTTAGACTTGGATCGACAATAAGGTAATCCATGTCCCACTGAGGGACACCTTTAGCATCAGTTACTTGATTGCCATTGGAGTCTCGGCGGGGCACTCTCATATAAGGAATAGCGTTATCTTCTGTTATATTATATTTTTTAAGATCGTCATATGTCGCAACACCTTTAACATATGTTGGGAACTCGCCTTGTACACGATCAGCTAGGTCTTTAAATTGTTCAATATATTTGTCGTTTTGCTCGGCATCTTCTTTGCCCATTTGACGAGCCATGCTGTACATACGCATGTTAGTCTCGGTCACCTGTGCGCGCCTTGCAAAATCTTGCTGAGCCTGTTCCTTTGGTTTCTCCTGTTGCTGTTCGTTAGTCTGAAAACCTTGTTGAAAACCTTGCTGTGCGGCTTGACCGGCAGCGTTGGGACCATGTTGTCCTAATCCTGTAAAAGCACCTGATAACGCTTCTAGTGCGATTGCCATTCCTATATGAGCATTACTAATAGGAAGGGGAACCTTTTGCATATTTCCTTCAGCATCCACAGTGTACTTATATCTAGGACCACCAGCTAAGGCTAGCGCCACATCGTGAAACATACTGGCTTTTTGGACAGCAGGGGGCACAGTTGGTTTAGTAGGAGCGGGAGCAGTGGTTTGTGGACCTTGCCCTTGTGGTGCTTGAGGCGGTTGTCCTTGAGGAGCAGTGTTGCCCAACGGAGGATTAAGTGCTGGCACATTCCCCTGAAAACCGTTACTAGGTTGTGGGGGAGTCTGTGTGGGTTGCTGTGACTCTGAGGCATCCGGAGTATCTGTACTTAGTATCTGACCGTCATTTGGTAGGCTGACTTGCCCTTGCGCAAAAGGTGCAGATGTTGTTGTTTGTGTATCGTCCATTATTTCCTCTTAATCACTATTAGGTCCATATGGTGCGTTGGGATTGGGTGCTTGTGGCGCAGGTTGTGTTGCACTGGTTGCTCCATTTAACAGTGTGCTCAACCCACCAGAAGCAAATGCTCCGCCAACCTGACCTAATGCGCCTGTAACAGCACTTACCCATGAATTGTTTTCTTGTGCAATTTGGTTAGCCGTATTTGCTGCTGCTGTTCCTGCACCTGTAGCTGCATTAGCAGTAGAAGTAGCAGGATTAAATACATTAGGAGCGCCAGCTAACCCGCTTACCGCATTTTCATAATTCTGTCTGCCTACTGCGTAGTTTTGTTCAGTAATTTGTCCTAATTCTGTAGAAGTTTGGTTAGCAGCGTTTTCTGCTAACGATGCTTCTATTCCAGTTTGTGTTCCACTAGGGAGTGAGACATTGCCCCCACCTTCTGCTGATAGCGCATTTCCGACAGCTTCTTTGGCATTTCTATAACCTACTCCAGCTTGTGTAATAGCCTGCGAATTAAGATTAGAAAGTTCTTGAGCAGAAAACCCTTGCTGATTAGGTCCAGCATTAACAGTCGGTGTAAAAGTATTTAATAGGTCTTGAAATACTGTAGAAGAATTTCCGAAAACCGTTCCAGCTTGTTGCTGTACTTGGTTCATAAAATTTTGCTGACTAGCGCCGATTTGTTGTTGCTGCTGCGTAGCGCCGCAGGTTAGCTCAACAGGACCGGCATATTCAAACCATTCATCTAAGACTTTTACGTACTGTTTACGCGATTCGCACCATTCAAATCGTGTCAATGTGTGTACTTTCATTATACCGCCTTATAAAGCAAATCGCAAGGGCCGTCTTGAAACCCTAACCTTTTGATACAAAACTTTCTTAACAATGGAGACGTACTGTGGAAAACAAATCCTGAAAACCCATTTTGTCGAGCGTTTTCTTCTAATTTAGGAAACTCTTCTAACATTGTTTTCATATTTCTTCTAAAGTCGTTATTGTTTAAATACTGTATATCCAATCTAATAATTTTTTTATCTGATCCCAGACTGACAGCCTGCCCTCTTAGAAAGAGAACAAGTCCGTCATCATCTTCGTAAACATTACAAATTGCATCCGGATCATAAAAAAACTCAGGCGGCGTTTCCGAATGATATTCGTCTGTTAGTAGACTAGTTGCTAACAATTCATAATCGTTTTGTTCTAATCGTCTTATCATTTTGGTATATATAGCCGCCTTTGTGGAACCATTGTCGTAAATGTTTGTCGCAATGAATCGGTATTAGTCTGCCATACTTGCGGCAACGCACACCTTAGAAAAGGATTTCTAACCGGTTGTGTCGGTGCCGCTGCAAAAGGAATACTAGGATCACGATTCGGTTGCTTAATAGGTTCAGAAGAACTATAGTTTTGTGAATAATTAGTTAATGCATCGCTTAAACTTGGCATAGTTTCTTATCCTCATAGGTATCAAGATAATTAATGGCCGATTTTAACATCTCTTTACTATCTTTAAACCTTCCTAGAGCCGTGTTACATCCGTCACATAGAAGTCCACGAATGCATTTGCCACAAGTTTTTCTTTCCGGACAACATGCGTGATCGTGATCTACATTAACTTTTGCCATAACACATTTACAGATAGCACATGTGTTGCCTTGGGAATCTAGTAAACTATTAAATTGGTCCAGAGTCATTCCATATAAACGCTTTAAATCATTCTTTTTAAAATAATCTGGATTATTTAAATTCCACCTATCATTGTACAGTTTTTTCCTTTCAGGACTTAGCTTAGGAGGATATTTCTTTGATCGTTCGGCGCGACAAGTTCGACAGTGCCTATGCTTGTTTTTGTGCATATAAATATTTTCTTCAGTAAAAGGATGCCCTCGCTTACAGTGTGATCGTAATGTCATTTTATCCTTATAAGTTGTTGATTCTAAATCTCTTGGTAAAACGAACCAAATATTGTCATAGAAAGCAACTCGTTCTGAACCGTGTCAGTTGGCGACCAGACTATCTGAATTTGACAATGACGCATTGTTGCTGCTTCATCAGGTAAGTCAGATAGATAGAATCTTTGACTATACAAGGATTGGGATTCACGAAGACCCGGAGGGTCATACTCCCATCTTTTGATATAGTCAATTGGTCCCGTATAGTAAGGCAATGCTTCATCTACAAGAATTCCTATGAATAATGGAGAACCTGTTTTAACCGAATCAGTAGTTACAAATGCTACTGCCGCTACTTGACCGGGTTGTGCCAGTACACACGAACCAATGGTAGCATTGGCGATATAAGGGATTAAATTGTCAGTAAACACTGTCGTATCTCTATAAAGAATTTGGGTTGTCGCATTCGTTGGTCCGATCATCAATCGATGCACACCGGGAGATGTTTCAATACTTTGGATAGCTTTTATACCACCGTTAATTCTTGCGTATGGCGACCATGTTAGTCCTGTCTCTGGTGCAGGAGTTGTCATTAGTCTGTACCAGCCAAATTGTCCATCTCCCACATACCATGCTTGATCTTCACCTTCTGTGTGCCAAGTTACGTAAACTAAACTAGGAACCCAAGCAGTACCGGGGAGTCCGTTGCTAGTTGCCAACAAATCTCCTATAGGAAACCCAACGTATGATACCGAATCAGAAGGATCAATTGTTACAAATTCACTATCAGTTGTAAACAGACCAATTACCGATCCGTTTGTTCCCAGAGCATTGTAACTTGGAAGTCCGATTCCCGGAAGAATCGGTACAGCAGCTTGCAGTGGATTGTTAGTAGTCCCGTTTCCTTGTATTAAATAAACATCTGATACCGTAAACACAAACAATCCAACGGGTGTTGGAACAAGCCTAGTCACTAATGAAGATACAGCCGAAAAATTAGTCGCCGGTATGTATCCATTGATTCCATTTCCTACCGGAGTATCTGGTCCTGCCGTCCAATAAACAACATTTCCAACACTATAAAATATTCTATCGAGATGGTATGTAAGGTTCTTTGCGCCATATTGCGGAATAGTGTTCTCTAGACCTAATGGTGCGCTGATGAGATTGTTTAATCCGGTATCAGGAGTTGTGTCTACGTACCCATTTAGCATATAGTCTTCCAGAGAAAGGGTGTAGCCACCTTCCGGACCCGGTATTAGAAATGGAACTGATTGCCCGTCAGTAGTTCTAAAAATCGCCACATAGTCAGTCTGTGTGTCAATAGACAGGTTAGGAGAAACGGAAAATTGTTTAGTACTAAGCCCTGATCCGGCTGTTAAATAAACACCTTGTGATCCGTTTATGTTGCCGGTAGCTGGCGATAAGGTTGAAACATTTGATACAGTATTGTCCAAAGTATTAACTAAAGCAACACAATATTTCCACCCTCCGTTAGATGCACTAATGGCCCCTGTGTAGACTACCGTCCAAGTAATTGTGTTATCTGCTGTTGTCTGTCCAAGAATTGTTGCCCACGATGGAGCAGTTGTTCCGGACATTCCGCCACTCGTAGAATGCTGTATATTGCCGTTGGAATCTAATATAAAAATTCCCGCTCCGTACCCGGAACTCGCAGTCCAATTTACTAAGCCATCTTGAGGATTAGGTATGAAATTTGGATTATATGCCGATAAACTAGGGTTAATAGGAATAGTTTTAGAGTTATCTAATCCCCATGTTTCAACTGGAATGCCTTTATTTAACCAAACCGCAGTATTGTCTATTATAAAATTTGGAGCAAACGCCATCGCAGGAGCACTAAATGTTCCATTAGGTTGCTGCACTTGGTCGGTAATACTAGAGGGCGCAGGACCGACAGGTTGCGTGTTTCCTGTAACCGGGTTTCCTCCATTAATCGCTACTACGCTAATATGTTCTACAGTGCTTCCCGGACTGACTAAATAATTGACAGGATACTGCAATGTTATTGTTGTACCACTAATACCAGTGACCGTCGCTTTTTGGTATTCTAACCATGTAGCTGCCATTGTTCCGGGAAATGTTATTACATCTCCTGTATTTAGTACTCCAGTAACACTGATACTAGAAGTCAATGTTAATTGCGGTCCTATCCCCGGAGTAGGCGCAGTCAGGTGAGTAGCAACAATTGGGACAGCAGTCCCTAACAGTTGCATCATATTTCCGTTAGAGTCTATAAAAAACGTAGTCAAAAACGGATTAACCTGCAAATTAATAACAGTATTGGCAGTCCATCCAAACAGAGTTTGTAGCCACTTCCTATTATCTACACCATCAGCAAAGTAAAGTGTATTTCCAACACTTTGCATATATGATTGACCTGCTCCTGTGCTTTTTGTAAATACTAGGTTCTTGGTGTTTCCGTTTGTTGAATAGAGAGCATTCGCTTGGTCCACCATTACATCAATTTGTTCAGTAGTAGTATTTGATAATCTAAAGGAATAAAATCTATCAACATTAGAGTAACTGTTATTATCATAAATACTAGTACCGGGACGACGCGCTAATGTCAATTTATTAGTAACTTCTACGTTTAGTCCTGCTATAAGGGCATCCCCTGACGGTCCATAAAACTTTTCAGTCAACCTAGTAGTGTTTGCGTCTCTTAGGGGAGAACGATTAGTCCAGATGCCGGAACTCCAGCGCCCGGTCGCAATCGCGGCCCATCTGGTTTGTTTCTGTGCCGTTGCACCATTTAAAGCTAAGTTGTTAGACATAAGATTCCTTCCGTTCCTCTAACTAGGTATCCACGCATCTGTATTAAACGGAGAAGGTGAACTAAGAACTTGTACTAAATTTGGACCCCAAACTAATTGACCATTTGGAGTGTATGCGGAAACGTGATAACCTGTTGCGTTAGGAGTCATAGCATCATTCGGCCATATATTTTGCGCAGGAGATAATAATATATTACCAGTCGGACCTAGATTAATTTGTATTTCGTATCCTGCACAAACCAGTGTGGATGAATTGACAACACAATCTTGAGATAGTCTAAATTTTAAATAACCGTTAGCAACGGCTGGTATAGGTCCGAAGTGCGGCTCTGCAAATGTTCCAGTTAGCTGATTGACAACTGACATTAAGTACTCCCATTACCGTTACTTGAACCGGTGGTTTTTGTATTTAGTATATTTCTAATTTGATTAGCACCGTACAAGGGTCCAGAAACAGTCAAGATAAACTCTCCACCAGTAGTTAAAAAATTATCAAATTGTTCAATAGTAATTGTTTTTCTCCAGACTAATACACCGAACGTAACACCAATTCCTAGTATAAATGCTACAACCAATCCCATAACCACGCGAACAGAGGAACCAGAACCATCTGGTTCGCTGAATACTGATTTTATAAAGTCTTTCATAAACCTCAATGATAAAACATCGTTATTCTTGAATCAATATGCGCTGTGGCGGTTCCGGTTACTGACTGGTCGAACTGAACTTGTGTGTCTGCTCCGTGGTCCCATGTTGGGTTGTTTACTGGGATGCCGCATACTGGATTGTTGGATGTATCCGTAACTGTATATGTGATTGGAGAAGCACTCGCACTCACATCGTAAACAGTAATAGCAGTGTAACAGTATGAGTTGTAAGAAACTCCTATTCCTCGTGTGCCATACACAACTGTATGATAAACATCACCTATCGTAATAGGGAGAGTAGTTATACAACCACCGCTAGGAACTGGACAGAATTTTAAATTAATCCATGCAGAGCATCCTTGCGGACAGGCCCGGTACATATTGACAGTAAACGAATAGTCTAATCCCCATCCATAATAGCCACCCTGATTTTTCGCATAGGCTGTAGCACTAGAATTTAAATTAGTATCTGTTTCAAAGTTTCTAGGAACTGCCCCTGTGTCAATTTTCCAATAAAATGAATCAATGTAGCCGGTAGACAAATCGACAACCAAACTATTAGTTTTCCATGAAGACGGCCATAACATACTTACGTTCGGTGCTGCTGAATTTGCCACGGAAGAGAATGTGGCACCACTACTTACGGAACAACCCGGAAGATTTATTCCCGAAATGTAAGAAGGGTCTGTCGAATGCGAGTCAGACGTACAATATGATGCATAAGTGGTTGCACCGTAAGTATCAACAATTACTGTTGCGGAGTCTGTTCCTCCCGCCCCTAGGCCGTTGTCCACCGGAAGTATCCCGGTTCCAGAGGCGGTTACTGTAGGAATTCCCTCAAAAGCACAGCCAGCAGCTACCGCAGCAGTTCTGATAACAGAAGTCGCATAAAGTTGACCATTATACACAGGAGGAGAGTTTAGCGGGGTGATAGCTGGTGTGCTATTGCAACCCGTTCCAAAGTTTCCTAACTGCTTTCTAATAGGGGTTACGGAAATTTGGGGAGCAGCAGATGTATAAGTCGCATTGCTATTGGAAGTCATTATTCCAATAAAATCTATAATTTTAGTACCAGTCGCTAACCCCGGATATAATGTACTAGGGGGCGATAACGTCTGGGGCGCTTGCAAATCTTGACCCAATGCAGGTAAGGTGATAAGGCATAATAAAATTTTAATTATGGAAGAATACATGAATATCCCCATTTATAGGCGGTAGCTCCTGCTAGAGCCGAGGAGCCTACGCTGGCAACAAAAAGCGTAGAAGAACTAGAACTTTGGGATACATATACTTGTCCTGTTCCTGACAATGCGGCGGTAGTAGCACTCGCTGGATATATATTACAAACCGGTTGAGACGCATAATTTGTATTTCCGAATGTAATAGTAACCACGCCTGCACTAGCAACTGGTGACGAACCTGTTGTAACATTTATCCATCCAGCTTGGTCAGAAGACCCGGCAATAAGACTTACCGTAGGACTAGTTCCTGCACCTGAGTCTGCTCCTATGGTCGGACTTCCGCTCATAGAAGGATTTAGTGTAATCCAATTATTAGTAGAATAACACTCATAGATAACGTTATTCGATCCTGTAGGACTTGGGTTAGTCCAGAGTGCTCCGGGCGAACAAGTTGCTGGCAAACTAATAGAGGTAGTTACAGGCAATGTTGTAGGAATATATTGAGTACCATTAAATTCAATGACTTGGTTAAGGGTAGGGGATACTGTGTTTACTGCCACACCTTGAATGGAAGTAGCGTTTCCAGTCAATGTACATCCAGTGGTAGTTGCTCCTCCATTACTATCTAAACATAACCCGGTTCCGGCTGCTCCGGAAATTGTACCAGAACTTATTAGATTAGAATCCGTTCCTTGGATGCCAGTTATGAACGCAGAACTTCCGGTAATACTCACATTAGCAAGGGTCAGCGTGCCCGTTAGTGTGCAGCCCACCAGCGTGCAATATGTTGACGCTAAATTAGTTGGTTGCCATTGGGTAGCACCCGCATTATAAACTAAGGCATAATTATTTGTTGGAGACGTACTTGACACCGCAAAACCCTGTAAGGATGTTGCGTTCCCCGTCATAGTGCAGCCAGAAGTAGTCAATCCGTGCCCTGCATCGAGACATACGCTTGTTCCTGCTGCGCCCGAAATTGTGCCAGAAGTTATTAAATTACTATCAGTTCCTTGTGTTCCAGTAATAAACGCAGAACTTCCGGTGAATGACATACTAGGTAGTGTCAATGTTCCGGTCAACGTGCAACCGCCTAACGAGCAATAGCTTCCGCTAACTGAATTTGAATTAAATGGTGTCCTAACGTCCGTAATTCCGGTAATTAACCCGTTGGAAACTACGACAATTGCTATCGGAATCTGGGTAGATGTGAACACAGATGTACTAACGGTTACTGCGCATGAAGCGGTAGTATCTAAATATATATAACTTGTCGCATTAGTATTAAGTTGAAAAACTGACGCTACGGCAGTACGAACTGTACTTCCACAAAAAGCGGTGCCCGGACCTATGTCTAAAAATGGACCACCCCCGGCGTCAATAGTCGGTGCATAACCGGGGGCCACTCCATTAGTATATTTAGCGTTAACATCGTATAGAGGAGCAGTAGAAGTTTGTGGACTTTGTGCAAACATACAAGTCGCAAACATTAACAAAATGGGTAATAGAAATTTCATTAAGGTAATACCCTCACATTATAAGCAAGACTTGCAGGTGTTCCTGTACCGCAAACATAAACCGTTACCGTGTTTGTTGAAGTAACTGATGCTCTTAAATCAAAAGCACCACCTACATCTGCGCCAGTAGTACTAGAAACTGTTACAGGAGAACCGACTGCTGCACCTGTCACGGTTGCTGTTCCAGAATCGCAAGTAGCGGTTAATGAGGTTCCTGTAATTGTTCCTGTTGTTCCTGTTAGATAAGCCGTCGCACACGCACCACCGTCCTTGATTCGTCCGGTTGTGTTAGCAAAAGTGGCGCAGTCATTAACTACAGTTGTAGTAGAATTAGCAATATCTATTAATTGTCCTGCCGTACCTGTTGCTGGACCTAGTTCAATATAGTTTCCTGATACTCCAGTAGGTGCTGTTAGGCTCATTTCAAATAATGTAGTAGGTGAATTCAAACCTATTTTAGCAGCCTGATCTACGAATCCGCGAGTCAAATCTGTGGTAGGAATTGCACCAGAAGGCGTGATCGATCCGTTGTCAATAAGTACGAGATTGCCACCGACATTTCCCATTCCCAATTCTGCGCCTATAGTACGCCCATAGGGGTAATAAATTGTCGTACCGGGTGCACGAGTCCATGTCACCTTAACCGAATTAGCCCCACCGTTTGCGACTGCACCACTGCATTCAGTACCCGGAATACCGGGAGCGCCAGATGCATCGTTTCTTGACGCAATTCTGTAGTAGTAGGTGCCATCTGGTAGGGTGCCAGCGCCCGGTCCTTGAGTGACGGTGCAGGTCGGAGGAGTGATGGGTGAAAATAGGATACGGTCATTGAATGTTATGGCGTCCGAGTTGCTATTGAAATGGATATTCCCACCAGTGCCGCCAAGTCCAAGCTGCCCACTAGCAGTCAAATTCATATCCCCGAGAAACGGCAGGAACGCAATAGTACTGAAACTGCCAGAGTTGTTAAGTGAGTTGATCAAGTTATAGAAATAGTTTGGATTCGTCTTCTGATTTGTGGTGACAGTACTTAGATTGAAAAGCGACCTTCCATTACTGGGAGCTTCTTGCAGGATCGCCCAATCGTAATATGCGCCAAATTGCTGAATAGTGTTTAACGGTGTGACAGAACCGCCATTGTCGGTATAAAGATTGTCTCCTCCTCCAGCGCCTATAGTGATGTACGGATTGCCAGTCAAACCTCCACTGCCGCCCTGTGCGCCATTCCCTCCCACGCCGAGGAACAGCGAATGAAAAATGGAGTACGGATTCTGCGCCGTCAGGTTGGATTTAAATCCGGTGTACTGCCCTGCTTCGTCGTTGAGTTCCGTGATGGTATCGCTGGTGGCGAACGCAATGTTGTTCGGCTCCAAGGCAAGGTCACCCCTGACGCATACCGGAGCCAGATTAAGAGCCGTGCAGGTTGTGGAATTATAAGTCTGCACGTCCAGAACTTCGGCCATAGGCCAAATATTGATTACGTTCAGCGCGGCGGTTGTAGTTGCGAGTACATAGGTTGCGGTAGTCGCGGTGTGCTGTCCGGTGAGTACGGCAAGGGTGCAACTGAAGTTGTTCTGACTGTTGCTGATGAACGTGACGGCGGTGCATACCGTGCCATTGAGAGCACTGTCAGACGCGCCTGAGAAGATCACGTTCGTCTTGTTATAGCCTACAGGGAAACCAGTGACTCCGGTTGCGTAGACGGTCGTCCCATTGCTCGTGAGTCCGGTCACTGCTCCAGAAAGATAAATAGTGGAATTGAAATTCCCGCCGCCTGTAACGAACGGCCCCGGTGATCCGCTGCCCTGCCGAAAGAATGTAACCTCGCAGACGGTAGTAGATATGCATCCGATCACATCCACCAGATAGCGATTAGGGTTGGCTCCGGCTGGTGTGTTGGCAACGATCTCCATGCCCGACCCGCAAAGGCTACCCTGCATAATAACGCTGCCGGAAGCGTGCGGTTTGCGTACTAGAGCCGTGACGGCATATGGCCCCGATCCGGTTACTGAGGTAGGAGTGATCACATCGTGAAATTGAGAGGCAAAACACATCAACGTGGTGATAGTAGGCGCTGTTCCACCCACCAGATTTACATTGAATGTAAGTACCGTTCCATAGGGAGAGTGCCCCACATCTGCCCCGTTTGGCTGCACAGGAGCGGCAAGTGTTCCCCAGAAGTTTGAAGCCGTAACAGCAGTTCCGAATGTAACGGCCTCAAGAGTAGCCGAGAGTCCCGCTGCGAGATTGGTAATGGTGTTTGCTGTTGCTCCCTGCGTTATGTCGATGATGCAGCATCGCACACCTTGTGAACCGCTGAAGCTGGTAGGCGTGCCGCTTATAGCTTGCGAGCCGTTCGTACATCCACCTACACAACTTTCGCGGAACTGCGATACATCTTCTGTAACTGCCGTAGCAAATTCAGTTCCTTCATCGGATGTTGCTCTGGAGCCGCCGTGTGAATTGATGTAGGCATACCAAGCGGTGTCGCCTATGCCATTGTGCTGCATGACGGTGTTTAGTGCTTCTCTGATTCCAGCGCCCAACGAAGTGTAGGTAACATTTAGGCCAGCGCCGACTTGCCATGCAGTGTTTCCGATCAGAGGAACAGGCGGATTGCCGACACTAAGGCCGGGTTCGGAGTCATTGAACATAACCTGAGAACAATCGTAGAGACTGGTCGCTGATAAGGTGTAGGGAGCATCCATCAGGCAGTTAGTCACATTCGCAGCCGGAACTCCAGAGAACGTAGCTAAACGAGGATACGGCCAGTTATGGTAAAAGTTCTGCGTCATCCCCTCGCGCTCATCCTCAAAATGAAACATACTCGGAACACTGGGTATCATGTTGGTGTAAGTATATTGCTCTGTCGTAGCGTATGTTGGATCAGCTATGCACAAAGGTTGACCGGCTGCTGCACAAGCCGAAATGCCTGTCAAAACATTGTACTGTTTCGCGTATGCCGAACCTCCTATTACGGGGGCTACGAATGCGCGTGTAGATGTAATTGTGTTCGCTGTAGTTATTCCATCGTCTAAATGAGACTGTGCTGCGATAGCCGTTGGGGATGTTCCTAAAGGAATTACCCCATTTGCTTGATTAGCAACTGTTCCTGAACCTGAACCTCCCAGTCCTGTTCCAAATTGTGTTCTGGTGTCATTAATGTTGGTAATAACTGAGGTAGTGGTGACAATGGCTAATGGAATTTGTGTAGTTAATACAAACACAGATGTACTGGCAGTTGGTGCGCAACTATTCGTTGTGTCCAAATATACATAATTGGTGGCGTTTGCGGACAAAACCACCACTCCTCCGGTATATTGCTGAAGTGTGGTCGAACATATTACAGTTCCACTAGAAAGATTCAAGTTTAGTGCTCTACCTGCTGTTGGTGCATAGCCGGGAGCAATGCCGTTAACGTATTTAGCATTAACAGCATATATAGGATCAGTCTGAGATTGCGGACTTTGCGCATTCGCCAAACTTGCTATGAAAATTAATAGAAATGCTAAATATTTCATTAAGCCACCTGTGCAATATTAGGACCAGCTACTTTTAATCCGCTGGAATTATAAACTTCATAAATATAATAAGAATGAATCGGAAGAAGTGTAGACCCAGAATTACTTTGTAACGTTATAGTTCCAGAATTACCGTTACTATCAAGGGAAAAATCCTTAAAATTATAGGTCAACTGAGAAGGGACCACAGTATCTTGTTCATCTTGACTTAGACGAATTCGTAATGTTCCGTTAGCGACAGGAGTTCCATCTGCATTCTGGAAATTACTTATAGGAAATGGACCTGAAGTTGGCATTATATGGCCGTCCTAGTTTGAAATCCTTGCTGCAATTTGTCTTGATTGGCAATCGGTGTTCCAGTAATCGCTTGCCAGTTATTAAGAATAATGTTAACTTCAGTCTGCGTTAGACCGCTGCTAGAACTTATCAAATTAGCTATAAATTTTGAATTAGCCATTTGAAAGCGAGGATCGTCGGCAAACATGTACATCAACGCTAGTAATCCCCAATTATAAATATGTGAGTATTCGTCAGGAATTGGTGCCCAAGTTGTGTTAGTTCCTGTAATAATAGGGGGTTTCTGTTGAAGTGTAATTGCTACAGGGTAAGGTTGATCAGGGCAAGGAATTAATCTAAAAGTAATATTCCCGTCTCCCGCGTCTCCTTGCGCTGATATATCGTGAGGGCGATCTTGGTTCGAGTCTAAATGCAGAGCAATCTTAGAATTAATAGGTTTCCATTTAGGGAAATTGGCCCCATCCTTTACCTGCAAGGAAACTGTTTCTATCCATGCAAAATTATAAGTTTGAGATACAGTCGTTCCTATAGAACCGTTATTAATCCACTGAACGGTGTTATCAGTCGTTACTTGCCCTGTTATCGTACTCCAAGTGGGAGCAGTAGAATTTGTTATCCCTGCTGTGTAGACCATTTGAGAGTTTCCGTTATTGTCAACAAGTACCCATCCAACTTGGACCGGTGTACCCGCAGTCCAATTAAAAATGTAATAATCTTGCTGACCCGGTTTACAAACAAATCCCGTTACCACTCTATTCCATCTCCATGAAAAAGGAGCACCTAGAATAGTCTGCATAACAGTATTTATGCTTGAAATGGCAGGTTCCATCATATTTCCGATAACCGGATTGCGACCCCATATGAACCGTTTGCACCACTCTAGGGTTTGAGAAATTTTAATAGTCGAACTTGCCAATTTATCTCCATGCAATAAAAAAGGCAGACCGAAGTCTGCCCGTTACCGATTAATGCTTAATATTTTATTAATTTTTCTGAATAGTTGTCACATTGTTGCCCTGAACTGAATAAATTTTCTGTGTTCCTATGTAAAAATTTACGAAACCAGATTCAAAGTCATAACTGTCAGCTTTGACCACGATGACAGGTTGTGTGACCCATCTTGTTACTATGTAGGTATTCATTGATAACTCCTGATATACGCTGCCATCTTTTCTAGCAGGTTTGGATCGTCGTAGGCCGCCCCAAGTGCGACATTGCATGTTGTACAGAGTAACTTTCGTATCCTCATAGTTTTATGACAATGGTCAACTTGAAAATAAAGGTTACCTCTTCCCGGTTCACTAGTTCCACAAAGAGCACATTTGTTGTCCTGAGATAGCAACATTTCTTTGTATTGTTCTAAGGTAATGCCAAACTTTCTTTTTAGAATAGTATTTTTTACGGTTTCCGGGTTGCTTTCTCTATATCTTTTAGCTCTAGCACATCGTTCTGGTATATCTTTTTGGTAATATCTACGATGATTTATTCGATTACATTCCATGCACTTACGTCCGTTCTTAGTGCCGTTCTTGTGGAATAATTGTTTATAACTTCCTTCTACGAATTCGTGCCCATTTTTACAATGAGTTTTGAGTTTCGGGCCTCTTGTTTTTAGTATAATATCCATAATTCTATTATACCATACTTGTCAAATTTAAACAAGGTTTAGCCACCAGTCCAAGGTCCAAATGGCAAAATAGGGGAAGTCGGGTTGTATCCCCAACCGGTGTCCATCACTGAGGCACTGGTAGGATAAAAACCAAAGTCATCCATCTCGCGGTCCGCTTGACGCACAGATTTATCAAGTGCTTCTAAAGCTAACTGCCTTTCTTGTGGATACTTAGCTCTAACTTTAGGATCAGGATTTCTTCTATAACACTCGGCAAAAAAGAGCATCTTAAAAGCCCATTCCCAATCGTCCGGGATCACACCTAAAGTCTCGTTAAGACTACTGAACCGTTTCGCTCTAAGTTGGGCTACTACCTGAATTAAGAACGGAACGCCGGTTTGTGGAGGAACAGGATTAACCCTTATCCCTTGACCGTTAGGGTCAATTGCTGTCCACACACAAGACCCATCTAACACAGTTGTTGCCAATAGATTAGGACTTTTAAAAGTAGGATAAGTAGGATTAGAAGGCCACTGAGGTTGTGTTATTCCGCATGTGCCAAATTTTGTTAGCGTCCATAAGTTTCCGTAATAATCAGTAATCGCTGTACAAGCGTTTAGAGGCGTTGCGAGTGTTCCTAATGGGTTCGTATATATTACGCCGGGACCGGGATTCTGTTGACCAGATTGATTCGGTCCTACAACAGTCGTTTCTCCACTAAGATTGCCGGGAGTCGGTCCTAACGGATGTGCTCCCCATGTACCAGACATTAGAATCTTGTTAGGGAGCCAGCAGATTTTACCCGGATAAGTTTGTTGAGCGTAGGTTACTTCTAAATCCTTTCTAACTTCTAAAAATGTTTTTTGCTTAATAACAGAAGTCTGGTTAATATTTACTGCCCACGCACTCTCAATCCATCCAATATTAGACACACCCGGAATATAATAATCTTGTTGCAAACTAATCGTAGGAAAAGGAGGAATGTTTATTCTATTCCATTTCCAGTTATAAGGTTGTCCTATATTTCCACCATTGATAATCGCTTGCATAACATCATTAGCAATGGATAGCGCAGGAGCAGTAGATAGGCCCCCTGTTGCTAGTGCCGGTGCTACATCTCCTAGCGTAGATGCGTCTTCAACAACTTCCACTAATTTAATAGTAGAATTATTAACAGGACCGATGGCAGGAGACAGGTTAGTTGAAATAATAATATAACCTGTCAAATTAGGATCGGATGCTTCTAGATAAAGATTAGAAGCATCATACAAAGTTGGTTGAAACCAAACTGACCCGCTGCTAGTCATGTTGACAATTGCTGACGCCGGTATTACTCCTAATGTGTGAGGTAATATAAAATTGCCCGGTGCAATCGTAGTAAATGGGACTTTAATGGTCATTTATCCCTCATAATCAGCAGCAGCATAAACTAGAAAAAATCCCGTAACATTAATGTCCGATGCTACCACATAAAGATTAGTAGCATCGAATCGATTAGTTTGAAACCAAACGTCTCCCCCACTTGTTAGAGTTTTGGTAACAGATATAGGTGTAGTTCCCAAACCATGCTGTAAAGTAAAGTTTCCGGGAGCAGTAGTTATAAATGGAACTTGAACGCCCTTTGCCATGATACTCCTATCTTAATGTAGTATTCGCAGTCATTTCCCTGTAATACGCGCCATTGTCAGAAAATCCGAATACAACGGAACCAGATGGCACATTTCTAGTCTGAAAGTTACAAGCTGCTTGCCACTCTGCGAACTTCTGTATATACTCTTCTTCAGATTTGCAGCGATTCTTAATAGGTGGTTTCCATGTATATCCACAACGAAGACAACGTACCCACATATCGCCATTACAAAAGGTATGCTTCAAAACAGCATATTGGGAATCATCTCCTTGTCCACCAAGGACCGCTGCTACACCGTTACCGCCTTTACGGTGGTTACACCGTTTCTGTGCTCTGGCGTCAATGTCTGCATTTTGTTTTAGAGTTAATCCGTTCGTAACACTTGTTTGTCTGATATTCTGACGCCTGATGTTTCTTTCATCAAGTCGTTCTTGAATGTCTTGTAGATTTGCCTCTCGTTCCTGAATTTCTAATTGCTGCGCTCTGAGTTTTAATCTCTCTGTTTCTAGCTGTAGATTAACTATTTCCTCGTTCTTTTCTTTTGCTCTAGGCGTTCCTTCTGCCGTAGGCTTCACAATATCATTTAAGTTGCTCAAGTTTCCTCCAAACTTATTCCCAACCCTTGTCTCTCTTTCTCCACTCATAGAGTAGTCCGTTATAGCGGCTGAATGCTGCCGAGACACCCGGTTTTCCAAATACTTTATTAGCTTTCTCTTCTGTCAACAATCCTTTAAGGATAAGTTGTAAAGTGACAGTGCGCCAGCCCCGTCTTTTCTCTGCTAATGGAACACCGTGATCATCAAAGTTAAACATTGATAGCTCAGGCATCATGCCATACTGCGACCATGCGGCTACTTCTAAAGGACCGCCGTTAACAGAGACTAACAGGGTTACCTTATCAGGATGTGGATGTTCTCGATAAAAACAATTTAATCCAGACTTCCTTAAAAGAGTTATTAGTTCGGAAGAGTGCATTACTCTTCCTACTCTTTCCTCTTGGTTAGCATATTCTTCTGGCGTAACCCATTGATACTGTCTTGCTAGTTCATCGTTTAGCTCTCTCTGCTCTGCTAGTAGCTCCTTAGTCTGAGAACTAACAGGACCGTCATGGTGATGTTTTTGGGCGTATTCCGCTACTTGTGCTGCTAGTTGCGGAGTCATTTTAGTTCCCATTTCATCATCATAGCTCTGCCACGGAGCAGTTTCGGATAGCCTAGTTCCTTGTGTCTTTTGTATCTCTTGTGCCGTTGGTTGCATAGCCCTCCAGCTATTAATAACATGTCTGCACGATAGCGAAGTCCATGACTCTCATTAGGTGCAGTCTACGGATTCGGATGGCCGTCCTTGTCAGTAGAAATATCCACATACTTAGTCCGCTTCCGATAATCCATCTTTGGCGTATTCTTTACGTGAAATCAAACTTAGTATACCTTCTACAATCGCATCATAGTCTGTTACATCACAAGTCAATCCTGCATCTGACCATAGTCTTTCTAAAGCCATTTCAGCCGACTTGTCTACACTGCAAAGTTCTAAGAACAATCTGTCAGACTGTAGTTGGTAATTTTTTAGGGCACGGCGAAGATGCCTATTAACACTCCGCTGTGCCCTGTTGTTATGTCTTAGAACGAAAGTCTCCTCTACCTCTTCATCGTAAGCCATTTTGTCTCCTAGATTTTCACTTTCACCTTGACACTAGAGTAGATTTTATCCAAAGGAAGTCCGTGCATAGGATTGCCAGAAGGCGCACCAGTCGTTCCTTCAGAGTTATTAAAGGTTGGGAAAGAAACTTCCACTTCTGTTGCACCTAGAGCAAGTGCTGTTAGCAACCCGGTAGACGACACCGAAGCAACTGCTGTACTTGTCCCAGAAGGTTGATAGGTGTTACCAGTCAACGTCTTAGAAGGATAAACCACATAAGTAAGCTGATTAGTCCCGCTCTCTTCTGAAGTAGCAGTAGCAGCATGAGTCTCTGCGATTGCATCTGGGTTTGCCAAAGTTAGCGTAGTTGTGCTAGAGGCAGTAGCAATAAACGTACCGTTATTAGTAGGATTAGTTACAAATCCGGCAATCGTAAATCCTTGTCCTGCTAGCGCGTTCGATCCGCCACCTGTGATAGTACCAGTGTAAACAGCAGTACCTTCCTGAGCCGAGGCGGTGCCTGCATGTGTCTCAGCAACCGCATTAGCATTCACCAGAGTCAGTGTAGTCGTGCTAGACGCTGTAGCAGCAAATAATCCGTTATTAGCAGCGTTGGTAAATCCTGCAATAACAAACGTGTAGCCCTTGAAAGCATTACTTCCGCCACCAGTAATAGTACCGGTGTAAACAGAGTGAATGCCGTCAGTAGTAGCAGCAACCGAAGTAAGAGTTAAAACACCGACTGTCGATGCCGCAACGGATGTAAGCGTCAACGCAGACCCGGTGTCAACCTGTGCGTTAGAAACATCCACAATTTGTGGATTTAATTGAAAAGTTGTAGGATAGTCAACACCAGACAACGAAAGGATGATCGTGTTCTTACCGGGAATAGTACTCCCGACAGGGTATTGTGGATCATTGCCAGTCGTTAAAATCTTAGCAGCTACGCCTAAACCTGTAGTAGCATTAAAAGCCATTTATAATCTCCTATTAACCTAAGTAGCTAACACGCGCACTAACTGCATAGGCCAGTGCCGTACCGCTTCCTGCGGCGTAGCTTGTTGTTGCAACCACGATTGTTCCGCCAGCAGCAACGCTTACTCTAAATGTACCTTGGTTGACCACACCGGCAGCACTGACCGAAGTCACATCTGCAAGAGTGTCAGTAACCGAAGTGTTAGACGCTGCATCCGTGTACACAACTGTAATTGCGGGAAGTGTCGCACCCGTAGGTGTATTAGTAGAAACTTCATAAAGCGAAACTAAATACATACCTGCCGCTTGCGCGGTAAAAGTAAGCACGTTCGCGTTATTAGCAGTCTGCGCTGTTAAACTAGCTGCTCCTGCTGTACCTGTCGCCGGAACCCACCCATTGCCTGCGCTGATATAGAGAGTCGAATCGACTGTATCTACACCTAAAGCGGCATAAAGGGGCGTATTACCTGCGGCGATGGTAGAAGGTTGTCCTTGAAAAATTCTATCAAAAGCCATTATTCTCCTTGAAATTGCGCTATTCGCGCTTCTAACTATAAACTAAAAAGGGAGCGGTTTAGGCTCCCTTAGTTTCTAGCATTTTAGCTAAATCTTTTATAACTTCCAGTCTTTTAAAAACGGATTCATCAGAAACCTGACAACCATTAGCTCTGGACATAGAAGCTCGCATCCAACCATCTAGTGTAAATTTTGACTTACTTGTTTGACAAGACATATAAGGACTTTCAGGACTACTGGAACAGCACGGAACTAAATTTCCGGGAATATGCCCCTTGGAAGAATCTAGCCTATCTAATCCCCATACTTTTCCAGACAAGGGAAACAACCCGCAATACGCGCAAGGTCTTGGATTCCCACTATCATCCAAAAAATAATGAATAGCCTCAGTAGGATTGTTAAATCCAAACTCACGGCTTTCCTGCTTATCCGTCCATTTCATGCCTAAATATCTCTTTCTAAGTACAGGATAGTACCCATTAGACATATTTTTAGCTTTTTGCGAAAACCGCATACCTTCTTTAACATAGGAAGGTAGACTGCCGTCTTTTCTCCAATCAGTTGCCCAATCTTCGATTGTACCGGCTGAAATTCCCGTTCTCTGGACAATTTCTTTATATGATCTTTTCTTAATTAGTAATTCTAAAACTTTATTTCTGATTTCTATCGGATGTGCTTTCATTTAATTACTATATCACACTTTTGGTGAAAAGTAAAGGGGATAGACTGGCTACCCCCTGAGATTTAACTGATTGCGCTTGCGGCGTCAATCTCGCGGATACGGCACATTTGTTAAAAGTTTATTCAACTTTACTAAGTCATTTCTGCTTAGTTCTTATAGTTGTTTTTCCTATAAGGTCGGACTATCGCATCATCTTTGCTAAGATGTTATCTCGCTTAGTCTCTCACGGTCCCTTGCGGGTTCCGCCTTGTTGGCATTTCAGCGTTCAAGTCAATCAGAGATAATTTAACTACGACCTGTATGTTATTGATTATAAACAAGTTAATCGTAGTATCTGGCCCAAGGCTAGTCGTGAAATGTACACGATAGCTCGTCCCACACTTGGGTAGATAAACCGGTCAGACGAATTATTAACCGGGAATGAGTCCTTCGGGATCAGCAACGGTAGGTTCAGCATTTTGCACGATATTGCACTTAATGTTCTGCCATGCCCCGTCACCAAAACCAGTATCACCCTGAGCACCAAGCTTAATCGAGAAGATACCGTCACGACCAAAGATATAAGTACGCAGAGCAGTTAAGCCTGTCACACTCTTATAATTGGTTGTTTGAGTAACTTGGTTCGTCTGGAAGAAGTGAACACCAGTCGAAGGAATTTCGATCATTTCGGTCAGATCAGTCGATAGCAAGTCTTCCATGCGAGCAAGACCCACAGGAGTGTGCTTCAAAATGTCGATAGGAGCATTATTACTATTATCTGCTAACACGTCACCTAAAGCGAAAGGATGTATGACGCCACAGAATGCCTTAGAAGCCTCATCAAAAGGTCTAACCGAACGGCCAGCAAGACTCTGAACCGAGTTACGAATCTGAGTTAGACTCAAAGTAGTAAACGCGGTTGTCGAAGTCGCTGCAAGCGAAGTTAGAACCGAACTATCAGTAGCACTCGCACCGTCAGCAGTTGCACGGACAAGACCACTAAGAGACTCGCCAAGACGGTATGCAAGTTCACGAGCAACATTCTCAACAGTGTTATCAATAGCTGTTGCTAAGGATAGGCTGGAGAAGTTTGCATAATCAGCATATTCACCGATGGTAGCAGTGGTTGTTAGAACGTTAATAGAGATACCTGCACCAACAGTACCTTCAGAAACTTGAGTAGTATTTGCCGCAAAGGGCACATACATAAACATCTCATATTGATTACCACTTTTCATTGGCAAATCAAGACGTTCGGAACAAGCTACGAAAGGAGTCTGTGCTTTTAGATTTTCTCTAAACTTTTTATCATAATATCTAACCGTACTCTGAGGTAGGTTAGACTGTAGGTTACTAGCTGGACTATAATTAGCCATTAGTTTCTCTTAAAAGGATTTTCAATTCCTCCAAACTAAAAATCTGTCCTTTGTCGTCAGCCTTGCCAGTAATCCGACTGGTAGTTTCTGATCTAGTTAAGACTTCAACTAGATAACCTCACGAAATTGGTTTGCAGTAGTAATCCGACTACTAGCTAAGATTATTTGATTGTTTTACCATGACCAAAGCATGTTGATCGGGGTAATAATAATCCTTTTTAACATCTGTTACTCTATATCCTATGTCGAAATATAGTCTTTGTGCAGGATTTTCCATGTGGACTAATAGACCGAATGGGAGTCCTTTATAAAATTCTTCAATCTTTTGCAATAACTGCGTTCCGATTCCTTTGCCTCTGTGGGCGGGAGTTATCGCAATGTTGTAAATGTGTACCTGACTATTAACAATTATGGACACTAAGAATCCGACAACTTTGTTGTCAACTTCTGCAACTAATGTGCGTCCTTTATGAATTTCTGCCAATAGTCCTACATTTGGCTGTGGTCTATCAAAAGATTCTTTATTAATCCTGAATATTGCCTCTATGTCTTCATGGCAATACTCCCTAATCATTTCTTCCTCAAATCGGCTTCTAACTTATCAACTTTCTTTCCGAATGTCGGATCACTTAACAAGCGTCTCTTGTATTCTTCTGAAGACATGGCCGAGACTGCTGCGAGTCCTGTGTAGATTTTCTTTTGCCCACCGACAACTAGTTCGTACACAATATCGCTGCCGGGATCGGGAGGAGTACCGGTGTCGCTAGCTTCTTCTCTTGTTAGTCCTGTTGGGATTCTCTTAACAATTCTTTCAGGTTGCTGAACTTCAGGAACAGGAACAACTTCTGGAACAATAACGGGAATTGGTTCTGGGACAATTTCTGTGGGTGCCTGTGTTAGTACGTTCTGTGCTTTTAAAGTATCGAAAGCCTTCTGAAAATTTGCCTTAACAGGAGCTAGATTATATCTAATCATCCAAGACGTAATTGCTTCTAGATTCTCGCTACAACGGTAGTAGTCAGGGTTATCAGACACAAACGCATCTGCTTCTAACTTTGCGCGAAGCCTAAGATTATCTCTCTGAACATCGTGTAGAACTTTACCAATCTGGTTGATCGGTGCTCCGACAGCCGCTTCAAATAACGTGGAAGTCGCGTCAACGGCGGTAGTTGGGTCTAGCAACTTTCTTGATAGATCGTATCTTTCTTCGTCTGTCAGTACTCTCGGGGAGAACTCTACAGGAGTAACAATCCTTTCGGCATCGTCTGAAATCTCTTCATTGTCAACAATGCCTAAACGAACTTTTCTAGTCTCAGTTCTTAACTTTCTGATTAATAATTGATTCTGTTCTACTAACTTTTCTGTTAGTTCATCGGGCGAGTTATACTTAATAACTTGTGCCCCACCTATGGGTCTGCCCGATTCATCGACAGGCTGAT